>Ga0073934_10003167_pt1 | contig 31267 bp, 32 predicted proteins | sample LarsenN4metaG_FD_76834 | JGI IMG/M metagenome (GOLD analysis project Ga0073934, IMG submission 76834) | Hot spring sediment bacterial and archeal communities from British Columbia, Canada, to study Microbial Dark Matter (Phase II) - Larsen... ...
CGACAGGCGCCGGTTCGGAGCGTCGATGTTCAGGATCACCGCCTGCATCACCTGCCCCTTCTTCAGTAACTCGGATTGATGCTTCACGTGCTTGGTCCACGAAATGTCGTATACGTGCACCAACCCGTCGACGCCCTCTTCGATTTCCAGGAACGCGGGCAGGGCGAGCGCGTACATCAGCACGGCACCGCCGGTCGCAAGGGTGACGCCTTCCGACATCAGCTCGTTGAGCAGGCGTCGCCAGCCGGTCAGCCGAAGGCGCGCGAAGAAGCTCGACGCCGCATTGTAGCGATCCTTGAAGCGCTCCCAGGTTTCGGCCAGCGTCGAATCCAGCCCCGCGTCGAGGCGCAGCCAGTTGACCAGCCGGTCGCGATCACCTCGCCTGAAGAACCAGTCGCTCACTTCAATCGCCTCGCCGCCGTGACATGCGATCCGTGCGCACACCGGCGCGCCGCGACTCGTCTCGCGGGCCCGGTTCGTGCTTATCTACACTGTGCGCTGGCCACATCGCGAGGACCTTTTGAGCGACGCGCTGCCGTTCTGGAAAACGAAGACGCTCGATGAAATGTCGGCGGCGGAATGGGAGAGTTTGTGTGACGGGTGCGCGCGCTGCTGCCTCGTGAAGCTCGAGGACGAAGATACGGGCGAACTTCATTTGACGCGGTTGTCGTGCGCGCTGCTGGACGTCGGCAGCTGCAAGTGTGCCGACTATCCCAATCGTTTCGAGAAGATGCCGGACTGCATCCAGATCGATCCTGAAAAGGTGCGCACAATCGAGTGGCTGCCACCGACCTGCGCCTATCGGCTGGTCGAGGAGGGCAAAGATCTCCAGTGGTGGCATCCGCTCGTGTCGGGGGATCCCGAAACCGTTCATCAAGCCGGGATTTCGGTGCGCGGCTGGGCGAAGAGCGAGGCCAAGGCGAAAAAGAGCACGTGGCATCGCTACATCATCAAGGATTTTGAGCCCGTCTGAGGCGCGACTGAGACGGCCCGTCGCTCGACTCGGCGGTTCGGCTCGCTAGAATGCCCGCGAGACGACGAGGGACCGATGGTCGAGTTCAAGGATCTCTGGCGGGGCCACCCGATCAACGAGAGTGTGCAAACTCCGTGCATCGCGCCGGATGATTTGACCAATCTCGAAGGCAAGCTGATCCGGCGTGGCTTTCCGGTCTTCTCAAATCAGTGCGCCATCCGCATGGGCGTGGCGCTGAAGCGCGCTGGTGTCGCCCCGGATCAGATCAGCAATTGCGCGCACTGTGTCGTGCATGGCCGCGACCACATGCACTTCATCAACGCCAGCCAACTCGCGAATGCCATCAACCGCGCCAACCTGCCTGGGGTTGGTCCGCGCGAAGTCTTCACGGGCACGGACGCCAACCAGTTCTATCCCAAGATGTTCGGCCGCACGGGCATCATGTACATCCAGGACTACTGGTCGCGCTCGACCGACCGTCCCGGCAATCCGACCGGCGACCATATCGACGTCTGGAACGGATATCGGTCGTCGGCGAAGTGGCTGATGGAGTGGTTTTCCTGGCTCGGGTACTACTCGAACTACGCGCAGGCGCGCGAAATCTGGTTCTGGCCGGTGAAGTGACCAAGACGAGGAGGCCGCCGGCGTGCGCTACCTGACTGCGATCCTCTTCGCGATCCCGGCCGCCCTGTTGGCGACGCTCTACGTGTCAGGCCCGGTCGCCAACTGGTACACGGCGCTCTACACCTACGACGATCCGGACGCGGTGGCCGCCGCACATGCAACGGCGTTCATGATCACCAACCTCTTGGGGCTCGGGGTCGGCTGGACGATCGGCTGGTGGATCGGCGGCGCGCTGTTCCGGCGTCGCGAAGTTTAAGTCCAGTCGTCGAGGAAGTGGCGGCCTTTGCGGTCCTCCACTTCGACCACCCAGAGATCCGGATCGAAGTCGCGCTGACGGGCGAGATAACGCTCGACGTCGTCGTCCGAGGTGCCGGGGCGCTGGTGTTCGGTGAACCTGCGGTCTCCGCGGTCGCCGCTGAGGCCCGCCGGCACTGGGCCATACAGAGCTGCCGTGCCGTCGAGGCGGCTGATTTTGACGTAGATCGCGCCCGCGTCGTCGTCGCCATGATGGACCACGGCAGCCGGTACATTCTCGGCCGCGCAACGGCGGATGTATGCGTGGACCCAGATTTCTGATTTGAGGCGCATGACGCGAGTTAGCCTGATCGCCGCGAGTCCGGCAATGCGCGGCAGCGCGGGCTCAGCGGCTTGGCTGAGCCGGCCGCGGCCCGGCGGCCGACGCTTTCAGCAGGCGAGCCATGAGCGGACCGGAGATGCGACCCGACGGCTTCATGCCCTGATCCAGCTCGAATTCGCGGATCGCGCGGATGGTGTCTGCGGCGACCCGTCCGTCGGGCCGGCGCGGATGATAGCCGAGTGCCCCGAGGTGTTGCTGGACGGCCCGGACGATCAGTTCGGCGCCGCCGCGCTGGTCGGTCGAGACGCGCGAGGCCGTCGGCGTGCTGCCGAGCAGGAGCGCCTTCAGGAGCGGTTCCGACGGTTCGCCGGTCGGGGCGATACGGAGGTCTTCTTCATAGGCGTAGATGGCTGCCCGGGTCACGAGTCCCGGCACACCGTCCTGCGCGCCCGGCTCGTAGCCCCGCGCCTGCAGCTCACGCTGGATGGCTCGAACGAGGTCCGACGCGCTCATCGAGTCGGGTTCCGGTAGCGGGCGGCCGTCCTTGCCCGCCTTCGGGCCGACGACGGAGGCGGTCTCGACCGTGCGGGTCGGAATGTCGAGTGACGGACCGGCCGGGGACTGCGGGGCGGTCCGGGCGAGGCGGGCGTGCTGGGTCGGCTGGTTCATGACATTGGCGACGACGCCGGCGATCAGCACGGCGAACGCCGCGAAGCCGATCCGCGTGGTTCCCACGGCCATCGTCATCTCCAGGCCAGCAGTTCGGCCTGCAGGATGGGTCGCGAAGATTGACGAGTCCTTAAGCCGACCTTCTCGCCGGTCCTGTTTTCGCGCCTCGTTAACGCTGTCGGCACGTTTCGGCCGCCCGGGAGGGCTACGGCTAAGCGGCGTTAAGCGTCGTCGCGTTTAATCGGTTGTGACGCGAGCCAGAGGCGGGACTACCGCCCGGAAGCCGCGGCGGAGAGAGTGCGAGAGTGCAATGTTTCTGATCCGAGCTGCGTTCTGGATCGGTCTGGTGGTGCTGCTGCTGCCGACCGATGAAAAGAGCCAGGCCCGCCTGATCAACCAGGCGCAGGCTGCGCTGCACTGGACATGGACGTTCTGTGACCGCAACGGGCCGACCTGCAAGGCCGGTTCGGAAGCGTGGGCCACCTTCGTGCGCAAGGCGGAGTTCGGCTTCGCGCTCGCAACCGGGATGGTTCACGAGTGGTCGGAGAAGTCGGCAGGGCAGGGGGCGGTGTCGCCGATCGCCCCGGCCGTCGATCCGGTCGGGCGCCATCCGAGCGGCGCACCGCGCCTCAAGCATGAGGATACGGCGCCGGCCTGGCGTGGTGGCTCGAAAACCGGCGCCTGACCGATCGGCCCGCTGCGCTCCGCCCACTTGCGGAGTGCCTGGGTCACGCCCTATGTCGACGCTCGTGCTTCAGCCGCCGGGCGACCGTGAAATGACCCTCGATACCATCCGCTCGGACTTCGCGCTCCTCGACGATTGGGAGGATCGCTATCGCTATGTGATCGAGCTCGGCCGCCAACTGCCGGCATTGCCGGATGCGCTGAGGACCGACGCCAACAAGGTGCGCGGCTGCGCGAGCCAAGTGTGGCTGGTCACCCACGTCGCTCACGATGGTCAGCCGCGGCTAACCTTCGAAGGCGACAGCGATGCCCACATCGTCAAAGGGCTGGTTGCGATCCTGTTCGCCATCTACGCCGGCAAGACCGCGGCTGAGATCGCCGCGCTCGATGCCGAGGGCGTGCTCCGCGAGCTTGGTCTTTCCGACCACCTCACGCCGCAGCGTTCCAACGGCTTCCGCTCCATGGTCGACCGTATCCAGAGCGATGCGCGCCGTGCGCTCGCCGCGACCGCCGGCGGCGCTTAGCGCGCAACAATCCCGATCACTCCGCAGTCCCCTCGGCTGCGCTGTCCATCGCCGGGCGATAGTCGTGTGCTCCCCAGTGGCGGATTGGCGCCGTGGCGGGCCAAGTGGATGCGGTTGGGGTGACATAGCCGTAATGGCGGGCGAGCGCCTGCAGAGCATACTGGACGACGACTTTGCCCGAGCGTTCCGGCCAACCGGCCCGCCGCTCGATCTGCTCGAGGCCCGTCTCGAGGCAGCAAACGTCGATCAAGACGCCCGCGAAGTCGGGGCCGACGGCCGAAAGCGCCCGCCGAACCCGATCTCGCGCGGTGGCGCCGCGGTCCTCGATGTCCTGCCCTCGCCCGCCCTGCGAGCCGACGTGACCGACCGGCAGGCCATGCCAGGCCATGGTCGTCCGTGTGCCCATTTCACCGGCACGGAAGTCTCCAGCGAGTTTGAGACCTGCCTTGAACTGCTCGTCGGTTATGAGTGGGGCCCCCGTCCTGTCCTTACGGCGCCGCAACCAGGTCAATGGGCTTTCGCTCCGATTGGCCGTCGTCCGAGAACCTGTGTCACTCATCGCCGTCAGACTCCAGGGCAACGGCGAGCAAGCGCACGAGTTCTTCGAGCACCGTCATGGCGAGATCGAAGTCCTCGCAATCTCGCTTGTCTTCGATCATGCGGACAGCGTGGGAAACGGTGGTGCGATCGCGGTCGAACATCTCGCCGGCATCGCGCATCGAAAGTCCGAGCGCTACGTGGGCCAGATACATGGCCATCTGGCGCGCTTGAGCGACCGACTGCGCGCCGCGTGTCGGCTGATTGATCCGTTCCCGTTCGATCGCGAATACGCCGGCCACCGTGCGCTCGAGTGCGCCGCGGAGCCAAATCTTCTGCTCCTTCGCGGGATAGCCGCGCGGCACACCCTCAAATTTCGAATGGGGATCTCTGGTTTCAGTGAGCATCTGTCGAACTAGGCCTCCGTTGCCGCTCGCGACCGCCCAGTCCTGCGATCGCTGAACAGCTGTCAGCCTACGGTCGGTTTCGGAGGGGTGGATAAGTTCGAAACCCGCCCTCCCGACGTCTGCAATATCCGTACCCAAATCAGTTTTTCGGCATGTAGCGGTAGTGGTCCGGTACTTATCCACCCCGCTGTAGCCGCTGACATCCTCGGCCTGTTTCAAAGGAGGCCGGCATGGTCAAAACAGGACACTTGCAGGCATCGCTATCGGAAGCGGGGCTGCCTCGCTCGGACCGCGGTGCGTTGCGAGCCTGGCGTGCGTTCGAGCCGACGTCGGTTCTGGTCTACGAGCGGACTCGTGACCTGCCGCGCCTCGTCCCCTTCTGGCCAGCCGAACTCGCCGCCGCTGAGGCGTCGGCCGAGGGGCACCTGAACCTGATCGGGCGGATCAGACGCGCCGTTCGCCGCGAGCGGCGGAATGGGGTGGCCGGGTCCTGGCTCTACGATGCGGCCCGCCACCGGGCGCTGGTCGAAGTGCTGCGCCGGGAGGAGAGGCTGTTTCGGGGCCGCTGGCGGCGGCAACCCCTCCGCTGACGAGCCTCGTTACTCGTCATCCTTATCGCGCCGCGTGCCGAGACCCATTTGCTTGGCGAGGGCCGAGCGTGCGGCGGCGTAATTCGGCGCGACCATGGGATAGTCGTGCGGCAGCCCCCACTTCTCGCGATACTCCTCGGGCGAGAGATTGTAGTGCGTCCGCAGGTGGCGCTTCAGCGATTTGAACTTCTTGCCGTCCTCTAGGCAGATGATGAAATCCGGATGGACGGATTTCTTGATCGGGACCGCGGGCTTCAGTTCTTCGCGGGTCTCGTCCTTCACGATCGTGCCGACGCGGCTCAGTGCGACGTGGACGTCGTTGATCAGTTTGCCAAGATCCTCGGCGCCGACAGCGTTGTTGCTGACGTAGGCGGAAACGATCTCGGCCGTGAGCTCCAGCAACTCGATAGGTGTTCCCGCGTCCTTCTGGACTGCCTCGTCGTCCATCTGGCTGCGTTGAAGCATGACGATACCCCGACTTACGCTGCACGAATCCAACCCCACTCGGATCCCTCTTCGGCCCTCGCGTGGGCCGCCGATCTGCCGAAGGGCTCCGAGAGGCCGACTGGTCCCCGCGGCGTGCTCCGCTATGATGGTCTCAGCCGTCCTTGTTGAAGACTGGACTAGGACAACAACTGTCGCAGCCTGTCAACCGCCACATCAGGCCAAGACTTGCATAGTCGTCCGGTGTGAGCTGCAAGAACAACCGGCAACAGCTTTGCTGGTTTTGCTTGGAGCCACATCATGATAGCTGCGTCCGCCTTGCTCGCGCTGCGCGGAAATGGCATTGCTGGCCATCTAACAGGCCGCAGTGCGGGCATCTTGGCATCGCGAAAAGACGGCATCGGGGGAAGAATGCTGCGCAATGGAAGTCCTGCCGCCTCGGCGGCATCCAAACTCGTTTCCGCGTGGGCCTTGGGTGCCCTTAGGTTCTTCGGGCTCGGGCTTGTCGCCTTTTCGCTGCTGTCGGGCGCATCGACCGCGGAAGCGGCGGCTCCCGGCGGGTTCTCGGGACGCGACCTCGGCCTCGTCTGGATCCTCCCGTTCGTCGGCATCCTGCTCTCGATCGCCATCATGCCGCTCGCGATGCCGAATTTCTGGCATCACCACTTCGGCAAAGTCGCCCTGGCCTGGGCGCTGGCGTTCTGTCTGCCGTTCGCCGTGATGTTCGGGGCTTCGACGACGCTGCACGAAGTTCTGCATACGGCGCTGCTCGAGTACATCCCCTTCATCGTCTTGATCACCGCGCTCTACGTGGTCGCGGGCGGCATCTTCATTCGTGGCAACATTCATGGTTCTCCAGCGACGAATACGGCGATGCTTGCCTTCGGCGCCTTCATCGCGAGTTTCGTCGGAACCACCGGCGCGTCGATGCTCATGATCCGGCCGATCATCCGCGCGAACGACGATCGCCCCTACAACATGCACGTCTTCGTGTTTTTCATCTTTCTCGTGTCGAACATCGGCGGTGCCTTGACGCCGCTCGGCGATCCGCCGCTCTTCCTCGGCTTCCTCCAGGGCGTCGAGTTCTTCTGGACCTTGAAGTTCCTCTGGAAGCCGACGCTGCTTGTGGCGGTCATCCTCCTGGTGCTGTTCTATCTGATCGACAGCTACCACTACAAAAAAGAGGGGCGGACCAAGGCTGATCCGACACCGGATACGTCCATCGGCGTCGAGGGCTGGCAGGTCAATGTGCCGCTGCTCGCCGTGCTGGTCGGCATCGTCCTGTGGAGCGGGATCGTCAAAACGCTCGGCACGGTCTCGATCTACGGCATCGAGGTCGACTGGAAGGGGATCGTGCGGGACGGCGGCCTCATCGCCGTCGCGGCGCTCTCCATTCTGCTGACCCCGAAGGCGGCCCGTGAAGGCAACGGCTTCTCGTGGGGTCCCGTGCTGGAGGTCGCCAAACTGTTCGCGGCCATCTTCATCACGATCATCCCGGCGCTGGCCATCCTTCGGGTCGGGACCGACGGGGCTCTTGCGGGTCTCGTGCAGCTCGTCACCGGTCCGGGCGGCAAGCCGATCGATCCGATGTACTTCTGGCTCACAGGAACGCTTTCGAGCTTTCTCGACAATGCGCCGACTTACCTCGTCTTCTACAATCTGGCGGGTGGCGATGCGCAGACCCTGATGGGGCCGCTGGCGTCGACGCTTATGGCGATCTCGCTCGGGGCCGTCTTCATGGGCGCCAACACCTACATCGGCAATGCGCCGAACTTCATGGTGAAGGCCGTCGTGGAAGACCGCGGGATCAAGATGCCGAGCTTTTTCGGGTATATGGGATGGTCTTGCATCATCCTGTTGCCCTGCTTCGCGCTCGTGACCGTCTTGTTCTTCTAACGGCGGCTTCACGGAAGTGTGCGAGGATCGTGGCTTGCGGAGAAGCGCCGCGGCCACGATCTACCTGCGCAGGACTCAAGCGGAGGAGAAAGCCATGTCTGCCGAGACGAGCCACCGCCCCGACAAGGTCATCAAGACGGATGCGGAGTGGCGCAAGGAACTGTCGCCCGAGGCCTATCGCGTGACGCGGCAGCACGGCACCGAGCGGGCTTTCACCAGCCCGCTCAACAACGAGAAGCGGCCGGGGACGTTCATGTGCGTGGCCTGCGGCGCGCCCTTGTTCGCGACGAGCGACAAGTTCGACAGCGGGACGGGCTGGCCGAGCTACACGCGGCCGATCGATGGCCATGCGGTCGGCGAGAAGGAGGACCGGTCCTTCTTCATGCGGCGGACCGAGGTTCACTGCGCGCGCTGCGAGTCCCACCTCGGCCACGTGTTCCCCGATGGCCCGCATCCGACCGGTCTGCGTTACTGCATCAACGGCGTGGCGCTCAAGTTCGAGCCGTCGGAGCGCTGATCGGCCGGTTGCCGACTGGAGCGGCGCGGAGCATGCTCCGCGCCGATTTCGTTTCAACGACCCCAAGGTGTCACGCATGACGACCGCGGCCGCACTGCCGAAGCCTCCCCGCGCCGAGAAGCGACCCGTAGCCATCCACGTGCACGGCGTCGACATCGTCGACGAGTTCGCCTGGCTGCGCGCTGCCGAGTGGCAGGACGTGATGCGCGATCCTTCGACACTTCCGGCCGATATCCGCGCCTACCTGGAAGCCGAGAACGGCTACACGGCCGCCGTGATGGCAGATACGGCTGCGCTGCAGGAGCGGCTGTTTCAGGAGATGAAGGGTCGGATCAAGGAGGACGACAGCTCAGTGCCGGCCCCCGATGGTAGCTTCGAATACTATACGAGCTTCGTCACGGGCGGCCAGTATCCCCGCCTCTGTCGCCGACCACGCGGCGGGGGCGAAGAGCAGATTCTGATCGACGGCAACAGCGAGGCCGCCGGCAAGCCTTACTGGCAACTCGGAGCGACCGCACACAGTCCGGATCATCGGTATCTGGCCTATGCGCTCGACGACAAGGGGTCGGAACTCTTCACGATCCGGATTCGCGATCTCACCACCGGTCGAGATCTCCCTGACGAGATCCTGGACACCCGCGGGGCGATCGCCTGGGCGCGCGACAGCCAAACTTTCTTCTACGTGCGGCTCGACGCGCAGCAGCGGCCGATGTTCGTGCATCGCCACACGCTCGGCACACCGGCCGCCGACGATGCGCTCGTCTATCAGGAGGCCGACATCGGGTTCTTCGTCGGTGTCGGACAGACCCAGTCGGGCGACTTCGTCCTGATCGACACCCACGACCATGCGACGTCCGAGGTTTATCTGATCGATGCGCGCACGCCGACGATGGAGCCGCGCGTCGTCGCCCCGCGCGTCCCTGGGCACGAGTATGGCGTCGAGCACCACGGCGACCACCTGATCATCACGACCAACTCGGGCGACGCCGAAGACTTCCGGATCTGCGAAGCACCCCTCGACCGGCCGGGTCAGGAGAACTGGCGCGAGATCGTTCCGCACGTATCCGGGCGCCTCATCCTCGAGACCGTCGCGTACAAGGAGCATCTCGTTCGCCTCGAACGCGAGCACGGTCTGCCGCGCATCGTCGTTCGGCGCTTTGCGGACGGGGCGGAGCATCAGATCGCCTTTGAGGAGGAGGCTTATTCGCTCGGTCTCTCTTCGGGCTACGAGTACGACACGACGACGGTGAGGTTCACGTACTCGTCTATGACGACCCCGTCGCAAGTCTTCGACTACGACATGGAAACCCGCACGCGCGTCCTGCGGAAGACGCAGGAGGTGCCGAGCGGTCACGACCCGGCGGACTACGTCACTCGGCGGTTGCACGCGCGGGCCGCGGATGGCGAGCTGGTGCCGATTTCTCTGCTCTACCGGCGCACGACGCCACTCGATGGCTCGGCGCCGCTGTTCCTCTACGGCTATGGCAGCTACGGCATTTCGATCCAGGCGAGTTTCTCGACGACGCGGCTGTCGCTCGTCGACCGAGGTTTCGTTTTTGCCATCGCGCACATCCGGGGCGGCAAGGACAAGGGTTACCGCTGGTACACGGACGGCAAGCACAAGAAGAAGATCAACACATTCATGGATTTCATCGCCGCAGCTGAGCACCTGATCGGCGCCGGCTATACACGGCCCGGGCGGATCGTCGCGAACGGAGGGTCGGCGGGCGGCATGCTCATGGGGGCCGTGGCCAACATGCGGCCTGATCTCTTCCTCGGCATCATCGCCGACGTCCCGTTCGTCGATGTCCTGAACACCATGCTCGACAAGGATCTGCCGCTCACGCCACCCGAGTGGCCGGAATGGGGCAACCCCATCGAGAGCGCGGAGGACTTCGCGATCATCCGCTCATATAGCCCCTACGACAACGTCGTCGCCAAGGCTTATCCGCACATCCTCGCATTCGGCGGGCTTACCGATCCACGTGTCACCTACTGGGAGCCGGCGAAGTGGGTCGCGCGGCTCAGGGATCGGAAGACGGACGACAATGTCCTCGTGCTGAAGATCAACATGGAAGCCGGACACGGTGGTGCATCAGGCCGTTTCGAACAGCTGAGGGAAATCGCATTCGACTATGCCTTCGCTCTCAAGGTCGCCGGTTTGGCGACCGCGTGAGGCTCACGCTCGTTTGCGATCGCTGCGGCCTTCTTCCGCGAGGTAGCGCGAGACGAGGGCCGCGGCGATCTCGTCCTCGCCCTTGATGACCACGTCGGCGCCGAGTTCGAGCAGATAGCTCTCCTCGGTGTCCGAGTGGGCATGCGCAAAGATCCGGAGCCCCGCGTTTGCCGCGCGTGCCGCCTCGATGATGTTACCGGCTTCGAAGCCTTCCGGAATGGCGACGAACAGCGTCTGCGCTTCGGCGATGCGCGCCGTTTCCAGAAGGTCGATGCCAGAACCGGTCAGACTCTCGACTTTCCGCTCACGCAGCGAGGTCAGCATCTCGTCCCGTTCGTCGACGGCGCAGACGGTCACTCCGGCCTTGATGAGGGAGTCGGCGATACGGCTGCCGATGCGGCCGACGCCGACGACGACGGCGTGACCCGGTTCGCGGGGGGCTGCCGGCTGCGCGGGCGCTGGGGCAACGGTTGCGGGCTGACCTGCGCGCCGTTCCAGCCACGGGCCGAGGCGAACGAGGGCGAAGAAAGCCACAGGATTGAGAACGATCGACATCAGCGCGCCCGCGAGGATGAGGTCGCGCCCCGCTTCGGGAAGGATCGCGAGCGCGACGCCGAGCCCGGCCAGAATGAAGGAGAACTCACCGATCTGAGCGAGGCTCGCCGAAATCGTCAGCGCGGTCGACAGCGGATGGCCGAACGCGACGACGATCGCCAGCGCCGCCAGCGACTTGCCGATCACGATGATCGCGACCGTGGCGATGACCGGCAGGGTATCCGTCACCAGGATCGACGGATTGAAGAGCATGCCGACCGACACGAAGAACAGCACGGCGAACGCGTCGCGCAGCGGCAGAGTTTCGGCGGCCGCCTGCTGGCTGAGTTCTGACTCCTTCAAGATCATGCCGGCGAAGAAAGCGCCGAGAGCGAACGAGACGCCGAACAGCTTGGCCGACCCGAAGGCCACGCCGAGCGCGATGGCCAGGACGCCAAGTCGGAACAGTTCGCGCGAACCCGTATGGGCGATGCGATGGAGCAGCCACGGGATCACCCGCCGGCCGAAAGCCAGCATCACGACGAAGAAGGCGCCGATCTTTAGAATGGTGAGCAGCAGCGCCGACGCGACTGCGCCCGACTCGCCCGCCGCACCACTGACAAGCGGTGCGATCGTCGGCAGGAGGACGAGCGCGAGGACCATGAAGATGTCTTCGACGATCAGCCAGCCGACGGCGATCCGACCTTGCTCGGAATTGAGGATTCGACGCTCTTGAAGCGCGCGCAGGAGCACGACGGTCGAGGCAACCGACAGCGCCAGTCCGAACACGATGCCGGTGATGATCGGCCAGCCCATCAACGAGGAAAGGCCCATGCCCAGCAATGTCGCGATGCCGATTTGCACGATGGCGCCGGGCACCGCGATGGCGCGCACGGACATCAGGTCCTTCCACGAGAAGTGGAGGCCGACGCCGAACATGAGAAGGATGACGCCGATCTCGGCGAGTTCGTTGGCGAGCGCTTGATCGGCGACGAAGCCGGGCGTGTGCGGTCCGACCGCGATGCCGGCGAGCAGGTAGCCGACGATCGGAGAGGCCTTGATGCGATTGGCCAGTGCACCCAGGACGAACGCAAGACCGAGACCGGCGACGATGGTGGCGATCAATGGCGTGTCGTGCGGCATCCCGGGGGTATCCCTCCTTCAAGTCGTCAGCTGGTCGAAAGGACCAAGCGGTCCCTCACTCTCCTCGCGTTCTCACCTGTAATGTCGGCACGCTGATGACAGCGCGGCTCACTTGAGCTTCAGCCATATCAGCACGAGTTCACCGACCAGCAAACCGCCGAATCCGACCAGCAACACACCGGCGACGCGATTGATCTGGCCAAGGCGGCGAAGATCGATCCGATGCCGGATTCTGCCGATCATCATCGACAGCGCGATCCACCAGCCGAAGCTGCCGGCCATGATCGACGCGACCATCGCGAGCGCGTCGATCTTGCCCCGCACCTCGACGAAGCTCGACACGCCGCCGAAGATGGCGATGAGACCGAGCACTGCGCCGGGATTGGTGATCGTCAGGAAGAATGTTTTGGGTACGTCCCAGGCTACGCCACGGATCGCCGAGACGATCGAGTCCCATTGCTTCTCGTCCTCGCGCGGCGGCTCGATGTGCGGTGCCGTGAAGTAGAGCTTCACTCCGAAGAGAGCGAGTACCAGTCCGCCGACGAACTGGATGGAATAGCGATAATCGGAAATAGCGCCCGAGATGGCGCCAACGCCCATGGCCGCCAGGAAGGCGATGAGGCCGTCACCGAGCACCGCACCGGTTCCGGCCGCGACCCCCGCGACGACACCATGGGAAATCGCGCGCTGGATGCAGAGCACGTTGACGGGACCGACCGGCGCGGCGATCAAGACGCCGACGATCAGGCCTATCGGGATGATCAGCGGGTTCGGAATGAAGTCCATGTCAGTCGTGCTGCCGCTCCGCACTGCCCGTCGACCCGTCCCGCACTTCGGAACGATCGAGCCCGCGTGGGGCTTCGAAGGGCAGAGTATCGGCGGCGGCTGCTCGCACAGGAGCTCCTGACATGTTCGATGCGGATCGACAGTGGCTTTCAGGCAGACTCGCATTGGTAGTGGCGATGGCCGGGCTTGTCCATGCGGTGGCCTCGGATTTCGAGGCTGCGACGGCGCGCGATCTGAAAGGCAAGCGGAGCGAGGCGGCGGCGTCCGCCCGCAAGCCTGCCGACACCCTTCCCCCCGGCGTGGTCGAGATGCGGGAGCAGATCCTGGCGGCCGTCTCCACGGGCGATATCGAAGAGCTTCGCCTCGCGCTCGACTGGAACGAGCTGCCGCCGGAAATCGGAGCGCCGCCTGGCAGTGATCCGATCGCGCACTGGCGGTCCATCTCGGTGGACGGGCAGGGTCGGGACATCCTGGCGGTGCTTGGTGATCTGCTGTCGGGCCCGCCCGCCGTCATTCTGGGCGGACGGGATATCGAAAACAGCCGGCTCTATGTGTGGCCGGCTCTGGCTGAGAAATCTCTCGCGAAGCTGACGGCGGAAGAGGCCGAACTTCTGGCTCGGTTGGTTCCGGTGGACGAGGCGAAAGCGATGAAGGACGCCGGCCGCTATTCCGGCTGGCGGCTGGTGCTCGGCGCCGACGGAACCTGGCATACGTTCAAGCGCGGGAACTGAGCCGGCGGCTCTGCCACGTCGGCGTCACGCGTCTTCGGGCGCCGGAGCTTTCCGATAGGGCGCGAACTCAGCAAGCATATCGCGCTGCTCGGCGACGTGGCGGCGTTCCTCTTCGAGATAGCGGGCGATGGCGCGTCTCAGCGCCGGGTCGGCGATCCAATGAGCCGAGTACGTCGCAGTCGGCATGTAGCCGCGGGCCAGCTTGTGCTCGCCCTGCGCGCCGGCCTCGACGCGGGCCAGCTTGTGCCGGATCGCGTAGGCGATGGCCTGATAGTAGCAGACCTCGAAATGCAGGCAGGGATGGTGCTCGACGGCGCCCCAGTAGCGGCCGTAGAGGCAATCGCCGCCGATCAGGTTGAGCGCTCCCGCGATCCAGCGCCCGTCCCGCTTCGCCATGATGAGCAGGCAGCGCTCCGCCATGGAGCTGCCGAGCTCGGAGAAGAAGCGGCGGTTGAGGTAGGGCCGGCCCCACTTCCGGCTGCCGGTGTCCATGTAGAATTCGAAAAAAGCGTCCCAGTGCGCTTCTTCGATCTCGGAACCGGACAGCCAGACGATCTCCAAGCCGGCGGCGAGGGCCTGCTCGCGCTCCTTGCGGACGGTTTTCCGTTTCCTGGAAGCGAGGGCGGCGAGGAAGTCGTCGAACGTTTCGTAGCCCTCGTTCGACCAGTGGAACTGCTGGTCGGTGCGCTTCAGGTAGCCGTGCGTGGCCAGGGCGTTCCAATCAGCTTCGCTGCAGAAGGTGACGTGGGCGCCTGACATGCCGGCCTGTCGGCAAAACTGGGCGGCTCCTTCGGCGAGCAGGGCGCGGGGAGCGTCACCGGCAGGGCCAGGCACTGTCAGAAGGCGTGGACCAGGCACGGGCGTGAAAGGCACTGCGATCTGGAGCTTCGGATAGTATTGCCCGCCGGCCCGGTGGTAGGCATCGGCCCAGCCGTGATCGAAAACGTATTCGCCCTGGCTGTGGAGCTTGGCGTAGGCGGGCATGGCGCCGACGAGGCGGCCGTCTTCGCGGATCAGAAGGTGGCGCGGTATCCAGCCCGATCGATTGCCGACCGAACCGGACGTCTCGAGCGCGGTCAGGAAGGCATGGTCGACGAAGGGGTTGTAGGTCGCTGGTTCCGGGTTGGCGAGCGCGTTCCAAGCGGCGGCTTCGACGGTAGCGAGCGATGTCGCGATCTCGACCCGTGCTCCAACCGCTTCACCCATGGTTTTCCCCGCCCGCTCTATCCATATGTACGCAGCGCCCGGCCGCAGGATCAAACGACCGGCTGTCGCGGCGCCGCCACGGGGGCGTCACCGAGAGTGCGCTAAACTGCTTGCCCGGCTGCCGCGTCGCGCGGCGACTGGTTGAGGAGGACGAAGATGGGACGGTTCTGGAAGTCGTTCGTGGCATTGGCGCTGGCCGGGTGCGTCGGTCTCGGCACGATCGCGATGGCCCAGGACGGTGGCGTCAAGATCGGCAACCCCTCGTTCCTCCGGAACTTCGTCTCCGCCGACAAGGTGGAGGGCGTTGGCGAACAGCAGTACGGCCAGATCCTCGCACAGGCCCGCCAGCGCCGGGCGCTTCTGCCGGACGACCACCCGGAGGTCGTGCGACTCCGGCGGATTTTTGCCGACCTGCAACCGCACAGTCCCAAGTTCAATCCTCGCGCCAAGGACTGGAAGTGGGAGGTGAACCTGATCAACTCCCGCCAGATCAACGCGTTCTGCATGCCGGGAGGCAAGATCGCGTTCTTCACCGGTATCCTCAGCCAGCTGAAGCTGACGGACGATGAAGTCGCGATGATCATGGGCCACGAGATCGCGCACGCGCTGCGTGAGCATGCGCGCGAGCGCATGGCCAAGCAGACGCTCACCAACGTCGGCGCACTCGCGGTCGGCGTGCTTGTCGGCGGCAATGTCGGTGAAATCGCGCGTGTCGGCGGCGGGTTGCTCGGTCTCAAATTCTCCCGCGACGACGAGCGCGAGGCCGACCTGATCGGTATGGAACTGGCAGCGCGTGCCGGCTACGACCCGCGGGCCGGCATCACGCTCTGGGAAAAGATGAGCCGCGCGTCGCAGGGACAGCCGCTCGAGTGGTTCTCGACCCACCCGTCGAGCACGAGCCGCATTGATGCGATCAAGGCCAACCTCAAGGACGTCATGCCGATCTACGAGGCGGCGAAGACGAAGCGCGGCTGAGCGGCCCGTCGCCCGTATGTCGGGCGACGGGCCTTCGCTCGCTCAGGCGGCGCGGTCGAGTGCTTCCAGTTCGTCGATCATGCGCGCGATGACGGCGAGCCCCTTGTTCCAGAACTCGGGCTGGGACGCATCGAGCCCGAACGGGGCCAGCAGTTCCGAGTGATGGCGTGATCCGCCGGCGCGCAGCATCGCGAAGTACTTGTCGACGAACCCCGGGTGCGCCTCCTCGTAGAGCGCATAGAGCGAGTTCACGAGGCAGTCGCCGAACGCGTAGGCATAGACGTAGAAGGGCGAGTGGATGAAGTGCGGGATGTAGGTCCAGAAGACCTCGTAGCCCGGTCTGAACTCGATCGCGGGACCGAGGCTTTCAGTCTGCACGTCGAGCCAGAATGCGTTCAGCTGATCGGCTGTGAGTTCACCGTTCCGGCGCTCTTTGTGAACCTTGCGCTCGAAGGTGTAGAAGGCGATCTGCCGAACGACCGTGTTCAGCATGTCCTCGACCTTGCCCGCCATCAGCGCCTTGCGTTCCTTGCGGTCCTTGGCCTGGGCGAGCAGAGCCTTGAACGTCAGCATCTCACCGAACACGGATGCTGTTTCGGCGAGCGTCAGAGGCGTCGGCGCGAGGAGGGGGCCCTGCTCGCGCGCGAGCATCTGATGGACGCCGTGGCCGAGTTCGTGGGCGAGAGTCATCACATCGCGTGATTTGCCCTGGTAATTGAGCAAAACGTAGGGATGCGCCGACGGCACCGTCGGATGCGCGAACGCGCCGGGTGACTTGCCGGGCCGGGTCGGCGCGTCGATCCAGCGCTTATCGAAGAAGTCGCCTGCGATGCTCGCCATCTGAGGCGCGAACCCGGCGTAGGCCGACATCACGATCTGGCGTGCCTCGTCCCAGCGGATGGTGCGGTCGGGCTTGTCCGGCAGCGGAGCATTGCGGTCCCAGTGGGCGAGCTTGTCGAGGCCGAGCCAGCGCGCCTTCAGGGCGTAATAGCGATGCGAGAGCTGAGGATAGGACTGGCGCACCGCCGATACGAGCGCATCGACGACAGGACCTTCCACTCGGTTCGAAAGATGGCGTGCGTCGGCGACGTCCTGGAAACCGCGCCAGCGATCGGAGATTTCCTTATCCTTGGCGAGGGTGTTGGTGATCAGGGTGAAGAGGCGCACATTCTCGCCGAAAACCTTGGCGAGTGCTTCGGCACCGGCCTGACGGCGCGAACGGTCGGCATTCGAGAGCAAGTTCAAGGTGGGTTCGAGGGGCCAGGGGGCCGCCTCGCCGGCGACGGGGAAGCGCAGGCCGGCCATCGTCTCGTTGAACAGCCGGTTCCAGGCGCCGCGGCCGGTCTGCGACTTCTCGTGGAAGACCTGCTCCAACTTCTCTTCCAGCTGATGGGGCTTTTCGCGGCGCAGGTCCTTGAACCAGGGCGCGTAGCGGGCGAGTTCCGGCGCGGCGAGGGCACTCTCGAGTGCGGCATCCTCGATCGCGTTGAGTTCGAGTTCGAAAAAGATGAGGTCGGCCGAGATGTTGGTCAGCGCTTCCTGGGTGTCGCCGTAGAACTTGGCGCGTGCCGGGTCGGTCTGGTCGCCCGTGTAGCGGAGGCCGGCGTAGGAGCCGAGGCGTCCCATCAGGTCCGAGAGCCGTTCGTAGGCCTTCACTGCCTCGGCGAGACGGGCGGGCTGGGCGGCCAGACCGACCAGCTTACCTTGGTACGTTTCGCGGATGCGGCGGGCGTCGTCGGCGGCCTTTGTCAGGTCGCGCTGCCACTCCGGGCTGTCGGGGGCGGGATAGAGGTCGGAGAGGTCCCACTCCGGCATGGCGCCGAGGTCGACACCGGCCGACGGGCTTGTCGCGGCGGCGCCAGCCGGCGCGTTGGCAGGCTGAAACATTAATGATTTCATCATGCTGCGTGATCTCTCGTCATGGAATGGAGCGTCTCGACCGGAGCCCGGATGGAGGTCGAAGGTCTTTTCGAACCACCTCGGTTCCATCTTCAACGTTCTTTTTACCGCCTTCCGCCATCGTCAGTGGAAGTTGGCGTTTCAGTTCGGTCCGTCAACCGTTCGTGACGCCTTTCGTGTTCCTGTTGTCAGTTGCGTCGAGTATCACATGCCTAAGCGCGTCCTTATCGTCGATGACGAGCCTGCGCAGCGTCGCATTCTCGAAGAAATCATCAAGCGGCTTGGGTTCGAGACCCGCTCCGCCCATTCCGGGGAGCAGGCGCTCCAAGTTCTCGAAAGCCCCGACAACGGTGGAATCTCGCTGGTCGTGCTCGACCTCGTGATGCCGGGCGTCGACGGCATGGCCGTTCTTCAGCGGCTGCAGAGCAAGCCCAGCAAGCCGCCGATCATCGTGCAGACGGCGAATGGATCTCTCGACAACGCGATCGGTGCGATGCGCGCCGGTGCAGTCGACTTCGTCGTCAAGCCGGCGAGCCCCGAGCGACTCGAAGTCTCGATCAAGAGCGCGCTGAAGATCGAAGCGCTCCAGGGCGAAATCACGCGCATTCGCAAAAAGGTCGAAGGCACGCTGAGCTTCGACGATCTGATCGGCCGCGGCGATGCCATGAAGCGCGTCGTCGCGCTCGGCAAGCGCAGCGCCACGTCGAACATCCCGGTGCTGATCGAAGGTGAGTCGGGCGTCGGCAAGGAGTTGATCGCGCGCGCCATCCAGGGCGAAAGCGAGCGGGCTGGTCGGCCCTTCGTCACGGTCAACTGCGGTGCGATTCCGGAGAATCTGGTCGAGAGCATCCTGTTCGGTCACGAGAAGGGTGCCTTTACCGGGGCCGTCGACAAGCGTGTCGGCAAGTTCCAGGAGGCGGACGGCGGAACGCTCTTCCTCGACGAAGTCGGCGAACTGCCGCTCGAAGCCCAGGTCAAACTGCTGCGGGCCCTGCAGGAAGGCGAGATCGATCCGGTCGGTGCCAAGAAGCCCGTATCGGTGAACTTCCGCCTCATCTCGGCAACGAACCGGGACATGATCCAGCTCGTCAAAGAGGGCAAATTCCGCGAAGACCTCTACTATCGCCTGAACGTCTTCCCGATCTGGGTGCCGCCGCTGCGTGAGCGCCTGGAAGACGTTCCGGAACTCGCCAATCACTTCCTCGCGCGCTTTGCGGCGGAAGAAGGCAAGCGCATCCTCGGCTTCCACGACGACGCCATGCGCCTCCTCTGCTCCTACGGTTGGCCGGGCAATGTCCGCCAGCTCGAGAATGCAGTGTTCCGCGCGGTCGTGCTGGCCGATGGTTCGGAACTCACCGTCGCCGAATTCCCGCAGATCGCCGCCCACGTCGAGGGCTTCAAGGCCGTCATCCCGGCCGCTCCGGTCGTCCAGCCGAAGCAGCCGTCGTACACGGGTCCGGCGCTGCTCGGTGCAGAAGATACCGTTCCGCAGACGGTCGATGTGAAGTCGGGTGACGGAAAATCGCTCGGCATCCCGGCGATCACCGACAACGGCGATATCCGTCCGCTCGTCGCCATCGAAGCCGACATGATCCGCCTCGCCCTCGGGCGCTACCGCGGACACATGACGGAGGTCGCCAAGCGGCTCGGTATCGGGCGGTCGACGCTCTACCGCAAAATGCAGGAATACGGGCTCGAGCCGCGGCCGAACTGAGGGTTGGAGGCGAGAGAGTTCGCCCACAACATAGTTCGGCCCACAACTCGAATAGACTGGTGGCGTGCAGTTCGGCCACACTCGGTGCGGCCCGCTGGATGCCGCGTACCTGCATCTGGCAATCAGGGCGTGCGTACAGTAGGTTGGCCGGCATCCATCCGGGGAGGAGGTTGCCATGCGGTCGGCCACACGTGCCACCACCGTTGTCGTGTTCGCACTCGCGGTCGCCGGCCCTGCTGCCGCACAGTACAAACCTGCGGCCGAGCAGGCCATCGAGGCGCCGATCGTCGCGCCCGCCCCGCTGCCGTCCGCCGCGACGCTGTCGACCGAAGCTCCTGCCATTCCGGGCGCGCCGGCGCAGGCCACAACGCCCGCACCCGCACCAGCACCTGCTGCCGCAGCAACTCCGACGCCGGCCGCCCCGGCTGCCGTCGCCGCGGCTCCTGCTGCTCCGCAGCCCGATCCGGTCGTCACCGCTATCACGGAACGTCTCAAGGCGCTGGCCAGCGACCGGTCCGTTCCGAAGGCGGATCGCGAAGCCCTCGAAACCTACTACGAGGCTGCCGAGGTTCGCCCGGTCTGGACCGCCGCCGGTGGGCTCTCGGCGAGAGCCGAAGCCGCCATGCGCGAGATCGCCGCTGCCGACGATTGGGGGCTGCGGGCGAGTGACTACACGCTGCCGAAGCGTCCGGTATCCGGGGCGGACGCGGCGACACTCGCTGAGGCCGAAGTGACGATGGCGCTCGCCGTCCTGGAATACGCGCGGCATGCCCGCGGCGGCCGGATGGACCCGACGGATCTTTCGTTCAACATCGATCGGCAACCGCCGCAAATCGAGCCGTTGCGCGTGCTCGCCGACGCGGCGAGCGCCCCGAACGTCGACAGCTATCTGCGTTCGCTGCATCCGCAGCATCCGCAATTCGAACTGCTGCGCCAGAAGTATCTCGAAGCACGGCGTGCTCCCGAACCGCAGGCCGAGGAGCCGGCGCAGAACCCGCAGTCGAAGGGGAAGACGACAGCAAAGAAGCGCGCTCCCGAAGCTCGGCTCGCACAGCGCATTCTCTACAACATGGAGATGTGGCGCTGGATGCCGGAGGACCTCGGCAAGCTCCACGTGCTCGCCAATCTGCCCGAGTACATGAAGCGCGTCGTGAAAGACGGAAAGGTCATCCACGAAGAGCGCATCATCATCGGCAAGATCGAGAACCAGACGCCGATCTTCTCCGACGAGATGGATCACATCGTCTTCCATCCGTACTGGGGCGTTCCTGACAGCATCAAGGTCAAGGAGATCTGGCCCAGCCTTGCGGGCAGCGGGCAGGTCCTCAACAAGTATGGTCTCAAGATTCAGCGCGGTGGCCGAGACATCGATCCGCGCAGTGTCAACTGGTCTTCGACAGATATTCGTCAGTTTACGGTGCTGCAGCCACCGGGTCCGAGCAACGTGCTGGGTGTGGTCAAGTTCATGTTCCCGAACAAGCACCAAGTCTACATGCACGACACGCCGACGAAGAACCTCTTCAACTCGGCGCAGCGGACGTTCAGCCATGGCTGTATGCGCGTGCGTAACCCGGTGCGCTTCGCCGAGGTGATCCTCGAACAGGACAAGGGCTGGGATGCCGGACGTGTCGGCTCGCTCGTGAAGGGCGGCCCGCAGAACAACCACATCTACCTCGACCGCAAGATCCCCGTGCACGTGACCTACTTCACGGCCGTGGTCGGCGCCGACGGCAAGCTGCAGACGTTCCCCGACGTTTACGGGCACGAGCCGAAGATCCAGATGGGGCTCGACGGCAAGGCGCACCTGATCGTCAAGAAGAAGCCGACGCTCACGCCGCCCGATGCCGTGACGCGGCTCGCGGACACGAAACAGAACTACCCGATCCAGAACTGGATGAAGCAGATCTTCGGCAACTTCTGATTGCTGACGAGCTCTGGAAAGCCGAAAGGCGGGCCTTGGCCCGCCTTTTGTCGTTAACGCGCCGTTAACCGAGTTGGCGTGCAGTTGGCTCGGCCTAAAACGTGCCGCACTCGCACGCCATACCCCTGCCGACGCGCGATCGCAGGGGCATCGTCTTGGTGGCGCGTTGATGGGGGATGTGGCGCCGCGGCCTGGCGCCCGAGTGCAGAGTATCAAGAATGCGATCCATTCCGCTGTTCGCGTTGCTGGCAGTGCTTTTGGCCATGACCGGCTTGACCGCAGCCGAAGCCTCGCAAGGGGATCGCATCATCCGCCTGCACAACGTCCACACCAAAGAGACGGCCGACATCCTCTACAAGCGGGCCGGCAAGTATGTCCCCGAGGGCCTCGAAAAGGCGTCGTGGCTGCTGCGTGACTGGCGCCGCAACGAAGCGACCGAGATGGATCCTGAGCTCATCGATCTCCTATGGGAGATTCATGCCGAGCTCGGCTCAAGCGAGCCGATTCACATCATTTCAGGATACCGCTCGCGCACGACCAACGACATGCTGCGGAAATCGGTCGGAGGTCAGGCGAGCGAGAGCCGCCACATCCTCGGCAAGGCCGCCGACGTCTACTTCCCGGACGTTCCGCTGAAGCGGCTCCGGTATTCGGCGCTGATCCGCGAGCGCGGTGGCGTCGGCTATTATCCGACGTCGGGGTCGCCGTTCGTGCACGTCGACACCGGTCGCGTACGGGCCTGGCCACGGCTGCCGCGGGCCGAGCTCGCGCTGCTGTTCCCGGATGGTCAGACACAGCACGTTCCGGCCGACGGCACGTCGCTTTCGCCCGGGGACGCACGCATCGCGCGGGTCAAGCATCAGGATCTGGCGGAGGAAATCGAGGCATATCGCTCGAGCCGCCGTGATCCGCGGGTTGCCGAGCTCCGGCCGAAGCAGGAGGCGACTTCGAAATCGGTGCAGGTGGCGCGTGCCGAACCGCCCCGTCTGAAGTCCGAGCCCACGCCGGCAGCGCGGCCGGTGGCTGCTCGTCCGCCGGCACGGGTCGAGGACAAAGATCGCGCCGGCCTGACGACGCTGGCGCAGCTGGCGGCCCAAAGCGAACCGCAGAAGCCGCGCCTGCCGGCACCGATGGTCGCCAGCCTTGGTCCGACGCTGCCGACGAGCCTGTTTGCACCGGAGCGCCCGTCGGCGCCGCTGCTCGCCGCATCCGAGCCCGCGGACGCAGCACCGTCCGCCGACACGGTCACCTGGGTCCAGGCCCCTGCCTGGGACGAGGATCATCCGGAAGAGCTTTCCTATCGTCCGTTCGCCATTGCTCCGCTGATGAGCGACGATCCTGCCATCGAGCCGGCGGCCCTCACGATGCTGAAGGCCCCCGAAGTGGTGCGGACGCTCGAGCTTCTCGATCAGACGGATGTTCCGGCGCTGCGTCTCTCGACGACCCGCCAGCGTGTCCCCACACCGGAAGCTCTCGGCTTCCGCGGTCCGGCAGTCGCCATCAATACCTACTTCGGTCCGCCGTCGCGCTGATCCGGCCCGTTCGGCCGGTTCCGGTCAGATGCGCGCCCGGGTGCGATGCGCCCGGCCTCCCGAGTTGCTATAGAGCCAGCTGAAAACGACAAGGGCGGCTCGGCGGCCGCCCGGATCCGGGAGGACTGCATGACCACGCCCTGCATCATCACGGTGGCGATCACCGGCTCGGTGCCGACGAAGGCCGACAATCCGGCCGTGCCGATCACGGTCGCCGAACAGGTCGAGTCGACGCACGAGGCGTTCGAGGCCGGCGCGACGCTCGCCCACTGCCACGTGCGCAACGACGATGGGACGCCGACCTCCGATCCGGAGCGGTTCGGGCGCCTCGTCGAAGGCCTGCGCAAACACTGCCCGGGGATGATCATCCAGCTTTCTACGGGCGGGCGGTCAGGCACGGGCCGCGAGCGCGGCGGGATGCTGCCGCTCAAGCCCGACATGGCCTCGCTCTCCACGGGCTCGTGCAATTTTCCGAAGCGCGTCTACGAGAACAGCCCGGAACTCGTCGATTGGCTCGCGGACGAAATGCTGAAGTACGACGTGAAGCCGGAAATCGAGGTGTTCGACCTCTCGATGCTGTTCAAGGCGGTCGAGATGGAGAAGGCCGGCCGGATCAAGGGTCCGCTGCACGTGCAGTTCGTCATGGGCGTGAAGAACGCCATGCCGGTCGATCGGCCGACCTTCGAATTCTACGTTCAGACGATCAAGCGCCTCGCGCCCGACGCCACCTGGACCGGCGCGGGGATCGGCCGCGAGCAGATCACGCTCAATCGCTGGTCGCTCGAACTCGGAGGGCATTGCCGAACGGGGCTCGAGGACAACGTCCGCATCGACAAAGCGACGCTGGCGCCGTCGAACGCCGCTCTGGTCAAGCGGGTCGTCGATCTCTGCCCCGAGTACGGGCGCCGGCCGGCGACGGTCGCGGAAGCTCGCAGTCTTCTCGCGCTGCACTGATCGGGAGCGTGGCATGGCGATCGAGGTCAACCTTCCGGACGTCGTCGCCGAGGTGCGCGCCGCCTTCGAGCGGTACGAGAAAGCCCTCGTCTCGAACGACGTCGACACGCTCGATGCGCTCTTCCGTGATGCGCCGGAGACGATCCGCTATGGCGCGACCGAGAACCTCTACGGCTACGCGGAAATTGCGGCCTTCCGTGCCGGACGTCCGTCGGCGGGGCTGGCGCGCCGGCTATCTCGGACGGTGATCACGACTTACGGCCGCGATACCGCCGTCGCGTCAACGCTGTTCTACCGTGAGACGAGTCCCGGGAAAGTCGGCCGTCAGATGCAGACTTGGGTGCGGACGCCCGACGGCTGGCGGGTGGTTGCGGCGCACGTCTCGGTGATCGCGGACCCCGATCAGGGTTCATAGCCCTCGAAGGTCGGCGCGTCCGACCACCGCGCGGCGATGGCGCGGTCTTCTGGCGTCCTGACCGTCCAGGAAATCAGCGGAATGCGCTGAACTTCGCGGACGTAGCGGGTCACCGGGGTCGGCAGGTCCTTGACGTGATAGCTGTAGAAGTCGGGTGCCGCATCGGCCGACTCCAGCAGATGCGTCAGCCGTTCGCGTCGGTCCGCGTCGAGGACGTCCGACCACCAACCGGTGTCGCGATAGACGCCTGAAACGATGCCGCGCGGGATTTCGGGGGCACGGGCCCGCATCTCCACCATGACGGCCGGATCGAAGGACATCACAGCGACGGGGCCATGATAGGCGTGGAGGCGGCCGGCGACCTCGTCGAGATACCGCGCCGGCAGGGCGGCCCAGGCACTCTTGATCTCGACGATCAGCGGTACGCGGCCGGCGACGACGTCAAAGAGGTCCGAGAGTCGCGGAATGCGATCCCGGCCGCCCGACAGCGTTAGGGACGCCAGTTCGCCGGACGTGCGGTCGGCGACCGGTCCGCTCTGGTTCGTCAGCCGCTCCAGGCGGTCGTCATGGAAGACCATCGGTACGTAATCGGCGGCGGGCTGAATGTCGCATTCGATGGCATAGCCGCGCTCGACCGCGGCCCGAAACGCGGACAGGCTGTTCTCGACGCGGCCGGCCTTGGGGGCGTGGAGGCCGCGATGCGCGATGGGCCGCGCGAACAGGTCTCGGTTCACCATCCTGTGTCCGGCGCGCACGCCGCCTTTCCAATGCCGCTTCGAAGCCTTACCCTGCTTTCGCAGCTTACAGCAGAGGGCGGCGAGATGGCGGTAGCGAAGCGGACAGCCGGTTGGAAGGTGACCGTGGCGGCGGTGGCAGCAGCGGCCAGCTTCGGCGGCACGGTTTCGCACCTCGCTGCAGCACCCCTTCGCGCCGATCAGGTGGTGTTGGCGCCGCATCGCGCGGTCTACGATTTTGCGCTCGCCCGATCGAGTGCGGGGACCGGCGTGAGCGATATGACCGCCCGCATGGTTTACGAACTGACTGGCTCGACCTGCGAAGGCTTCACGCAGAACATGCGCTTCGTGACACGGGCGACCACGCAGGACGGCAGCATCTCGGTCAACGATCTCCGCAGCTCGAGCTGGGAAGAAGGCAGCGCCAAGAACTTCCGCTTTAACTCGACGACCGTCCGGGACGATCAGCAGCAGGAACAGACCGCGGGCGATGCGGCGCGCACCGGCAACGATATCCGCGTCGACCTGACCAAACCGCAGAAAAAGAAAACGTCGGTTGCGCCTTCTGCGCTGTTCCCGATTCAGCATTCGCGCGAACTGCTCGCCGCGGCGTCACGCGAAGAGACGGTGTTCCAGGCCGATCTCTATGACGGCTCGGAGAAGGGTGAGAAGGTCTATGCGACGACGGCGGTGATCGGTCGTGTGCGTCCCGCCGGCAATGCCAAAGCCGATGTGGATAACACCGACAAGCTCGTCCCGTTGAAGTCGTGGCCGGTGTCGCTCAGCTATTTCGAGCCGGGAAAGGGGCGGGCCGATGCGATCCCGACTTACGAGCTCGCCTTCGTGCTGTTCGAAAACGGCGTGGTGCGAAACCTGACGCTCGACTACGGCGATTTCGCCCTCAAGGGCGATCTGAAGTCGCTGACGTTCCTCGACTCGCCGAAGTGCGAGCCGAGGCGCTGAACAAGCCTGCTGCTGACTAGAGACCGAGCACGTCGATCAGTTCGGTCGCGAAGTCGTCGCCACGCTCATACATCACCCAGTGACCCGCGCCGGGGACCGTCCGGAAGTCGAGTTCCGGATGATGTCGCGCGAGAATGCTGCGCACGGCGTCGAACGAGGGGTGTGCAAGGATATCCCGCGCACCCCAGATCGATTTCAGCGGAACGCGCACGTCTGCGAGGCCGCGGGCGATGTCGTCCGTTCCTGCAAAATGGCGCGTGCGCAGGCGGGTTCTCGCGACGTTTGCCGCCTGGATGTCGACCGCGAGATCGTCGATCGCGGTCGGGTCTGCAAACATCAAGATTTCAAGCGTGCGACGATGCACGGCACGACGCTCCGCGTCCGTCATGCCGGCTCGCTCTTTCGGAAATTCCTCCATCGGCCACGGCGGCAAGCCGAGGGCCGCGCAGCCGACGATCGTGAGGTCGGCGATGTGGCTGCCGAGCGCTGGGGCCGCGAGCGTCGCGACGTGTGATCCATAGGAGAACCCGACGAGGTGCGTCTCGCTGCCGGCGGGGACGAGCGCAGGGAGGCCCGCGGCGACGATGGCCGCCGACGAGGCCGGACCCGGCGGATCGGGCGGCATGGCGCTGTCCCCCAGGCCGGGGAGGTCCGCGGCCAGCACCCGGCAACGGGCCGCGAGGGCCGGGATCGTCTTCACCCAGTGCCGCCACGATCCTGATCCGCCATGCAGCAAGACGACGGTCTCGTCGCCTGCTCCCCAGGCCCGCCAGACCATCTCGCCAGCCCCGCACGGCGTGGTCAGCACTTGCGCTCGCGCGGCGAGCGCGGAGAGTGTAGGGGTGTCGTCCGCCATGCTTCACTGCCTCCAGTCGGCGCCTGCCATAGGCGAAGGCGACGGAGAATGACAAGGACCAACGATGCGCCCGCACTCGAACTTCCGGATCAATGGCCCGCGGCTGTGGGACAGCCTGATGGAAATGGCCAAGATCGGCGCCACGCCGAAGGGCGGCGTCAACCGCCTCACGCTCACCGACCTCGACAAGGAAAGCCGGCACTTGTTCGTGCGCTGGTGCCGTGACGCCGGGTGCTCGATCAGCGTCGACCGGATGGGATCGATTTTCGCCCGCCGGCCCGGGACCGACGACAGCCTGCCGCCGGTGATGGTTGGCAGTCATCTCGATACGCAGCCGACCGGCGGCAAGTTCGACGGCGCGCTCGGCGTCATGGCTGCGCTCGAAGTCGTGCGGACGCTGAACGATCTCGACATCAAGACTCGTCACCCCGTCGAGGTGGCGATGTGGACGAACGAAGAAGGCTCACGGTATGCGCCGTCGATGGTGGCATCGGGTGTGTTCGTCGGTGCCTTCACGCTCGAGCACGCACTCGGCCTCAAGGACGTCGACGGCAAGGTGTTCGGCGAGGAACTGCAGCGGATCGGTTTTGCGGGCGATGCGCCAGTCGGTGGGCGGCAGATCCACGCGTTCTTCGAACTGCACATCGAACAAGGTCCGATCCTCGAAGAAGAACAGATCGACATCGGTGTCGTCACCCACGCCAACGGACAGCGCTGGTATGAAATCGAGGTGACGGGCGTCGAAAGCCATGCAGGGCCGACGCCGATGAACCGGCGTCGCGACGCCATGGTCGGGGCGGCGCGCATCGTCGATCTCGTCAATCAGATCGGCTGGCAGCACGAGCCGAATGCCTGCGCGACGGTCGGCATGGTGCAGGTCCACCCCAACTCGCGGAACGTCATCCCCGGTCGGGTTTTCCTCACCGTCGACCTCCGCCATCCGGACGATGCGCGGCTCTCGTCGATGGACGCGGCTCTGAAGGCGGGGGTCGCCGAAATCTGCGAGCGGAGCAAGCTCTCGCATACGCTGAAGCAGGTGTTCTATTTCCCGCCGACGGCGTTCGAGACGTCCTGCGTGTCGGCCGTGCGCAGCGCTGCACAACGGCTCGGCTTCTCGCATCGCGATATCACGTCGGGGGCCGGCCATGATGCCGTCTACATCGCGCGTGTCGCTCCGACGGCCATGATCTTCACGCCCTGCGTCGGCGGCATCAGTCACAACGAGGCCGAGGACATGACGCCGGCTTGGGCAACGGCGGGCTGCGACGTACTCTTGCAGGCGGTGCTGGAAAAAGCCGAAGTCATCGGCGGCTAACTAGAAAGACTGTAGGCGGGAGGAAACAAGAAAATGGCAGGCACGATCGGTTTTGTAGGGCTCGGCGCGATGGGTTCGGCGATGGCACGCCGCCTGGTCGAGGCGCAGCATCGCGTTGTTGGCTACGACATCCGCGCTGAAAGCGTCGCGAAGTTCGTTGCCGCTGGCGGTCACGGAGCGGCATCGGCAGCCGAAGCGGCGGCGGGCGCCGACATGCTCGTACTGATGGTCGTCAATGCCGATCAGGCCGAGGCGGTGCTGTTCGCCGGCAAGGCGCTCGATGCCCTCGCCCCCAAGGCTTCGGTGGTGCTGATGGCGACGTGTGCTCCGGCGCGCGTGGCGAGCATCGCCAAGCGCGTCGAAGAAACGGGCCGCAGCTTCATCGATGCGCCCGTATCGGGTGGTGTCGTGGGGGCGGAAGCCGGTACACTGACCATCATGACAGCCGCGAAGTCGGACGTATTCGCTGCTGCGCGCCCGGTCCTCGCGACGATGGGGTCCAACCTCTACCATCTGGGCGAGGAGGCGGGGCAGGGTGCCGCCATGAAGGTCGTCAACCAGCTCCTGTGCGGCGTCAACATCACGGCCGCGGCCGAAGCACTTGCGCTTGCCGAGCGGGCCGGGATCGATCCGAAGCTGGCTCTGGAGATCCTGTCGGGATCGGCCGCGTCGAGCTGGATGCTGAAGAACCGCGGCCCGCGCATGGTCGAAGATACGGACGTCGTCACCAGCGCGGTCGACATTTTCGTCAAGGACCTCGGGCTCGTTCTCGACGCGGGCCATTCTGCGAAGATGGGGCTGCCGCTCGCGGCGCTTTGTCATCAGCTCTATCTGGCGGCATCCGGCATGGGGCTCGGCGCGAAGGACGACAGCCAGGTGATCGCGACCTACCGCGCGCTGAAGCGGAAAGACTGATTTTCGCTCGCTAGGTCAGCGGCTGTGTCTCCCGACGATTGTCGACTTGATTCCGAGCAGCGAGAACATGTGGTCGTGCGTGTACGCGATCTCGGCGATCAGCACGTGGTCGCCGGGTCTCAGCTGTAGGCTGAGTTCTGCGTCGGTGGCTTTGATGTTTCGCTTAACCGGCGTCAAAGCGACGTCGTCGGTCCGCACGACCTTTTGATTGTCAGCCCGGCGGACCAGTCGCACGAGGCCCGCCGTCGTGTTCGATGGGTCAGCCCACGGGGCCATCTCTTTCAGGATCTCCTTAAGCAAGGTCTGTTCCGCTGCCGTCATAGTGGCCTGCGTCTGGGCGGTCGGCGCATCGATGTAGACTGACGCCGCGCGGACGATGGACTCTGCCGTGCTCGAGAGAGCGCGTTGCCTCAGGATGAGTTCACTGAAGTCGACGATGAACACGAAGATCCCGATGATGATCGGGAACAGAAGAGCGAACTCGATGGTGATCGCGCCACGCTCGTCGGCTCGAAGCCTGCGATACCGTTCGAGCCAGCGAATCATTGGGGGACGACCACGGTCGAGACATTGATCGTGTCGGCAAAAGCCGTGGGGAAGATTCCCCCGAGGTTGGGCAGTGGTACCAGCTTCACCCGGTTATAGGTGACCGTCACGATCGTGGGCTGGTCCTTGGTAATCACGTAAGTCGGTGCATTCCGAGCAGGCGGCTGTCCGGTCAACGGTCGCGCCGTCACCCGTTTCGGCGCACCGATGAATCCGGCGTCGATCTTGGAAGTAATGAGAGCGATGGCGGCGCGCTCGGTCGTCGGGCGCGTGGCCGGCGTCATCATTGCCCGGGACAGGTTGAACACCGATTTCTCGGCGAGATTGTAGCTCAGGAACACGAGCCCGACCTCGACGAGGACGAGGAAGGACACGATGAAAATGGGCGCGAGGATCGCGAACTCGATGGCGACGCTCCCGGTCCGGTCGCCAAGCAATCGGCGCAACGCTCGGCGGGAACGCCCTCGGGCGGTCCTGATCGAGCAGGACCGCCCACCATGCGATTCAGTATTGCTGAAGCCTGCGCGCCCACGCATCCCACGCCCCCTTGCATCCTTCTAGCAGAAGAAACCTATACAGACGGTTTCTAGACTGAGGAATTGGGCGCTCAGTGACGTGTGATGTCCTGGTTCTGCGGTGCCTCGGCAACTTCTCGGTCGGTGATGACGAACCAGACGTCCTCGGTCATGATCGGCTTGCCGTTGCGGACGGCCCAGGAGCGCATCAGGTCCAAGCCCTCGGCGTCTTTTGCCGTGACGATCTCGGTGCCGAGTTCTGTAATGCCGAGGCTGGCGAGGCTGACCAATTCACCCGGGTCGACGGTTGCATTGCCATTGTCGATCCAGGCTGCGAGGCCTTCGAGGTCCGCGCCGCGGAGGATACCGGTGCCGCTGGTGTCGAGCGCTCGCAGCTTCTCGTAGCCGTTTTCAAAGGTGCCGTTGGCGCCGAACAGGCGGGTGCCGTTCATGTCCTCTGCCGCGCGGCCATCCCGGTTATCGACCAGGAACGCCTGCCCGCCATCGCCCACGATCCACTCGGTCCACACCGGGCGCCCTGTGCCACGGATGTCGAAGGACACGGTGCGGCCCGGCAGTCGGATGGACTGGTAGGACGTCGATGTGCCGGTGGTGTGGATCTTATTTCGGCCGTCGAGCGCCAGGACGATCGGCGAGTCGATCGTCAGACAGGTTCCGTCGGGCTTTTCCCAAAGGGCCTTGTCGTGGTCTCTCACATAGACGAGCCGGAGGTTGTTCCGAAGCACGGTTTCGAAGGTGCGTGCGTTCGCCCCCTTTATCTTCGAAAGGTAAGCGAAATCCATTGTAGTACTGACATCGTCTTTGTTGCCGCTTCCTATGCGGCGGTAATTCACTGTGACGCTGGTATCGTTCTTCAGATAATTTCTCGATAGTGCGATCCTCATCTCGATGTTCCGCGGAATTTTATACAGTTCATTGCCGCTGTAATAGTACGCTATACGTTGCCCGGTTGCATTCGTCTCCCAACCTCTCCG
>Ga0073934_10003168_pt1 | contig 31263 bp, 23 predicted proteins | sample LarsenN4metaG_FD_76834 | JGI IMG/M metagenome (GOLD analysis project Ga0073934, IMG submission 76834) | Hot spring sediment bacterial and archeal communities from British Columbia, Canada, to study Microbial Dark Matter (Phase II) - Larsen... ...
CGCTGCGTGCGGTGCTGGGCGTGCAGGGGGTGCTGGCCCTGGTGGCCCTCTCGGGGGCCAACACGGTCGTGCACTGGGGCGAGCGCACGGCGGCGCTGGCGTTCTCCGGAGTCGTGGCGACCGTGCTGTGGCTCGTGGTCGTGTGCGCGCTCGGGCGGCCGTTGCGGCGCGTGCACGCGGGCGTGCGCGCCGGCGTCGTGTTGGCGCTCGGCGCGCTGGCAGCGTTGGCGGGATGGTTGCCGCTCACCTGGGTGGACCTGGCTCCGGCCCCGCAGCCGTTGCGCGCGGCCGCCGTGGCGCTGGCGGGGCTTGGGTTCGCCGCCGTCCTCTGGTCGTGGCTCGACGTTCGCGCGCGCCTCTGGCAGCCGGCGCACGCGAGCGCCCGTCTCGCCGAGCTGCAGTCGCGCATCCGCCCGCACTTCCTCTTCAACGCGCTGAACACGGCGATCGCGCTCGTGCGCGTCGACCCCGGCAAGGCCGAGTCGGTGCTCGAGGACCTGGCCGAGCTCTTCCGCGTCGCGCTGGCCGACGCGGGGGCCTCGGTGTCGCTGGCCGAGGAGATCGAGCTCGCTCGGCGCTACCTCGCGATCGAGCAGGTGCGCTTCGGTGCGCGGCTGGCGGTGCAGTGGCGCATCGATCCGCGGGCCACGCTGGCGCGCGTGCCGCCGCTCATGCTGCAGCCGCTCGTGGAGAACGCGGTACGGCACGGCGTGGAGCCGGCGCCCGAGGGTGGCTGGGTGCGCGTGCAGGCGACGCGGCAGCGTGGCCAGGTGGAGGTGCTGGTGAGCAACAGCGTCGGCGCCGAGACGGGCGCCCCCGGCAACGGCATGGCGCTGCACAACCTGCGCGAGCGCCTGCGCCTGCTGCACGACGTGGCGGCGCAGTGCGACGTCTGGCGCGACGAGGAGCCGGCCCCGGGCGGCGGCGCGCCGGTGCCGGTGTTCCGCGCGCGCGTGGTCCTGCCCGCACCATGAGCCTGGGTCGGGCGTATCGTCGCGGCCGGTGCGGGCCGGCCGCGTCCCTCGGCCGGCCGGTCACGCACTTCACGGAGGCCGCCCGCCGTGCCTGAAGCCGAGGCATCTGCGCCGCTGCGCCTGTTGCTGGTCGACGACGAGGCGCTCGCCCGGCACAGGTTGCGCCGGCTCGTCGAAGAGCTGGGTGAACCGGCGGCGCAGGTGGTCGCCGAGGCCGAGTCGGCCGCTGCCGCGCAGGCCCAGATCGCCAGCCGGCCCGGGGGCATCGATGCCCTTCTGCTCGACATCGGCCTGCCTGGACCGGGCGGCCTGGCGCTGGCGGCCACGTTGCGCGGCCTGCCGAACCCGCCGGCAGTGGTGTTCGTCACCGCCCACGCCGAGCACGCCCTGCAGGCGTTCGACCTGCAGGCGATGGACTACCTGACCAAGCCCGTGCGGCGCGAGCGCCTGCAGCAGGCGCTGACCCGCGTCGCGCAGTGGGTCGGCACCGGGCGGGTCGCGGGTGCGGCCGCGGCGGCACCGGTCGCGACCGCCGCCCCGGCCGCGTCCGTGCTCGTGCTGCACGAGCGCGGTCGCGTGCTGCGCCTGCCGCACGACGAGATCCTCAGCCTGCGTGCCGGGCACAAGGCCGTCGTCGTGCGCACGGTCGGCGCGCAGTACGTCGTCGACGAGTCGCTCAACGAACTCGAGCAGCGCCTGGGCGCGGGCTTCCTGCGCGTGCATCGCAACGCCCTCGTGTCGCTCGCGGCGATCCGCGCCCTCGAGCTGCGGCCCGGGCTGGACGAGGAGGGCGGTGACGGCTGGGCGGTGCGCGTCGGCGGCCCGGCCGGCGGGTCGGACGAGTGGCTCGCCGTATCGCGCCGGCAGGTGGCCTCGGTGAAGGCGGCGCTGGCGCGCGGCGGCCCGGCAGGCTGATCGGCGAGGCCGCCGGGGGCGTGTGGGGCGCCATTCGCCCCGGGCCCCGGCCGCATTGCGCCGGCGCAACGAGCTCGCGGCGCACACGGGCGTAACCTCCGCACTGCCGCCACCGGCGGCTCGGAGTCTTTTCATGCTGCAACCCCTGCCGAAGCCTGCGGCCACCGGCGCCGCCCCCGACCTCGCCGCGTGCCTGCAACGCCAGCGCGAGGCCTGGCTGGCCGACCCCGCGCCGAGCCTGGCCGAGCGGCGCCGGCGCCTCGACGGGCTCGCCCGTTTCGTGCAGGACCATCGCGAGGCCCTCTGCGACGCGATCAGTGCCGACTACGGCCACCGTTCGCGCCACGAGACGGTGCTGGCCGAGGTGGTGCCGGTGGTCGACGGCATCCGCCACGCGTCGCGCCACCTGCGCAGCTGGATGAAGCCGCAGCGCCGCCCGATCGACCGTCTCGTGTTCGGGCTCGCCAGCAACCGCGTCATCCCGCAGCCCGTGGGCGTCGTGGGCGTGATCGTGCCGTGGAACTTCCCGCTCAACCTGAGCTTCGTGCCGCTGACGGCGATCCTGGCCGCCGGCAACCGCGCGATGGTCAAGATGAGCGAGAACTCGCGCCACCTCGCGCGCCTGCTGATCGAGCGCATCCCGGCCTACTTCCCGCCCGAGGTGCTGCAGTTCTTCGACGAGACGGGTGGAGTCGGCATCGAGTTCTCCAAGCTGCCGTTCGACCACCTGCTCTTCACCGGCTCGGGCGCGACCGGGCGGGCGGTGATGGCTGCGGCGGCGAGCAACCTGTGCCCGGTGACGCTGGAGCTCGGCGGCAAGGCGCCGGCGGTGGTCTGCGACGACTTCCCGCTCGCGACCGCGGCCGAGCGCATCCTGCAGGTGAAGTGCCTGAACGCCGGGCAGATCTGCACGACGGTGGACCACGTCTTCGTGCCGCGCGCGAAGGTCGACGAGTTCGCGCGGCAGGCCGAGGCGATCGTGCCTCGGCATTACGCGAACCTGGCCTCGCCCGACTACACCTCCATCATCGACCAGCGCTCGTTCGAGCGTCTGCAGGCGGCGCTGGACGACGCGCGCCGGCGCGGTGCCCGCATCGTGCCGCTGCTGCCGGGGCCGCCGTTCGATGCCGCCACGCGCAAGATCGCGCCGCACCTCGTGCTCGACGCACCGGCCGACTGCGAGCTGATGCAGCGCGAGATCTTCGGTCCGCTGCTGCCGGTGCTGCCCTACGACACGCTGGACGAGGTGATCGCGCGCATCAACGCGGGGCCGAGACCGCTGGCGCTGTACCCGTTCAGCCACGACCGGCAGCGCCTGGAGCGCCTCGTCACGCACGTCATGTCCGGCGGCGTGTCGATCAACGACGCGCTCTTCCACGTCGCGCAGCACGACCTGCCGTTCGGCGGCATCGGCGAATCGGGCATGGGCCACTACCACGGCCGCGAGGGCTTCGAGACGTTCTCGAAGCTGCGCCCGGTGTTCCACCAGTCGCGCTGGGCGACGACGCGCCTGCTGGCGCCGCCCTACGGCAAGCTCGCCGACCGGATGCTGGCCTTCCTGTCGCGCTGAGGCGGCCCGCGGGGTCGGCGGAACGGGCCGCGCCGGCGCCGCTCTCAGAGTGGGCGCCCGGACACGGGACGGGCGCATGCCCGCACGCGTTGCGCGGGTCGGGGCCGGCGGCGCAGCGTGCTAGCCCGTGTTGCGCAACCCCGCCGCGATGCCGTTGATCGAGAGGTGGATGCCGCGCTGCAGGCGCTCGACGCCCGCCATGCCGTCGCGGCGGTTGCGGTAGCGCCGCAGCAGCTCCACCTGCAGGTGGTTCAGCGGGTCGAGGTACGGGAAGCGGTGCGCGATCGAGCGCGCCAGCGCCGGGTTGGATTGCAGGCGGACCTTCTCGCCGGTCACGAGGGCGAGTGCGTCGACGGCGCGCTGCCACTCGGCCTTGAGCTGGCCGAAGATGCGACGCCCGAGCGCACGATCCTCCACCAGCTCGACGTAGCGCGCGGCGATGCGCAGGTCGCTCTTGGCGAGCACCATGTCGAGGTTGGACAGCAGCGTGCGGAAGAAGGGCCACTGGCGGTGCATGCGCTGCAGCAGTTCCAGCCGATCGGCCTGCGGCGCGTCGAGCCCGCCGACGAAGGCCTCGATCGCGCTGCCGAAGCCGAGCCAGCCCGGCAGCGCCATGCGCGCCTGGCCCCAAGAGAAGCTCCACGGGATGGCGCGCAGGTCCTCGATGGCGCGCGAGCTCTTCCCCTCCTTGGGCCGGATGGCCGGGCGCGAGCCGATGTGGAGCTCGGCGATCTCGCGGATCGGCGTCGCGGCGAAGAAGTAGTCGACGAAGCCGGGCGTCTCGTAGACGAGCCTGCGGTAGGCGGCCATGCTGGCGGCGCTGATCTCCGCGGCGGCATCGAGGAAGGCGCGCGGCGCGGCGCGCGTGGGGTGCAGCAGCGTCGCCTCCACGGTGGCGGCGACCAGTGTCTCCAGGTTGCGGCGGCCGATCTCCGGATTGGCGTACTTCGAGCCGATGACCTCGCCCTGTTCGGTGAGGCGGATCTGCCCGTTCACCGTGCCCGGGGGCTGCGCGAGGATGGCCTGGTAGCTCGGGCCACCACCGCGCCCCACCGTGCCGCCGCGACCGTGGAACAGGCGCAGCGTGATGCCATGCCGCTCGTGCAGGCCGCCGAAGAGCTGCACCAGCGCCGTCTCGGCACGGTAGAGCTCCCAGTTGCTCGTGAAGAAGCCGCCGTCCTTGTTGCTGTCGCTGTAGCCGAGCATCACGTCCTGCTCGGCGCCGCTGCCGACCACGAGGTCGGTGATGCCGGGCAGCGCGTAGAACTCGCGCATGATGGCTTCGCTGCGCCGCAGGTCGCCGATGGTCTCGAAGAGCGGCACCACGATGAGCGCTGCCTTCGCGACCTGGGCCGCACCGCCGCCCGCCGCCGCGTTGGCGGGCTCGAGCAGCCCCGTCATCAGGCCGCACTCCTTCTGCAGCACCAGCACCTCGAGCAGGTCGCTCACCTCCTCGGTGTGGCTGATGATGTAGTGGCGGATCGCAGCGCCGCCGTAGCGTTGGAGCGCTTCGCGCGCGGTCTCGAAGACGTCGATCTCGGCGCGCGCCAGCTCGGAGTACTCGGCGCCGCGCACGCGTAGGCCGCGTGCGTCGGCCAGCACCGCGAGCAGCCGCTCGCGGCGGGCGGGCTCGGGCAGGCTGGCGTAGTCGGGTTCGAGGCGCGCGACGCGCAGCAGCTCGGCCACCACGGCCTCGTGCTTGTCGGAGCTCTGCCGCAGGTCCAGCGTCGCGAGGTAGAAGCCGAAGACCTGCACCGCGCGCATCAGCGGGGCGAGGCGCGGTGCCACGAGGGCGCCCGCGTGGTGGCTGCCCAGCGAGGCCGCGATGACCTCCAGGTCGGCCAGCAGCGCTGCCGCGTCGGGGTAGGGGTCCTGCGGCGCGACCGCGTGGCGCAAGGCCTCGGTGCCCGTCAGGTGCTCCAGCGTCGCGGCCAGCCGCGCGTACATGCCGATCAGGGCGCGCCGGTACGGTTCATCCTGCCGGTGCGGGTTGGCGTCGGGTGACCGCTCGGCCAGCGCCATCAGTGCCGGCGACACGCCCACCAGCGTGCCGGACAGCGACAGCTCGGCGCCGAGCTCGTGCACCTCGGTGAGGTAGAAGCGCAGCGCGACCTCGGCCTGGCGCGCGAGGGCGTGCTTCAACGTCTGCGCGCCGACGTTGGGGTTGCCGTCGCGGTCGCCGCCGATCCAGTGCCCCATGCGCAGGAAGCTGCCGACGGCATGCCCCGGCAGCATGCGCTCGATCTCCCGGTACAGGCGCGGCAGCTCGCGCAGGAACGTGACCGGGTAGTAGGACAGGGCGTTCTCGATCTCGTCGGCCACCGCCAGGCGCGTCGTGCGCAGCATGCGCGTCTGCCACAGCTGGGTGACGCGGGCGCGGATGAGCGCCTCGTTCTCGGCCAGGCGCTCCGGCGTCGCCTGCGGGCCCTCGCGCTCGGCCAGCAGCTGGGCGACGGCGCGCTCGGCGTCGAGGATGCTCTTTCGCTGCACCTCGGTCGGGTGGGCCGTGAGCACGGGCGAGATGTGCGCGCGCGCGAGCATCTCGGCCACCTCGGTGGCGCGCACGCCGGCACGCTGCAGCCGTTCGAAGGCGAGCGCCAGCGAGCCTTCCTGCTGATGGCCCTCGCGCTCGTGCACGGCGCGCCGGCGAAGGTGGTGACGGTCCTCGGCGATGTTGGCCAGGTGGCTGAAGTAGCTGAAGGCCCGGATGACGGTGACCGTCTGGTCGGCGGACAGGTTCTTCAGCAGGCGGTCGAGCACGCGGCCGGCGCTGGCGTCGGCCTTCAGCCGGAACGCCACCGAGAGCTGGCGGATGCGCTCGATGAGATCGAAGGCGGCCGTGCCCTCCTGTTCGCGGATGACGTCGCCCAGGATGCGGCCGAGTAACCGGATGTCCTCCACCAGCGGGCGGTTCTTGGCCGCTGCGTCGGCCTCGGCGGAGAGCGATTCCGCGCCGCGGCGTCGGGCAGCCTTCCTGGGGGCAAGGGCGCGGGTGGTCATCGGTGGCCTGCGTTGTGTAATCGGGTTACCAATTCTGCCTCGGGCGGGCGGTCGCGGCCGCGTCGGACCCGGTTCCGGCGTGGCGGCGCTTCGCCGCAGCGCATCGCCGCGCACGCGGCGGGTGCCTGCGGCCCGGCGAAGGGCCGGCCGGCACCAGCGCGGGGCGCGCGGCGGCGCGCGCGTGGCTGCTGGCGATAATCGATTGCATGAATCAGGCCCGCGTCGCCCGCACCGTCATCGCCACGCGCGAGAGCCGGCTCGCCCTCTGGCAGGCCGAGCACGTCCGCGACGTGCTCGTCGAACGCTTCGGACTCGAGGTCGAGCTGCTCGGCATGACCACGCGCGGCGACCAGATCCTCGACCGCACGCTGTCGAAGGTGGGCGGCAAGGGCCTGTTCGTGAAGGAGCTGGAGACCGCGCTCGAGGAAGGGCGGGCGCAGCTGGCCGTGCACTCGCTGAAGGACGTGCCGATGGACCTGCCGCCGGGCTTCGTGCTGGCAGCCGTGTGGGAGCGCGAGGACCCGCGCGACGCCTTCGTCTCCAACCGCTTCGCCTCGCTGGCCGAGCTGCCGCAGGGCGCGCGCGTGGGCACCTCGAGCCTGCGCCGCCAGGCGCAGCTGCTGGCGCTGCGGCCCGACCTCGACATCCAGCCGCTGCGCGGCAACCTCGACACGCGCCTGCGCAAGCTCGACGAGGGCGGCTACGACGCCATCGTGCTGGCCGCCGCGGGGCTGACCCGGCTGGGGCTCGCCTCGCGCATCCGCGCCACGTTCGACGTGCGGGAGATGATCCCGGCGGCCGGCCAGGGGGCGCTCGGCCTCGAGGTGCGCGAGGACGCCGCAGCGCTGCGCGAGCTGCTCGCGCAGACCACGCACCGGGCGACCGAGTTCGCGGCGCTCGCCGAGCGGGCCGTGTCGCGCACGCTGGGCGGCAGCTGCAGCATGCCGCTGGCGGCGCACGCGCGCTGGGCCGGCGAGCGCCTGCTGATCGAGGCCGCGCTCGGCCATGCGGGCGACCCGAAGCGTCCGCTCCTGCGCGCGGCGGACGAGGCGGTCGTTGCCGATGGCGCCGCGGCCCAGGCCCTGGGGCAGGCGGTCGCCGGCAAGCTGATGTCCGCCGGCGCGGCGGCGTACCTGGCGCCGGCCTGAGCGGCCGGCCGGGCGAAGTGCCGTGCCGGAGCGCCTGACGCAATGGCCCGGGCCGTCGGCGAGTCGGATGGTCGGATGAATGTTCGGGCGGACGTTCGGTTGGACGACGTTCGGTGGGCAGGTCGAGTGGACGATCCTGCGGGCTGAAGGGGCAGAACGATGCGACTCCTCGTCACGCGGCCGCTCGCGCAGGCGGTCGAGGCCGTTCGCGAACTGCGTGCGCGGGGCGTGGACGCACACGCGCTGCCGCTGATCGGCATCGAGCCGTTGCCCGAGGGCGACGACGGGCGCGCCGACGACCGGACCGATGGGCGCGAGGACGGGCGCGAGGAAAGCGGGTGCGGACCCTCCGTCGCGGCGCTCGCCGCCGAGTTGCGGCGCAGCCGCGAGACCCTGGCCGAGCGGCGCCTCGCGATGTTCGTGAGTGCCAATGCGGTCAGGCACTTCCTGGCGGCGCCGGGCGGAATGGCGTGGCCGCCGGGCACGCTGGCCGGATCCACCGGCCCGGGCACGACGGCGGCCCTGCGGGCGGCCGGGGTGCCGCAGGCCTGCATCCGCGAGCCGGCGCCGCAGGCCGAACGACTGGACAGCGAGGCGTTGTGGCAGCAACTGCGTCACCTCGACTGGCGAGGCGCCAGCGTGCTCGTCGTGCGGGGCGAGGGGGGCCGCGACTGGCTGGCCGACACGTTGCGTGCCGCCGGCGCGCGGGTGGACTTCGTGGCCGCCTACCGCCGCACGCTGCCGCGCCTCGACGAAGAGCAGACGGCGCTGCTTCAGGCGGCGCAGGCGCACGCAAGCGGGCACGCCTGGCACTTCAGCAGCAGCGAGGCCGTGCACAACCTGCCCCGCCTCGCACCCGGCGGCGGCTGGCGCGCTTCACCCGCGCTGGCGACCCATCCGCGCATCGGCGAGGCGGCGCGGGCCGTCGGGTTCGCGGACGTGCAGGTGCTGGCGCCGGGGCTGGCGGCCCTGCTGCATGCCTGGCAGAGGCTGCAGGCCGACGAGGGGCGGCCGGCGTCCGCGCAGGCGGGTGAGGGGCCGCCGATAGAATCCCGCCCCCTGTGACGCACGCGCTGCCTCCTTCGCCGCTGCCAACGCCGACGCCGCAGCCGCATGCTCCGGCACCGGCGCCGGCCGGGCCCGCAAGCGGACCGGACGCCCAGGCCCGGCCGACGGCCGGCGATGGCGCGCCGATGCCGTCGCGCACTGGCGAGGCGCCCGACACCGGTGCCGCAGGCGTGCCGGAGGGACCGGCCGGCGAGGGGCCCGGGCCGGCATCCGCGCCGGCATCCTCGGGCACGGCGCGACCGGCTGCCGCGGCCGGGGCGGCGCCGGCCTGGGTGTGGCGCGGCCTGCTGCCGGCCGCCGTCGTGCTGGCCGCGCTTGCGGCGGGCGCGCTGGCGCTGGCCTACACGTCGCAGCAGCGGCTGCGGGTGATCGAGGCCGAACTCGTGCGGCGGCAGCAGGAGACCGCCGAGGCCGCCGGCGAGGCGCGCCTGCTTTCGCGCCAGGCCGAGAGCAGCGCGCGCGAGGTGGCAGCGAAGATGGCCCTGCTCGAGGCGCGCCTGGGCGAGACGGCCATGCAGCGCTCGCAGTTCGAGGACCTGCTGCAGTCGCTGGCCCGGTCGCGCGACGAGAACGTGCTCGCGGACATCGAGGCCGCCGTGCGCGTGGCGCAGCAGCAATCGGCGATCACCGGCAGCGCCGACCCCCTGGCCCAGGTGCTGCGCCAGGCCGAGGAGCGCCTCGCGCGTTATGCGCAGCCGCGCCTGGAGCGCGTGCGGCGCGCGGTCGCGCAGGACCTGGAGCGCATCCGCGCCGCCGGCAGCCCCGACCTGTCGGTGCTTGCCAGCCGCGTGGACGACATCATGCGGCTGGTCGACGAGCTGCCGCTGCTGGTGGTGCCGCAGCACCCGGCGGCGCGACGCGGCGGGGTCGCGGCGAGTGCCGCCGCAGGCCCGCAACCGGCCCACGACCCGTCGCGTGCCACGTCGACGGGATCGGGCGCGCCGATGGCGCCCGCGGCCTCCGCGCCGTCGGCCCCGGCCGCGGGCACGGCACGCCCGGCCTGGGCCGTCTTCGACAACTTTCGCCAGGCCTGGGACAACCTCGTCAGGCACACGTGGAACGAGGCCCGGGCGCTGCTGCGCGTGACGCGCATCGACGACCCGCAGGCGATGCTGATCGCACCCGAGCAGGCCTACTTCCTGCGCGAGAACGTCAAGCTGCGCCTGCTCAACGCGCGCCTGGCACTGCTCTCGCGCCAGTTCGACGTGGCGCAGTCGGACCTGCGCGAATCGCTCGCCGCGCTGGAGCGCTACTTCGACCGTAGCGCGCGCCGCACGGTGCTGGCGATGGACGGGCTGCGCCAGGTGATGGCGCAGACGCGCACGGTGGTGCTGCCCCGGCCCGACGCGACGCTGGCCGCCATCGCCACCGCTGCAGCGGGCCGCTGACGCGCCGATGCCGCGCCATCGGGGCCCCTTCGACCGGATGCCGAGATGCGCGGGCTGATCTGGGTCGTCCTGCTCTTCGTGGTGGCGGCGCTGACGGCGGCCACGTTCGGTGCCAACGACGGCCTCGTCTCGATCTTCTGGGCGGGCTGGCGCACCGACGTGTCGCTCAACCTGTTCGTGCTGGCCGTGCTGGCGACCTGCGTCGTGCTGGTGATGGCGGCGCACGGTCTCGGGCGGCTCCTGAGCCTGCCGAGGCGTGCGCGCGAGTGGCGCGAGCACCGCAAGGAACAGGCGGCCAACGCAGCCCTGCGCGAGGCCATCGCGGAGCTGGCGAACGCGCGCTACGGCCGTGCGCGCAAGGCCGCGCAGCGCGCGCTCGCGCTGCAGGCCGACGTGCCGGCGCTGGCGGCGGCGCACGACTTCGCGGCCATCGGGCACCTGCTGGCCGCCAGCGGTGCGCACCGCATGCAGGACCGGTCCGGGCGCCAGGAGTCGTTCGGGCGTGCGCTCGCCGCGGCCAGGGAGGGGGGCGGTGCGCGTGGCCTCGAGGACGGCGCGCAGCTGATGGCCGCGCAATGGGCGCTGGACGACCACGACGCCGCCCAGGCCCAGGAGGCGCTGGCCGCGTTGTCGCCCGGTGCGGCGCGACGCATGCAGGCCCTGCGACTGCGCATGCACGCGGCGCGCGCCGCGAGGGAGCCGTTGCAGGCCCTGCACATGGCCCGGCTGCTCGCGAACCACCAGGGGCTTTCGCCCACCGTCGCCCAGGGCCTGCTGCGCGCGCTGGCCGAGGAGACGCTGGCCCAGGCGCACGACATGCAGCAGCTGCGCCGCCTGTGGCAGCAGTTCGACGCCGCCGACCGGCGCGACCCGCGCATCGCCGCGCGCGCGGCGCGGCGGGCGCTCGACCTCGGCGCCGCCGAGCAGGCGCGGCAATGGCTGCGGCCGTTCTGGGAGCGCCTGGGCGAACTCGATCGTGCCGACCGCGAGGCGATCGCGCTGACGCTCGCCGAAGCCACCGACGGCATCACCTCCGACTGGCTGCCGGCGCTGGAGAGCGCCGCGCAGGCCTTCGGCCATGACAGTGCCGTGCTCGCGGCCGTTGGCGCCGCCTACGCGGCCAGCGGCCTGTACGGCAAGGCGCGCCTGCTGCTCGAGCAGGCGGCCGGTGCCGCGACGCTGCCCGCCCGTGCCCGCCGTGCCGCCTGGCGCCGCCTGGCGCAGATGGCACGGACCCAGGGAGACGAGGCCCGCGCCGCCTCCTGCGACCGGACTGCCGCGACGCTGGATTGATGTCGCCGCGCCCTCGGGACCGCGGCGCCACCCGCGCCCGGGCGGGCCGGCACCTGCGCTGCGCTATACTACGAGGCTTCCGCGCGGCTGTAGCTCAGTTGGATAGAGTACTTGGCTACGAACCAAGGGGTCGTGGGTTCGAATCCTGCCAGCCGCGCCAGCTTCCATGCACAACGGTCCGGACGCACTCGCGTCCGGACCGTTTGCATTTGGGGCCGCGCGGGCTCAGTGCCCTTCGCCGGCGCCCGCCTCGGCGTTGACCGGCATGCGGACCTCGATCGTCGTGCCGGCGCCGGGTTGGCTGTCGATGCGCAACTCGCCGCCGAGCGCACGGATGCGTTCCGACATCCCGAGCAGGCCGAACGACGAAGGCTTGCGTCTCACGGCGGGGTCGAAGCCGACACCGTCGTCGTGGATGCTGAGCAGGACGCGGTCGTCCTCGGTGGCTCCCAGGCGGATCGTCACCTGCCGCGCGCCGGCGTGCTTGAGGACGTTGTTCAGCGACTCCTGCGCGATGCGGTAGAGGCTGGTCGCGACGGCCGGCGACTCCACCTCGATGCCTCCGTCGTCGTCCGCCTCGATCCGGCACCGGATGCCGCTGTGCTGCCGGAACTGGGCCGCCAGCATCTCCAGCGCCGGTACCAGGCCCAGGTCCTCCAGCATCGGCGGGCGCAGGTCGTTGACGATCCTGCGCGTGGAGTCGATCGCCGTGCCGGCCAGCGCGTCCACTTCCCCGAGCAGGGCCGAGGCACCGGGCGGGTCGGTCTCCAGTCGCTCGCCGGCGGCCTTGAGGTTCATGCGGATCGCCGCCAGGGTCTGCTGCAGGTCGTCGTGCAACTCGCGCGCGATGCGCTTGCGCTCGGCCTCCTGCACGCGGTCCTGCGCCGTGAAGAGCCGCTGCAGGTCGGCGTGCGAGCGTGCCAGCGCCGACTGCGCGGTGCGCAGCTCGGTGACGTCGCGCATCATCACGAGCACCGAGTCCTCGCCACGGGCCCGGATCAGCGTGCTCGTGGCCTCGACCACGCGCACGACGCCGTCGGCGCGCAGCAGCTTCACCTCCGCCGGCGGCGCGACCGTGGCGGCGTCGGCGGGCCGCGTGATGCGCGAGCGCACCAGCTCGCGCGAGTCGGCGTGCACGAGCGGCAGCAGCGACTGGCCCAGCACCGCCTCGGCCGCGGTGCCGAAGAGGCGCAGCGCGGCATCGTTGACGAAGGTGATCTGCCCGCCCGCGATGACGAGCACCGCCTCGGGCAGCAGCGTCAGCAGCCGCCGCTGGTGTGCCTCGCTGTCGCGCAGCTCGGCCTCGATGCGGCGCTGTTCGGTCATGTCGCGCAGGATCACCGTGTACAGCTGACGGCCGCCGACGTTCACCTGCGAGATCGCGGCATCGGCTGCGAACTCCTCGCCGTCGGCGCGCAGGCCGGTCACGTCCTGTGCCGGCCGCATCGAGCCCGCCGGCCCCGAGCGCCGCCCGAACGATGTCACCGAGCGGCGGTGGCCGGCGCGGAAGCGCCCCGGGATGAGGCTGTCGATCGGCCGCCCGATCAGGCTGCCCGCCTCGCAACGGAACATCGTCGCCGCGGCGGGATTGGCCATCACGATGTTCTGGGCGTCGTCGGCCGTGAGGATGGCGTCGCTGGCGGCGGCGAAGATGGCTTGCAGCCGCGCTTCGCTCGCCTGCAGTTCCGCTTCGACCTGCTTGCGCTGCGTGATGTCGCGCATGGACGCGATGAGGGCCGGCTGGCCGTTGTAGGTGATGCGCGTGCCCTGGACCTCGACGTCGACGAAGCCGCCGTCCGTGCGCGTGAAGCGCTGCTCATGACGAGCGATCGGCTGGTCGTGCGTGATCGCGGCCAGCACGGCCTCCTCGACGCCGGCGCGGAACTCCGGCTGGATGACCTCGATGCTGCGGTGCCCGAGCAGGTCGTCGGCCGACCGTGCGCCGAGCAGCTCCACGGCGGCCCGATTGACGAAGAGCACGCGGCCGTCCTGGTGCACCGAGAGCGCCTCGGGTGACCAGTCCACCAGCGTCCGGTAGCGCTCCTCGCTCTCGCGCAGCGCGGCTTCGGCGGCGTCGCGCGCGTCGAGCATCGCGTTGAGCTGGTGCGCGACGGTGGCCACCTCGAACGGGCCGGCCGCCTGCGCGCGCGCCTGCACGTTGCCGTCCGCGATGCGGCGCGCGGTGGCCGCGAGACCGGCAATCGGTTCGGCGATGCTCCTGCTCAGGCGCAAGCCGAGCCACGTGCCCGCCAGCAGCACGACCAGCAGAATGCCGGTGACGCGCCAGGCGGTCTCGCGCAGCGGCCCGAACACCTCGGATTCGGGCAGCGCCGCAAACACGCGCCAGTCGAGGCCCGGCAGCACCAGGTGCCCGGTGACGCGCGACACGCCGTCGACGCCGGTCGCGAGCATGAAACCCTCGCGCTCGTCGCTGCCCAGCTCGACGCCGAACTGCCGCGGATGCCGCCCGACGTAGCGCGCTGCATCGAGCGAGCGCATCGCGATCGTGCGCTGCCGGTCCAGCACCGCCACGAGCGCCTGTTGCGGCACCGCGGACAGCAGCCGCTCGCCCAGCGCGAGCAGATCGACCGGCAGCATGAGCACGCCGACGACCCGGCCGTCGTCGCCGCGCACCGGATGCGTGAGCACCGTCATCCAGCGCGCCACCCCCGGCGCGGCGATGGCGTCGGTCACGTGCAGGCCATCCGCCCGCAGCGCCTGCGCGAGCCACGGCATCTGCTCCGGGCGCGCGCGGGCCAGCGGGTCGTCTGCCACCGAGCAGACGGCCTCGCCCCGCACGTTCCGGATGCTCAGGGCGGTGTAGTCCGAGTGGATCTTCGCGAACTCGACGACCGCCGGGTCGCAGGTCGCCGGGTCCATCGCCCTGACCAGCGGCCTCGCCGCGATGCGCGCGAGCTCGCCACCCGTGTGATGCAGGAATCGCTGCAGGTCATCGGCGGCTGCGCTCGCGAGGATGCGCGTGGCGTCGTGCGCGCGGTCGCGTGCGTGGCCGAGGGTCTCGGCCAGCAGCCACGCCACCATCGCAAGCACCGGCAGCACCGCCACCAGCATGGCCCACGCGATCCTCGCGCGGATGGAGCGGATCTCGAACACGGATCTGAGCGGTCTCATGCGCCTCGTGCAGGGCGGCTACCCCCGTCTCCCCTGGGAGGCCATTCTCGGCGCGGCCGGCTTCGTTGCGGCGGCTTCGGCCTTGAGGAAAGTCAACGCCGGAACGGAGCCGCAGACCTGGCGGCCGGCCGCCGGCGCGTGCGGGCCGCGCGTGCAGCCCGGCTGTCGCCGGAGTGCGCACAATGCGCCATGTCCCAGCGCCAGCGCTATCGCCGCAAGCCCGACCAGGCCGTCGTCGCAGTGCAGCTCAGGCTCGAGACCGACGGCCTGCGCTACCGCAAGTGGGGGCATGACCAGGTCGCGCGGGCCGGCGACTGGCTCGTCGACAACGACGGCGATGTCTACACCGTCGCGGCCGAGACCTTCGCGCGCACCTACCGCGAAGTGGGCCGTGGCGCCTACGTCAAGACGACGCCGGTGTGGGCCGAACGCGCACGCGAGGCGGGCAGCGTCGCCACGCAGGAGGGGCGCACGGCCTACGCCGCCGGCGACTGGCTGGTCAGCAATCGCGAGGACGGCCGCGACCCCTACGCGATCAGTGCCGAGAAGTTCTCGGCGCTGTACGAGCCGGACGTCTGATCCGCGGGCCCCAGGTCCGTCGGCAGAGGCCGCGCGACCGTGCCGCGCCGGGTCAGCCCGGGCGGCGGGCCGGGGGATCGGCGCCGGGAGCGGGGCTGGTGCCCGCCGCGGGCCCGGGGTCGGGGCGCCGCAGGCGTTCCAGCAGGTCGGCGGCCGGACCGTGGCTTTCCGGCCGCGTGGCCGCCGAGGGCTCTTCGTCGCTCGCGTCGTCGACGTCGCCCTCCTCGTCCGGTGCCGGCGCGCCGTCCTCGGCGGACCGCGTGGCCACCGGGAAGGCGAGCGCGGCTGCGAGCACGCCGGCCAGCAGCGCGACGAGACCCGCGGCAGCGGTCTCGAGCCGCTGCGCCTGCTGGGCCGTGGCGAAGTCGGCCAGGTCCGCATCGAGCCGGGCGAAGAGCGCGGCGTTCGCGTCCACGGCGGCCGCCCGTGCCCGCCGGATCAAGGGCATCGCAGCGCGACGAGCCTCCTCGCTCGCTTGCTGCAGGTTCGCGATCGCCGCGGCGTGCTGCTGCACGGCGACGAGGGCGCGCACGAGGGCCGGGTCCGGCGCAGGCGAGCCGGGCTCGGCCGACCGGGCCTCGGCGGCCCGCAGCACCTCCGCCGTGGCCCGGGCCGCGCGGGCCGCCTGCGTCCGGATCGAGGCGGCGGCGTCCGAGGGATTGCCCGGCGCCGCGTGGCCGGCAGGCCCATCGTCCGCCGCGGCGGCCAAAGCGATGGCCAGGCGTGGCAGGGTCTGCAGCGCGAGCAGCCACTCGTCACCGTGCAGGGCACGACCGACCTGGCCGGACAGCCTGCCGGCGCTGCCGATCAGGTCCATGATCACGAAGGTCTGCTCGGCAAGCAGGTCATGGGCCGCGTCGCTCGCTGCCGGCGTGATCTTGCGGCGGCCGATGCCTTCGAGCAGGCTCGACCAGTCGAGCCGGAACTGATCGGTCTCGTCGAGCGCGCGATGCAACTGGTGCGCCTCGAGCAGCCCGACGAGCGTGCCCGATTCGCTGTCGACGACCTGCTGTCGGCGCAGGCGCTCGGCCTCCTGCTCCGTCCGGCCGGACAGCACGGCGGCCGCAAAGGGCCGGTGCGCGGCCAGCGCGCGCTGCATCTGGACGGCCTGCGCCGAGGCCGCCAGCGCGCGCCGCGCGTCGGCGGCGGTTCGCAGCTCGAGGCCCTGGCGGCGCCAGGCTTCGACCAGCGGCAGGGACATCACCACGACGCCGAAGAGCGCCGCCAGGGCGATCCAGCGGCGCCAATGGGTGACGAAGGGCTGCAGCGAAGCGGGTGGCACGGCGTCGGCCGGGAGGCGGGGGTTCGTGGGGTGCCTACGGGCTATCGACCGTGCAGGCCGTCACTTGAATGGCGGAGGCGGGGGCGGCGTGCCAGGGGTCCGACTGCGGCCACAATCGGGGCTCCGCCCCGAACCCCCTCCGCCGGACATGACGCCCGCTGCCGACGACGACAAGACTGCCTTCACCCCGCGCGAGGGTGCGGGCGGAGGCCGCGGGTTCGAGCCGACGAACTTCGCACCGACGGCGCCGGTGGAGCGCACGGAGATGATGGCACCCCCGCCGCAGACGAGGTCCTCGGAGCTGGGCAACGTGCTGCCCGTGGGCACGCGCGTGCGCGAGTTCGAGATCACGGGCCTGCTCGGCGAAGGCGGCTTCGGCATCGTCTACCTCGCCTACGACACCTCCGTGCAGCGCCGCGTGGCGCTCAAGGAATACATGCCGACCTCGCTGGCCGCGCGCACCGAGGGCGGCATCCAGGTCAAGAGCGAGCGCTACCGCGAGACCTTCGACGCGGGCATGAAGAGCTTCGTCAACGAAGCCCGCCTGCTGGCGCAGTTCGACCACCCGTCGCTCGTGCGCGTCTACCAGTTCTGGGAGGGCAACGGCACTGCCTACATGGTGATGCCGTTCTACGAGGGCAAGAACCTGCGCGACACGCTGCGCGAGCGCCTGGCCGCCAGCGGCCAGCCGCCCGACGAAGGCTGGCTGCGCACGCTGCTGGTCCCGCTGACCGAGGCGCTCCGCGTCATCCACGCCGAGAACTGCTACCACCGCGACATCGCGCCGGACAACGTGATGATGCTCGGCGGCACGCAGCGGCCGCTGCTGCTGGACTTCGGCGCCGCGCGCCGCGTCATCGGCGACATGACGCAGGCGCTGACGGTGATCCTGAAGCCGGGCTATGCGCCGATCGAGCAGTACGCCGAGATCCCCGGCATGCGCCAGGGCCCGTGGACCGACGTCTACGCGCTGGCGGCGGTCGTGTACTTCGCGATCACCGGCAAGACGCCGCCGGTCTCGGTGGGGCGCATGCTCAGCGACAGCTACCAGCCGCTGGCGCAGGTGGCCGCCGGGCGCTACTCGCCGCGCTTCCTGGAGGCGGTGGACCGCGCGCTCGTCGTGCGGCCCGAGCAGCGCACGCAGAACATCGACGCCTTTCGCGAGGATCTCGGGCTGCTGGAGCCGATGGGCCTGGCGGCGGGCAGCACGCTGCTGATGCCCCAGGTGCCGGACGACGTGACGCGCATCGCGCCGCAGACGATGGCGCGTCGCGGGACGGAGATGGGCGCGACGCAACTGCGGCAGCCACCGGCACCGCAGACACCGCAGACGCTGATGCCGCAGGCGCCGACCCAGGTGCAGCCGCCGGCCTACGCGCCGCCACCGCGCATGGCGCCTCCGCCGGCCGACGAACCGACCGTGATGGCCCCCCGGCGCACGCCCCCGCCGGCCCCCGAGCAGGCGCGGGCCGCCACCGACGAGGGCCGCAGCCGCCGGGGGCTCGTGCTGGCACTGGCCGGCGTGGGCGCGGTGGCGCTCGGTGCGGGCGGCTACTTCGCCCTGCGGCCGAAGCCTGCGCCGGCGCCAACGCCGGCGCCGCCGATCGAGCCGACCGCCGGGCCGAGCGCGGCACCGACGGTTCCCCCCGTGGCGCCACCACCGCCGGCGCCACCCGCGCCGGTCTTCGACGCGGTGCGCGAGTTCGACAAGGTGGTGCAGGCGCAGACGCCGGGCTTCGGGGTCCGTGCCGAGGCAGTCAAGTCGTCGTTGAGCGTCGCGGCGAAGGAAGAGATCAAGTTCCGCGTCACGAGCGACCGGGACGGCTTCCTGTACGTCGTCGGCTTCGGCACGGACGGCACGTTCGCGGTGCTCGTTCCGAACAAGCTCAGCGGGCCGGTGAGGGTGCGGCGCGGCCAGCGCTTCGACTTCCCGCGCACCGACGGCGTCTATCTGCCCGTCGCCGAACCCCTGGGCGCCACCCACCTGCTGGTGATGGTCTCGGCAGAGTCGCGCGACTTCACTTCGCTGCAGCCGCAGGCGCAGGATCCCTTCATGCTGCTGCCCACCGGCAGCACGGCCAACGCGCTGCTGGCGCGGCACAACGGCCCGCAGCCGCTGCTGGCGGGCGACGTGCGCTGCGCCGCCGGCACGGCCTGCAGCACCGAGTACGGTGCGGCGCAGCTGCGGTTCGAGACCGTGCGCTGAGCGCCGGCCGCGGCCGTGAACAAGGCCTTCGTCAAGGAACCCGACGCCGCCGACGAGGACGACGGCGAGGCGCCCGGCCTGCCGGCACTGCCGCCTGGCGCGCGCAACTACATGACGCCGGCGGGCTACCGGCGCCTGCGCGAGGAGCTGATGCAGCTGCTCGACGTCGAGCGGCCGAAGGTCGTGGAGGTCGTCTCCTGGGCGGCGAGCAACGGCGACCGTTCCGAGAACGGCGACTACCTGTACGGCAAGAAGCGGCTGCGCGAGATCGACCGGCGCATCCGGTTTCTCACGCGCCGGCTCGACATCGCCGAGGTGGCCGACCCGAGCGCGCACCACGGCAGCGACCAGGTGTTCTTCGGCGCCACCGTCACGTACGCCAACGCACGCGGCGAGGAGCGGACGATCACGATCAAGGGCATCGACGAGGCCGACAGCCTGAAGGGGGAGGTCAGCTGGGTGGCCCCCGTGGCGCGAGCGTTGCTGAAGGCGCGCGAGGGCGACGAGGTGACGCTGCCCACGCCGGGTGGGGTCGAACGCATCGAGGTGCTCGCCGTGCGCTACCCGGCACCGGGCGCCGGCGAGGCCTGAGCGCCGCGCCGTCGCGGCCGGCTCAGCCGCCTGAGCCGGTGCGGTAGCGGGACACGCGCTGGACCGTCGCCGACCGCCTGAGCGCGCGCAGCACGTCGGCGAGGTGCACGCGGTCGCGCACGCTCACCATCAGGCGCAACTCGACCAGGTCGCCGCCGCGGCCGGAGTCCATGTCCAGGTGCGTGATGTCGGCCTCGGCCGCGCTGATGGCCGAGGCCACCTGCGCCAGCACGCCCTTGCCGTTGTGCACGAGCACGTACACGGTGGTCTCGAACGGGCGCGTCATCTCGTCGGCCCACTCCACGTGCATCCATCGCTCGCTGTCGCGCTCGTACAGCCGCTTGCCCGTCGGGCACTCGACCGTGTGCACGAGGAGGCCCTCGCCGCGCCCGAGGTAGCCGGTGATCGCGTCGCCCGGGATCGGGCGGCAGCAGGTGGCGAACTGCACCGAGCCGCCCTCGCTGCCGTCGACGAAGACGACCCCCTGCGCGGCCGCCGCGTCCTCGGCGGCGAAGCGCCCGAGCGTCAGCGCGACGGCGTCGGGCTTGATGCCGCGCTCGCCCATCATGTGCGCCATGCGCTTGGCGACGATCGTCGCCACCTTGCGGCCCAGGCCGATGTCGACGAGCAGTTCGCCACGGTGCCGGTTGCCGCCCCAGCGCGCCAGCTGCTGCCACAGCGCCGCGGCGTCGGCGTCGGTCGGGTCGGCCGAAGGCATCGCCAGACCTTCCGCGCGCAGCGCCTGCGCAAGCATCTTCTCGCCCAGCGCGCGCGACTCCTCCGCCTCCATGTTCTTCAGGAAGTGGCGGATCTTGCTTCGTGCGCGCCCCGTGCGCACCATCGACAGCCAGGCCGGATTCGGGCGCGCGCCGGGGGCGGTGATGATCTCGACGACATCACCGCTCTTGAGTTCGGTGCGCAGCGCCGCGGGCTCGCCGTTCACCTTCGCGGCGACCATGTGCTGGCCGACATCGGAGTGGATCGCGTACGCGAAGTCCACCGGCGTCGCGCCGCGCGGCAGGGCGAGGATCTTGCTGCGTGGCGTGAAGACGTACACCGCCTCCGGGTGCAGGTCGATCTTGACGTGCTCGAGGAACTCGGAGGAATCGCGCGTCTCGTCCTGGATGTCGATCAGGCTCTGCAGCCACATCGACGACAGGCGTTGCGCCTCGGCCGCGGCCTGCTTGTCGCCGCGCTGCTTGTACAGCCAGTGCGCCGCGATGCCCGCCTCGGCCACGGCATGCATGGCCTCGGTGCGCATCTGGAACTCCACCGCCGTGCCGAGCGGGCTGACCAGCGTGGTGTGCAGGCTCTGGTAGCCGTTGGCCTTCGGGATCGCGATGTAGTCCTTGAAGCGCCCTGGCACCGGCTTGTAGAGCTGGTGCAGCACGCCCAGCGCGACGTAGCAGTCCGTCGTGGTCGGCACGACGATGCGGAAGCCGAACAGGTCGTTCACCTGCGCAAAACCGGCGTGCTTCTCGCGCATCTTGCGGTAGATCGAGTAGACGGTCTTCTCGCGCCCGCTGACCTGCACCCGCATCTTCTGCTGCGCGAACGCGCGCTCGACCTCCTTGCGCACCCGCTCGACGATGTCGCGACGGTGCCCGCGCGCGCGCTGCAGGGCCTTGGCCAGCGCCGCGTGACGCCACGGATGCAGCAGCTCGAAGGCCAGTTCCTGCAGCTCGCGGTAGATCTGGTTCAGCCCGAGGCGGTGGGCGATGGGGGCGTAGATCTCCAGCGTCTCGCGGGCGATGCGGCGGCGGCGGTCGGCCGCCAGGGCGCCGAGCGTGCGCATGTTGTGCAGCCGGTCGGCGAGCTTGACCAGCACGACGCGCACGTCGCGCGCCATCGCGAGCAGCATCTTCCGGAAGCTCTCGGCCTGGCCTTCCTCGCGCGTGCTGAACTGGAGCTTGTCGAGCTTGGTCAGCCCGTCGACGAGATCGGCGGTCGGGGCGCCGAACTTCTCGATCAGCTCGGCCTTCGTGACACCCTGGTCCTCGATCGTGTCGTGCATCAGGGCGGCCATCACGGCCTGCGCGTCGAGCTTCCAGTCCGCGACCAGCCCGGCGACGGCGATCGGGTGCGTGATGTAGGGCTTTCCGTCGGCCCGGAACTGGCCCAGGTGCGCCGCGTCCGCGAAGCGGTATGCCTCGCGCACGAGCTTGAGGTCGGCTTTCGAGAGGTAGCCGAGCTTGTCGGCCAGCGCCTGGAACGACGATGCCTCGCCCGGGCTGGCTTCAGCGCCGGCCGTCGCCGGCGGGGTCGAGCGCTGCAGGCCCTGCAGCCCCTGGAGGGCGGAGGGCAGGAACTCGGCGGCCAGGGAGCGCAGGCTCATGCCCGGAATTTAGCGCCACTTCGCCGGTGGCGCTAAGGCGAAGGCTCCTGTGACCGGACCGGGCGGCCGGTGACGACGCAACGACGGGATGAATGGCCGCGGGAGGCTCGGCCTCGCCGCGGCGTGCGGGCGACCTAGACCGGCACCTTCCGCAGCATCTCGAGGCCCACTTCGCCGGCGGCCACCTCGCGCAGCGCGGTCACGCCAGGCTTGTTCTTCGTCTCGACCTTCGGGGCGTGGCCCTGGCTCAGCATGCGTGCGCGGTACGTGGCCGCAAGAACCAGCTGGAAGCGGTTCGGAACCTTCGCGAGGCAGTCTTCGACGGTGATGCGGGCCATGTTCTGGTCTCGGGCCGCGGTGGGTGCGGCCGACGGGCGGAAGAACCACTAAGTATAGCCGGCCGGATCCGGGCCGGCGAATGGCGTCGGGCGGTGCCCTGTCTCCCGCGCCGCGGCAGGGACCCGCGTGCCGCGCTCTCGAGAGGGGCGAGAGGGGCGGTCCAGGCGCGACGCATCCGGGCGACGGCCGGAACCGGCTGCGTCACCCGTCGATAGCAGATGACAAATTCGTAATCCCGCCCGCTGTGCGGAAGTGCGACGATTCGGTCCTGGCACGCGGGTGGGGACCCGCGAACGTTCGTCACCATGCGTCTCCTGGTCATCGAGGATGAAATCAAGCTCGCGCAGTACCTGCACAAGGGCCTGAGCGAGAGCGGCCACGTGGTGGACGTCGCCCATGACGGCATCGAAGGCCGGCACCTGGCCACCGGTGGCGAGTACGACGTCGTGCTCCTCGACCTGATGCTGCCCGGCGTCGACGGCTTCGGCGTGCTTTCGGCCATGCGCGCCGGTGGCAAGCGCACGCCGGTGCTCATGCTTACCGCACGCGACAAGGTCGAGGATCGCGTGCGCGGGCTCGAGCAGGGAGCCGACGACTACCTCGTCAAGCCGTTCGCCTTCTCCGAGCTGCTCGCCCGCATCGGCGCCCTGGCACGCCGGGGCACGACCGGCGTGTCGCAGCCGGCCACTCAGCTGCGCATGGCCGATCTCGAGGTCGACCTGATCAGCCGCAAGGCCCACCGGTCGCAGCAGCGTCTGGACCTGACGGCCAAGGAGTTCAACCTGCTGGCGCTTCTGCTGCGCCGGCGTGGCCAGATCCTCTCCCGCACGACCCTTGCCGAGCAGGTCTGGGACATGAACTTCGACTCCGACACCAACGTCGTCGAGGTGGCGGTGCGAAGGCTGAGAGCAAAGCTCGACGACCCGTTCCCGGCCAAACTGCTGCACACCGTGCGCGGTATGGGCTACGTGCTCGAGGAGCGCTCGTGAGTTCCGGTGCCCACGCTGCGACCTGCGGCCGGATGTGCAGCCACTCGATCAGCACGCGGCTTTCGAAGAGGCTTGCGCTCTTCACGATGCTGGTGCTCGGCGTCCTCTTCGCCGTCACCTGGGGCATGGTGAAGATGATCCTCGTGGAGCGAAACGCCCAGGACCTGCAGGCGCGCTGCGAACTGATCTCCGACGTCGTCGGAAGCGCGGCCAACGGCGGAGAGGCCGCGATGCTGGCGCGGCTGTTGGCCGATGCACCGATGCGGGCCAGCACGCGCCTGCAGGTGTGGCGGGCGGACGGCAGCCTCCTGTACGCCGACCAGAGCAGCGACGCGCTCGAGAAGTCCGAGCACAAGCGGGTGCACGACTTCACCATCGACACGCCCGGCGTCGAAGGGGGGCGCTTCCAGGCGCGCTACACCGTCGACTATTCGCGCGACGCGGCCATGGGTCAGCGGTGGGCCTGGATCCTCGTGGCGGTGACGCTCGCCGCCGGTGCCCTGGTCGGTGGCGGCAGCTGGTGGTTCGTCCGCCGCGGCCTGATCCCGCTGCGCGACCTGGCTGCGCAGACGCGCGCCATCTCGCCTGGCAGCCTGGACCGCCGTCTGGCGCTGGCCGACCCTGCCGAGGAACTGCTGCCCTGGATCGAACAGTTCAATGCGCTGATGGAACGCCTGGAGCGCGCGTACGCGCAGCTGGAGGCCTTCAATGCCGACGTGGCGCACGAGCTGCGCACGCCGCTGGCCACGCTGATCGGCGAGACGGAAGTGGCCCTGTCGCGCGAGCGCAGCAACGAGGCGCTGCGCGACACGCTGGTCTCGAACCTCGAGGAGATGCAGCGCCTGTCGGCGATGGTCAACGACATGCTCTTCCTCGCGAAGGCCGACCGCGGGGCCGTGGCCCGCCGCGGCGCGCCGGTGAGCCTGGCGGCCCTGGCGCGGCAGGTCGTCGAGTTCCACGAGGCCGTGCTCGAGGACGCAGGGCTCTCGCTGCGCATCGAAGGGGATGCGACCGTCCCGGTGGACGAGCCGCTGTTCAAGCGCGCCCTGTCGAACCTGCTGGGCAACGCAGCCCGCTTCGCCGAGCACGGCTCGACGGTGGTCGTGCGCATCTCGGCCGAGCTGGCCCAGACGGCCGAGCAGGTGCAGGTGGTGGTGCAGAACCGCGGGCAGTCGATCGAGCCGCAGCACCTGCCGCGGCTCTTCGATCGCTTCTTCCGCGGCGACGATTCCCGCTGCTGCCCCGAGGAGCAGCATCACGGGCTCGGCCTGGCCATCGTCGCGGCGATCGCGCGCATGCACGCCGGCCGCACCGTCGCCGAGAGCGACGCGGGCCTCACGCGCGTGGGGTTCACGCTCGCCACGCGCTGAACAGGCGCGTCGTGTGACCCGGTCGGGCCGGGTCGGCGGCCGGTTCAGGCGAGGCCGAGCGCCGTGAACACCTGCGAACGCGCGCGGCGCTGCGCCGCGAACTTCAGGCGCTGCGAGTGCACGACGGCCTTGAGATCGAACAGCGCCGTCTCGAACAGGCTGTTGACGATCACGTAGTCGAAGTGCCGCGCCTGGGCCACCTCGACACGGGCATTCTCCAGCCGCGTCGCGATGACCTCGGGGCCGTCCTCGCCGCGGCGGCGCAGCCGCTGCTCCAGCTCCTGCCAGCTCGGCGGCAGGATGAAGATCAGCACCGCGTGCGGGAAGATCTGCTTGATCTGCAGTGCGCCCTGCCAGTCGATCTCCAGCACGACGTCCTCGCCGCGCATGAGCCGCTCCTCGATGGCCTTGCGCGAGGTGCCGTACAGGTTGCCGTGCACCTGGGCCCACTCGAAGAACTCTCCGCGCTCGATCATCGCGCGGAAGCCGGGTTCGTCGATGAACCAGTACTCGCGGCCATGCACCTCCTGGCCCCGCGGTGCGCGCGTCGTGTGCGAGACGGACACGGCCAGGTGGGAGTCGAGTTCGAGCAGCGCCTTCACGAGGCTCGACTTGCCCGCCCCGCTGGGGGCTGCGACGCAGAAGAGATTGCCCGGGGTTTCCATCTGGCCGTGATTGTGGCCGGAACGAGGCTACTCGATGTTCTGCACCTGCTCGCGCATCTGCTCGATCAGGACCTTCATGTCCACCGAGATGGCCGTCAGCTCCAGCGACGCCGACTTGGAGCCCAGGGTGTTCGCCTCTCGGTGCAGTTCCTGGATCAGGAAGTCGAGCCGCTTGCCGAGTTCCCCGCCTTTGGCGAGCAGGCGGTCGATCTCGTCCAGGTGCGACGCCAGGCGCGTCAGCTCCTCGGCGACGTCGATGCGCAGCGCGTGCGCGGCCGCCTCGGTGAGGGCACGCTCCTGAAGCACGCTCTCCGGAATGGACGCGCCGACCTGGGCGGCCGCGAGAGCCTCGCGCCAGCGTTCGAGGAAGCGTTGCTGCTGCTTCTGCACGACGGCGGGCACCAGGGGCTCTGCCTGGCGCGCGAGCTCCCGCAGGCGGGCAGTGCGCTCGGCGAGGGCGGCGGCCAGCCGCGCACCCTCGCGCGCCCGCGCTTCGCGCAGCGCATCGACACAGCGGCGCGCTGCCTCGATGGCCGGGCCCTCCCACTCGGCCGGCCCGGCTCCCGTGCGGCACAGGGACAGGACCTCGCCGACCGACAGCGCACGTGCGTCGGGCAGCCACGACTGGACCATGCCCTGCACGCGGGCCAGGCGGTTGAGCTGGTCGGCGTTCGGTTGAGGCAGCCCGTCCTCGGCGGCGCGGGTCGTGCTTGCGCGCACTTCGATCTTGCCGCGTCGGCAGGCGGCGGCGAGCATCTCGCGCAGGGCCGGCTCGAGTGCTCGTAACTCGTCGGTTAGGCGCAGGTTGAGGTCGAGAAAGCGGCCGTTCACCGAACGGGCCTCGACGTTCACGCTACCGAGCGCCGGACCTAGTTCGACGGCTGCGCTGGCGTAACCCGTCATGCTATAAACCGCCATCGCGCGCGCCTCTGGATTTGTCCCTGCCGGCCAGTACGTTCGGCCGGCGCGGGATACCCTGCCACCCTCGCAACGATTATGTCAAAGCCCAAGCCAGCACCGTTGCCGTCGGGCACCGTGGTCGGGGGCTATCAGATCGTCAAGAAGCTGGCCGCCGGCGGCTTCGGGGTCGTCTACCTCGCCGAGGGCGAGGACCGCCAGTACGTCGCCATCAAGGAGTACCTGCCCGCCTCGCTGGCCGAGCGTTCGCCGGGCGAACTGACGCCTCGCGTCAAGCCGGACAAGCAGCCCTTGTACCGCCTGGGGCTCAAGAGCTTCTTCGAAGAAGGTCGCTCGCTCGCCCAGATCAGCCACCCGAGCGTCGTCTCGGTGCTGAACTTCTTCCGCGAGAACGAGACGGTCTACATGGTGATGAACTACCTGCAGGGCGACACCCTGCAGGACTTCATCGTCACCGCGCGCGACCTCAAACGTGACAAGGTGTTTCGGGAAAGCTCGATCCGCAGTCTCTTCGACGAGATCCTGCGCGGGCTGCGCATCGTGCACCAGCACAAGATGCTGCACCTGGACATCAAGCCGGCCAACATCTTCGTCACCAACGACAACAAGGCCGTGATGCTCGACTTCGGCGCCGCGCGCGAGGTGCTGAGCAAGGAAGGCAACTTCATCCGGCCCATGTACACCCCGGGCTTCGCCGCGCCCGAGATGTACCGGCGCGACGGCACGCTCGGCCCCTGGACCGACATCTACGCCATCGGCGCCTGCATCTACGCCTGCATGCAGGGCTACCCGCCCAACGACGCGCCGCAGCGGCTCGAGAAGGACCGACTCGCGCTTTCCCTCTCACGCCTGCGCAACGTCTACTCCGACAATCTGATCGAGGTGACGGAGTGGTGCATGTCGCTCGATCCGCTGAGCCGCCCCCAGAGCGTGTTCGCATTGCAGAAGGAACTGGCCCGCGAGACCGAGCGGCGCTACACGAAGCTCAGCTTCGGCGAACGCCTGAAGCTGCAGATCGAGACCCTGAAGACCGGCGCGAAGACGTGAGCCCGCGCGCGCGCTCCGCCCGCCGTTCCCCTGGGGCGCGGCCGGTGCTCATCGCAACCGTGCGCCTGGGTGCCTGAGGTGGCCATGCGATTCGCGGTCTACCAGGTCAGCCGCAAGGGTGGCCGGGAGAAGAACGAAGACCGCATGGGCTACTGCTACACGCGGGACGCCGGCCTCTTCGCCCTGGCCGATGGCATGGGTGGGCATCCCGAGGGGGAAGTGGCTTCGCAGATGGCGTTGCAGACGCTGGCGGCCATCTTCCAGCGCGACGCCAAGCCGCGCCTGCCCGACCCGCTTCGCTTCCTGCACGAGTCGATCATCGCCGCGCATCACCAGCTGCTTCGCTACGCCACCGAGAAGGGGCTGGTCGACACGCCGCGCACCACCGTCGTGGCCTGCGTGCTGCAGGGCAACTCGGCGTACTGGGCGCATTGCGGTGATTCGCGGCTCTATCTCGTGCGCGGCGAGAAGCTCGTCGCGCGCACGCGCGACCACAGCTACTCCGAGCTGCAGGAGACGCTGTCGCAGGTGGTGCCGATGGGCGACCGCGTCAATCGCAACGTGCTCTTCACCTGCCTCGGCAGCCCCGGCAAGCCGGTCGTCGACACGGCCGGCCCGCTGCGCATGCAGCCGCACGACCGCGTGCTGCTGTGCAGCGACGGCCTGTGGAGCAGCGTCACCGACGCCGAGATCACCGAGGTCCTGACCGCCTACCCCATCGCCGAGGCGGTGCCCGAACTCGTCGAGCGCGCGCTGCGAGTCGCCGGCGAGAAGAGCGACAACGTCACCGTGCTCTCCGTCGAGTGGGACGGCCAGGAAGACACCGACAGCGGCGGCATCAGCACGCTCTCGCTCGGCGAGGAGGTCTTCGCCTCCACGATCCAGGCAAGCCTCGGCAGCGGCGACAGCGCCGCCGCCGACGACCTCGACGACGCCGAGATCGAGCGTTCGATCCGCGAGATCAACGAGGCCATCCAGCGCAGTTCCGGCAAGCGCCGCTGAACGCCGCCGGGCGCCGCCCGGCGGCCTACGCCGCCTCCTCGTTGCGCTTCTTCGCACCGAACGGGTAGGCGCCGCCGCCAGGAGCGCCCTTGGGCGGGATCTTGAGCGACAGGATCATCGTCACCGCCAGCGTCACCGCGGTGAAGCCGAGCGAGACGGCCACCGGGATCTTGTAGACGTCGATCAGCAGCATCTTCGCGCCGATGAAGACGAGGATGATCGCGAGGCCGTAGCTGAGCAGGTGGAAGCGCTCGTGCACGTTGGCCAGCAGGAAATACATCGCGCGCAGGCCGAGGATCGCGAACACGTTCGACGTCAGCACGATGAACGGGTCGGTCGTGATCGCGAAGATGGCCGGGATCGAGTCGACCGCGAAGACGATGTCGACGATGCCGACCAGCAGGATCACCACCAGCAGGGGCGTGGCCATCTTGACGCCCTGGACCACGGTGAAGAACTTCTCGCCGTCGTAGTTGGGCGAGATCTTGATGCGGCGGCGGACCCACTTCAGCGCCGGGTTGTTCTCCAGGTCGGGCTCCTGGCCGGCCGCCCACCACATCTTGACGCCCGTGAAGAGCAGGAACGCGCCGAAGACGTACAGGACCCAGTGGAACTGCGAGATCAGCCACGCACCCACCAGGATCATCACGGCGCGCAGCACCAGCGCGCCGAGGATGCCGATCATCAGCACCCGCTTCTGGAACTCGGCCGGCACCGCGAAGAAGGTGAACAACATCAGGAACACGAAGATGTTGTCGACGGCCAGCGCCTTCTCGATCAGGTAGCCGGTCAGGAACTCGAGCGACTTGCCGTTGGCGACCTCGCGCGCGGCCGGGTCGGGGCCGGTGCCGCCCAGGTACCACCACATCCAGCCCATGAAGACGAAGGACACGCCGACCCAGATGACCGACCAGATCGCGGCCTCGCGCATGCCGACGCGGTGCGCGCCCTGCTTGCTCATCGCGAAGAAGTCGACCAGCAGTGCGACGATCACGAACGCCGCGAAGAGAGACCACATGAGTGGAGAGCCGATGGATTCCATGAATGCCTTCGAGTTCGAGTTGCAGCAATCCACCGCGTCGTCCGCTGCCAGGCGGAAGGCGAAGTGGTTTCGTGGACCCAGGCTGGTCTTGCCGTGCCGACGAACCTGCAGCCTCCACCGCGGTCCGGGGCCTGCAGCGCCGGGGCGGGTGCCCAGCACCACGACCGTCATGACGACGCTGAACCGGGCCTGCGCCCGGCACGCAGACGACAGCCCGTTGGCTACTCCCCATCAAGAGTGGTGCGATTCTAGGTGGCGGGGGGTCGCAGCCCGGGATCTCGAGGCTCTTGGGCTTTGAGGTCGTGTGGCCTTGGGGCCTGGGGAGCTGCCCGAGCCGTGCCACGGAAGCGCCACCGAGCCCGGACGCGCCGTGCGGGACAATGGCGCCATGACATTCCAACGCCCGGGCGGTCGCGCCCATGAAGCGCTGCGGCCCGTGACGCTGCAGCGCGGCTACACGAAGCACGCCGAAGGCTCGGTGCTGGTCTCCTTCGGCGCCACGCAGGTGCTGTGCACGGCCTCGGTCGAGGAGAAGGTGCCGCCGCACAAGCGCGGCAGCGGCGAAGGCTGGGTGACGGCCGAGTACGGCATGCTCCCGCGCAGCACGCACACGCGCACCGACCGCGAGGCGGCCCGGGGCAAGCAGAGTGGCCGCACGCAGGAGATCCAGCGGCTCATCGGGCGATCGCTGCGCGCGGTGTTCGACCTGCAGGCGCTCGGCGAGCGCACGATCCAGCTCGACTGCGATGTGATCCAGGCCGACGGTGGCACGCGCACGGCGGCCATCACCGGCGCTTTCGTCGCGGCGCACGACGCCGTGCGCTGGCTCGCGGCCCAGGGCCGCATCGACGACGACCCAGGCAGGAGCCCGATCCGCGACCATGTCGCTGCCGTCAGCGTCGGCCTGCTCGAGGGCGCGGCGCTGCTCGACCTCGAGTACGTCGAGGACAGCACCTGCGACACCGACATGAACGTCGTGATGACCGGCCGTGGCGGCTTCGTCGAGATCCAGGGCACGGCCGAGGGCGAGCCGTTCGCGCGCGCCGACATGGATCGATTGCTCGCGTTGGCCGAGCGCGGCATCCGAGACCTCGTCGCCGCGCAGCGGCGCGCGCTCGGCCTGCCGGCCTGATCGGCGCGGCTGCTGCCGAACCAGGTCGTCGCCGCTGCCGTTCCCGTCGTCTCGATGCGCCTCGTCCTCGCCTCCAACAACGCCAAGAAGCTCGCCGAGCTGGCGCACCTCTTTGCCGGGCTCGCCGTCGACCTCGTGCCGCAGGGCGAACTCGGCATCACGGAGGCGGAGGAGCCTCACGACACGTTCCTCGAGAACGCGCTGGCCAAGGCCCGGCACGCGGCGCGGGCGGCCGGCGGACCGGCAATTGCCGACGACTCGGGCCTGTGCGTGCCCGGACTCGGTGGCGAGCCGGGCGTTCACTCGGCGGTGTTCGCGCCGCTGCCCGCACATGCGCCGCGCGACGGCGACCGCGAAGCGCGCCGGCGCCTGCAGGATGCCGCCAACAACGAGTTGCTGCTCGCGCGGCTGGCCGGCCGCGAAGTCCCGGCCGAGCGCAGCGCCTACTTCGCCTGCACGCTGGTCGCGCTGCGCCATGCGCAGGACCCGGAGCCTTTGGTGGCCACCGGCCGCTGGCCCGGCACGGTGCTGACCTCGCTGCGGGGCAGCGGCGGCTTCGGCTACGACCCGCTGCTGTTCATCCCCTCGCTCGAGGCGACGGTGGCCGAGGTCTCGCCCGAGGTCAAGAACCAGCACAGCCACCGGGCGCAGGCGGCGCGCGCCATGCGCACGCTGCTCGCCGAGGTGTGGCGGCCGTGACCGGCGCCGCGCCCGGCGGCGGGCGTGCGCGGCCTCCTGCCGGCGAGCCGCACACGGCCGTCGCGCCGGCCGTCGCACCCGCCGGCACAGCGGCTGCCACGCCGCTTGCCACGCCGGCCGGCCGGCCCGACACCGCCGACACGGCCACCATGCTCGCCCGTTTCATGCGGCCCGGCACGCTGCAACTCGGGAGCCTGCCGCCGCTGTCGCTGTACGTGCACCTGCCCTGGTGCCTGCGCAAGTGCCCGTACTGCGACTTCAACTCGCACGCGCTGGCCGCCGGCGAGGTGGCCGCCACGGAGGCACGCTACCTCGACGCGCTCGTCGCCGACCTCGATGCGGCGCTGCCGTTCGTCTGGGGCCGCGCGGTGCACACCGTGTTCATCGGCGGCGGCACGCCGAGCCTGTTCTCGCCCGAGGGCATCGACCGCCTGCTGGCCGATCTCGCGCACGACCGCGCGCTCGTGCAGGGCCGAGAAATCACCAGCATCTTCATCGGCGGCGGCACGCCGAGCCTGTTCTCGCCGGACGCCTACGCGCGGCTGTTCGACAGCCTGGACCGGCAGCTGCGCCTGGCCA
>Ga0073934_10003169_pt1 | contig 31262 bp, 38 predicted proteins | sample LarsenN4metaG_FD_76834 | JGI IMG/M metagenome (GOLD analysis project Ga0073934, IMG submission 76834) | Hot spring sediment bacterial and archeal communities from British Columbia, Canada, to study Microbial Dark Matter (Phase II) - Larsen... ...
GGCTACCTGTTGAACGGGTAATTCACAGGGTAAACTCCTTTCAGTTCACAAGACCAGCCAGGCTTGGCCTGGCACACCCAAGATGCCAAGGATAACCGAGTGAACGATGAACGGCTGGTCTCTTACCCCTCATCCCTCGTCCCTTAAACGAGTCACGAGTCGCGCATCGTCGTTCAGCGCTTGCGCTCGATCATGCTGCGCTCGAGCGACTTCAGCGCATCGAGCTTCTGCTGCAGGCCCTGCGCGCTCGCGTCGAGGCGCCTGCGCTCCTGGAGGTGCGACGCGAGGAAGAGCGCGAGCCCCGAGAACGGCCCCTTCGGATTCTTCGCCACCGGGTCGAGCAGCTCGAGCGCACGCGCGTCGTCGCTGTAGGCGGTATTGGGCAGCGCGAGCAGCATCGCAAAGCGCACGCGATTGAAGTCCGTGCGGGTGCGCGAGTAGGCCTGGCGCGCCGCGTCGTGCTCCTTGCCGAGCTCGGGGGCCGAAAGCTTCCTCACGTGCTGGAAGTAGAGCAGCAGGCTCTCCACGTCCGAGGCCGGCTGCGGGCCGCCGGCCTGCACCCACGGCGCCGGCTCCTGCGTCTCCAGGCCGCGCAGCACCCCGCAGCCGGCGAGCGCGGCACACACTCCCACGACCACCACGACCCTGGAACCCATCTCTGTGTTCATCGGCGTCCATCGGCGGTTTCAATCCGGTTTTCGAGACCGCTTCTCGTGTTCAAGCGGCTTCCTCGAGTCTCGCGAGCGGCAGCCTCACCCGAAGATGGGCCCCCTTCGCGGTGTCCACGACTTCCACGCTGCCGCCGTGCGCGAAAACGTATTCCTTCACCACCGAGAGCCCGATCCCGGTGCCCTGCACCGTGCCGGCGCCCTCGTGGCGGCCCTGGTAGAAGGGATCGAAGATGCGCACCCGCTCCTCCGGCGGAATGCCCGGGCCCTGGTCGATGACGTCGATCGCGAACGCCTCCCCGTCCACCCGCCCCGCGATGCGGACCACCCCGCCGGCCGGTGAGAACTTGACGGCGTTGGAGAGAAGATTGTCCAGCACGACGCGCAATTTCTCCGAATCGGCCGAGAGCATCACATCTTGAACCGCGAGGTCGAGCGTGACGCCCCGGGCGCGCATCGCGAGCCTCTGGTCGGCCGCGACGCGCTCGATGATGCGTCTTACCTCCACGGGCCCGAGATCCACGGTGACCTTGCGGAACTGGCTCGCGCCGAAGGACAGCAGGTCTTCGATCAGCTTCTGCAATTCTACACTGTTGTGCCGCAGGATCTCCGCGATCTCGCGCTGCTCGGGGGCGAGCTTCCCGACCGCTTCCTCGGAGAGCAGCTCCGCGCCCTCGCGCAGCGCGGTGAGCGGGGTCTTCAGCTCGTGCGACACCTGCCGCAGGAACTGGTTCTTCTGGCGCTCCAGGTCGAGGAGCTGCCGCCGCATCCACTCCAGCCGCTCGCCGAGCTGCTCGAGGTCCTGCGGACCGTTCACCGCCACCGGGGCGGCGAATTGCCCCCCGCCCAGGCGGCGGATCGCGGCGTCGATCTGGCGGATCGGCCGCGCGATGAGGATGGAGAAGCCGATCACCAGGAATACCACGACGGGGACGAGCGCAAGCAGCTGCCAGAAGGTGATGCGGCGCGCCTGCGCCGCGGTATCGTGCAACGACTCGACCTCGCGGTCGATGAGGGCGCTGCTGCGCGCGGCGATCGTGTGCGCGTCCCGGGCCAGCTCGACGAACTTCTCGACGGCCTTCTTCACCTGCGGCCCCCTGGCGCCCGCGTCCTGCAACGCGGCGAAGATATCGCCCTCGCCGCGCACGATGCGATCGAGCGCGCTCTTCTGCTCGCCGTCGAAGGGCAGGCGCCCGAACTCTTCCGCCGTTTGCGCGAGCTGCGTGCGCGCGACGACATAGGCGTCGAGCAGCGAGCGGTCGCCGAGGATCACGATCTGGCGCGCGGTGCGCTCCAGCGTGGTGAGCAGCTCGGTGAGGCGCCGGCTGCTCTGCGTCGCCAGCACCGCCTGGTAGACCGCCTGCTGGCTGCGGGTGGCGAGCTTCTCGACGGAAATCGCGGTGCTGATGAGCGAGAGTATGAGCGGCAGCGCGACCAGCGTGAACCCTATGACGAGCAGCCTGACGAAGGAGCGGGGGTAGTAGCGCTGCATAAGGGACCCGTTCCCGAATTGTCAGGCCGCCGCGTCGCCATGACAACCGAGCGCGCTTCGACCGTGACAGCCGTCACGCCGGAGGAATTTGTCGGGCCCTGCCCCGGCAAATTCCTAGCTGGATTCTTCCACCGGCAGGCCGGAGCTCTTCCACTCCGGGTAACCCTGCTCCAGCCGCCGCGCGGTGAAGCCGTTGCGGCGCAACCGCTCGACCGCCTCGACCGAAAGCAGGCAGTACGGGCCGCGGCAGTAGGCGATGATTTCCGGCGAGCGTGGCAGCTCGGTCAAGCGCTTTTCGAGCTCGGCGAGCGGGACATTGATCGCGCCGCGGATGTGCCCGGCCGCGAATTCCTCGGGCGGGCGCACGTCCATCACGGTGACGAGGCCGCGCCGCGCCCGCTCGAGGAGCTCCCCGGCCGGCACCGCTTCGAGCGCATCGCGCTCGTTGAGGTAGCTCTTCACGAGGTGCTGCACCTCGACCAGATTGTTCTCGGCGACTTCCCGCAGCGTCGAAATCAGCCGCACCACTTCGTCGCCGGCAATGCGATAGAAGACGAACTGCCCGTCCTTGCGGTTCTTCACAAGCCCCGCACGCAGGAGGTTGCGCAGATGCTGTGACGCGTTGGCGACGGAGAGACCGCTCATCCGCGCGAGCTGCTCCACGCTGCGCTCGCCCTGGGCAAGAAACTCCAGGAGCGCGAGCCGCCGTCCGCTGCTGATCGCCTGGCTCACTCGTGCCAATTCATTGAAGACATTGGCCTTCCAGCTCTGGCTTGACATGATGGCCTACGGTTCGTAATACTTAAGTATTCAATTGAATATTAGACTGCTTCGGATCCAGGGTCAAGGCAGCGCGGAATTGTAAACCGGGAGCGAGGCGCAGGTTGGCACATGCCGGCATTCTTTCTCGAACACGAAGCATCCGTAAGGCTCGCAGCATTCGCGCTCGCCTTCGGGTCGGTGGCGGTGTGGGAGCTCGCCGCGCCGCGCCGCGCATTGAGCGTGCGCCGTCGCATCCGATGGACGGGCAACTTCGCCCTCGCGATGCTCAACTCGGTGGCGCTGCGCCTCGTGTTTCCGGCCGCCGCCGTCGGCGTCGCATGGTTCGCGCAACGCGAGAGCCTCGGCTGGTTGCACCACTCGGAGCTTCCGCAACGGTTTCGCATCGCGATCGCGCTTGTCGCGCTCGACCTCGCGATCTATCTCCAGCACGTGCTGTTCCACGCCGTGCCCGCGCTGTGGCGGCTGCACCGCGTCCACCATGGCGATGTTGACTTCGACGTGACGACCGGCTTCCGTTTCCACGTGATCGAGATCCTCCTCTCGATGCTCTACAAGTCGCTTGTCGTCGCGGCGCTGGGCGCGCCCGTCCTGGCGGTCCTGCTCTTCGAGCTGCTGTTGAGCTCGTCCTCGCTTTTCAATCACGCGAATGCGCGCATGCCGGGCGGACTCGACCGCGCGTTGCGGTGGATCCTCGTCACGCCCGACATGCACCGCGTGCACCACTCCGTCGCGCCGGGCGAGACGAACAGCAATTTCGGGTTCACCGTGCCCTGGTGGGACCGCCTCTTCGGCACCTACCGCGCGCAGCCGGCGGCGGGACACGAGGCGATGACGATCGGCGTGGAGGGATTCCGCGGCGAGAATGAGCTGCGGCTCGACCGCATGCTGCTCCAGCCGTTCCGCGGGGGGAGCGAGCGGTATTCCATCCCTCGCCGCACCGAATCGGCGCGATGAAGGTACGAGCCGTGCTCTCCAGGATCGCTCTGGCATTGCGCGCGTTCGCTGCGTTCGCGCCGCGGTCGTCGAAGGGGCCGCGGCAGCATGCCGGCCCCTCCTGGCTCGAAATCGCCGATCTCAAACGCGCGGTGGCGCAGGAAGACTCGCCGATCGTGATCGACGTGCGGGGCCGCGACGAGTTCGACGGGCCGCTCGGTCGCATCGCTGTTGCCTGCAACATACCATTGCCCGAGCTGCCGGGTCGGCTCCCGGAGCTGGAACCGATGAGAGACCGCAAGCTGGTGCTCGTGTGCCGCACTGACCGGCGCTCCGCGCAGGCCGCCGAATTCCTCAGGACCGCAGGCTTCTCCAACGTCGCCGTCCTGCGCGGCGGCATGGAGCAATGGAACCGCGAAGGCTTTGCCGTCGCGCGTTGATCAATTACAGGGCGAGAATCCATGAAATATTTGTTGGTGCTGAACGACGCTCCTTACGGGACGGAACGCAGCTACAACGCGCTGCGGCTGGCGCGCAACCTTCTCGTCAAGGAGAAAGGCGAAGTGCGCGTGTTCCTGATGGGCGATGCGGCGAGCTGCGCCAAGGCCGGGCAGAAAGTGCCGCAGGGCTACTACAACATCGGCGACATGCTCGGCGCGGTCGCGCGCCGCGGCGGCGAAATCGGCGTCTGCGGCACGTGCATGGATGCGCGCGGCCTCGGCGACGCGGACCTCGTCGAGGGCGCGCTGCGCGGCACCCTCGACGAGGTGACCGAGTGGACCGCCTGGGCCGACAAGGTCATCGTCTTCTGAGCGCGGCGCATCCATGAGCCGGAGCGTCTTGATTCTCGGTGCGGGGCTCGGCGGCGTGGTTGTCGCCGAGACGCTGCGCAAGCTCCTGCCCACGGAGCACCGCGTGACCGTGGTCGATCGCGAGGAACGCCATTTCTTTCCGCCGTCGCTCCTCTGGCTCATGGTCGGCACCCGCGGGGCCGAGGACTTCTCGCGGCCGCTCGCGCGGCTCGCCGCGCGCGGGATCGAATTCCGCAGGGGCGAGGTGACGCGCATCGATCCGCGGGCACGTGCCGCCAAGATCGACGGAGAGGAAGTTTCGGCCGACGCGCTCGTGATCGCCCTCGGCGCCTCCTATGCGCCCGAGACGATCCCCGGGCTTGCCGAAACGGGCCTTTGCATCTACACGCTCGGGGGGGCCGGCGCGATTCATGCAGCGCTGGAGAAGTTCTCCGGCGGCCGGGTCGTCATTCTCACCGCCGTCCCGCAGTACAAGTGTCCCGCAGGCCCGTACGAGGCGGCGTTGCTCCTCGAGGATTTCCTCGCCCGCAAGGGCGTGCGCGAGCGCACCGAGATCGACTTCTACGCCGCCGAGCCCGCGCCGATGGTCGTCGCGGGGCCGGAAATGGGGCGCGCGGTGCGCGGGATGATCGAGGCGCGCGCATTCGCTACCACCCCGAGCACCAGGTCGCGAGCGTGGAGGCGGCGAGCCGGACGCTTCGCTTCGCCAACGGCGCCAGCGCGCAGTTCGACCTGCTGCTCTACGTGCCGCCGCATCGCGCGCCTGCGCCGGTGCGGGAGGCGGGCCTCACGAACGAAAGCGGCTGGATCGCGGTCGATCGCCACACGCTCCAGACCCGGTTCGAGAACGTCTATGCGATCGGCGACGTGGCGAGCATCCCGCTCAAGATGGGTCGGCCGCTGCCGAAAGCGGGCGTCTTCGCGCACGGCGAAGCCGAAGTGGTGGCCGCGAACATCGCGCACGCATGGACCGGAAAGGGCGCGCCGCGGCGCTTCGACGGCTCGGGCATGTGTTTCATCGAAGCGGGCGGCGGCCGCGCCGGCATGGGCTCGGGCGACTTCTACGCCGAGCCGCTGCCGCGCATCACGGTGCGCTCGCCGAGCGTGTTGTGGCACGCAGGAAAGGTGCTGTACGAGAAATACTGGCTCTGGAGCCGGTTCTAGACAAAAGGAGGGACACCCATGAGGCTCGCCAAGGACTTGCTCGCAATACCGATGTTGCTTGCGCTGCTCGGCGCACTCGCTCCGATCACGGCGAGCGCGGGCGGGCCGCCGGGACCGGTTGAGATCAACGGCCAGAAGGTGCTGACGCTGGTCAACCGCGAGCCCCCGGGCGTGCGCTGCAACAACAACATCCAGGTCGCCGCGGAGCTCTCCAACATCTACAAGATCCCGGTCGTGGTGATCCCACAGGGTCTCGCGGGTCCCGGCGCAAAAGCGCCGGCCGTCTACTACGGCAACGACCTGATCGCCGAGGACGGCGGCGCGCACAACGGCATGGTGAGCTACACCATGGTCGGCGACGTGCTGGAAATCGAAGACGCCAAGAAGCACCAGCAGAAGGGGCGGCTGTTCGAGGTGAAGCAAGAGCACGATTCGCTCAAAACCGCGATCAAGACGGTCAAATAGGGCAACGGGACCATGTGCGAGCTGTTCGGCTGGTCAAGCAGCGAGCCGGCGCGGCCGGAACGTTATCTGCGCGCCTTCCGCGCGCGGGGCGGTGCGACCGCCGACCACGTCGACGGCTGGGGCCTGGCGTATCTGGTTGACAGCACTTTCCGGGTCGAGAAGGAACCGGAGCCCGCGGCCGCGAGCGCGCGCTTCGCTACACTCGCCGGCAACGTCGCCTCTGCGCTCATGGTCGGCCACGTGCGCAAGGCGGATTTCCCTCCGGTGAGGGCGCTCGCCAACACGCATCCCTTCGTGCACCGGTGCTGCGGCGCGACCTGGGTCTTCGCGCACAACGGCCTGGTGCCGCGCGCGGTCGAGCGCTCGAAATCCGTCATGCCGTCCGTGTGCCAGGCGGACGGCGACACCGACTCGGAGCACGCTTTCTGCCTGGTGCTGGAGGCGCTCGCCGGCTGCCACGCGCAGGAACCGGGCGTGCAAGGCGCGGCCTGCGTCGACACGCTCGCCGCGGCGGCGCGCGCGATCGGCGCCTTCGGCACGTTCAATTTCCTGTTGTCCGACGGCGAGCGGCTGTACGCCTATTGCCATGACCGGTTGCATGCCCTCGAGACCGTGCGGCCGGGGCAACGCTCGATCGCGATCGCAACGCAGCCGTTGAGTGGCGAGCCCTGGGGCGCGTTCGAGCCGGGCGAGCTGCGGGTCTATCGCGCCGGCTCGCTCGCCGCGCGCGCCTCCAGCGATCTCGCATTAAGGGAAGGAGCCTTGTCATGAGAACACATCGCCACGCGTTCGCCGCTGCAGCGCTGGCGCTCGGCGCCCTGATCGCGGGGCCCGGATTCGCCCAGGATCTGACCAAGCTCAAAGGGCGCATCATCGGCGAGCGCTGCGCGAAAGCCGGCAAAATCGGCGAGTGCTACCTGAAATGGGCCGACCCGATGGTGCTCTACACCGAAGAGGGCGATCGATACGCGATCGACTTCGGCGGGCGCCACCAGGTGCCCCAGGAGCGGCTCGACGAAGCGTTCGGGCAGGAGGTGGAGGTGCACGGCTGGCTGATCGGTGGCGCGAAGGTGCAGATGTCGCAGCTCAACATCCTGCGGCCGGTCGCGGGCAAGGAATTCTTCAAGGGGTGACTGTGATCCGCGGCCCCCGGGCGGGGCCGGATCGGGAAAGGAGAAGGCATGACACCGTTGCTGAAAAGATTTGTTGTCGTCGGGCTCGGCCTGTTCGCGCTGGCCGGGTCGCCGGTTGCGCCCGCGCAGGGCTACGCACGACCGGAGCTGCTGATCGAAACCGAGGCGCTGGCGAAGCTCCTTGGCCAGCCGAACGTGCGCCTCATTGATGCGATCGATCCCGCAGCGTACCAGCGGGCGCATATTCCGGGCGCGGTGAACATCTTCTACCTCGACGTGGCGAAGCTCGAGGCGCGCAAGAAGAACGGCTATCCGCTCACCGAGGCCGACGCCGAGAAAATCTTCGGCGAAGCAGGCATCGATGCCGGCACCCAGGTCATCGTGTACGACGGCGGCGAAGGCCCGTTCGCCTCGGGGGTGTGGTTCGTGCTCGACTTTTTCGGCCACAAGAACGTGAAGGTGCTGAACGGCGGCTTCCGCAAATGGGTGAAGGAGGGCCGCCCGGTGACGCAGGAGGCGGTCGCGGTCGAGAAGAAAAAGTTCACCGCGAGACCGCAGCCCGACAGGGTCGTCACCCGCGAGTGGCTCGAGAAGAACTTCCGCAACAAGGACATCGTGGTCGTGGACAACCGCTCCTTCAACGAGTTCATCGGCAAGGACGTGCGCCCGGGGGCATCACGCGGCGGCCACATTCCCGGCGCGGTGCACCTCGAGTGGACCAAGTTCTCGGACAAGCTCAATACCTTCAAGCCGGCGCAGGACATCGAGAAGGCGCTCAGCCAGCGCGGCATCACGAAGGCGATGAAGGTGGTGACGTACTGCCAGACCGGCATCGGGCGCTCGACCGACATGGCGCTCGCGATGAAGCTGATCGGCTACGACAACGTGGTCGAGTACACCGGCTCGTGGGAGGAGTGGTCCTCCGACCCGCGCCTGCCCATCGAAAAGTAGCCACGCAAGGAGGGGAATCATGAACACGGTGCTCGGCGGCCTCGCGACGGGGCTCGCCTTCGGTTTTGTGCTGCATCGCGGCGGGCTCACGCGCTACTCGCGCATCATGGGCACGCTGCTCATGCAGGACCTGAAGGCGATGAAGTTCATGCTCACGGCAACCGCGGTGGCGGCGCTCGGTCTCGGGCTCGCGGACCTTGCCGGGATGACGGCGCTCGCTCCGCGCGTCAATGCCTACTTCGGGCTCGGGCACTTCGCGGGGGGCGTGATCTTCGGCGTCGGCATGGCGCTCGGGGGCTTCTGACCGGGCACTTGCGCGGCCAGGCTGGCCGCCGGCAAATGGCTCATCGGGCTCGGGGTGCTCGGCATGTTCCTCGGGGTGTTCGCCTTCGATGCGGTCTTTCCCTACCTGCCCGAGTGGGGGATCCGCTCCTACCCGCAGAGCATGACGCTGCCGGTCGTGCTCGGCGTCTCGTACGGAGCGCTCGCGGTGACGTTCGGCGTGCTCGTGCTCCTCATGGTGGCGCTCGCCGACTCGCTCGACCCCGGCAAGCGCTTCGAGCCCGCGAGACCGGGAGCGCCGGTGCTCACGCGCGAGTGGGGATGGGTCTCCACGGGCATCCTGGCCGGCCTCGTCATCCTCGCCGCTACAGCCCAGGGGCAGTACCTCGGCATCTCCGGGGGCTTCGCCGCGCTCACGAGCCACGTCACCGATCTCTTCGGCTATCGCCTCGCCAGCGTCACGGTCCTCGACGACACCACGGCCTGGCGCGCCGCCATGGTGGCGGGGCTCTTTCCCGGCGCGATGCTGAGCGCGTTCCTGTCCGGAAGCGTCCGCAACGTTCCGGTGACACCGCTGTGGAGCGCGGCGTTCGAGTCCGGCATGAAAAGCCGCGCATCGGCCGTGTTCGCCGGCGGCTTCCTCATCATGCTCGGCGCGCTCGTCGGCGGCGGCTGCACGACCGGCCAGTTCATGGCCGGCTTCCCGACACTCTCGGTCGGCAGCTTCGCTATGGGCATGACGTTTTTCGCCGTCGGCATGGCGACCGCTTTCCTGCTCTACTGGGGGCGCTGGCGCAAGCTCGCCGAGGTGCGCGGCCGCGCGCTCGACCTCGCGACCGACTAGGAGGAAATGCCATGAGCTTTCGCTGGCACGTGTTCTATCTCGCCATCATTGCCGTGCTCCTCGCCGCCCTGGTGTGGCAGGGCGCCAAGGCGCAGCGCGTCGCCCTCGAGGCCGAACGGGAGATTGCGCCGCCAGCGCTGTACCAGGCGATCCGCGAGGCCCCCGGGAAATACCAGCTGGTGGATCTGCGCGACGCCCTGGAGTTCGAAGACGGCCATCTGCCCGGCGCGATCCGCCTCGATCGCGGCAAAGCGTTGAAGGGCGCGTCAGTCGACCGCTACCGGCGGACCGTGATCGTAAGCGACGAGGGTGACAGGACCCTCTTCGAGGCCATGGCGCGCGAGTTCAAGCTCGCCGCCAACCTGCAGGGCGGGATGATGCAGTGGCGCATGAGCCGGTTGCCCGAAGTCTCCGGGCTGACGGACGTCGAAGGCATCCGGCGAGGGCGGCCTGGATGACTGTGATCGCGGCCCTCCGGCGGAGGGTTCCGAAAGCGAGCCCGGCGCGAAGCGTGCGCGAGCGAGCGCGCCTCGCGGCGCTGGTCGCGGTGCTCGCCCTCGCCCCGGCGGGGGCCGGTGCGGGAGAACTCAAGCCCGTCAAGGGCGTGATCACTGCGGGGGACTTCGCCGCGCGCGATCTCGCGGGGCGCGGCGTGAGGTTCGGCGACCTGCGCGGAAAGGTGGTCCTGCTCAACTTCTGGGCCACCTGGTGCCCGCCGTGCCGCAAGGAGATGCCGTCCATGGAGCGGCTCTACCAGCGCTACCAGGACCGCGGGCTGGTCGTGCTCGCGCTCTCCCAGGACCAGGCGAGCAGCGAGCAGGTAAAGGCGTTCGTGGACGAGCTCGCGCTGACCTTTCCGGTGTGGCACGACCGCGACGGGCTCGTCGGGCGCCAGTACAGCATCCCCGGCGTGCCGACCTCGTATTTGATCGCGCGCGACGGGCGCGTCGCCTACCGCGCGCTCGGCGATTACGACTGGGACCGCGACGAGGCGCGGCGCGCGGTGGAAGCGCTGCTCGGCGGTTAAGACGACAAGAAGAGGCAAAGCATGGTCAGCCGGCGCGATTTCCTGAAGCTCACCGGGGTGGGAGCCTGCGGGCTCACGCTCGGGCTCCCGGAGGAGCTGCTCGCGCGCATCGTCGAAGTGGGCGATCCGCTCCAGTCCTATCCCGACCGCGCCTGGGAAGATTTCTACCGCAAGGAATTCGCCGCCACGCGCGGCAACGCCGTGGGCTACGCCTTCCACTGCTCGAACTGCCAGGGCAACTGCGCGTTTCGCGTGTTCGCCAGGGACGGCGTGGTGACGCGCGAGGAGCAGCTTGCGCAGTACCCGCAGGTGAGCCCGGGCATCCCGGACCCCAACCCGCGCGGCTGCAACAAGGGCACGATCCACTCGCAGGCGATGTACGAGAAGGACCGCCTGCTCCATCCCTTGAAACGCGCCGGGCGCCGCGGCGAGGGCGAATGGCAGCGCGTCTCCTGGGACCAGGCGCTCGGTGAGATCGCGGAGAAGCTCGTGGACACGATCGCGCGACACGGGCCCGGGAGCCTCATGGTCTACGCGGGCACCGGCATCCTCTCGCAGGGCCGGCGCGCGGGGCCGTTGCGCCTCGGCTCGCTGCTCGGCGCGATCCGGCTCTATCCCTCGAGCGCCGTGGGCGACATGTTCACCGGCGCAACCCTCGCCTACGGCATCCCGAACGTGGGCACCTCGCTCGACGCCTGGTTCGAGATGGACTACATCGTGCTGTGGAGCTTCAACCCCAACGTCACGCGCATCCCCGACGCGCATTACCTCTGGGAGGCGAAGTGGCGCGGCGCGAAGATCGTGGTCATCGCCCCGGACTACAACCCCACGGCGATCCACGCCGACTGGTGGATCCCGATCAATCCCGGTTCCGACAGCTTCCTCGCGATGTCGCTGGTGCACGTCGTGCTCGAGGAAAAGCTCTACAAGGAAGACTTCATCCGCGAGCAGACCGACCTGCCGTTCCTCGTGCGCGAGGACAACGGCAGGCTCCTGCGCCTCGCCGACCTGCGCGAAGGCGGCAAGGACGATGTCTTCTATTGCTGGGACGAGGCCAGCGGCCGCGCGGTGCCGATGCCCGGCGCGCGCGGGCATTTCCGCAAGACGCTGCGGCTCGGCGCGGTGAAGCCCGCGCTCGCGGGCCGCTTCGAGGTAAAAGGGGCCGACGGCAGGCCAATCCCGGTGACGACGGTGTTCGAGAAAGTGCGCGCCGAGGCGGCGAAGTTCTCGCCCGAGGCGACCCGGAGGCACACCGGTATCCACCCGAGCCTCGCCCGCAAGCTCGCGCGCGAATACGCCGCGGCGCACGACCCGGGGCTCACGATCGGCTTCTCGCTGCACAAGTACGCCTGGGGCGTCCTCGCCTGCTGGGCGCAGGCGCTGTTCTGCGCCCTCACCGGGCATGACGTGGTGGACACCGAGCACCAGTGGAGCCTGGGCGGGATCGGACCGCTTGCGTCGCCCAAGCCGTCGCGTTTCGAGTCCGGCTTCCTCGGCGAGTGGTTTTCCGGGCGCATGTGGGAGACTTTCCATAAGCATTACGACGAGAAGGAGTTCGCGCACCGCGCGGGCCTTACGCCCGACGACCTCGTCAAGCTCGCCGAACAGGCGCGGGACAAAAAGTGGCTCGCGAACTACGGCGAACCCAGGGTGCGGATACTCTTCGCCGACAACATGTTCCGGCGCAACAAGTCAGCCAGCCACTACAAGAAGTCGGTGCTCGACGCGACCGAGCTCTACGTCAACGTCAACTTCCGCATGGATTCCTCGGCCGAGCTCGCCGACTACGTGCTGCCTGCGATCAGCCATTACGAGGGCTGGGACATCCGCGGCGAGGTCGGCTACCACCGTTATGTCAACCTCACCGTCCCGCCGAAAGGCCTGAAACCGGTCGGCGAGACGAAGCCCGAGTGGGAGATCTGCCGGCTGCTCGCCGAGCGCATCGAGGCGGCGGCGAAGCGCCGGGGCATTGCGAGCGTGCCGGACCCGGAGTTCACGGTGGAGAGGGAGGGCAAGAAGGAGCCCGTCACGCGCGACCTCGGCACCCTGCACGGCGACTTCACCATGCAGGGCAAGCTCAACGATGACAAGGACGTGGTGAAGTGGCTCCTCGCGAACGTGCCCGCGTTCCAGCCGTGGAAGTTCGAGGATGCCGCCGAGCGCGGCTTCATCGTGCTCAACACGAACGCCGGCCTCACCTCGCCGCTCTACGCCGACAAGCCGTACCGCTCGTTCGAGGAGCAGTTCTATTTGAAGCGCCCCTATCCGACGCTCTCGGGACGCCAGCAGTTCTACATCGACCAGGAAGTATTCCTGAAACTCGAGTGCGCGGTGCCGACCGCGCGTGAGTCGTTGCACCCGGCAAAGTTCCCGCTCAAGTTTTACTCGCCGCACACGCGCTGGGGCATCCACTCCACCTGGCGGAGCAACAAGACCATGCTGAGGCTGCAACGCGGCGTGCCGCACGTGAATCTCAGCCCGCCGGACGCCGCGGCGCGCGGCATCCGCGACGGCGATACGGTGCGGGTATTCAACGACGTGGGCGAGTTCCAGGCGATGGCGAAGATCCTGCCGAGCCTGCGTCCCGGGACGCTGATGATGGACCACGCCTGGGAGCCGCATCAGTTCAGGAGCCGCAAGGGCATGGACGAGCCGGTGGCGGGGCTGCTCTCGCCGCTCGAGCTCGCGGGCGGCTGGGGCCATCTCAAGTTCGGCGCCGAGTGGGACGGCAACCAGCTCGCCTACGAGTCGTCGGTCGAGGTCGTGAAGGCGTAAGGGGCAGGCCGATGTCGAAGCGCCAGCTCGCGATGGTGATGGATCTCAACAAGTGCATCGGCTGCCAGACCTGCACGACGGCCTGCAAGACCCAGTGGACCGACCGCAACGGGCGCGAGTACATGTACTGGAACAACGTCGAAACCCACCCGGGCAACGGTTACCCGCGCAAGTGGCAGGAGTCGGGCGGCGGATTCGACGGTGAGGGCAATCTCCGCCCCGGTCGCATTCCCGATCTCGGCCGGGATTACGGCGCGCCGATCGACATGAACTACGAAGAGGCGCTCAACCCGTTGGCGAAAAGCGCGCCCGGCGCCGCAGGGCTTCCCCATTTGAAGCCGGCCCAGGCGCCGCAATACGGGCCCAACTGGGACGAGGACCAGGGTTCCGGCGAGTATCCGAACAGCTTCTACTTCTATCTTCCGCGCATCTGCAACCACTGCAGCAATCCCGCCTGCCTCGCTGCCTGCCCGCGAAAGGCGATCTACAAGCGCGAGGAGGACGGCGTCGTGCTGATCGACCAGGAGCGCTGCCGCGGCTATCAGCACTGTGTCGCCGCCTGCCCGTACAAGAAGATCTACTTCAATCCCCTCTTCAAGCGCTCGGAGAAGTGCATCTTCTGCTACCCGCGGGTCGAGCAGGGACTGCCGCCCGCGTGCGCCCAGCAGTGCGTGGGCCGCATCCGCTTCGTGGGTTTCCTCGACGATGCGGACGGGCCGGTGCACAAGCTGGTGGCGAAATGGAAAGTGGCGCTGCCGCTGCACGCGGAGCTCGGCACGCAGCCCAACGTGTACTACGTTCCGCCGCTCTCGCCTTACCAGTACGACGGCGAAGGCCGGCTCACCAATGAGCGCCGCATCCCCGATGCGTTTCTCGTTAAACTCTTCGGCCCGCGCGCGCCGGAGGTGCTGACGATGCTCGAAGCGGAGCGCGAGAAGAAACGCCGCGGCGAGTCCTCCGAGCTGATGGACCTCCTCATCGCCTACCGGCACGAGGACATGTTCAAGCTCGATGCGGCCTATTACCGGAAGCCGCCCGCCGTGCCCGCCAGGGCGCAGGCCGCCCCGGCACCTGCGCGGCGCGTGATCCCCATCATCGCGGCGGAAACCCTCGCGAAGCGCCTGGAAGATCGCGAGATTGCGGCCGGCAACGGCGGAAGCGTCACATGAGCCGATTTGGCCGCTTCGCTCCGCCGCTCTGGGGACTCCTCGCCATCGCGTGGGGCCTGTTCGTTCCCGCGGCGTTCGGGGCCCAGCAGAGCGATCGTTTCATTTCCGTCAAGTGGGCGGCCGGCGAGCCGCCGCTCGACCCGAACAGCCCCGCGTGGCTCAAGCTGCCGAGCGCCGCGATCGTGCTGTATCCGCAGGCGAGCGTCGCCCCGGCGACGAGCGAAAAGCCGCTCGCGGCGAAGCTGCGCGCGCTCTACACGGTGAAGACGCTCGCGCTCCATCTCGAGTGGCCGGATGCCGCGGCGGCGCGGGAGCTCGGCATCGGGCGCTTTCCCGACGCCGTCGCGCTGCAATGGCCGGTGAGCTACGGCCCGGGCCGGGAGCTCCCCTACGTCGGCATGGGACACGCGGGCGCGCCGGTGGCACTGTGGTTCTGGCGCGCCGGCGAAAGCGCCGAAACGCTCGCGGCCGAGGGTTTCGGCACGCTCACGCGCCAGCCACCCGACGGCGTGCAGGCGCGTGGCGAGCGGAAGGACGGCACCTGGCGCGTCGTGTTCAAGCGCGCACTCGCGGCGGGCAACGAACATCACGTCCGCATCGATCCCGCGCGCCAGGGGCTCGTGCCCGTCGCCCTTGCGGTCTGGAACGGGGAGGCGGCCGAGCGCAACGGGTTGAAGCGCCTCTCCGCCTGGCAGTGGCTGCGCTTCGAGAAGGGCAAAATCGATTCCGCCTATGCGAAGCGAGTACGAGAGGCTCTCCCCACCGGCGACGCCGGGCGCGGCAAGCGCCTCATGAGCGAGAAGGGCTGCGCCGGTTGCCACAGCTTCCCGGGCAATCCGGCGCAGCCGCGCATCGGGCCGGATCTCACTTACGCCGGCGGCATCCACTCGCTCTCGTACCTGCTCGAATCCCTCGTCAAGCCCTCGAATATCGTCGTCCCGGGGAAGGGCTATTTCGCCGTGCAGGATGGCAAGAAGATCTCGCTCATGCCGCCCTTCCCCGGCACTGAAGACGAGCGGCGGGACATCCTCGCCTATCTCAAAAGCCTGCGCTGACGACCATGGCGGACCTCAAGGCCACGCAGACGCTGGAGCATCTCAAGGAGGCCTACGCGCGCGAGGCCCAGACCTATGCACGCTACGAGTTCAGTGCGCGGCTGGCGGACGCCGCCGCGCGGACCGACGTCGCGCAGGTGCTGCGCGCGGCGGCCGACGAGGAGCGCGGCCACGCGCTCGGCTTCCTCGACCTGCTCGTCGAGCACGGCGCAGCGGTACCCGAGATCGTCTGCGAGCGGCTCGAGGAGAATCTCGAAGCCTCCATCGAAGCCGAGCTGCACGAATTCACCCGGCTCTACACGCGCTACGCGGAGGTCGCGGCGCAGGAGGGCTTCATCGAGATCGCGCGCTGGTTCCTCGCGCTCGCCGAGGCCGGGCGCACACATGCCTTGTGGTTGCAGCAATGTCTGGACGGCCTGAGGAAACGCTGAGTGCCGCGCAAGCCGGCCGGCGACCGGCGAGCCGGCAGGTCATCGCCGTGGCATCCGGCAAGGGCGGTGTCGGCAAGTCCACCGTCGCCGTGAATCTGGCGGTCGCGCTCGCGCAAGCGGGCGCGCGGGTCGGGCTGCTCGACGCCGACCTCTACGGCCCGAGCGTTCCCGTAATGCTCGGCCTGCGTGACGGGCGGCTGCGCGCCGGGCCCGACGAGCGGATGCGGCCTGAAGAAGTGCACGGGCTGAAAGTCGTCTCCGCCGGCTTCATGGTCCCGGAGACCGACGCGCTCATCTGGCGCGGCGCGATCGTGCACAAGCTCATCCACGATCTGCTATACGACGTGGACTGGGACGATCGCGAGTATCTCATCGTGGACCTGCCGCCGGGCACGGGCGACGTTCCGCTGTCGCTGCATGATGCGATAGCGGTGAGCGGTGTCGTGCTCGTCACTACTCCGCAACAGGTCGCACTGGCCGACGTCCAGCGCGCGTACGCGATGTGTGTCGAGCTCGCGCTGCCGGTCATCGGGCTCGTCGAGAACATGAGCTTTCTCGCCTGCCCGCATTGCCGGGGGCACGTGGATCTCTTCGCGTCAGGCGCGGCCACCGACTTGAGCGAGCACCTGGGAATCCCGCTACTGGGGCGAATCGCATTCGATCCGGAGATCGGGTTCGCCGCCGAATTGGGGCTGCCTTGGGTGCTGGCCCGGCCCGATTCGCCCACCGCCGCAGCGCTACGGCAGATCGCCAGCGGTCTGGCGCAGCGGCTGCCGCTGCCCTGACCGCGACGAGGGTCGGCGGGCACCGACGGCCAGAAGGTTGCGGCCGCGCGTGAAGAAGGAAGATTCGGCAGGTTTTGCGGCAAGGAGGAAATAATGGACATTGCGGATATTCTGATTCACATCCATCCGGAGTTGCCAGCAGTCCAACGCGCCAAGATCGAAGACGAGTTGAGCGAGCGCGACGGTGTCGTCTCGGTTCACTTCAGCCCCGGGCACCCGCATTTGCTCACCGTGGCCTACGACCCGCAGACGGTCACCGCGCGGGAGATTCTTGACCTCGTGAGGCGGTGGGACGAAGCGGCAACGATGGTGGGCCTGTAGTGCGTGACGGGGAAACGAGCGCACCGCGTGCGCGACACCGGGTGATAAACGAGCCCCCGATGACGCTGGCGGCTCTGCCTGCGGTGCACGAGGTGCTCAAACACCGCGGCCTCGCCGCGTTGCGGCAAATCGGCGAGGTTGCCCACGATCAGCTTTCGGCCTTGCGGTTCTTGGCTTCGATCACCTTGATGAGCCCGTCGATGCCGGAGCGGGAGATTTCCGACTGGAACGAGCTGCGGTAGTTGGTGACGAGGCTCAGGTTCTCCACCACGACGTCGTAGACCTTCCATCCGTCGGAGCGGCTCACCATCCGGTAATCCATGGCGACCGGCTTTTTCCCCGATTCCTTGACGAGCGTCTTCACCACCGTTTCCGTGTCCCCGGGCCTGAGCAGGGGAGACTTGACCTCCACGGTGTAGTCGCCGGTCACCTGGGAGAGCGCGGTCGTGTAGGTGCGCACGAGCAGCGTGCGGAACCCGTTCTCCAGCGCCTGCTGCTGCTCGCGGCTCGCCTGGGACCAGGAGCGACCCATCGCGAGCCGGGTCATCTCCCTGAAGTCGAAATGCTTGAGCACCTTCTTCTCGGCGAGATCGACCAGCGCGCGTTGATCGGGGGTCTTCTTGATCGCGTCGAGAACCTCGTCCACCGTCGTCTTCACGAGCACGTCGGGCGCGGTGTTCTGCGCCGGCGCCGGAGCCGAGAGCGCCAGCGCGAGCAGCGCCGCAATGCATGCCGCTGTCTTCGTCATCGCCCGTCCTCCGGGGTTGTCCCGGCGCGCCCCTCCACGATAGCGGTCAGCGCGACCGCCCCATGATGCAATTCTGCGCGCGCCATCCCTTTTAGTCGCGCATTTCATCGGGTTGTTCCCGCCGGACTGCGCCGCGAGCAGCCGCGCCGGTCTTCGCAACCCGTTGAGTTACCGGCGCTTCCATTGTCACCGCGCTGCGACGGCGGTGTCCGTGGGAAAATCGCATACGATCCGGTAGACCGGGCGCCGCTCGATGGAGACACAAGCATGAAGCTCATGCGCTACAGCCGCAAGCACGAGCCCTCGGCGCTCGCCCGCCTCGGCGTGCTGGTCGGGCACAATCTCGTCGCGGATCTGCGGGCGGGCTACGCGCTCTACCTCGTGGACCAGACCGACAACGCCAAGGGGCGGGAGCTCGCGGCGATCTACATGCCGGCTTACATCGCGCAGTTCCTGCACATGGGCGAGCCGGCGTGGCTCGCGCTCGCCGACGCTTATACCTATCTCGAAGGGCTCGCCCGGAATTCGCCCGATGCGGCGGGACTGAACGGGGAGCAGCTCTTCATCCCGCTCGATGAATGCCGGCTCTATGCGCCGGTGCGCCCGTCGAAGTTGATCGCGGTGGGGCGCAACTACCCCGGCCGCACCCGCAACCCCGGCAAGCAGGCGGGCAGCCTCCCCGCCGGTTTCGTGAAGCCGCTGTCCTCGCTCATCGGCCCGGGGCGCGACATCCTGAAGCCCGCGAACGTGAGGGAGCTCGACTGCGAGACCGAGCTTGCGGTCGTGATCGGCAAGAAGTGCAAGCACGTGCGCGAGGAGGACGCCTACAGCGTGGTCGCGGGCTACACCATCGTGAACGACGTGACGGCGCGCGACGTGGCGAAGCTCGAGCGCGAGGGCGGCCAGCCTTTTCTCGCGAAGACCTACGACACCTTCTGCCCGATGGGCCCGTGGATGGTGACGCGCGAGGCGATCCCCGAGCCGATGCACCTCGCGATCCGCACGCGCGTGAACGGCGAGCTGCGCCAGAACGGGAACACCCGGGACATGATCCATTCCATCCCGAAGATCATCGCGCACTTCTCGCAGTTGACGCTTCAGCCGGGCGACGTGATCGCGACCGGCTCGCCGGGCGGCGGCGCGCTCGCCAACCCCGGCTGGCTGCTGAAGGCGGGCGATGTGATCGAGTCGGAGATCGAGGGGATCGGAGTGCTGAAGAACGCGGTCGTCAACGAGCCGAAGCAAAGCTGAACCGCGAAGGACGCGGAGGGCGCCAAGGAAAATAACAGCCTCACCGCTAAGGACGCCTGGGACGCAAAGGGAAACAAGAACGACAATTGAACCGCCGAGGCCCCGGAATAAAAACGAAGGTCGAACGCGACGAGGAGTTGCATTCAGCAATCTCAGTGGGAGTGGATGCACGACAGAGTGTCCGGCGCTCCGAAGAAATCGGGGTCGGAGTATAACCAGTGTTATACTGCCGCCATGAAGACGGCCATTTCCATTCCCGATCGCGTCTTTCGCTCCGCCGAAGAGCTCGCCGCCCGGCTGCGGGTTTCCCGAAGCGAGCTGTACTCCAGGGCGCTCGCCGCGCTGATCGAAAAGCATCGGGACGACTTGATCACCTCGCGTCTCAACGAGATGTACGGCTCCGGCCACGAAAAGTCGTCCCTCGATCGCGAGCTCGCCTCGCTGCAGCATCGCACCCTGGTCCGGGGCAAGCGGTAGTGCGCCGAGGCGAGATCTGGTGGGCTTCCCTGCCTGAGCCCTCCGGGGCCGGCCCCGGATTGCTGCGGCCGCTGCTGATCGTCTCGGCGAACAGCTTCAACGAAAGCCGCATCAGCACCGTGGTCGCGGCCGTCGTCACGTCGAATCTCCGCCTGGCCGCCGCTCCCGGAAACATCCGCCTTCCGGCCAGGGCAACGGGGCTCGCGAAGCCTTCCGTGGTAAACGTGTCCCAGCTCATCACGGTGGACAAGTCCTTCCTGACGGAGCGGATCGGAAGGCTCAATCCCCGGCTGCTTGCCGAGGTCGACAACGGGCTGCGCCTTGTCTTGTCGCTCTAGGCGGCGAGTGTCCAGTGATGGGTGACGCGGTGACGAAGTGACGAGGTGACGTCGGGCCCGGAAGCGCCGGTGAGCTGCTTGTGGTGGTCTGGACAGAGCGCGGAGAGGAGTGCCGCCTGATCTCGGGGCGTCGCGCGACGCGAAAGGAACGAAGACAGTATGAGGGCTGAATACGATTTCTCCAAAGGCAAGCGTGGCGCCGTCGTCCCCCAGAGGGGCAAGACGCGCATTTCAATCTTCATCGACAACGCGGTGCTCGATGCATTTCGTGCCCGTGCGGAGAAGGCCGGGACCGGATATCAAACCATGATGAATGAGGCGCTTCGGCGATATCTGACTGAGACAGGGCGGCCCGTTACCGAAAAGGTGCTGCGCCATGTGCTTCGTCAGGAGATTCCCGAGTACCTGCGCGGTCTAACCGCCATGAGGCCCCGGCGCGTCAAGAGATAGGCGGTAAAAAAAGCGGACGCACCTCTCTCCGCGTTGCTCCGCGTCCTCTGCGTCCTCCCCGTTAGAGGCGGGGCCTCTAACGGGGTCCTCTGCGGTGAGAGGTAGTCTTACTGAGCCTGCGCGAGGTCGCGCAGCATCCTGTATAGCCCGGTGACGACGCGCGCGAGCCGCTCGTAGTCCACCTTGTCCGGCGTGTCGTGCACCGTGTGGTACCAGGGATAACGGTAGAGCGCCGTGTCCGTCACCATCAGCGCGGGATAGCCTTCCTTCCAGAACGACCAGTGGTCGGACCAGTCCACGCCGGGGAGGAAGGCCGGCGCAGCTGCCGCTTCCGACGGGAACTCGGCATGACGCCGGAAGCTCGCGATCGCCTCGTGCAACAGCGCGCGCGAGCGCAGATTCGAGACGAAAGCGATGAAGTTGCCGGCCGAGGGATAGAAGAAGTTGAGCGGGAACGGATAGTGCTGGCTTCCCGGCAGGTCGGAGTAGTAGCCGATCGTCTCGAGAGAGAACATCGCGACGATGGTCTCGCCGCGCTGCTTCGAGCGCCGGGCATAGTAGCGGCTGCCCATCTCGTCGCCGCGGTAGAACGGCGGTTCCTCGTCCACGAACGCAACAAGGCGCAGCGTCCGCGCGGGCTTCGTCTGCCTGAACAGCCGCGCAAGCTCGAGCACGGCTCCAACCCCTGAGCCGTTGTCGTTCGCGCCCACCGCGCCGAGCACCGAATCGTAGTGCGCGCCGACCAGCACGATCTCGTTCCCGCGCGCGCCGCCCGGCACTTCCACCTCGAGGTTGCGCACCTCGCCGAGCTCCGTCTCGATCCGCTGCGCCCCGACCGCGTAGCCAATCCCGGAAAGCGTGCGCTCGATGTACTGCGCCGCTTGCTCCAGCGCGGCCCGGTTCCACAGGTTGTGCTCGCGGCTCGCGATCGCCGCCACGTGCCGGCGCAGGTTGCCGGCGATGAACTGCTCCTCTGCGCTCAGCGGTTTCAACGTGCCGGAATATGAGACGCCCGGCACCTTGACCATGTACCACAGCAGCCAGGCGACCGCGGCGGCGAGCGTCAGCCAGAAGATCATGCGCGCTACCCAAAAAAGCGTGACCGACGATGCGTGACCGATGGTGCGTGACCGAAGAGGCGTGACTCGCGGCTCACGACTCACTGGATCCGCCTTCCTTTACATCCTTGGCGTCTTGCCGGTTCAAAAATGCAGGATTCAGGGTTCGGGATTCAGGATTCAGAGTGAATCGTTGTTCCTCTGCGTCCTCCGCGTCTCTGCGTTGAGAGTTTCTACAGGGGAGCGATCTTCAACTCGCCCGCGAGCTGGTTGAGGCTCGCGACGAGCGGCGCCGCGAGGGGCACGCCGTTCTTCAGCCGCTCCGCGCGCGTCGCGTGGCTGCCGTCGCCCGGGATCCGGATGCGGTCCACGCCCGGCAGCCGCCGGGAAGCGCGGATGTCGCGCACCACCTGGTCCACGGCCCGCTTGATCTCCGCCACGTCGCCGAAGGCGGCGAGCGAGATCGCCATGATCACGTGGCCCGTGTTGGTGACGGAGGTGTCGTCCGCGTTGAAGTCCACCACGTCTCTCCCCATCGCCGCGCGGTTCAGCGTGCCGGCGAGCAGCCCGATGACGAGCGCGAGCCCGTAGCCCTTGTAGCCTCCGATGGGCAGCAGGAACCCCTCGTTCGCGCGGCGCGGATCGGTCAGCGGCCGGCCCTGGCGGTCCATCATCCAGCCCTCCGGCATCATCTCGCCGCGCTGCGCCTTGGTCTTGACCTTGCCGTAGGCGGCGACAGTCGTCGCCATGTCGAGCACGACGGGCGGCTCCTCGCCCGCGGGCACCGCGACCGCGATCGGGTTGGTCGAGAGCAGCATGTCGAGCCCGCCCCACGGCGGCAGGTGGTTAGCGTTGCCCACCGCGAGATAGAGCCCGGCCATGTCGTGAGCGAGCGGCATGCTCGCGTAGAGCGATGCGGGCCCTGCGTGGTTGCTCATGCGCACGCCCACCCACGCCGCGCCCCCGCTCCTCGCCTTCTCGATCGCGCGCTCAGTCGCGAAGCGCATCACCACGTGGCCCATGCCGTTGTCGCCGTCCACGAGGGCCATGCCCGCCGCTTCCCGCACCACGCGCACGTTGGGCTTCACGTTGACCGCGCCGCCCTGGATGCGCCGAACATATTGCGGGAGGCGAAAGACGCCGTGGCCTTCGGAGCCCTGCACGTCGGCGCGCACCATGAGCTCGCCGATCACTTTCGCGTCCTGCGGCGGAACGCCGACCGCCTCCATCGCGCGCGCGATGAACGCCTCGAGCTTCTGCGGCGCGACGCGCACCGTTGTTGCTGTATCCGCCATCGTTTTTCTCGCTAGAAAATCGAAAACAAGATGTAGCTTCAGTTTTCTTCGCTCTGCGTCCTCCGCGTCCTCCCCGTTAGAGGCCGCGCCTCTAACGGGGTCCTCCGCGGTGAGAGGTGCTCTCGCTAGTCGATCTTGACCTTGTTGTCCTTGATGATCTTGTCCCAGCGCCTCATCTCGGACAGCACGTAAGCGTTGAACTCGGCCGGTGATTCGCTGATGCTGATCGGGGTCTGGCGTTTGGCCAGGACGCCTTCCGCCTCCAGCTCCTTCATCGCTGTGACGGCGACAGCATGCAGCCTGGCTACGACTGGTTTGGGCGCGCGGGCGGGCGCAAAGATGCCGTTCCAGTTGAGGCTGCCGATGCCCGGAAATCCGGCTTCGGCCATGGTAGGCAGGTTCGGCATCTCGGCGAGCCGCTTGTCCGACGTAACCGCGAACGCCTTGATCTGTCCGGCGCGCACCGCGCCGATATTGGACGCGACATTGGATTCCGTGATGTGGATGTCGCCGCGGAGCAATGCCGGCAGCGTCTCCCCCGCGCCCCGTGATGGCAGGTGCACCATCCTGATGCCGGCCGCAGCCTGGAACGCCAGCATGTCGAGGTGCGAGTACGAACCGAGCGGCGCCTGGTAGTTGAGCTGGCCGGGACGCTCTCTTGCGTACGCAATGGCCTCCTTCAGCGTATTCGCGGGGAGCTTCGGGCTGCCCAGAATGAAATTGGGGATCGCGACCAGTTTGGTCACTCCGGTGAGGTCCTTGATGGCGTTCGTCTTCATCTTCCCCGCGAACAGGATGGGATTGATCGAGTTGGTGGAGATGTTCCCGACCAGCAGGGTGTAGCCGTCGGGCTGCGCCTGCGCCGTCAGCTCCACCGCGATGTTGCCGGCGGCGCCGGGGCGATTGTCCACGACGAGCTGCTGGCCGAGGGCCTTGCTCATCTTGGGCTCGATCATGCGCGCGATGATGTCGGTCGCGCCGCCGGGCGCAAACGGGATGAGGAGCCGTATCGGCCGCATCGGGTAATCCTGCGCCGGGGCCTGCGCCGCAATTGCAGCCGGCGCCAACAGAAAAAATGCGCCCAGACCGATCGCTCGAAGCATGCTTTATCCTCCTCTCGGATTTTTGTCTCGCCACATTGTGGACCGGAATCGCCGGCGGAAGCGGGCAACGCCGGCGGCGCCGCGCGCCTTGGAGTTTCTCGGCCTAAACCCCGACAAACTCCTAAAGCAGCCTGTGCGGACACTGAAGTCCGACAGGCCGCCACAGCGAATTGTAATCCGGGAGCCGGACGGCCGGTCCAGCCGCACGTGCCTGTCCCGCTCTGTCTGTCATCGCTCCCCGGCCGACTCGGGCGGGTTCGTTGACAGCGCCCGGGACACGGAACGCGGAATCAGGCTGAGCTTGCCAAGCGGCTGCAGCGATGCGTCGCTGCTCTTCGGGCAGACCTGCTGGATCGCCAGAAACACCTTTGCCGCGGCGGCCTCGCGCCAGAACCACTCGTCGATGGCGCGCGGCGAGAGATTCCGGGCTGCGCCGCCGCCGCTTCGTAGTAGAACGCCTTCACGTCGTCGCAGGCGCGTTTCAGGGCAGCTCGGTCAATCGAGCCATGCGCTTCCCCTCTTCAGGAAAGGCGATCGCGCCGGGCGTTCAACGGCGGTGCCGCCCGATGCTCCAGCCGCTTTTCGCGAGGTGCTTCTCGCCGATCTCGATCGGCTCGGCCTCGAGCGGCGTCGCCATCGTGTCGTTGAAGCGGTTGAGGAATCCGAAATGCGCGACCACGCCGGCGATCTCGACGATCTGGCTCTCCGTCCAGTGCCGCTTCATCGCCGCGAAGAGCTCGTCGGTGACGGCGTTCGGCTGCGCCGCCGCCGCGATGGCGAACTCGAGCGCGACGCGTTCGGCCTCGCTGAACAGCGGGCTCGTGCGAAACTCCCACACCGACTCGAGCTTCTCGTCGGTCACGCCCAGCCGGAGCGCCGCCCCGGCGGTGTGCGCCATTCAGTAACGGCAGCCGTGCGCGCGGCTCGCGACGTGCGCGATGAGGCGCCGAAAGCCGAGCGGCACCTCACCGTCCGGATCCCAGACAGCCGCCGCGAGCTGCGCGAAGGCGCGCGTGAGCTTGGGCTTCCTCTGCATGATGAGCGCGCTGTTCGGCACGAAGCCGAGGGTGCGCGCGTAGCTTTGTTCGAGGTCGCGCAGCTCTGGCGCGAGGGGCAGCGGCGCGAGCCGCGGGTCAGGTTTGACGGGCTGAGCCATGGGAACCTCCTTCGGTCTCGTTTCGGGATGCGGGATGCGGGATCCGGGATGCAAAATTCAGTGAACCAGTCACGGCTTTGCTACGCTTCGCCCCGGGCCGGATAGTTCTTCGAGAGGGCGAAATCGATCGCCTGTAGTATCTCGTCGAAATGCGGGCGCGCGAAGGGCATCGTTGAAACCGACGCCCAGTAAAGCGTGCCATCCGGCTTCACGAGGAACAGTCCGGGCTCGGCGAACAGCGGCGGCTCCTCGATCACCGAGAAACTCCGCGGCTTCTGCTCCGCGAGCCGCCAGCGGCCGCCGCCGAGGAGATCCACTTCCAGCGACGGGACGGGTTTGCGGGGGGGGGCATGCCGGTTTCCTTTCGCTCGGGTTCTGGACCATCTGGTCCGTATCGGTCAAAAAAATCATGCCTCGAGGCAGCGCAGCATGACCGCCGCGATGTCGCCGAGCGCCTTGCGGTCGGGATTCGCCTTGCCGATGAGGCGCAGGCCCTGGATGCCCGCGGTGAGAAAGCGCGCGAGGGCTTCGACGTCCGCGCTCCTGCCGATCTCGCCGCGCGCCTGCGCGCGGGCGAGCGCCTCGCGGAACGCCGCCTGAACGCGCTCGAGGCTGCGGCGCACGCGGGCCGCGGACGCCTTGTCCTGACGCGCGAGCTCCGCGGCGCAATTGCCGATGAAGCAGCCGCGCCGCCCGGGCCCGGCGACGATTCCCTCGATCAGCTCATTCACGAATCCGCCCACGGCCTCGCGGATCGGCACCGGCCGGGCGAGCGCCGCGGCGATGCGGGCGACGCCCCGCTCCTGGTAGAGATCGAGCGAGCGATGCAGCAACGCCCGCTTGTCGCCGAAGGCGGCGTAGAGGCTGGAGCGGCTGAGACCGGTCGCCTCGCACAGGTCGTCGAGCGAGGTCGCCTCGAAGCCCTTCGCCCAGAACACCTGCATCGCGCGCTCCAGCGCGGCGTCAACGTCGAACTCTCGCGGGCGGGCCATCGGTCAGAGGGGCAAGGGCTTGATTCTGGACTATACAGTCTATAACAGCCCCGCGCAATCCCCCGGCCGCGGACGACATGCCCCCTGCGCTGCGCGGTCAGGGGCGGCGCTCTTCGAGCTCGACGAGAGCGCCGAGAAAATCCTTCGGGTGGACGAACGCGATGCGCTCGCCGTGGACGTTGCGTTGTTCCTTGCCTTCCCCCAGCACGCGCGCGCCCCTCGCCGCGATGCCGGCGGCGGTCGCCGCGACGTCGTCCACGTTCAGGCAAAAGTGGTGGATACCGCCGCGGGGACTGCGCTCGAGGAACTTCGCGATTGGCGAATCGGGCCGCGAGGGCTCCATCAACTCGATACGCGCGTTCCCGAGCTCCACGTAGGCAAGGCGCACGCCCTGCTCTTCGTTCACGTTCGCCGCGCCGACGGTAAGCCCGTAGACTTCCTTGAGCCGCTTGGCCGCGGCTTCCAGGCTCGGCACCGCGATGGACACGTGGGACAGTCCCGTGATCATGCCGACCTCCGATAACCAACCGCAGATAAACGCAGATAAACGCGGATCAAAACCCGCAAGTCAGCCACGGAGGACACAGAGTTCACAGAGGAAACCGAAAAGACACTCACAACGACCGGTTTCATGTTTCTCAATTCTCTGTGTTCTCTGTGCTCTCTGTGGCTAGAGCTCTTAGGAATCGGTTTTATCGGCGTTCATCGGCAGTTTCAGATGACTTTTTCGGCGCGGAGTTGTGCGATGCGCTCCGCGCTCATGCCGAGCTCGCCGGCGAGCACGTCCTCCGTGTGCTGCCCGAGCAGCGGCGGCGGGCGCCGGATCGTCGCCGGCGTGTCATTCAACCGGAACGGGATCCCCACCATCTTCACCTCGCCCGCCGTGGGGTGGGTCACCGTGCGCACCATTTCGCGAGCGAGCGTGTGCGGATCGTTGAGCGCCTCCGCCACGCTGTTGATCGGCCCGCACGGCACGCCGGCGGCGCGCAGCTTCTCGATCCAGGCGCCGCTCTTGTCCTGCTCGAGGGCTTGCGCGATCAGCCGGTCCAGCGTCTCGCGGTGCGTCACGCGGTCGGGGTTCTTCGCGAAGCGCGCGTCGCGCGCCCATTCGGGATGCCCCGCCGTTTCCGCGAAGCGCACGAACTGGGCATCGTTGCCCACTGCGACCGCGATCAATCCGTCGGCGGTCGGATACGTGGTGTAGGGAACGACGCTGGGATGCCCGTTGCCGTAGCGGCGCGCGTCCTTGCCCGATACCAAGTAGTTGGACGCGACGTTGATCAGCATCGCGATGCCCGAGTCGTAGAGGCAGACCTCGACGTGCTGGCCACGCCCTGTGCGGCCGCGCGCGGCGAGCGCGGCGAGGATGGCATTGCAGGCGTAGAGCCCCGTCACCACGTCCACGATCGCGACCCCGTACTTGGTGGGCGTGCCCTCGGGCTCGCCGCAGATGCTCATCAGGCCCGATTCCGCCTGCAGGATGAAGTCGTAGCCCGGCAGCGCGGCATCCGGCCCGCTCGAGCCGTAGCCGGTGATGGAGCAGCGGACGACCTGCGGCGCGTGTCTCTCGAGCCAGTCGTTGCCGAAGCCCCACTTTTCGAGCGTGCCGAGCTTGAAGTTCTCCACCAGCACGTCGGCCTTCTTCAAGAGCTGCGCGAGGACCTCCTGGCCCGCCTTGACCGCCAGGTTGAGCGTGATCGAGCGCTTGTTGCGGTTGACGCCGAGGAAGTACGCCGATTCTCCGTCCGCGAACGGCGGGCCCCAGGTGCGGGTGTCGTCTCCCGCTCCGGGCGGCTCGACCTTGATCACGTCGGCGCCCATGTCGCCCAGCATCTGCGTGCAGAGCGGCCCGGCGAGGATGCGCGTGAGATCGACCACCCGCAATCCTTCCAACGCTCCTGCTGAGTTCTCAGGTTTCATTCTCGAACCGGTTACTGGACACCTATCAAGGCGTGAATCGTGATTCGTGATTCGACCCGCAAATAAGCCCCGCGCGCGGAGCGAGCACGCCACGAATCACGAATCACAAATCACGAATCACGCTTTCTTGCGCATGGCGGGCGGCTCGTTGAGGTTCTTCTGCAGGCCGTAGAGATAACTGTCGAGCTCGCGCTTCGCGCGGCTGCGGAACTTCTGGAAATTGGGCGCGCGCCCGGCGAGGAAGGCGTTCATGCCCTCTCTCGCCTCCTCCGAGCCCCACACGTGCGCGAGCAGCTCCATGCCGTGCTGCCACGAGGCGTAGAGGTTGTCGGACTCGAAGTTGAGCGATTTCTTGGTCATCCTCAGGGTGAGCGCGCTGTGGCCTTTCATCGTCTCGCACCACTTGAGCGTCTCCTTGAGCAGCTCTTTCTGCGGCACGCACCGGTTGACGAGCCCGATCTCGGCCGCCTCCTGCGCCGTGAAGCGGCGCGCGCAGAAAATCATCTCGCGCGCGAGCCGCTCGCCGATGAGGCGCGGAAGGTACTGGGTCGCGCCCACCGTGGGGCAGGCCCCGACCTTGGCGCCGGTCTGCCCCAGCACCGCGTTCTCGGAAGCGATCACGAGGTCGCACCAGAGCGCGAGCTCGTGGCCGCCGCCCATGCACCAGCCGTTCACCATCGCGATCACCGGGATCGGCAGCCCGCGGATCGTCATGGCGAGTCCGAGCATCCGGTCGTTCCACATGTAAGCATTGGTGAAGTTGAGGCGCTTCATGGCGTAGAAATCGCCGCCCGCGGAGAACGCCTTATCGCCCGCGCCGGTCACGACCGCGCACACGATGGTCGGGTCCTCGCGCGTGGATTTGAGCGCGTCGGTCATCTCGTCGAGGGTCTGCTCGCGGAACGCGTTCAGCACGCGCGGGCGGTTGATCGTGACCCACGCGACCTGGTCTTTCACCTCGTAGAGAATGTCCCGGTAGCTTCGCGTCGCGGGCCGTGGCGTCGTGGATTCTCGTCTGCGGGCAGGCATGGCGTCCCCGATGATTTGCTGTAAGAAAAGGAGGCTTGAAGTGTACCAGATCAAACCGCCTCGGCCGCGCCGCCTGGGAGTTTGTCGGACTTGGGTCAGACAAACTCCTAAGGCCGGCGTCACGGCAGGAGCCCCTCCGGCTCGCGCTGCAGCGGCCGCAGGCGCCCGTCAAAACCGGCGTAAAGCTCGGCACGGGTCAACCCCTCGACCGTGCCGCTTTGCAGCCATTCCCGCGTCGCGCGATGGAGCACGTGGCGCGCCCGCTCGTACTGCATGAAATGCGACGCGCATCCGACCTTGATGAAAACCTTCTGCTCCACGCGTAATCCCTTCCACGAATCGCGGCGCCGCTCGTAATTGTCGAACTCCCCGAGCAGGACGAGCGTGGGGGCCTTGATCTTCGCGACGTTCGCGCGCCAGCCGAAGTTCATCCGGTTGGGCGCGCGCATGATGCCCACGCCCTCCGGACCCCATTGCGAGCCCAGGCCGTCCTGCGCCATGAGCTCGCGCCACATCGCTTCGCGTATGCCGGGATCCTCCACCTGCCCGTCGCAGCGGACGTCCGCCTGCCAGCGCTTGTTCATGAGCGTGTCCCAGTCCTGCAGGATCATGGGCGCGCCTGGCTCGGGCATGGGATCCGGCGGGGCGTCGCCCGCAAAATAGGGGGACGGCCCGTAGAGCACCAGCTTGTCGACTTTATCCGGGTGCAAGGCGGCGAACCCGCCCGCCCGCGGCGCGCCGGTGGACCACCCGATGAGGCTCACCCGTCCGACCTTGCGCAAATCCATGATGAAGCGGACCACGGTCTCGATCTCGTCCCATTCGGTGCGGCTGGAAACGAGCTTGAAGGGGTAGCGGGGCGCGCAAGGCTGCTTGAGGATGCGGGGGATGAGCAGGTGCTGGAACGGCGCGTCCACGTTGCAAGGATCGTCCATCATCGGCTTGGGCGACGCCCCGTAGCCGGTGTGCGTCATGGCGAAGACGTCGAACCCGGCGCGGGCGAGCGCCGCCATGAAGCTGTAGTCCTTGTAGTCGAAGTCGTAGGCCACCACCGAGGGCGAATAGCCCCCGTGGATGAACAGGACCACGTGCGGCTTGACGGACGGGACCTGATGCGCAGCGGCGAGCACCTTCTCGCGCAGAAACAGCCCGACCGTCTGCCCGAGGTTTGCGGGAACGGTCGAGACGTGCGGCACGAAACGATCAATCGTGTCCATGTTGGATGCCGCCCTCCCGGGCCGTCGGCGATTTCGGGTTATGGCTGCTACTATAGGGTCTGCTCATCGCCGGGCGCAAATCAGCCGGCCCCCTATGACCACCAAGCTGCAGGACCGCCTCGCGCTCCACACCTGGACGCTCGACAGGACGCCCCTTGCCAAGGTGCTCCACATCGCGCGCGCGACGGGCTGGAACGCGGTCGAGCTGCGCCGCGCCGACTTCAGCGCGTGCTATGAGGCGGGCATGACGCGCAGCCAGGTGACCGATCTCATCCGCGCGAGCGGCGTCAAGGTGGCGGTGATGGGCACCGAATACGGGTGGATTTTTGCCAAGGGCGCGGAGCTGCAGAGGCTGTTGGGCGTGCTCGAGGAAACGTGCGAGGACGCGCGCACCCTCGGCTGCGGGATGATCATGAGCGCGCAGGGGCCGGGTTCGGGCGCGCTGCACGAGGCGGCCGCGAACCTGCGCGAAGCGGGCGGCATCGTCCAGGCGCACGGCCTGCGGCTCGCCTACGAGTTCAGCTCGGCCGCCGACATCGCCATCAACAGCCTCGACATCGCGCGCGAGGTGCTGGCGCTCGCCGGCCATCCCAACTGCGGGCTGCTGCTCGACGCCTACCACCTGGAGCGCAGCGGCCGTGGCGGGCGCGGCTTCGAGGACGTTCCGGCGAAGGAGATCTTCGCGTTCCAGTACAGCGACGTGCCGCAGGGGCCGGCTCCCGCGGGGCGCCGGCCCACCGACCGGCTCCCGCCCGGCAAGGGCCTCGTGCGCTGGCGGGAGGTATTCCAGCTCCTCAAGGAAAAGGACTACCGGGGCTATCTCAGCTACGAGGCCCCGAACCCGGCGCTGTGGTCGCGCCCGCCGGAGGAAGTCGCGCGCGAGGGCGCACAGGCGACGCGCGCCCTGCTCGCGGCGGTCGAAGGGGCCTGACCTCTCACCGCAGAGGACCCCGTTAGAGGCCGCGCCTCTAACGGGGAGGACGCGGAGGAAGATCAAGAAAAAATAATTGAACCACCAAGATGGCATGGACGCCTCCCGCTCCCCTTCGGGGGAGGCGAGCATGCCATCTTAATGAGGAGAGGAAGGGTTGGCCAAGATGGGGTGGGGCTCTCACGATCCTGACGGCATCGAGTGCCA
>Ga0073934_10003170_pt1 | contig 31240 bp, 25 predicted proteins | sample LarsenN4metaG_FD_76834 | JGI IMG/M metagenome (GOLD analysis project Ga0073934, IMG submission 76834) | Hot spring sediment bacterial and archeal communities from British Columbia, Canada, to study Microbial Dark Matter (Phase II) - Larsen... ...
ATAGACGGTGATATACGCGACATCGAAACAGTCGAGCAAATACTGGGCGATTTCAGCGATCTTTTTGCCGAGGGACAGACGTTTTCTGATAAAGAACTGCGGGATGCTTTTAAGCAGATAGCAGAAGACCGCGCCTATAATCTCAAGGATTATTTTCTAAAGTCGCGTTTCAACCCCTCCGGCAAAAAACAGGTTGCGCCAAAGACAGCTAACCAACGTAAATACCTGGACGCCATAGCAAATAACGATCTGGTATTCGGTATCGGTGTCGCCGGCACAGGCAAAAGCTTTCTCGCGGTTGCAATGGCCGTCGATGCCCTGATGAAAAAACAGGTCAGCCGGATTATTCTGACGCGGCCGGCAGTTGAGGCAGGCGAAAGGCTCGGATTTCTTCCGGGTGATTTGCAGGAGAAAGTAGATCCTTACCTTCGCCCGCTATATGACGCTTTATTTGATCTTGTTGACGCTGAAAAGGTTACCAAAATGCTGGAAAAGCGTATTATCGAGGTTGCTCCGCTGGCCTTTATGCGCGGCCGCACGCTATCGGATGCATTCATTATTCTCGATGAGGCACAGAACACTACAAGCGAGCAGATGAAAATGTTTTTGACGCGTATCGGTTTCGGCTCTAAAGCTGTCGTTACCGGCGACAAAACTCAAATTGACCTGCCACGCGGACAGAAAAGCGGTCTGCGGGAGGCCGAAGAAGTGCTCAGCGGCCTCGAAGGCATTGAATTCGTCTATTTTTCTGAAAAAGACGTCGTCCGCCATAAATTGGTCCAGATGATAGTCAAGGCATATGAAGCACATTCATCTGCCGGTCCGGAGAACGAACCGTGATCGTTAATCTCCAAAGAAAAATACCGCTTTCTGTTTCTCATTTCCGCAAAGTAGTTGAAAATATCAGGAATAATGTACCGGAGGCCAGCGGTGCCGATTTTGCAGTTGCTTTTGTTTCTGATCGGAGAATGCGGGATTTGAACAGTTATTTTCGTAAAAAAGACTCCACTACTGACGTACTTTCCTTTCCGCATATTCCGGACGGATTCGAAACACAAGGGACGTTTTCGGAAGCGGCTGCAGACGGGGAAAATAGAGTGTTTCTCGGTGACATAGTTATTTCTGCGGAGCAGGCACAGCGTCAGGCCGAACACGCGGGCCACTCTCTTGTGCGCGAAATTGAACAGCTGATACTGCACGGTGTACTTCATTTGTGCGGTTATGATCACGAAACTGATAACGGCGAAATGAATCGTCGTGAGTTAGAGTTGCGACGTATTCTGGACATCGAGTAAGTGAAATCTTGCTTTTTGTCAGAAAATGCTCAAGTTATCCTCGTAACATAAGATATGGATGAAATTCCCAAAACTGCCGAGCCATGCCTAATGGTAATTTTTGGCGCCACAGGAGATCTTACGCGTCGTAAATTGTTCCCCGCACTTTATAATCTGGCAAAAGATGGACATCTGCCTCCCAATTTTGCGATAGTCGGCGTCGGGCGGCAGGAAATGCAGAGCGAACAATTTCGGGACGAAATGATTGCCAGCTTAAAGGAATTTGCCGGGTCAGATGGTGATCAGGATGCAATTCAGTGGTTCTGCGAACGCACTTTTTACACCGGCGGAGATTTTAACGATGATAAACAGCTTTTCTCCGACCTGTGCGATGTTATTAACCAAGCGAAACAAAAATTTGAAATCCCGCCAAATTATCTTTTTTATATGGCGATTCCGCCGGATTTATTTGCTTCGGTTGCCGAAAAAGTCGTGAGCAATGGGCTCGGTAAAGAGACCAACGGTAACTGGAGAAGATTTATTTTCGAGAAGCCATTTGGCCGTGATTATGAATCAGCCCGAAAACTCAATTGTGAATTACTAAGGCTTTTGAAAGAAGATCAGATCTACAGGATAGACCATTATCTTGGCAAAGAAACGGTCCAGAATATTCTTGTTTTTCGCTTTGGCAACAGCATTTTCGAACCGATCTGGAACCGTAATTTCGTTGATCACATTCAAATCACCGTTGCAGAAAAAATCGGTGTCGGCCAGCGAGCAGGGTATTACGAAACGGCAGGGGCACTGCGGGATATGATACCCAATCATATTTTCCAGCTTCTGACATTAACTGCGATGGAGCCGCCGGTCTCTTTCGATGCGGACTCGGTACGTGACGAACAGACTAAAATATTGCAGGCAATCCAAACTTTCTCACCGGAAGACGCTCTTCACTGCGCCGTGCGAGGTCAATACGGAGAGGGAGAAATAGACGGCAAGCGCGTACCGGCATACCGCGACGAGGATAAAGTTGCCAAAGATTCAAATACCGAAACGTTTGCCGCTTTGCGACTCTCAATAGATAACTGGCGTTGGGCTGACGTGCCGTTTTATCTCAGAACCGGAAAACGCCTTGCCGCGCGCCACTCTGCTATTGTTATCCAATTCAAAAAAGCCCCATTCGTTTTATTCAGGAATACACCGGTAGAACGACTGACTACTAACCGCATAGAAATCCATATTCAACCCGATGAGGGAATTACACTCCATTTTGGTGCAAAGATACCCGGCCCGATAGTAAAAATGGGAGCGGTGGATATGGACTTCAACTACGTTGATCATTTCGGAAAGCAAATCAGTACCGGCTACGAAAGACTATTGTTTGATTGTATGATTGGTGATGCAACTTTGTTTCAAAGAGCCGATATGGTCGAAGCAAGCTGGAAGATCGTAACGCCGATTCTTGATGTCTGGCAAGCTATCCCGGCTCGGGATTTTCCCAATTATTCTGCAGGAAGCTGGGGGCCGGCAGAAGCTGACGAATTACTGGCCCGCGAAGGCAGACGATGGAAGAACGAAATACCGAAACAACCGGAGCAATGAATCCGGCAATTATTGTTTCAGCCAATCCGGTTGCAATGGCAGAACAGGCGGCCGCCGAATTCTTAAGGCTGTCTGAGGAAGCAATCAAAGAGCGAGGCGTGTTTCTGGCATGTCTTTCAGGTGGTTCAACCCCGGTATTATTATATGATTTGCTTGCTGATGCTGATTTGTATTTTGAAAAGTCAGTATTCTTTTTTGGTGATGAGCGTGATGTTCCGCCCGATCATCCCGAGAGCAATTATCGGTTAGCCTGCGAGCATTTATTCCGATCCGATAAAGGCAAATCCTCGACAATTTACCGCTGGCATACAGAAATGCGTGATCGCGAAGAAACTGCCTTTGAATACGAAACGACGATAATTCGGATTTCCAATCAATTCAATTCTGTAGTCCAGCGCGACAATTTTCCGGTTCCAAGATTTGATTTGATCCTGCTTGGGATTGGCGAAGATGGTCATACCGCTTCGCTCTTTCCACACACAAAAGCTTTGCATGAAAGTCAACGGATTGCGGTTGCAAACTTTGTTGACCGGATGGGTATTTGGCGATATACGCTAACATTTCCTGCGATCAACAATGCCCGCAACATAATTTTCCTGGCAGCCGGAGAAATGAAAGCCGAGGCTGTAAGAATGGCTGTTACAGGCAAGGCTGATATTTCAGATATTCCGGCAGCCGGCGTCCGCCCGGTAGAGGGCAACATTACGTGGTTTCTGGATGAAGAATCCGCTATGCTGATCTCCGCAGAGGTTGAAAAATTTCAGCATCAGGCAAAGTAAGAGACTCAAAAGCTTAAGCTATGGAATATGAATTAGCCTTCGCAATAGCAATTTTAATAACGCTCGTCCTGCTGGCTACGATCGATATGGCTTTTTCACACCTTTCCGATTTGGGGCTGCGGCGATTGATGAGCGAATCTGAAGATGCCGGAAAAGAGAAAACTCATAAGCTTCTGGTTGCAATACTCGATGACCGCCCACGTTTCAGATTCGCCCTTTCCTCTGCAATACAGTTTTTGCTTATAAGTTTTGCGGTACTAATAACAACAATCGCGCTGCGGTTCGAACAGAATCCCGCACGTTTGCTGTTTATTTCACTTATTATTGGACTGACATCCACAGTATTGTTTCGACAGCTGCTGCCGAGATTAATTGTGCGGGGAAGGGTAGAGCAGGTACTGCTTTTTCTTCTCCCAGTATTAAGACCGATATATGCAATAGCAGCAATTATCACCAGACCGATAGAGAATATTTTTGAGCCCCGGACGACGTCCAGAGCAGAAATGACATCTGCGCCGGACGCGGATGATGATCGCGGCGATGCGGACGACAATATCCAGGCGTTGCTGGAGGTAGGAGAGGCAGAAGGAATCATCGAAGAAGAAGAACGCGAAATGATCGAATCGATGGTCGAATTCGCGGAAACGCGCGTCGGAGAGATTATGACTCCCAGAACCGAAATATGCGCACTTCCAATCGAAGCAACGGTTGCTGATGCCCGCAATAAAATTGTTGAAGAAAAATATTCCAGACTGCCGGTCTATAGTGGGAGCATTGATAGCATTGAAGGGATTATTTATGTACGCGATCTGCTGCAGGTATGGGCAGCAGGCGGAAATGAAGACGAGCCAATAGCAAATCTTGTACGCGAGGCTTTTTTCGTTCCTGAAACTAAATCTGCCGCGGAACTTTTGAAGGCTATGCAGATAAACCACGTCCAGCTGGCAATAGTAATCGATGAATATGGCGGTGTTGCCGGCATTGTCACGGTCGAAGACATAATTGAAGAAATTGTGGGCGAAATTGAAGACGAAGATATTGAAAATGAAGAAATCGTCGAAATTATAGAAGGAAAGGATGGTTACTTCGATATCCTGGGCTCGACTGAGATCGACAAGCTGGAGCGGGTTTTGGATATTGAACTTGCTGACGATGACTTTACAACTGCAGCCGGGATGGTAATAAGCGAGATCGGCCACGTACCCAAGGAAGGGGAAAAGTTTATCATACGCGGTCTCGAGATTGAGGTTTTGAAAGCTGATGAGAAAAAGCTTTCATTGTTGCGTGTGCGAAAGCTTTTGCCTCTTGATAATTCGGAAACGCCAGAATGAAATTATTTCTTTTTATCTCCTACGGTGTTATAATTAGAATTACAATTTCATAGGAGGTAGAAGTATGGCCATCAGATTAGGTGATGTGGCTCCCGACTTTACTGCTGAGACAACACAGGGAACGATTCGTTTCCATGAATGGCTCGGCGACAGTTTGGGCGTTCTTTTTTCGCATCCGAAGGACTTCACTCCGGTTTGCACAACCGAACTCGGGCTTGCAGCAAAACTGAAACCCGAATTCGACAAGCGTAATGTAAAAATAATCGGCTTAAGCGTAGATCCGCTCGATTCTCACATTAGTTGGGAAAAAGATATCGAGGAAACACAGGGTACAGCAGTTAATTTTCCGATGATTGCCGATCCTGACCGGAAAATTTCCACGCTTTATGACATGATACATCCTAACGCAAGCGATTCTTTTACTGTCAGGTCAGTATATATTATAGGGCCGGACAAAAAGGTCAAATTGATACTTACTTATCCGGCCAGCACCGGGCGAAATTTTGCTGAATTGCTGCGAGTGATTGATTCGCTGCAACTCACTGAAAAATATCAGGTAGCGACGCCGGCAGATTGGAAGCAGGGCGATGATGTTATAATTGTCCCGTCTATAACCAACGAAGAAGCTAAAGAAAAGTTTCCGGCGGGCTGGAAAGAAATTAAACCCTACCTGCGTCTTACGCCTCAGCCTGACAAAGTAAAAGGAGAGTCTAAAGCAGCTTAGTCAAAAATCAGCGCACAAGGGCGTGACGACAGCCACGCCCTTGGACTTTTTCGGGTAATACTTTCATGCATATTCTTGCTAAATTTGACAACGAGGACAGCGAAATCAATGTCCGTTTGGAGCAACACGATGAGCGTATTAAAGCTTTGATTGATGGCCGCAATTATGAATTGGAAGTATCTTTTCCGGAGCCGGAAATTTGTCTGATTCGCAACGGCACAAAAATTATTGAAGCCCGCATTTCCCGCCAAAGAACAACTTCCAACTTTAACGTTTCAATCGGCACCGATTCTTTCGCAGTCGAAATCATTGATCCAAGGCGGCTCAAGCCCAATGCATCCGGACACGGTCCGACAGATGGTTCTGTAGAACTGCGCGCCATGATGCCCGGAAAGGTTGTGCGCATTCTTAATGCTGAAGGATCACAGGTTTCAAAGGGCGACGGCGTTCTTGTTGTCGAGGCAATGAAGATGCAAAATGAAATCAAATCGCCGCGAGACGGGAAAGTAGCGAAAATCGCTGCAAGTGAGGGTGCTACCGTCGCCGCCGGTGAATTGCTCGCCGTTATTGAATAACTTCGAAATTATCCGTTTGCCTGAACTTCCTTGTTTGAAAACAGGTAAACATCTCTTAAAGGCGTACGTAATCCCGTCATAAGTCGTTCAAATCCGATAAAATCGAGTGATTGCGGGCCGTCCGATAGTGCTTTTTCCGGGTTTGGATGCACTTCAACCATAATACCATCGGCTCCTACCGCTATCGCAGCACGTGCGCAAGCCGCAATAATACTACGGCGCCCCGTTGCGTGAGATGGATCGGCAATTACCGGAAGATTACTGATTTCTTTTACAAGAGCGATACCCGCCAGATCAAACGTATTTCTCAAACTGTTATCGAAGGTGCGAATTCCGCGTTCGCAGAGCACTACATCTGAGTTTCCGCCTTCAAGAAGATAGTCAGCCGCAGCAAGCCACTCTTTAATAGTGGCTGCCGGGCCGCGTTTAAGCAGAACGGGTCGTTTGTACCTGGAGAGTTTTTTCAGAAGTGAAAAGTTCTGCATATTCCTTGCCCCAACCTGAAGCATATCAGCGTAGTCACATACAAGACTTATATCATCTTCGCTCATAACCTCAGTTACAACCGGTAAACCGACAAAGTCTGCTGCTTCGCGAAGCAATTCAAGGCCGCGCTTTCCGAGCCCTTGAAAATCTCTGGGAGAAGTTCTGGGTTTAAAGGCCCCGCCACGCAGAATAACAGCGCCGGCACGACGAACCGCTTGTGCTGTTTTTAATATCTGTTCGCGGTTCTCAATAGAGCATGGACCGGCCATTATCACTGCTTCGGTCCCACCGATGGTAACACTTCCAACTTTTACGGGACGTGTTTTTTGAAATGCTGTTTCCGCGCCATTCGAGTGGTCTGAAACTAAATCCGGGATGCCATTCGGCAAAGAATCGTGCATCTTTTTACCCTCTCCTTGCAATTGAATAAAAAAGTGTGTAGTTATCTTCGGAATCTGCGATGTGTTCAGCAATTATCGTCGCACCGAAAAGCTGTGCTGCTCGTTTGCTGCCGATAGCTGCAAGAGTCATGTCATTTCCTCTCGCGACTTCGCGTACGGCGGTTGCGGTATCGGGAGCTGAAAACTTTTGTAACTTATGAAGTGCAATAAATTTGTTGCATTGAAGGAGTGCCTGTGGGTGAGAAACAACTCCGGTCAAAGATTGGAGCGACACTCTGCCACATGCTGCTAATACATGCCTGACAGGTAATTCAATTTCTCCCGTTACGGCTAAATCAGCGGCTGAGAGTAATTCAACAACATCAGTGATTTCGCCGGTCAGTGAATTTTTCACAGGCAAGACAGCCGCATCTGCCCGTAATGTGCGCAAAGATTCGATGGCAGCCTTGAATGAGCGACATTCGACAAGCGTACAGCTGAAAAGCGAATTTGCCGCTTCGGCACTATATGAAGCTCTTATGCCCTGTATCGCAACGCGCATCATTGAATGGTCTCCGCATGTGCAAGACATTTTTCTATGGTTTTCATTTGCATTTTTCTGGATTCGGCAAGTATCTGGGCAAAAATACGTTTCAGAGCCTCGTCATCAATTGCCCCCGCATTTTCACCTACAATACGGCGGTAAACATCTTCTTCACGGTCAGGATCGATGGCAGGCATCCCATTGGCTGACTTGAATAAAGCAATTCTTTGCACCTCCGCTGCCCGTCTGTTCAGCAATGCAACAATTTGCTCATCTATACTGTCTATCCGCTTGCGAATTTCGTTTAATTCAATACTCATACCAAATAAAAAGCCGCGAAACTTGTTAAGTTCGCGGCCGTTGTTCCTTATTTGCGTTTAGATTAGATATCAGTCACAAACGAAACTCCGGCCGCTTTACCGTAAAAGTAAAAATTAAAGAAGCCGATAAATTTCGTTGTGGTTGATTTCATTGTATAACTTTCTGTAATGAAAACGAATTAATAATAATACTAAAACAAGCTAGATGTCAACACCAATAATTGAGATGATGATGAGATTGTTTATTCAGCCATTTGCAGACGATCGTAAATAGTAATTCCGATGCCGCCAAGTATCAGAGCAGATGCAAACACGAGTCTGGCGCTGAGCGTTTCACCAAGAAAAACAATGCCACCAAAAGCTGCAATCAGTGGTACGGCTAGCTGAAGCGTAGCTGCCTTAGCTGCGGAAATATGAGGTAGAGCGGCATACCAGATAGCATACCCGAGACCTGAACCTACAGCTCCGGACGCCACCGCTAATATCCAACCGCGCAGGGATAGATTAATCTCATGAATGAAAAAAAGTGAAGAAATCAGAATAAATGTTAATGACCTTACGAAATTACCTGCGGTATCGGCAAGTGGTTCACTGCTTGATTGGCCGATAAGAGTATAAATACCCCAACTAATACCCGCAATAACCATAAGTATGAAGTTAAATAGCGGCGGCTTATGCAACCCGGGCAATACAAGATAAATCAAGCCTGAAATGGCAAGAAGAAGCCCAAACCATTCGGATGGTCTGACTCCTTCGCCACGAAATTTTGTTGCCGCAAGCATTGTTAATTGGACTGAGCCAAAAAGTATCAAAGCACCGGTGGCCGCTGATAAACCTAAATATGCAAACGAAAATGCGAAAGCATAAGCGAAAAGAAAGAATGCGGATTTCCATTTGCCGCAGATAAAAAAGTGATCTTTTTTACGCGAAGCCGCTAAAATCACCGACATCGCTATGGCGCCGGAAGCGAGTCTGACAAGGGTAAATCCGGCCGGATCTGCCTCGTCAAACCCGAGTGCCATTCTGCAAAGCACGGAATTGAGTGCAAAGGCTGAAAGTGCAAAGGCAACTAATGCAAATATTTTCACATTTTGTGATACGACAGATTGCAAATTATTCCCGCAACTCGAATTATGTCTCTTCCGATTCTGAGGTTATGCGTTTCTCCGGCCTAAGATGCGGGAAAAGGATTACATCCCTAATCGAATGACGGTTCGTTACGAGCATAACGAGACGGTCGATTCCAATCCCGATTCCCGCAGCCGGCGGCATTCCGTAGCTTAGGGCCCGGATATAGTCTTCGTCCAATTCCATCGCTTCTTCATCGCCTTGCATTCTTTGTTTCATTTGTTCGACGAATCGTTGATATTGTTCTTCCGGGTCGTTCAATTCGGAAAATCCGTTGGCAACTTCCATCCCGCTGATAAAAAGTTCAAAGCGTTCAGCAATTTTAGGATTCTGCGGAGAAGCTTTCGATAGCGGAGAGACTGACTTTGGAAAATCAATAATGAAAGTCGGCTGTACAAGATTCTTTTCGACGTGCTCTTCGAAAAGCTGCAGCATATTTTCCTCAGTAACGAGAGCATTCGGTAGATAGCGAAGAATCGCGTCTTTCATCGCTATTCTCTCGAATTGAGAGAAATCTATTTCATAGCCTTCGTAGTGAAATTTAGTATTGCCTATGGCCGAAATAACTGTTGACCGGAACAACTCTTCACAAAAATCCATCATTCCGTTAACGTCCATATAGGCGGAATAGAATTCAAGCATTGTGAACTCCGGATTATGCTTGTGAGAGATTCCTTCGTTACGAAAATTACGATTCAGTTCATATACTTTTTCAAATCCGCCTACCAACAGCCGCTTTAAATATAGTTCAGGAGCAATGCGTGCAAAGAGATCAATATCCAGGGCATTATGATGTGTTTTAAAGGGTTTTGCGGCTGCGCCCGTTGCCTTTGGCGTCAGCATGGGAGTTTCTACTTCGATATAACCATGTTGTTCGAGGAAATGCCGGATTGAAGATATTACCTTTGCACGTCTTTCGAAGACCTGGCGTGTTGTTAAACCTTCATTTTCTATTTGAAGCGATGACGCAATGAGATCTGCATATCGTTGCCTTTGTCTTATTTCCGGGTCCGAAATTCCATGAATCTTGTCAGGCATAGGCAACAGGGCTTTTGCCAAAAAGCGTATGCCTTCGGAATGTATTGAGAGTTCCCCGGTATTTGTAATAAACAGATAACCACGAACGCCAATAAAATCGCCGTGATCAAGGTAAGTGAACGCTTCCCATGACGTCTCGGGATCAATCGTTTCTGCTTTAGAGTTATGTTCAAAGCAAAAACTACCTTTTCGAAAATAGATTTGTACTCGAGAAACTCCGTCACTGATATGAACAAATGCCGCCTTGCCCATAACACGTGGCGGTACCGCCATTCGGCCTGCGAGACGAACTTCACCTAATTCACGTAATTTTTCATTAAGGGCGTCTTTTATGGCTGCCGGCGGTTTTTCACCGGGCTGCAGGGTTGTTTTAATTTCATTTATCTGATTGAGAATGGAAGCAACCGCACCAAAAGACAGCAGGGAAGTAATCGTATCTTCAGCACCGGAAATTGATGACCTTTCGAACTTGTTGGGATATGGATCTCCGATTATGCTGCGAAGTTTATCTAAATGATTGCGACGGGCAAGGATTTGGTCATTCGGTTCGATAATCTGATCAAATTGCGGTATTTGCATAATTTTTTATTTTCTATAGTAGGAAAAAATCAGTCATGTTACGAAATGGCTGATTATAAATAACTTGTGGCCGAAGCGGCAAATTGTCGCTGCTTATGGCAGAATTATTTTATAGCAGATAAGCGATTTGGTCGCGCCGGTACCGGATTGTTTATCAGCGTTGTCGTGCGCTTTGTTATGTACATACCGGATACACTCAAGAGCAATATCGCCGCAATCGAAGAAAGAATCCGATCTTCAAGGCGCGTAGTGTGTCTTGAGGGGATTACTTCATCTTCTGCCAAGTCCTTTATTACTAGTTATTTATCGGAATTAAATAAAGGCCCTGTATTGCTGATAGTAGAGTCAAATACGGAAATTGAGCGTTGGGAGGCGGATTTAAGGTTTTTCTCGCGTGACGTTACGTCTGATGGAATTTTGATTTTTCCGGCATTTGAGACCGATATTTATTCAGGTGCGTCGCCTCACTCGGCTACCCAGAAAATTCGGGCTACGACATTGACAAGCCTTCTAAACAAACCGCCCCGTATCATAATCACAACCTTGCGGGCTCTATTTTCGCGGTTGATTAAGCCCGAAGAGTTACTCGAAGTATGCATTTCCTTGCGCTTAGGGACTGAAATCGCTCCGAACAAATTAACTGAGATTTTACAAGCCGCAGGTTATGTAAGGGAGGATCCGGTCTTCGGAATCGGACAGTTTTCATGGCGTGGAGGAATTTATGACGTTTGGCCTCCGGACAGCGATTTACCTGTCAGAATTGATTTTTTTGGTGATGTGGTTGATTCATTGCGCAAATTTGACCCCGAAACTCAAGTCTCAAGTGAAAGAATAAAATCTGCCCGGATATGGCCGATGCGTGAATTTCCGGCTACGTCCACAATGATTCAATCAATCGGTGAGGCAATGGCATCCCGCTTCGTCGAGGAATCGTTTGCCCGTAATGTATTGGATTACGTTGAGCTTGCGAACTCGGGAGATTTTTTCCCGGGCTGGGAGTTTCTGTTGCCACTGGTTTGTCCTCTCCGAGCATCGCTCTTTGATTATATTTCGCCGTCTTTGGTTATTGTTGATGAACCGGCTGTTGCAGAGAGTGACTTAAAGCACCACCTCGAAGAACTCTCCAAAAGATATAAAGAACTTACGGATGCCGGTATAGTAGGTTTACATCCTTCAGAATATTACCATCCATCGGATTACATAGAGCGTCAATTGGGTGATCAATCAAGACTGGAGTTTCGAGCGCTTGGCGTGGCAGCTGCAGGGACTGATCAAGAGTATGCGCTTGGAGACGGTGATATTAATGCCAAGCCCCTTTTTCTTTTTCCCCCCGAAGCTATTGCCGAAACTATATACGGAAACGCCCGACCTGCAAGGAACTTTGGAGGTAATATCCCGCAATTTGCGGAGTCTTTATTATCGGGGGACACTTTGGTAGTTACCAGATCGGCCGGAATGCGGGATCGTTTGAATGAGATTTTTAAAGAGTATGAAGTGGATAGAAACAATGTAGAAATCATTGTCGGGGACTTGTCCGAGGGTTTCGAATTTCCTGATTCTAAATTTACCGTCCTTGTTGAAGAGAATATTTTTGCCGTATCTTCGGCTAAACGGCAACCAGCTCCGTCTTCAACTAACCGTGGCAGCGGTAAATCCGGCATCGCGGCTTTCATATCAGATTTTTGGGATTTAAGAGAAGGAGACTATGTTGTCCATATAGACCATGGAATCGGGCGCTTCGCCGGACTGAAAACAATTGTAACAAATGGCGTATCGCGAGAGTTTATGCATCTTGTTTATGCAGACCAGGCTACGCTTTTTGTTCCGGTGGAGCGGCTTGATCTCGTTTCGCGTTATGCTTCAGGTGAAAATGCTTCACCTGCTCTCGACCGACTTGGTGGTATCGGGTGGCAAAAAACCAAAGCCCGGGCAAAGCGGCAGATGCGGGATATGGCTGACGAACTTTTGCGGCTCTATGCTGAGCGGCAAATGGTTGAAGGCTTCGCTTTTTCATCTGATGCGCCCTGGCAAAAAGAATTCGAGGATGTATTTCCTTTTGAACTTACACCAGATCAGGCCACAGCAATTCAGGATGTTAAAAGAGATATGGAATCACGGCGGCCTATGGATCGGCTGATTGTGGGTGATGTAGGTTATGGAAAGACGGAAGTTGCGATGCGTGCCGCTTTCAAAGCTGCAATGGATTCCCGCCAGGTAGCAGTTTTGGCCCCGACGACAATTCTCGCTTACCAGCATTATGAATCCTTCAAACGGCGTTTTGCGGCATTTCCTGTAAAGATCGAACTGCTCTCACGTTTTCGCGGGAAAAAAGAGCAATCCGAGATTGTCAAAGCTGCGGAAAAGGGAGAAATTGATATATTGATTGGCACTCATCGTATTTTATCCGGTGATGTCAGGCTCCCGCGTCTTGGCTTGCTGATTGTCGATGAGGAACAGCGTTTCGGAGTTGCGCATAAAGAGAAATTCAAGCAGCTGAAAAAAAAGGTTGATGTTCTTACCCTATCCGCAACGCCGATCCCACGCACATTGAACATGTCACTGGCAGGAATCCGTGATATGTCGGTGATAGAAACTCCGCCGCGTGACCGCATAGCAATCAACACCCAGGTTGTTCAGTTTTCCGAAGCGGTTATCCGTTCCGCCATAGAAATAGAAATGGCACGTGGCGGTCAGGTTTTCTTTATTCATAATCGTGTAGAAACCATCGAAACTGTAGCGGCAATGATTAAAAAAATTGTACCATTTGCACGCATAGCGATTGGGCACGGTAAAATGAATGAAAAAGAAATGGAGCAGGTAATGCTCGATTTCATTGATTATAAATACGACGTTCTGGTGGCTACGACAATAATAGAAAACGGGATAGATATTCCACTTGCAAATACAATAATTATAAACCGGGCAGACACTTACGGACTCTCTCAGCTTTATCAGCTTCGAGGACGCGTCGGACGTTCAAACAGGCGTGCCTACGCTTATCTATTGATTCCGGGCGAGCTTGAACTGACACCGATTGCACGTCGCCGGCTTGCGGCCATTCGCGAATTTTCCGATCTCGGAGCCGGATTTCGGATTGCGGCGCTTGATTTAGAACTTCGTGGTGCAGGTACTTTTCTCGGTGGAGAACAATCGGGACATTTGGACTCGCTTGGCTTTGATCTCTATGCAAGAATGCTGAACCGAACCATTGCCGAACTCCGCGGAGAACAAATTTCTGATGAACTTTCTGTCTCGATAAATCTTGGTGTTGATGTTTCAATTCCGGCCGACTATATTTCCGATACGGGCCAACGGTTAAGAACCTATAAACGCATCACTTCGGCAGATACCTCATCGGCCTTGACGTCTATTCGCAGTGAGATTGAAGACCGCTACGGACGTTTGCCGGATTCGGTCGCAAATCTTTTTGCATATGCAAACCTGCGACGATTGGCCGATGATATCTCCGTAATTTCCATAGACTGCGACGGGAGAACTATGGCGATAAAACTCAGGCCGGAATCAAGGATAGATACGGATAAACTTGCCAAATTTCTGACGGAGGCAGAATCGGCTTCTTTTTCACCAAGCGGGATTTTGCGTTTTTCTATGGACAGCCGAAATCCGATAGAGGTTGCAACCGAAGTGCTTCGGAAGATTGCACAAGATGTAGAAAAATAACAATCAGCAGATTTTGGCATTGATCGGACGGGAAAAATGGATTATTTCCTGTTAAAATACCTAATTATTAACAGCAGCGGAATTTTGCCGAAAATGGCCGTCAAACTCAGAAAACCGTTAGGGCATCTAATGATTTTTGGTAAGCCGCAATTTATTTGGAGAATTCGATGAACTTGTTTCGCTATTTTATTGCAATAATTGTAGTTACGGTTTTCGTTTCGGCTGTCGTGCAGGCACAGGAAGCCGAAGAGCGAGTGGTAGATGAGGTTGTAGTTGCTGTTAATGACAGTGTTATAACCCTTTCGCGGATTAAACGCGAGATCAAATCTCTTATTGACCTGGAAGTCCAGCAAGGCAAATCCAGAGAACAGGCCACTCAGGAAATAGAAGCGAAAAAAGGCGAGCTTATTGCAAACCTTATCAATGAAGAGCTGCTCATTCAAAAAGCCAAAGAGCTCGGCATCGACAACGATATTGAGGCGATGATCAATCAGCGGTTTGTCGATATAATGAAGGAAAATAATCTGAAATCGCTGGAAGCTCTATATGAACAAATGCGGCAACAGAATGTAGATCCGCAGGAAATTCGTGAATTATGGCTTAAACAACTTATCCGTGATCGCGTTATCCAGCGCGAGGTGCAATATAAACTTTACTGGTCTGCCACGCCAAAAGAGCTGAAGGAATATTTCGAGAAAAATAAATCTAAGTTCACAAAACCTGAAACAATTTCAATAAGTGAAATCTTTCTTTCATTTGCCGGTCGTACGGAATCTGCCGTACGGGAAAAAGCAGCTAACCTTGTTAAACAACTGCGTGAAGGAGCCGATTTCGATAAAATCGCAAAGGAAAACTCAGATCCCGGAGTAGTCACTGAAGGACGGGGAAAAGCCGAAAAGGTCAAAGTTACAGAACTTGCCGAAATCCTGAAAGGCCCGCTTAAGGATGTCAAGGTTGGCGGCGTTACCGAACCGATAGTGGTGAAGGATCTCGGAATAGTTATTTTGTGTGTAGATGCACGTGAACAGGCAAGCAGCGAATCCTTCTATGATGAAGGTGCGGTACGCTCTGCCATTTTGCAGGAAAAATTTCCGCAAGCGTCAAAGGATTTCTTTGCAAAGCTGCGCGAAGATGCTGTAATCAGATTCAATGAATCCTATCGTCCATTAGTAGCTCCGATACTTTTTGCCGACGAGCGAAAAGGTAAAGTTGCTACCAAAGAAAATTGATGCCAGCCGATTCCGGCCGGTTAAATGCGCATAGACCTTTATCTGAAAGTTTGCCGTTTAGCAAATTCACGAAGCGCGGCCCAGAGGCTTTGTGACGGCTGCAGTGTGCGGATTGACGGCACGGCAGTCAAGGCTTCAAAAGAACTTCATGGCGGTGAAATTATCGAACTCGAATTACACGGAAAAATAAAGCGAATAAGGGTTTTATCGATTCCCGAAAATAAACAGGTAAGCCGATCCGAGTCCAAATTACTCTTTTCAACTTTGGACTAATTAAATTATTTAGAAGTTTCTAAAATATCCTTAACAGTTTTATCGAAAATTTCCCAACGTCGAAGAGCACGCCTTACGTCCGGATGATTATCGGCATATGTTTGCCGCAGTTTCCAAAGGTCTATCGCAGCCTCCAAACGGCGAATCATAAGTTTACCCAAGGCAAGCGTGAGTTTAGCGGTTTCGTCGGGTCTAACTGCGTTTAGACTTGCCAAATCCTGTGTCAGTAAATTTGAGGCAAAACGCAATTCCTTTATTTTGGGGAAATCTTCGGTGTAATCCGGCAAAAGGCTTTCAAGTTCGGCATCAACCTCAGCTTTTTTCAAAGCGATTTCAGCATATGCGGCTGTACCGCGAACAATTGCAGAGACATCAGTTGCAGCCGGCGGGATTTGTTTGGTCTTTTGACCGAAAGCGGAAAAGACCGACAGTGCAAATATTGTTGCAAAGCCAAGCGTTTTCAGTATTTTAAAATTAATCACGATTTTATTTTTGATAAATTTCAAACAAATTCTAGGCGGCAAGGACTCCTTCGGCTGTTGTAAATGCGTCGCAGGATTCTATCGAAATTCCATCTGCTTCAATGGAGCCGTCGCCATACGCTCCGCCTTCAGAAAGCGTGGAAAAATATTTGGTGATGTTGGCCAATATTTCATCAGCAGAATGCGAATGATAAAGCGTTTGACGGAATTGTGCGCCGCCGGGAAGGCCTTTGGTAAATTGGCCGGCAAGCTGCTTCATTTTTCCCAATGCAGCCAACTCCGGCATTTCCTCCAGACACATTTCAAAAAATTCCAGCAAAACTTTACGTTTTTCTTCAAGCGTCGGAATATATGGTTTACGGCCGTTAAGAACATCGGCAAACTGCCTGAAGATCCATGGATTTTGCATGGCTCCGCGTCCGATTAAAATGCCGTCGACGCCTGATTCCTTCCAACATTTAAGGCCATAATCAATGGATGTAATATCACCGTTGCCCGAAACAGGTACGGAAACTGCTTCTTTGACCCGTTTGATGATGTCCCAATTAGCCATTCCTTTATAACCTTGTTCACGGGTCCGCCCGTGAACCTGGATGTGTTCCACCCCACATTGTTCAGCCATTTTGGCAACTTCTACAGCGTTGATAGTCGAATCAGAATACCCGATACGCATTTTCAGGGTTAAAGGTATGGAAATCGAGCGTTTTACTTCTTTCAGTATTTCTTCCAGCCGCGGCAGATCACGCAAAAGGCCTGAGCCGCCTCCGTTTTTGACAACCTTTGGAGCCGGACAGCCACAGTTAATATCTAAAATATCAGCGCCGACTTCTTCAGCCATTTCCGCCGCCATTGCCATTCTTGCCGGCTGCCCGCCAAAAATCTGAATCGCAAAGGGCCTCTCTTCTTCATCAAAACGCATCTGGCGTTTGGATTTAGGGTTATTTCTCGTCAGTCCCTCGACGGAAATAAATTCTGAAACTACAAGCCCGACTCCGCCACGCCGCTTGATTAGACGCCTAAAGACATAGTCCGTCACGCCCGCCATTGGTGAAAGAATCAACGGGGGATTGATTTCAATGTCTCGGATCCTGAAAGGCACCATAGTCAGCTAAAGCGTCAGCACTCCTAAATTAACGGCGAACTTTTCCGTTAAAATGCTGATTGAGGCTGTCCCGAATTTCTGTAGGAAAAACCTCAGATCAACATCGTTTATACAAATTTATCATTTTTTGGGTTGCTTTTCGATCCTTTACGACATTATAATTACGACATTATAATCGCTCAATTTATCCGCGACCTCTACCTCACCTGATCTCGCGTATTTAATCGTTGGGCAATTTATTTTTGCTCTGCCGGTTTGCCGGGAATGGCAATTTTTTGTCCTACAGCGAATGCATGTTAAAGGAGTCAGGTAAATTATGTTGAATATGAAAAGATTATCGCGGCTTACGTTTATTTTTTCTGTAATAATTGCTGTTTCCGTATCTGTTTTGGGCCAATCCCAGGCGACGACCGGCGTAATACAAGGGACAGTAACAGATCCAAATGGAGCGGTTCTTGCCGGTGCTTCGATTACTGTTAAAAATGTTAATACAGGCTTTGAAAGGACTGTATCAACCAATTCAGATGGGTTTTATTCCGCTCCGCTTCTTCCGCTGGGAAAATATCGAGTAACTGCGTCGGCAAATGGGTTTTCTACGACAATCCTTGAAAACGTTGAAGTTACAATAGGCAATACAATTGCGCTTAATATTTCACTCAAAGTCGGTACGGCAAGTGAAACAGTTGACGTTACCACCGAAGCTGATGCAGTAGATACTGCCCGAACTGAATTAGCGACCGAAATCAATCAGCGTTCCGTAGAGAATCTTCCGATCAACAGACGTGATTTTTCACGTTTTGCATTGCTTACGCCGGGCGTATCAATTGTTCAAGGGCCGGACGGTGATGAGATTACGATAAATGGCCAGAAAGGCATACAAAACAATGTTTCTATTGACGGCGCGGATGCCAATAATCCTTTTTTTGGGGAACAAAGGGGCGGACAGCGGCCGGCTTTCACTATCAGCCTGGAATCTGTCAAGGAATTTCAGGTTGTTCCGGTTGGCGCTTCGGCGGAATTTGGCAGAGCATCAGGTGGTTTTATCAATGTTGTTACCAAATCAGGGACAAACCGGTTTGCCGGCTCGGCATTTCTCTTTTTCCGAAATCAGAATCTTTCCAGTCAAAACCCAGACGCGGTTGACGCCGGCTTGCCGACGGAGGATTTCCGAAATTACCAGTTTGGCGGAAATATTGGCGGTCCGATAAAGAAAGACAGGGCTTTTTTCTTTTTTGCATACGAGAGAAACGACGGTCAGAGCAGCAAGCCGAATTTTATTGACCCACGCCTGGTAACAATATTTGCAACGCGTTTCAATTCTCCGAATGAGCAAACCATCATTCGCCGGACAAATGATGCGGATGTTCTTTTGGCAAAGGTAGATATAAACCTCAATAAGAGCAATCTGTTGACGGTAAGACACAATTACAGTCGTGCCGAACAGGTAAATGGTACTTTTGACGTTCCAACCTGGGGGGCAAGTGCGAACGGCCGTGAAACCGATAACTCCAACTCATTTATCTCTCAATTAGTTACAAATTTTTCTGCAAATCTGTTGAATGAATTTCGCTTTCAGTGGGCAAAAGAGGAGCGGCCGCGTTTTTATGACGGTCCGGATCTGCCGGATACCACAATCGGGACGTTTGACGGGTCAATTTCATACCGTTTCGGACGCCCTTTTTTCCTGCCGGTGCCTTCAAATGACGTCAGACTTCAATTTACGGACAATTTTACGGTTATTCGTGGCAATCACGCGATAAAATTTGGAGCTGATTTGAATCGCACGCGCGTTTCCCAGACATTCATTGGCTTTGCCCGCGGGCGATATATATTTGCAGCACCGACTATAGAAGGAGCAATAAATGGTTTTATCGATTACATAAATCAGGTAAGCCCGGCCGCTTTGGCGTTATATCTTCAATTTGCGCCGATAGGAAATCGTACGGTAGAGGAAGCAGGAACACAGGCTTACAGCAATTTCGAGCCCGGTTTGTATATACAAGACAACTGGCAGGCAAAAAGAAACTTAACAATCAATATAGGGTTTCGTTGGGAAGCTCAGTTTCAGCCGAATCCAATCAATTCACCGTCACAGACACGTTATGGGCAATTTATAAATGATCCACGCTTTCCATCCGATGGCACGATACCGGATTTTACCGATGGCTATGCACCGCGTTTCGCATTAGCCTGGTCACCGGGAAATGACGGTAAAACTGCCATACGTTTTGGCGCCGGCATTTATTATGCAAGAATTCCGGGATTGGTGGTAGCCGGTCCTAGAAATACAGATGGTGCGATTGCGGGCAATATCTTTTTTGCAAACTTTCTTTGTGACAGCGAAAAGATCTCACCCGGCGGTAATGGCGGTGGCCTCAACGGTTGTCCGGTATATCCGGGAATTGTGCCTACTGCAGGATTTACACCTTTCAATCCCGGCGTTGCGGTTTTCGAGCGGAATTTCAAGAATCCGCGAACGGTACAATACGCCGCCAGTATCGAAAGAGAAATTGTAAAAAGTCTTTCTTTCCTGATTGCTTACAATTATGCCAAGAGTACCCGTTTAACCCGCTTTGTAAATCGCAACGATCCCAGGCTTTACGGTGGAGTTGCAATATTTGAGCGGCCGGACGGGTCCGGTATAAGTGAAATTCGATCAACGGAGAGTTCGGCACGATCTCTGTTTCAGGGAATTACCTTCACTCTAAACAAGCGATTTTCGGACCGCTATCAATTTCAGGTTAATTATCTACTCTCGTGGGATAAATCCGATGATGATAACGAACGTGATCCGTTCACATTTCGTTATGCTGACCCGAGAGATTTTCGTCCGGAATATAATTGGTCAGATCGGGATCAAAGGCATCGTTTCAATGCTTTTGCTACCTTTTTGCTGCCTTACCGCATCAATCTGTCGCCGATAGTGCAGTTTCGATCTGCGCAGCCTACGTCAGTCGTTGACCGCGGAACGTTTCCCAATATAGTAAAAAGAAACACCTTGCGTCTCGACAACGAATTTTTTACATTCGATATCCGTGCCTCAAAGGCCTTTAAAATCGGTGAACGTGTTGAGATTGAAGGCATTTTCGAGGCCTTCAATATTTTCAATAACCGCAATCAAAAGAGCCTTCCCCGGCCGCTGACATTCAATTTTGATGGAACAGTAACGGCCGGCTTTGGTGAGCCGAGACAGGCACAACTTGGTACTAGATTGAAATTCTGATTCTGCGGACAAGGCTTTAGTAATTGGTGATTCGCAAATTGCGGGACGATTTAATGGAATAAAAATGCGGCTCATACTTCTGAGCCGCGTTTTTATTATCCGGATCCGGTAAATCTAATCGTTAAACGCTCATTATCTCGGCCTCTTTATTTTTAGCGAGTTCGTCTATTTTAGCAATGTAGGCGTTAGTAAGCTTTTGTACTTCTTCCAAACCGGAACGCTCTTCATCTTCGGACACAAGTTTCTCCTTCAGCATTTTTTTCAAAGCGTCGTTTGAAGAATGACGGATATTTCGAATTGCAATGCGGTGGTCTTCGGCCAGTTCATGAACCTGTTTTGCGAGTTGGCGGCGGCGCTCTTCGTTCAACGGTGGGACAGGCAGCCGGATAATCTTGCCGTCATTTGAAGGATTTAGACCGAGATTGGCGGCAATGATTGCTTTCTCTACGGCTCCGAGTTGTGAAATATCCCAGGGCTGGACTGTTATCAACTGCGGCTCGGGAACTGCGACAGATGCCATTTGATTGAGCGGGGTCGGCGTGCCGTAATAATCAACCATTACGGAGTCCAGCAGACCTACGCTTGCACGTCCGGTGCGGACATTAAGCAATTTCCGCTTAAAGTCTTCGATGACTGCTTCCATTTTCGGTTTGGTTTCAGCAATTACGGATTGAACGCTCATAAGCAAATAATGTGATGTAAACTAAGCCTCGGAGGCGGCAAATTCGCCGGAGGTAACAAGAGTGCCGATACTCAGGTCGCCGCAGACGGCCTTTAGTATGTTGCCGGGCACTTTCATATTGAAGACCATAATCGGCAAATTGTTATCCATACAAAGGGAAATTGCCGATGAATCCATTACTTTCAGTTGCCGTTCGAGGACTTCTTGAAAACTAATCTTTTTATAACGGCGAGCTCCTGCATCCTTTACAGGGTCCGATGAGTAAATCCCGTCAACCTTAGTGGCTTTGAAAATTACTTCGGACTTGATTTCGAGAGCGCGAAGTGCCGCCGCGGAGTCGGTCGTAAAATAAGGATTTCCCGTGCCGGCAGCGAAAATAACTACCCGCATTTTTTCCAGATGGCGGACGGCACGGCGACGGATAAAAGGCTCAGCCAGCTGCGGGATATCAATCGCAGACATTACACGTGTATAAACATTTTGTTTTTCCAGTGCGTCCTGCAGTACAACCGCATTCATAACGGTTGCCAGCATCCCGATGTAATCAGCTGCGGCCCTGTCCATATTGCCGGCTGATTCCGAGACTCCGCGGAATATGTTTCCGCCGCCGACTACAATTGCAACCTCTACGCCGAGATCGTGAACAGCCTTGATTTCACGGGCTACGGATTCCGCCATTGTGATGTCAATGCCGTATTTTTGCGTACCCATCAGGGCTTCGCCGGAAAGTTTTACCAGAATTCGTTTGAAAATCGGCGTCATACAAAGTTTTGCGGCCGTAACTTATGAATTGCCGGCCGCAATAAACTAACCCACCATGGATGCAACTTCAGCCGCGAAATCGTCCTGTTTCTTTTCAATGCCCTCGCCCATTTTATAACGGGTAAACCGGCGAATCGAAATGTTCTCCTTGATCGAAGCGATTTTTTCCGTTACCAGTTCCCCGACGGTTTTCGAAGGATCCTTGACAAAGGGTTGGTCCAGAAGCACGTTTTCCTCAAAAAACTTGTTCAGACGGCCTTCAATTATTTTGTTGAGGACATCGTCAGGTTTGCCTGCGTTTTTGGGATCGTTTTTCAACTGGCTAAGGAGAATTTCACGTTCTTTTTCCAGCACGTCAGCGGGCACTTCGTTTCTCGAAATGTAACGGGGATCCGCGGCCGCAATGTGCATTGCAACATCTTTGACAAGCTGCTGAAATTCTTCCCCGCGGGCAACGAAATCGCTTTCGCAGTTTATTTCAACGAGCACGCCAACTTTGCCGCCCATATGAATATAGGAACCGACAACTCCTTCGGCTGTTACTCGCCCGGCTTTTTTGCCTGCCGTGGCCATTCCTTTTTTTCTTAAAATTTCGATTGCTGCCGCCTCGTCGCCGTTGGCTTCTACAAGAGCGTTTTTGCAATCTACCATACCGGCGCCTGTTTTTTCACGCAACGCCTTTACTGCACTTGCTGTAATCTCTGCCATAATTAACTCCGAATCAAAATCTGAATAATAATTGCCGGATGCGGAAAATCCGTATCATTAGCCTATTGCAGCGATACCGGATTACCGGTATCGATTGTTTGAAAAAAAGCGGGGCGATTTTCGCCAAAAGGAGGAAAACGCCACGCTTCGAAAAAAGTTACTAAAACTACGCTCTACTTTGCTGATGCTTCGTTTATTTCTTCGCCGCTGACGGCTTCTGCTGCCTTGACTGCCTTCTCGGAGGCTGAGGTTTCGATTTCCGAGCGTACAATTACCTTTTCTTCGGCACCGGGAACCTCCGGTTTAGAAGCTCCTTTTGTGCTGGGAATAAGGTCTATGGGATGAGTTTCCTCGACCGTCGCGGCGGATTCATCAGCAATTCTAATGTCAACATCCAGATCCGGTTCATCAAAATCTTCTTCATCTTCGGCATCGGGGTCCTTGATTCCGGCCTTTGCCAAAGTAGCCGCAATGTCGATTTGTTCTTCTTCCGGCTCAGGCTCTTCAGTCTGTATAAGCGGGACGCCGCCTTCCGTACCGATTTGCCGTCCTTCGATTATTGCGTCGGCAATACGTGATGCGAATAGCCTGATTGCACGCAGGGCATCATCATTGCCAGGTATGACGTGGTCAATTCCTTCGGGCGAGCAATTGGTATCAACGACTGCGACAATCGGAATACCAAGACGATTTGCCTCGCGTACGGCGATTTCCTCTTTGCGAACGTCAATGATAAAGAGCAGATCCGGAAGTCCGCCCATATCCTTGATACCTTCGAGGTATTTCATCAGGACTGCGTGCTCTCGCTCTAATTTAAGACGTTCTTTCTTGGTCAGAAGATCAAAACGGCCATCTTCCCGCATCGCCTCGATGTCTTTAAGCTTGGCGACAGACTTCTGAACAGTCTGGTAATTTGTCAACAGTCCGCCGAGCCAGCGATTGTTTATGTAAAACTGTCCGCAGCGGAGAGCCTCTTCTTTAATGGCTTCCTGAGCCTGCCGTTTGGTGCCGACAAACAGCACTTTCTGGTTCGGCCGCTCGGCCATTGACTGCTGGACAAATGCGAGCGCTTCGCGGAAAAGTTTCTGCGTTTTTTGCAGATCTATGATGTAAATGCCGTTTCTTTCACCGAAGATGTATTCTTTCATCTTCGGATTCCAGCGACGAACCTGATGACCAAAGTGAACTCCGGCTTCGAGGAGTTCTTTCATTGTTACTGTAACCAAAGCTAATTCTCTCCTGTATTTATGGTTTCTGTACTCGCCGGAACTTTGTCGATAAACCAAAGGCGTCCGGCAATGGATTTTCAAATAAAATGGCGGTTACGATAAAACCCGAAACCGCCATTGACGAAAAACTAACGTTTCGAGAACTGGAACCGCTTACGGGCACCTTTCTGACCGTATTTTTTGCGCTCCTTTTGTCTCGGGTCGCGTGTAACGAGGCCTGCTTTTTTCAATGTCGGCCGCAGATCTGCATTGTATTCCATCAGAGCCCGCGTAATTCCGTGACGAACGGCGCCTGCCTGTCCGGCCGCGCCGCCGCCGGCGACATTTACGATAACGTCAAATTTACCTGCGGTTTCGGTCAGGTGAAGCGGCTGACGGATGATCATCTGCAGTGCCTGATTCGGAAAATAATTTTCAAAGGCCCGCTTGTTGACGACGATGTTGCCTGATCCCGGCCGCAAGTAAACACGTGCGGTTGATGTTTTTCTACGTCCTGTGCCGTAATACTGGATGTCTGCCATAAATTATTTTGTTTCAATTGCGATAGATTCCGGTTTTTGTGCCGAATGGCGATGTTCGGGGCCGGCATAAACCTTCAGTTTCTTGGCCATAGCCCGTCCAAGCTTTGTTTTCGGAAGCATTCCTTTTACCGCGAGCTCGATCACTCTTTCCGGGTGACGCTCAAACATTTCCTTGACGGAAATTTCGCGAAGTCCGCCGGGAAACAGCGTGTGATGCCGGTAAACTTTTTGGTCGTTTTTGGTGCCTTTGAAGATCGCTTCGCGGGCATTAATTACTATGACGTGGTCTCCCATATCCAGAAAAGGAGTCCATGCCGGATTGTTTTTACCCGAAAGAATACGGGCTACTTCGGTGGCGAGACGCCCGACGGTCTTGCCTCTTGCGTCAACCACGAACCACTTTCGCCCGTCTGCCAAACCTTTACCGCTCGGAATATAAGTGCTCATAATCGGCCTGTAATGTGAATGTTTTTCGCAAAAAAGCGAACTATCAGAGTATCGAAAAATTACTTTTTTGTCAAGAGGCGGCCGACGGTTTTCAAATTATGGTATAAACCGCAACCCGGATAAATACCCGGCCGGTGCAGCTCTTTTGATTTTAATATTTAGCAGCCGCAAAAGCTGTTTCGGAAAAGTCGAGCGGATTTGTGGAATACGGCATCAGGGGGACCGGCTGATAAAACTCACCAGAAGACCAATTTGATGGTTTTGCGAAATACGCCGGATCTGTGCTATTCTTGCTCCTTTGTAAATACAGCGATTTTCTAATTATCACAGGAGCAATTTAAGAATAATGGCTAATCAAAATGGCGATAAGATCGGCAAAGTGGTTCAGATTATCGGGCCGGTCGTGGACGTCGAATTTGAGGGGTACCTTCCTCCTATTTACCAGGCTCTAAGAATTACATCCGAAGGATTTGAAGTAGATCAGCCTGTAAATGTCATTGCGGAAGTTCAACAACACCTGGGCGAAGGGCGCGTCCGTGCGGTTTCCATGCTTCCGACGGATGGTATGATTCGCGGAATGAAGGCAATTGACCTTGGCGGCCCGATTACCGTTCCTGTAGGCCCTGCCACGCTGGGACGAGTCATGAATGTCGTCGGAGAACCCGTCGATGAACTTGGCGAAGTCTCTTCCGAAGTCAGATCGCCAATACACAGGCACGCGCCGCCATTTGACGAGCAATCGACACAGCTCGAGATGTTCGAAACCGGCATCAAGGTTATAGATCTTATTCAGCCCTTTTTGCGTGGAGGTAAAATCGGCCTCTTTGGCGGTGCCGGAGTCGGTAAAACGGTTCTTATCATGGAGCTGATCAATAACGTCGCAAAAGGCCGCGAAGGTTATTCTGTTTTTGCCGGCGTCGGTGAGCGAACCCGCGAAGGTAATGACCTTCTTCGTGAAATGGTCGAATCGAAGGTTATTACCTACGGCGACGAATTTATGAAACATTTCCACGAAACCGGGGCCTTCGATTTGACAAAGGTTGATCGCGAAGCAATCAAGAACTCCAAGGTTTCACTCGTTTACGGACAAATGACTGAGCCGCCGGGAGCCCGTCTCCGCGTAGCGCTTTCTGGACTGACGGTTGCCGAATATTTCCGCGACCAGGGAAACGACGTGCTTTTCTTTGTTGATAACATTTTCCGCTTTACACAGGCAGGCTCCGAAGTTTCCGCTCTTCTCGGACGTATGCCCTCTGCGGTTGGTTACCAGCCTAATCTCGCTACCGAAATGGGTGAAATGCAGGAACGCATTACATCCACGAAGACAGGCGCTATCACTTCGATCCAGGCGGTTTATGTTCCGGCGGATGACTATACTGACCCGGCACCCGCAACAACCTTTGCTCACCTTGATGCCGTTACAGCATTGTCACGTCAAATCGTCGAGCTTGGTATCTACCCCGCCGTGGATCCGCTGGCGTCAAACTCGCGAATCCTGGACCCGCAGATAGTCGGTGAATTGCATTACAACACCGCACAGGAAGTCAAAAAGATTCTCCAGCGCTACAAAGACCTACAGGATATTATCGCAATTCTCGGCCTCGATGAATTGAGCGAAGAAGATAAACTGACAGTTGCACGCGCACGTAAAATTCAGCGTTTCTTTTCGCAACCTTTTACAGTCGGTGAGCAATTCACTGGTCTTAAGGGCGAATACGTCAAGGTAGAAGACACCATCAAGGGTTTTCGCGAAATACTGGATGGCAAGTGTGACGATATGCCGGAACAGGCTTTCTATATGGTCGGCACTATCGAGCAGGCACGCGAAAAAGCCAAGAAAATGGCTGCCGCAGCTTAACCCTTCAATTACCGGCGGCAGAATGTGTTCGGAAAGAATTTATCTGCCGCCGTAATTTCTGTAAATTGGAAAATTCTATGTTGAAATTGGAAATTGTTACTCCCGAAAAGAAGGTTTTTGATGCCGAGGTTGAAGAGGTTGTCGTTCCAACCGCTTCGGGTGAGGCCGGCATTCTATCTAATCATGCCCCTCTGATTTCGTCTCTTAAACCCGGCATTCTTTCTTACTTTGGCAAAAATATATCAGAAAAACTTGCTGTTTCAGGTGGTTTCGTCGAGGTAAACAACAACAAGGTCTCTGTTATGATTCAGGACGCGGCAACCGCCTCGGAAATCGACGTGGAAAAAGAATCCGCAATGCGTGAAGTACTTGAAAAAGAATTGTCCTCTTCCGGAGCAAACATTGAAGCAAACGAAAAACTTATCGAACAGATAGAATTTACAAAAGCCAAGATTGCTCTTGCAATGAGCAAATAACAGCTCCTGGCAAGTTATTGCAGGTCCTGAGCCGCTTTCCTTTGAATCTGAAAGAAAGCGGCTTTTTCTTCAGGAAAATGGCCAATTATTCCCGAAGCAAATAAGAAATTTTACGGGTTTGTTAAATTGACCTTGCGGCAGATTTGAAAATTTATCCGCAAGGGCTATACTTTTCGCCGTAAGAAAATAAATTCTTCTGATCTTGAAGCCTCAGACTTGTCGTTGTATCGGTTGAAACACTGATGCATACACCAAAGCAGGCGATTATTCCAAAATTAACGGACGTAAGTTACCTTTATGAAAATCAACAAGATATTTGCCCTTTCCGTCATTATTCTCCTTGCAGGGCTGTTTATCGTTTCGGCACAGATTCTTCCTCAAAACGTCGTTTTGCAGGGAAGTAGCTTATTACGTGACTTGGTACCGGCTGCACTGTTGGACTATTCACTTAAAACCGATGACAAGACCGATAAAAAAATCAATAAAACCGGACAATCTTCATTTGCAGCCTTTACGCCGGGAAACTTTGTAATTTACAGGGTTGGCGACGGAACAGGTACTTTGTCCAGCGCGGGAACTGTTGTTTTTCTCGACGAATATACTCCCACCGGCACACTCGTCCAGTCCATTGCCATGCCAACCACGGTTAGCGGCTCAAATCGACGTCTCGTAGCCTCAGGAACTGCCACAACAGAAGGTTTTCTCAGCCGTAGTGTAAACGGGCAATATCTTGTTCTGGCGGGCTATGATGCCGATCCCGGAACTGCGAGTATAACGACTTCGACGTCTACATCGGTCAACCGGGTAATTGCCCGCGTCAGCGTTTCCGGAGCTATAGATACATCAACGGCGCTTACGGATGCCATTTCCGGCGGTAACCCGCGGAGCGTCGCAAGTACCAACGGAATCGATCTGTGGATCAGCGGAACCAGTACCGGCGGAGGCATCCGTTATACGACTCTTGGCTCTACTACGTCAACGCAGATCGCATCTTCGCCAACAAACCTCAGGGTAGCAGGTATCTTTGATGGTCAACTTTATGTTTCGGCCAGCACAGGGACTACAAGACTTGCAACCGTCGGAACCGGGATCCCGACTTCATCCGGGCAGGCAATCACAAATCTTCCCGGCTATCCCACTACAGGAAGTCCGAACGGCTATTTCTTTGCTGATTTATCTGCTTCTGTTGCAGGCGTCGATACGGTCTATGTTGCCGACGATTCTTCCGGAAACATTCAGAAATATTCACTTGTTGGTGGTAATTGGGTTTTAAATGGCTCTGTATCTATAACCTCCGCACGCGGCATAACCGGAGTAGTAAACGCTAATTCGGTAGCACTCTTCATCACAAACGGTTCTTCGCTTCAGACATTTACGGATAGTTCAGGTTATAATGCACCCATTGTCGGAACTCCGACATTGCTTGCATCGGCTCCCGCCAATACGGCCTTTCGAGGTATTGCTCCCACACCTGTTAGTGGCGGCAGCCCCGGAACTCTTCAATTCAGCTCATCGACCTATTCACTACCGGAAAACGGCGGAGTGGCAACGCTGGTAATCAGCCGGACCGGCGGATCGACGGGAGCAGCATCAGTAAGAGTAACAACCTCTGACGGCACTGCAACTGGCGGAGCAAGCTGCGGACAGAGCGGTGTTGATTATGTTAGCGTCGATACGACTGTATCCTGGTCTAACGGCGATAGCACGGACAAATCTGTCCCGGTTACTGTCTGCAATGATTCGCTTTTTGAAGGCAACGAAACGGTCAATGTAACTCTTTCAAATGTATCCGGCGCAACTCTGGGATCGCCTTCAACGGCTGTTCTTACAATCATAGACGATGATCCGCAGCCGGCGACCATCGAATTTCAGCAAACTTCGCTTACGGGTAATGAATCCCAGTCGGTTATGATTAACGTTGTCCGGACTGGCGACACTTCCGGCACCTCGACCGTAGATTTTGCCACGTCAGCCAATACCGCAATTGCCGGTCCTGATTGCGGTTTGAATATAGATTTTGCTTCTTCTTCTAGTACTCTGACTTTTGCTACGGGCGAGACACTCAAGTCATTCGCAATACGAATATGTCCCGACAGATTTTCAGAAAGCTTAGAGACTTTCAGCGTCTCGCTTAGCTCTCCCTCCGCCGGAACCGTGCTTGGTACAGATACTTCAGCTACCGTCAGTATAAATGACACGGCTTCCGAATTTCGCAATACATCCGCAATTCAGTTGCAACAGGGTGGAGCGGCTCTGCTTTATCCATCGATAATCAATGTTTCCGGGGCAGCCGGACCGATTGCTACAATCAGGGTAACACTATATGACGTTTCCCATATTAACAATGCAGCCGACATCGATATATTGTTGGTAGCTCCCGACGGCCGCAACATTATCCTTATGAGCGATGCCGGTGGGCCGGCCGGATTGCCGGGACCTCGTACGCTTACGTTTACTGATGATGCAGGACAGGTGCTTCCGCAAAATGGTGCATTTCTGAACGCGCACTATGAGCCAACATCGTGGACCGCAAATCAATCCAATTTTCCGACACCCGCACCTGCCGGGCCTTACAACGAACCAGGAAGTGCAGTTGGCGGATCGGTAACCCTCGCTTCCGTTTTCGGTGGCGCAGATCCGAATGGACAGTGGAAACTTTATGTACGAGATGATAACGGAACACCAGTTACAGCCGGTGCAACAAGCGGTAATATTGCCGGGGGCTGGGGAATAGAAATAATCACTCAAACCGGTCAACCAGTTGAGCTCGGCGGCGTTGTCAGAACATCCGATGGACGAGGCATTTCCCGAGCTGCGATAATCATAAGTGGCGGCAATCTTTCGCAGCCGTTGATCACCTATTCGAACAACTTCGGTTTTTACCGTTTCAGCGGATTACAATCCGGACAATCCTACTCTGTTCAGGTATTGCAATCCAAATATGTGTTTAATCCATCCGTGTTCAATGTAACGCTTACAGGCACATTGCAAGGCGGTGATATAGTAAGTTCTACTACGCCCTAAGTTCCGGTCAGTATTGGGAATAAAAGGCCGTCGGGTTATTTCCGACGGCCTTTTTTTATCCTGTAGGAAAATAAGGAAACACAAGATGCTTGTGACTTTAGGCTGTGCCGGGAATGTTTTCATTTACTAACGACTTGACAACCAATGGACTTGAAAATAGACTAAGTCATTATTCTTTATTGAAAACAAATTTCAATTGCAAATAAGATATATGATTGCAAAAGCCTTGAAAGAAGCAACAAAAGAACAACATGAAGCGCTGGAACAAATCGTGAATATAATGGATGAATCAACGGATTTGAATTCCTACGGAAATCTTCTTCTTAAGTTTTATCGGATCTATGCCACACTTGAGCCGCTGATCCCCAATGAATTACTTCTCGAGAACGGTTTCAACTACAAAACAAGGGAAAAACTGCCGCATTTGCTAAAGGATTTGAAAGTTTTGGGGCTATCCTCAGCCGCTGAAAATTTAATTCGATTTGAGAGGGTTCCTGATATGCAAAATGCCGCTCGTGCTTTTGGTGTCTTATATGTTATCGAAGGCTCTACACTTGGCGGACAGGTAATTTCGCGGCATTTACGCGATCGGCTTGGTTTGACTCCTGATAATGGTGCGGCATTTTTTTCCAGTTATGGTCATGAGGTTGGTCAAAAGTGGAAAGAGTTTTGCGACGCACTGAATCGTTTTGGAGAGATATTTCCGGAAATGCATTCTGAGATTATAGATGCTGCAAAGGAAACATTTTCCGCATTTGCCGAATGCTTTAAGGAACAGAAGCA
>Ga0073934_10003173_pt1 | contig 31215 bp, 23 predicted proteins | sample LarsenN4metaG_FD_76834 | JGI IMG/M metagenome (GOLD analysis project Ga0073934, IMG submission 76834) | Hot spring sediment bacterial and archeal communities from British Columbia, Canada, to study Microbial Dark Matter (Phase II) - Larsen... ...
CGCAGACGAAGATCGTGGTGAACTGCGCCGGACGCACGCGCAGCATCATCGGGGCGCAGACCCTGATCAACTTCGGCGTCCCGAACCCGGTCTATGCGCTGGAGAACGGCACGCAGGGCTGGTTCCTCGCCGGCCTGGACCTCGAGCGCGGCGCGAGCCGCCGTTACCCGCAGAACGTCGACGAGAAGCGCCTGCCCGCGCTCCAGACGCGCGCCCGCGCTCTCGCCGGGCGCTTCAATGTTGACTTCGTGAACGCGACCCTGGTTCGCCAATGGCTGGGCGATCCGCAGCGCACGACCTATCTCTGCGACGTTCGCACGCCCGAAGAATTCGCGGCGGGCTCGATCCCGGGCGCGCTGCACGCGCCGGGCGGCCAACTCATCCAGGCGACCGATCAGTGGCTGGGGGTGCGTAACGGGCGGGTGGTGCTGATCGACAGTGAAGGCGTGCGCGCACCCGTTGTCGCGAGCTGGCTGAAACAGCTCGGCTGCGATGTTTTCGTGCTGAAAGACGGGGTTCGTTCCGGCCTCGAGGCGCCCGAGGCCGCGCCGCCGCCACTGCCGGCGCTGCCGGCGAAATCCCGCGCCGACCTGAGGCGCGCGCTCGAGGCCGGCGCCTGCACGCCGTTCGATCTGCGCGCGAGCAGGGATTTCCGCAAAGCGCACATCCCGCGCAGCCGCTGGAGCACGCGCGCGCGGCTCGCGGCGGATGCGCGCAATGAAAGCCATCCGATCGTGCTCGTGGCCGAAGATCCCGGCGTCGCGCGACTGGCAGCCATTGACCTCTTCGAAACCGGCGTCACGGACGTGAAGACGCTCGAGGGGGGCTTCGCCGCGTGGATGGCGGCCGGATTGCCGGTCGAGTCCTCACCCGAAAACCCGCCCGACGCCGAATGCGTCGACCATCTCTTCTTCGTTCACGACCGGCACGCCGGCAATCGCGAAGCGATGAAGCAGTACCTCGCCTGGGAAACCGGGCTCATCGCCCAGCTCGATGCGCAAGACAAGGCGTCGTTCCGGATCGGCACGAGGTAGCGGTTGGCCGCCCCGCCGGGAACCGATCAGTTACGGGAGGCGAACGCCGCGTGTTGCACGGCAGCCATGCCGTCCGTTCCGACGCGCGGAGTCAAACCAAACCAGCGCTGGCGCCCGGTTCCAATGTCGAGCAGCCTGTCGGGCTTGGCATCAGGAGCTTGTCGGCCCCAAGTCCGACAGGCTCCTAGTTGACCGTGAGGTTGAGGTCGCGTACGACCTTTCCCCACTTCTGGTACTCGACCTTGACAAACTCGCCGAAAGCCTTCGGATCCGTGGCCACGATGTCCGTTCCCGCCTTCTGGAACGCCTTCTGCACCTCGGGTGTCTGGAGCAGCTTCGTGATCTCCCGGTGCAGGCGCTGGATCGCCACTGCCGGAGTTCCCTGCGGCGCGAGAAACCCCGTCCACAGCGACGCATCATAGCCCGGCACGGTTTCCGCAATAGCCGGAATGTCCGGCAGCTCCGGCGAGCGCTTGGCGGTCGTCACCGCGATGATCCGCAACTGGCCCGCCCTGTGATGGTGGATGATGCTCGAGAGACCGAGGCAGCCGATCTTGATCTGCCCGCCCAGCAGGTCGGCCCGCACCAGCGCGCTGCCCTTGTACGGGACGTGCACCATGTCGATGCCGGCCATGCTGACAAACAGCGCCTGGAACAAGTGCATCGCGCCCCCTTGGCCGGAGGAAGCGTAGTTGTGCTTGCCGGGCTCCTTCTTCGCCAGCGCGATGAGGTCCTTCACTGAATGCACGGGAAGCGAGGGATGCACCGTCAGCCCGTAGGGCTGGCTCGCGATCTGCATGATCGGCGTAAAGTCCCTCAACGCATCGTACGGCACCTTCTTGTACAGGTTCGGAACGATGGTGTGCGGCGTTGCCGTCCCGAGCAACGTGTATCCGTCGGCGTTCGCCTTCGCCGCGATGTCCGTTCCGATCATGCCGCCGGCGCCCGTGCGGTTGTCGATCACGACCTGCTGGCCCAGCGCGTCCGGCAGCTTCGTCGCGACGATGCGCACGAGCACGTCGGCCGCGCCGCCGGCGCCGAACGGAACGATGATGCGGATCGGCTTGGTGGGATAGGGCTGCCCGTGCACGAACGTCGCCATCGCGGACAAGATGACGGTGCCGAGCAGCAAACCCGGATAATTGCGCATCCCTGACGTCATGTATTGCCCTCCTCAATTGACCTGCAAGCCGATCTCCGGGTCACTCTTCGCCACTTCGCGTGCTCGGCCTTGACGAAGGCGGTGAGCTCATCTGGCGTCGAACCCACCGGATCGGTGCCGCTGCGGGTCAACCCGTGCGCACTTCGGGATCCCGCAACGTCGCCGTGATCTCTTGTGAAGCTTCGCGATGATCGTCTTCGTCGTTCCCTTCGGCGCGGCGATGCCAAACCACAGCGTGGCCTCGTAGCCGGGCACGCCCGCTTCCGCGATGCTCGGCACCTGCGGCATCTGCGGCGAGCGCCTCGCCGTCGTCACGGCGAGGGCGCGCAGCCGCCCCGCCTTCAGGTGCGGAAGCACGATCGCGATGCCGGGAAAGCCCACCGCGTCGTCCCGGCCGCCGCGCGCGCCCCACGAGGGGTGCCATCCGCCTACTCCACCCGCAGCCCCACCGCCTTGACGACTTTCCCCCACTTGGGAAGCTCCGATTTCACCAGCGCGCCGAACTCCTCGGGGCCGAGATACGCCGCCTGGGCGCCGACGTTCGCGAACTGTTTCTGCAGATCGGGGTCGGCGAGCACCTTGCGCGCCGCCTCGTTCAACTTCGCGATGGCTTCCCTCGGCGTCTTCCCCGGCGCGAGGAATCCGATCCACTGGTCGGCCGCGTAGCCCCTGACGCCGGCCTGCGCGATGGTCGGCACATCGGGCAGCTGCGGCGAGCGCTTCGCGCTGGTCACGCCCAGGGCCCGCAGGCGCCCCGACTTCACCTCGTTGATGACACTCGCGATGCCCGGGACCGCGACCGGGATGTGTCCCGCGATCAGGTCGGCGCGCGCCTGGCCGCTGCCCTTGTAGGGCACGTGGTTCATCTCGATGCCTGCGAGCGTCGTAAACAGCGCGGTGAACAGGTGCTGCGAGCTGCCGTTGCCCGACGAGGCGTAGTCGATCTGGCCGGGCCTCGCTTTGGCGAGCGCGAGAAGCTCCTTCACCGACCTCGCGGGAAGCGACGGATGCACGACGAGCACGTTGGGCGAGGTCACGTACTGCAGCACCGGCGAGAAATCGCCGATCGCGTCGTACGGCAGCTTCTTGTGAAGGCTCGCGCTGATCACGTGCGTGTTCGACACCATCAGCAGCGTGTAACCGTCGGGCGGGGACTTCGCGACGATATCGGCGCCGATCGTGCTGCCCGCGCCGGGCCGGTTGTCGATGACGATCTGCTGGCCGAGCGCAGCCGAGAGCTTGGGCGCCAGCATGCGCCCCGGGGTGTCCGCGGCGCCGCCGGGCGAAAACGGCACGACGAACCGGATCGGCCGCGCCGGATACGCCTGCGCCGCCGCCGCGACGGCGGCGAGGCCGGGCCCCAGCGCGCCGAGGAGCAGGTAGCACAGGCCGCGTGTCAAGGGCTTCATGGATTTCCTCCTGGAGTTTTCTCGCGGGCTGCGTTCGGGTAGCGCGAATCATAGCACCACGGTGCGAGAAGCTCCTAGAATGTCGCTGTGCTGACGGTCCGGGATCTCTCGAAGTCCTACGGCGGCGCGCGGCCGCGCGAGGTGCTGCGCAGCGTCTCGCTCGAAGTCCGGCGCGGCGAATACGTCGCCATCGTCGGCGAGTCCGGGGTCGGCAAGTCCACGCTCCTCAACCTGGTTGCGGGCCTCGATTCCCCGGACCGGGGCAGCATCGTCCTCGACGGCAGGGACGTTACCTCGCTCGACGACGCGGCGCGCACGCTGCTGCGCCGGGCGAGCATCGGCTTTGTGTTCCAGGCGTTCCACCTGCTGCCGCATCTCACCGTGGCGCAGAACGTCGCCCTGCCCCTTACCCTGAACGGCATGGGCCCGGCGCAGGCCGCGGCGCGCGTCGAGGAAATGCTCGCGGCGGTCGGGCTGGCGGAAGCGGCGCGGAGCTATCCGCGCGAGCTGTCGGGCGGCGAGATGCAGCGGGTCGCGATTGCGCGTGCCCTGGTGCACCGGCCCCTGCTGGTGCTCGCCGACGAGCCCACCGGCAACCTCGACGCGGAAACCGCAAAGCAGGTCCTGGCGTTGCTGCGCGAGCAGGTCAAGCGCGAATCCGGAGCGGGCATCCTGGTCACCCATTCGGCGCTCGCCGCGGCGAGCGCCGACCGCGTGCTCACGCTCACCGCGGACGGATTGAAACCGTGAGCACGGCCGCGCGTCGATCCGAGGGAGGCCGCTTCCTGCTGCTCCACGCGCTCGTCCTGGGGCCGCTGCGCGAGCATCCCGGCCGCGCCGCGCTGGCGGTTCTCGCCATCGCCCTCGGGGTCGCGCTGGGCGTCGCGGTTCACCTCGTCAATTCAAGCGCGCTCAACGAATTCGAGCTCGCCGCGCGGCACCTCGCCGGCGAGGCCGATCTCGTGGTGCGCGGCCCGCGCGCCGGGTTCGAGGAGTCATGGTATCCCCGGCTGGCGCGGCTGCCACAGGTCGAGGCGGCCAATCCGGCCCTCGACCTCGAGGTGCCGCTCGCCGGACGCCCTGATAGCCTGCGCATCCTCGGCTTCGACCCGCTGCGCGCGGCGCAGGTGCAACCCTCGCTCCTGCCGGAGCGCTCGAGCATGACTCTCGACCTCTTCGACGCCGACGCGATCTTGCTCAGCTCCTCCGCGGCGGAATGGCTCCGTCTGAAGCCGGGTGACCGGCTCGAGGTGCAGGTTGGCACCCGTGCCATCACCCTCAAGGTCGTGGGCCTGCTGCCGCACGCCGCATACCGCCAGAGGCTGGGCGTCATGGATGTCGCTGCCGCCCAATGGCGCCTGGCGCAGCTCGGACGATTGAACCGGGTGGATCTGCGCGTGAAACCCGGCACGGACGTCGCGGCCTTTCGCCGCGAGCTGCAGGGCTTGCTGCCCACCGGCGTGCAGGTGATGACGCCGGAGATCGAAGTCGAACGCGGCGCAAATCTCACCCGCGCCTACCGCTTGAACCTCGACATGCTGGCGCTGGTTGCATTGTTCACCGGCGCGTTTCTCGTGTTCTCCTCGCAGGTCCTGGCGCTGCTGCGCCGGCGCACCCAGCTCGCCCTCCTGCGTGCACTGGGGGTCACGCGCGGCATGCTCCTCGCCCGCCTGCTTGCGGAAGGCGCGGTGATCGGCGTGATCGGCGCGATCCTCGGCACGCTCTTCGGCTACGCGCTTGCGCGCCATGCCCTCGCGCTGGTCGGCGCTGACCTCGGCGCCGGGTACTTCCGCAACATCGTCGCGGCGCTTGAGATCGAACCCGGCACGCTCGCATTTTTCGCTGCGCTCGGCGTGCTGTTCGCCGTGCTGGGCGCCAGCGCGCCCGCGTGGGAGGCCGCGCGCCGTCCACCCGCGCGCGCGCTGCGCGCGGGCGACGAGGAGGAAGGCCTCAGGAAATGGCACACGCTCGCGTGGGGCGCTGCCTCGATCGCGGCCGGACTGCTGCTGTCGCTTGCGCCCGCCGTCGACGGCCTTCCCCTCGCCGGTTATCTCTCGATCGGACTGATCCTGCTCGGCTCGGTGCTGGTCATGCCTCACCTCGTCGAGGCGTGCCTGCGCTGGCTGCCCGCGCCCGGGCGCGCGCCGCTGGCAATCGCAATCGCGCAATTGAAGGCGACGCCGCGCCAGGCGGCGATCAGCGTCGCCGCCATCGTCATCAGCTTCAGCCTGATGGTGTCCATGCTGATCATGGTGAGCTCGTTCCGGACCTCGCTCGAATCGTGGCTCGAGCGGATGCTGCCCGCCGACCTCTATCTGCGGCCGGCGCGCTTCGGGGAAACGGCGTTTTTCACGCCGGATGAGCAGGCCCGCATCGCCGCGACGCCGGGCATCGAGCGCGCTGCGTTCATACGCACGCAGAACCTGCTGCTCGCGGTGGAGCGTCCGCCGGTCACGTTGCTTGCGGGACCGGTGGATGCCCGTGACCCGGGCAAGCTGCTGCCGCTCACCAGCCCCCCTTACGCGCTGCGCCCGGATGACCCGCCGCCGGTATGGGTATCCGAGGTCGCCGCGGATTTCTACGGGTTGCGCGCGGGTGCACGCGTGCAGCTGCCGATCGGCGGCGTGCTGCGCTCCTACACCGTCGCCGGCATCTGGCGCGACTACGCGCGCCAGAACGGCGCCATCGCGATGAACCGCGGGCTCTACGTCGAGCTGACCGGTGACCGCCTCGTCAACGACGTGGCCTTGTGGGTCGCCAAGGGCACCGCCCTCGTGGACGCGCAGCGCGACGTGCGCGGCCGTTTGCCCGCCGCCGCCAGCTTCGAGATCGCCACCACCCGCGATCTGCGTGAAACCTCGCTGCGCGCGTTCGACCGCACGTTCGCGATCACCTACGCGCTGGAGATCGCCGCGGTCGTGATCGGGTTGTTCGGCGTGAGCGTTTCCTTCAGCGCGCAGGCGCTCGCGCGGCGCCGCGAGTTCGGCGTGCTGCGGCACGTGGGCATGTCGCGGCGCGAGATCGGCGCGATGCTGGGCTGCGAAGGCGCGGTGGTGGCGGGGCTCGGCTGCGCCATGGGGCTTGCGACCGGGTGGCTCGTAGGCCTGATCCTCACCCACGTCGTCAACCGCCAGTCCTTCCACTGGAGCATGGAGCTCGACATGCCCTGGCGGCCGCTCGCCGGTCTCGCGCTGCTCGTCATCGCCGCCGCTGTCGCGACCGCCGTCTGGAGCGGGCGCGCGGCGATGGACGACGATGTCATCCGCGCCGTGCGGGAGGACTGGTAGAGAGCCAAGGACGAAGGCAGAAGGATGAAGGATGAAGGTGCAAATCGTTTGCTGAATCGCAGGCGCTCGCTTGCGCTCTTGGGCGGCGCGTTGGTAGCGCCCCTCGCTCTTGCGCGAATCACGAATCACGAGTCACGAATCACGCCGTTCGCGCCGGTGGTGCCGGGCTACCGCCTGCAATTTCCCCGGGACGAGGGCAGCCACCCGGATTTCCGCGTCGAGTGGTGGTACGTGACCGGCTGGCTGGAAGATGCCGGCAGGCCGCTCGGCTTCCAGCTCACCTTCTTCCGCGCGCGGCCGGAACTCAGGCACGACAATCCGAGCGCCTTCGCCCCGCGGCACATCATCATCGGCCATGCCGCTCTGTCCGATCCCTCGGTGGGCCGGCTCGTCAGCGCGCAGCGCGCGGCGCGCTCGGGCTTCGAGCTGGCCGGCGCCGACCAGGGCCGCATGCGAGTATGGCTCGACGAATGGCGGCTTCATCGGGAAGGCCGGAGCTACCGGGCGCGAATCCCGACGCCGGAGTTTTCCATCGACTTGACGCTCGACGCCGTCCAGCCGCCGTTGTTACAGGGAGAAGACGGGTTCAGCCGCAAGGGACCCGCCCCCGAATCAGCCAGCTATTACTACAGCCTGCCGCATCTCAGGGTGAGCGGAACCGTTGAACGCGGCGGGAAGCCGCGCCAGGTCAACGGTTCCGCCTGGATGGACCACGAGTGGTCGTCGCAATACCTCGAGAAGGACGCCACGGGCTGGGACTGGATCGGCATCAACCTCGACGACGGCGCGGCGCTCATGGCGTTCCGCATGCGCGACCGGCAAGGCGCCTCTTTGTGGGCCGGCGGCGCGCTGCGCCGCGCAGACGGTTCGCTACGGGTCTTTTCTCCGGAGGACATCGGCTTCGCGCCGCGCCGCGAGTGGCGCTCGGCGCGAACCGGAACGAGCTACCCGGTGGCATGGGTGGTGAGAGCGGGAGATCGCGAGCTCGCGATCGAGCCGCTCTTCGACGACCAGGAGCACGACGCCCGCGCATCGAGCGGGACCATCTATTGGGAAGGCGCGGTGCGGGTGCTCATCGACGGAAAAGCCGCCGGCCGGGGCTATCTCGAGCTCACCGGTTACTGGCGTCCGCTCCGGATGTGAACTTTTGCGCGGACGCGTGCCACCCGCGCCGTTGCGGCTCACACCCCAAGCGACGGGCACCGCGCGCTCTTCCCCGGCCCTGTCCACGCGCTTGGCGCACCCCAATACCTCGCTAATAAACAGATACATAGCGACTTATCTACCGGTGCTTTCCTGGCCCGGAAACCGGGATCCGCAGGCGACCGCCGCGGAAGCCCGCGCGCTCGCGCTGCGAAAAGCGTGCAACGCATGACATAGATCAAAACTGCTGATGAAGGGACGCACTAGATTTTATGGCGTCACGCAAGAGGATGAACAAAAGCCCCGCGACGCCCGGGAACCGGCGCCGCGGGCACGAGCGGACGAAAAGAAGCGAGATTGATGCCTGACCCGCACCCGGAACCCGCGTTCGAGATCGTGGCGCGAGAGGACTTCTCCGACGCCACCTACCTGCTGGAAATCCGCCACCCGCTGCTGGCGCGGGCTGCAAGACCGGGCCAGTTCGTCATCGTCATGTCCCACGAGCATGGAGAGCGGATCCCGCTCACCATCGCCGACTTCGATCGGAAAAAAGGGACGATCACGCTGGTCGTCCAGGCAGTCGGCAAGACGACCAAGGAGATGCAGCAGGACTGCGCGGTGGGAACGCGCCTCTACGGCGTGGTGGGCCCGCTCGGCGCACCCAGCCGGATCGGCCATGCCGGGAAAGTGGTGTGCGTCGGCGGCGGCCTCGGTGTCGCCCCGGTCTTCCCGCAGGCGCGGGCCTTCAAGGAAAACGGCGCCTACGTGATCGGCGTCGTCGGCTTCCGCACCCGGAACCTCGTGTTCTGGGAGGACAAGTTCCGCTCCTGCTGCGACGAGTTGATCGTCTGCACGGACGACGGCTCGAGCGGGATCAGGGGATTCGTCACGGACGGCCTGAAGCTCGCGCTCCAGCGGCACCGCGACATCAACGAGGTGGTCGCCATCGGCCCCCCGGTCATGATGAAGGCGTGCGCGGCGGTCACGCGCCCGCACGACATCAAGACCGTGGTCAGCCTCAATCCGATCATGGTGGACGGCACCGGCATGTGCGGCGGTTGCCGGGTGAAGGTCGGCGGCCAGGTGCGCTTTGCCTGCGTGGACGGGCCTGATTTCGACGGCCACCAGGTCGATTTCGACGATCTCATGTCCCGGCTGCGGCGCTTCACCCGCGAGGAGCGGGTCGCACTCGAGCGCTGGTCGGAGCGCTGCCGCATGAGAATCGCTCCCGCCCCATCGGGCCCGCCGGCCGAGGAAGCCGAAGCGCTGGCGCTGCCCGATCCTTACGAAGAAGCGCAGGGCGGCTAGCATGGCGAAAAAGAAGACGATACGCACCATCCCGCAGGAGCGCACCGCGATGCGCGAGCAGGACCCGCGCGCGCGCGGGAAGAACTTCGCGGAGGTGGCCTGCGGCTATTCCCTCGAGGAGGCGCTGAACGAGGCCGAGCGCTGCCTTCTCTGCCCGGACCCGGCTTGCGTCGAAGGCTGCCCGGTCAGCATCGATATCCCGGGCTTCATCCGCAAGATCAGCGCCAAGGACTTCCGCGGCGCCTACGACGTCATCACCGACACCAATCTGCTGCCGGCGATCTGCGGGCGGGTCTGCCCGCAGGAGACGCAGTGCGAGGGCGTGTGCCCGGTGGGCGAGACGCTCGAACCGGTCGCAATCGGCCGCCTCGAGCGCTGGGTGGGCGACCGCGCCATCGCCGAAGGCTGGACGAACCTCCCTCACATCGAACCGACCGGCTTCAAGGTCGGCATCGTCGGCTCCGGGCCCGCGGGCATGGCGTGCGCGGCCGACCTGGCCAAGGCAGGATGCGACGTCACGGTCTACGAAGCGTTCCATCAGCCGGGCGGCGTCCTCAAGTACGGCATCCCCGATTTCCGCCTGCCGAACGCCGTGATCGACGCCGAGATCGAGAACCTGCGCCGGCTCGGCGTCAAGTTCGAGTGCAACACGCTCGTCGGACGCCTGTTCACCATCGAGGACATGATCGACGCGATGGGCTTCCACGCCGTCTTCATCGGCACCGGCGCCGGCTACCCTTCCCTGCTCGGGATCCCGGGCGATTCCCTGGGCGGCGTGCTGTCGGCCAATGAACTCCTCACGCGCTGCAACCTCATGGGTGCCCGCGACTTCCCGAACCATGACACGCCGGTGCCGCTCGGCCGGCACGTCGCCGTCATCGGCTCGGGCAACACGGCGATGGACGCGATGCGGGTCTGCCTGAGGCTGGGCGCCGAGAACGTGCACTGCATCTACCGCCGCACGCGGGCGGAGAGCCCGGCGCGCGCCGAGGAGCTTCACCACGCCGAGGAGGAAGGCATCGAGTTCCACTGGCTCACGAACCCGGTCGAGATTCTCGACGACGGGGCGGGCAACGTTCGCGGCATGCGCTGCATCCGCATGGAGCTCGGCGAGCCGGACGGGTCGGGACGGCGCCGGCCGGTGCCCCTCGCCGGCAGCGAGTTCGAATTCCCGTGCGACATGGTGGTCTTCGCGATCGGGACCCACGCGAACCCGATCATCGGGCAGACCTCGAAGCTCAAACTCGGCAAGAAAGGCTACATCGAGGTGGACGAGAGCCTCGCCACCTCGATGGCGGGTGTCTTCGCCGGCGGCGACATCGTCACGGGGGCCGCGACCGTCATCGAAGCGATGGGCGCGGGCCGCAAGGCGGCGCGCAGCATCAAGGCTTATCTCGGCATCCGCGACACCGGCGTCGTCTACCTTCCCGAGCGCCGGGGAAGCGCGGGCAAGCTCTTCGGGATCGACCTCTCGGAACGGAACTTCGCCCGCGTGCGGGTCGCGCCGGCGCCGGCCGCGAAACCGCGCGACCAGGCGCCGCGGTTCGCCGAGGAGATGATCAACATCGGCTAGGACTCGAGATGAACGATACGCTCGCAGCAGGCCCGCTCGCCGAGACCGTCCGGCGGATTCCCGCGGCGGCGAGCCGCAAACCCGCCGTCACGCTGGCGGAGCACGTCGTCGAGGTGATCAGCGACTCCGGCGAAGGCGCGCAGCGCTGCGGCCAGTCGCTCGGCGCGATCGCGGCGAAGATGGGTAACGGCGTGTGGACGGTCGAGATCATTCCGGCCGAGATCCAGCCGCCGGCGCGCTCCATCGCCGGGGCGAGCGGCAACCGGATCCGCCTCGGTTCCAGGCGCATCACCAACGGCGGGGACGAGACGGATCTCGTCGTGGCCTTCAACGAGCAGGTCCTGCTCGGGCGCGTGCGGGCGCGCGACCTCAAGGCGGGCTGCATCATCCTGCTCGAGAGCATGTGGCGCCACGACAAGGATCCCAAGATCGCCGCCTCCTACGTCGAGACCCATCGCCGGCTCCTGGCGGAAGGCTACCGGGTCTACGAAGTGCCCATGGAACAGACGTGCCGGCCCCACGTCGGCGACCCGCGGCGCGGCAAGAACATGTTCGCCCTCGGGATGCTGTGCAGCATCTACAGCCTCGACCTCGGGCTGGCGCGCGAGCAGATCGCCTTCGTATTCCGCAAGAAGGACGAGGAGGTGATCGAGGCCAATCTCACGCTCCTCCAGGCGGGCTACGACTGGGCCGAGTCCAACCTCGATTTCAAGTTCCGCATCCCCGCCGTGCCCGCAACCGAGCCGCAGGTGGTGGTGAACGGAAACATGGCGCTCGCGCTCGGCGTGCTCGCCTCGGGCATGGAAATTTGCGCGATGTATCCCATCACGCCGGCGACCTCGGCCTCCCACTATCTGTGCGAGGTGTTCGAGAAGGTGGGCGGGATCGTGCACCAGGCGGAGGACGAGATCGCGGCGTGCGCGTTCGCGATCGGGGCCTCGTACGCCGGCCGCTGCGCGGTCACCATCACCTCCGGGCCGGGATTCTCGCTCAAGCAGGAGGCGATGGGGCTCGCGGTCATGGGCGAGATCCCGCTCGTCGTCATCAACGTCCAGCGCGGCGGCCCCAGCACGGGCCTCCCGACCAAGGGTGAGCAGAGCGATCTCCTCGCCGCGTGCTTCGGAGCCCACGGGGATGCCCCGAAAGTGGTGATGGCGCCGGCGACCATCGAGGAGTGTTTCTATTCGGTCATCACCGCGCGCAAGATCGCCGAGAGCTTCAACATGGTGGTGGTGGTGCTCTCGGACGCCAATCTCGCGACCGGCCAGCAACCGTTCCCCCGCCCCAGGTTCAACGAGTCATGGCTCGCCCCGCCGGTGGATCAGAGCGCGGTGCCCGAGGGCGCGAGGCCGTACGACTGGGATCCGGCGACCGGGCTCGCGCGCCGCTTCGTCCCGGGCCAGGCGGGCGGCATGCACTGCCTCACGGGCCTCGCGCATGACCGGCTGAGCCACGTCGCCTACGATCCGCAGGTGAACGAGGAAGCGATCCGCGCGAGGAGCCTCAAGCTCGCCGCCTTCCAGAAGACGCTCAAGACGCCGCCCGTGTTCGGCGACGGGAGCGGCGATCTGCTCGTCATCGGCTGGGGCAGCACCCGGGGCGCGATCGAAGAGGCGGTCGGGCGGCTGCGCGCGGAAGGCCTGAAAGTGTCGTCCCTGCACCTCACTTTCCTGCAGCCGATGCCCTCCGGCATCAAGGAGGTGATGCAGCGCTTCAAGCGGGTGATGACGATCGAGGCGAACTGGTGCGACCGTCCGGAGGACGAGATCATCGACGAGAACAATCGCCGCCACTCGGCCCTCGCCATGCTGCTGCGGTCCCGTTACCTGATCGATGTCGACTGCTGGAGCGAGGTGCAGGGCCAGCCGATCAAGCCCGGCACCGTCTGCCGCGTGATCCGCGAGAAGCTGGCGCAATGAAAGGCCACGCACATGACCATTCCGACCACTGAATGCCTGCTCCGCCTCTACGAGGAGGAGCACGACCTCGAGGAATACCAGGGCAGCATTCCGCGCTGGTGCACCGGTTGCGGCGACAACGCGATTCTCGCCGCCGTGCAGCGGCTGTGCCGCGACGAGGGACTGCGCCCGGAGAAGACCGTGTTCGTATCGGGAATCGGCTGCGCGAGCCGCTTTCCGCATTACATGAAGACCTACGGGTTCCACGGCATCCACGGCCGGGCGCTGCCGATCGCCGAAGGCATCAGGATGGCGCGCCCCGACCTGCACGTGTTCGTGAACACCGGCGACGGCGACTGCTGCAGCATCGGCGCCGCCCACTGGGTGCATGCGCTGCGCTACAACATGAACATGACCGTGCTGCTGCACGACAACCAGATCTACGGGCTCACCAAGATGCAGGCCTCGCCGACCTCGCCTTTGGGGCTCAAGAGCAACACCACGCCGCGCGGGGCGTACCTCGACGCGTTGAATCCCCTGACCGTCACGCTCGGGGTCACGAACGTCTCCTTTGTCGCGCAGGCGGTCGACTGGATTCCGGAGGTGCTCTACAACATCGTCCGGGCGGCTTTCCGCCACAAGGGGTGCTCCTTGGTGCGCATCGTGCAGCGCTGCCCCGAGTGGCTGCCGAGGATATTCGAGCCGTGGCTGCACGAGCCGCAACGGGTTCGGGTGCTCACGCACGCGAACGGCCTCAGCCTGAGCGCGGGCCTCGCCAAGGTCTACCAGAACCACGAGGAGCACGACCCGGCGAACCTCCACCGCGCGCGCGAGATCGCCTCGATCGTTGACCCGATCCCCGTGGGCATCCTCTACCGCAATCCGGACATCCCCTGCTACGAGGAGCTGCGCCAGGCCGGGCGCCTGCGCACGCCCGAATTCATCCGCGAGGGCTTCGAGCAGGAGCTCGACAAGTTCACGGTCTGGCCGCAGGGCGAGGCGCCTGGGCGCGCCGCTGCCTGAGGCCCCGGCCGCGCTCAAGAAGCCTGGAGTGAACCGGAAAGCCGAACCGCCATGGACCAGGAGCTGCAACGCCAGGTCGCCTTCCACCTGACCGGCAAGCGAGCCGACAGTCTGCATGCGGTCGATGCTCGCGGCCTGCGTCCCGCCGTTCTCGCCCCCTATCGAGACCTCACGCGCCTGCGCTACGACTTTCCGCTCGTGCTCGTGCGCGAAGGGCCGGACGACGAGTTCGCGCAATCCCTCTCCGGCATCATCGACCGTGTCCTGCGGGAAATCGCGCCGCGCGGCATCGAGGGCGAGCGGCTGAGAGGACATGTCCTGCGGCTCGAGCGCGAGATTCGGACCGCGGTCGCGCAAGGCGCCCGCGGATCGCTTTCCGAGCTCTGGGAGCTCGGGGCGCGCCGTCTCGCCGCGGGGGCCGGCGAATCGGTCGGGGAAAGCCTCGCCCGCGCCCGCTCCGCTCTCGCCGCCGACGGCGAGATGGTCGACTGCGACGAGACGATGCCCGTGCGCCTCCTCACCCACGCCTGGCAGCGCGTCCAGGACCGGAAGGCGCGCCGCTTCCGCGAGGAAACGAGCCGCCTCGTGCTGCGGCTCACCGACATCCTGCGGGCGGATTTCGTCCGCTCGGAAGCCGGGTGCAGCCCCGCGAGCCTGAAGGCCGCGGTCGGCACCGTGCACGCGCCGGCCTTCGACTTCGACGCGATGTCGCGCCTGCTCGCCAAGGTCGCGGCCAAGGACCCGCTGCCCGAGAGCCGCTGCCGCCGCATCCGCTGGGCGGTCTCGGTGCTCCGGTCGCAGCGTTTCTTCCCCGGCGGCAACGGGGCCACCGGCGGCGAATCCGCGCGAGGTTACGGCTTCGTTTTCGATAACTGCGCCGGCGCCCTCGAGGCGTTCCGCGCGCGGCTGCCGGAAATGATCGGTCTCGTCAAGGCGATCGCGGTGGCGGAGCTCGAGGTCGACAGCCGTTATGTCGAGTCGAAGCACGACGCCTTCTTCGAGCACTTCGACGAGAGCGCGCTCGGCGCGAGGGACCTCGCTCTTTTCCCCGATTACCTGGTGTGCCTGCGCCCGGGCCCGGAAAACGCGGCGGACAACGCGAGGCTGATGGAACTCCTCTCCTCCCCCCTGCCGGTCAAGGTCCTCGTCCAGAGCGATGACGTCGTGGAGGAGTCGACCTTGAGCGACGGGCACTTCGCTTTCGGCGTGCGCGCGACGCAGCTCGCGAGCACGGTGGTCGGCCTGGGCCGGGTCTATGTCCTGCAATCGTGCAGCTCCAACCTGTTGCAGCTGCGCGAGCGCATCGCGAGCGGGCTCGCCTATCCCGGGTCAGCCCTGTTCAGCGTCTTCTGCGGCCCGGCCCGCTACTTCGGCGGCCTGCCGCCCTATCTCAGCGCGGCCGCGGCGATGCACTCGCGCGCTCTTCCGGCCTTCAGCTACGACCCGGCCGGCGGTCCGGACTGGGCATCCCGCTTCCGCCTCGAGGACAATCCCCAGACGGAGCTCGACTGGCCGGTGCAGACTTTCGCCTACGAGGACGAAGAGCGCCAGCGGGTCACGCAGGAGCTCCCCTTCACCTTCGTCGATTTCGCGGCCTGCGACGCCCGCTATGCCGCGCACTTCGCCGACATTCCGCCCGCGCAGTGGAACGCCAACATGGCGCCCGTTTCCGAGTGCCTGGCGCGCGAGGCGCACGGTCTCACCGACAAGGTGCCCTATCTGCTGATGGTGGACGAGGACAACGTTCTGCACCGGGTCATCGTCGACGGCAAGCTCATCGAGGCAGCCCGGCGTTGCCACGAGACGTGGAACAAGCTGCAGGAGCTCGGCGGGGTTCACAACTCGTACGCCGAGCGGCTGCTTGCGCGCGAGAGGCAGGCCTGGGAGGAGCAGAAGCGGCGGGAGCTCGCAGCACTCGGCGCCGCGCCCGCTCCCCCCGCCCCGGGCGCGAGGGCTCAGGCCGCGCCTGCGGCCGTGATGGAGAAGCCGGCGCCGGCCGAGGTCGCGCCGGAGGAAAGACCGGCCGACGAGCCCTACATCGAGACCCCCCGTTGCACGAGCTGCGACGAGTGCACCCAGATCAACAACAAGATGTTCGCCTACGACGCGAACAAGCAGGCCTACATCGCGGATCTCGGCGCCGGAACCTACCGCCAGCTGGTGGAGGCGGCCGAAGCCTGCCAGGTCTCGATCATCCACCCGGGCAAGCCGCGCGACCCGAACGAGCCGGGGCTCGCTGAGCTGGTCGAACGCGCCGCAGCCTTCAGCTGAGCTTGCGCGCGGGCGCGGCCTGCGGCGCGCGAAGCCTTCGCGTCAGAACCGGAACCCGCAACCGTCCGTCGTCGGAAGCCGCGCCCGGCCTCAAGACCTGGCCGGTTTGGCCCGCTCGCGGTCCGGGGCGAGGTTCAAGCCGCCGCGGATTTGGCGGCTTGAACCTTCTCGAAGGTGAAACCGGTCTTCCGATAATCGACGCGGACCGTGTCCCTGGCGGCGAAGCGGCCCTCGAGGATCGCCTTGGCGAGCGGGTTCTCGATGCTCGCCTGGATCGCGCGCTTCAGCGGGCGCGCGCCGTAGACCGGGTCGAAGCCGGCCGAGGCGAGCTCTTTCAGCGCGGCCTCGCTCACCTCGAGCTTCATCTCGAGCCCCGCGAGCCGCTTCTCGAGCAGAGCGAGCTGGATCTTCGCGATCGACCGGATGTGCTTTTCGTCGAGCGCGTGGAAGACCACGATCTCGTCGATCCGGTTCACGAATTCCGGCCGGAACTGCGCCTTCACCTCGCCCAGCACAGCGAGCTTGACCACCTGGTAATCGTCGCCCGCCATGCCCTGGATCATCTGCGAGCCGAGGTTGGAGGTCATCACGATCACCGTGTTCTTGAAATCCACGGTGCGGCCCTGGCCGTCCGTCATGCGCCCGTCGTCGAGCACCTGCAGCAGCACGTTGAACACATCGTGGTGCGCCTTCTCGATCTCGTCGAGCAGGATGAGCGAATAGGGCTTGCGGCGCACAGCCTCCGTGAGGTAGCCCCCTTCCTCGTAGCCGACGTAGCCCGGCGGCGCGCCGATCAGCCGCGCGACCGAATGCTTCTCCATGAACTCCGACATGTCGATGCGGATGAGATGGTCCTCCGAGTCGAACAGGAACTCCGCGAGCGCGCGGCACAGCTCGGTCTTGCCCACCCCGGTCGGACCGAGGAACAGAAACGAGCCGTACGGGCGCTCGGGATCGGCGAGCCCCGCGCGCGAGCGGCGGATCGCGTCCGAGACGAGCTTCACGGCCTCGTCCTGGCCCACCACCCGCTGGTGGATCCGCTCCTCCATCCCGAGCAGCTTCTCGCGCTCGCCCTGCATCATCTTTGCGACCGGAATGCCGGTTGCGCGCGAGACCACTTCCGCGATCTCCTCCGCCCCCACCTGGGTGCGCAGAAGGCGGGGCCGTCCCGTCCCCGGCTTCATGTCGCTCTTCAACTGGGCCTCCAGCTTCGGCATCTTGCCGTACTGGATTTCGGACACCGTCTGCCAGTCGCCCTTGCGCTTCGCCGCCTCCATCTCGTTCTTGAGCCGGTCGAGCTCCTCCTTCACGTGCTGCGAGCCCTGGACCTGCGCCTTCTCCGCCTTCCAGATCTCGTCGAGGTCGGCGTAGTCCTTTTCGAGCTTGCCGATCTCCTCTCCCAGCAGCGCCAGGCGCTTTTGCGAGGCTTCGTCCTGCTCCTTCCTCACCGCCTCGCGCTCGATCTTCAGCTGGATGAGACGCCGGTCGAGCCGGTCCATCTCCTCGGGCTTCGAATCGATCTCCATCTTGATGCGCGAGGCCGCCTCGTCGATCAGGTCGATCGCCTTGTCCGGCAGGAAGCGGTCGGTGATGTAGCGGTGCGAGAGCTCCGCCGCGGCGACGATCGCCGGGTCGGTGATGTCGACACCGTGGTGCACCTCGTACTTTTCCTGCAGCCCGCGCAGGATCGCGATGGTGGCCTCCACGCCGGGCTCGTCCACGAGCACCTTCTGGAAGCGGCGCTCGAGCGCGGCGTCCTTCTCGACGTACTTGCGGTACTCGTCGAGCGTCGTCGCGCCGACGCAGTGGAGCTCGCCTCGCGCGAGCGCGGGTTTCAGCATGTTGCCGGCGTCGATCGCGCCCTCCGCCTTGCCGGCACCCACCATGGTGTGCAGCTCGTCGATGAAGACGATGGTCTCGCCCGCGTCCTGCGCGATTTCCTTCAGCACCGACTTCAGACGCTCCTCGAATTCGCCGCGGTACTTGGCGCCCGCGAGCATCGCCGCCATGTCAAGAACCAGCACGCGCTTGCCCTTCAGCGGTTCGGGCACTTCCCCGTTGACGATGCGCTGGGCGAGCCCTTCCACGATGGCGGTCTTGCCCACGCCGGGCTCGCCGATCAGCACCGGGTTGTTCTTGGTGCGCCGCTGCAGGATCTGGATCACGCGCCGGATCTCGTCGTCGCGCCCGATGACCGGGTCGAGCTTGCCGCCGCGGGCGCGCTCGGTGAGGTCGATCGTGTAGCGCTCCAGCGCTTCGCGGCTCGCTTCGGCTTCGGGGCTCGCGACCGCCTCGCCTCCGCGCACGGCGGCGACCGCCCTCTCCAGCGCGTCGCGGGCGCCGCCCGCCTGCCTGAGCAGCCTTCCCGTCTCGCCCTTGTCCTGCGCGAGCGCCAGCAGAAAGAGCTCCGAGGCGATGAACCGGTCGCCGCGCTTCTGCGCTTCCTTGTCGGTGACATTGAGGAGGTTGCCGAGCTCGCGCGAGACGTTGACCTCGCCGCCTGCGCCCTCGACCTTGGGCAGCCGCTCGATCGCGGCTTTCAGCGCCGAACGCAGCCCGCCGACGTTGACGCCGGCGCGCGCGAGCAGCGACGCGGTGGCCCCGTCCTGCTGGTTCACGAGCGCCGCAAGCAAATGCTGGGGCTCGATGTAGGGGTTGTCGTTGCCGACCGCGAGGCTCTGGGCGTCGGCAAAGGCCTGCTGGAAGCGGGTCGTGAATTTGTCGAAGCGCATAGCGTTACTCTAACCAATTGCCCGGTGCGTGTCGGAACCGGCGGCGTTGCCGCGGTTCGACACGCACCATGACACCGGCACGTAAGCGTCCGGTTCTAATGGGATATTGGGCGTCGTCCCCGGTTTTCAAGCGCCCCGCCTCGGCAACGTTTTCCGGACCTCTCGCGCGGTCGACCCCGGGCTGCCTCGTGGGGCGCCGCGCCCGCGGCGTAGAATGAAGCGAGCCGGCAAGGAAAGCGTTCATGGAAGCAGCCGACGCACTGATTCTCGCGCGGTCCCAGTTCGGGCTCAATATCGCGTTTCACATCCTGTTCCCGACGATCACCATCGGGCTCGCCTGGATCCTGGTCTATTTCCGCGCGCAATATGCGCGCACGGCCGATGCGGCCTGGCTCGAGACCTACAAGCTTTGGGTCAAGATCTTCGCGCTCACTTTCGCGATGGGCGTCGTGTCCGGGATCACCATGTCGTTCCAGTTCGGCACCAACTGGCCCGGCTTCATGCTGGAGGTGGGCAACATCGCGGGGCCGCTGCTCGCCTTCGAAGTGCTCACCGCGTTCTTCCTCGAGGCGACGTTTCTCGGCGTGATGCTCTTCGGCATGAACCGCGTTCCCGGATGGATGCACGTCACCGCTTCGGTGCTGGTCGCGTTCGGCACGACCCTTTCGGCGTTCTGGATCCTCGCCCTCAATTCCTGGATGCAGACGCCGGCCGGGCATGCGATCGCCGACGGCGTGCTCGTGGCGGGCGACTGGTGGCGCGTGATCTTCAACCCGTCGTTTCCCTACCGCTTCACGCACATGATGCTGGCATCGGGACTCACCGCCGCCTTCGTGGTCGCGGGGCTCTCGGCATGGCGGCTGTTGCGCGCGCCGCGCGACGGCGCAGCCGCGCGCACGCTGCGCACCGGCGTCGTGATCGCCGCGGTGCTCGCGCCGCTGCAGATCGCGGCGGGCGACCTTCACGGGCTCAACACGCTCGAGCACCAGCCCGCGAAGATCGCCGCCATCGAGGCGCTCTGGAAGACGCGCGACGGCGCTCCCCTCGTGCTCTTCGCGATCCCGAACCCCGGCCTGCAGCGCAACGACTTCGCGATCGAGATCCCGAAGGGCGCGAGCTGGATCCTCGAGCGCGACGCCGATGCGCGGTTGCAGGGCATCGACGCCTTCGCGCCCGATGCGCCGCCGGTCGCGCCGGTATTTCTCGCCTTCCGCGTGATGGTGGGGATGGGCCTCGCCATGCTCGCGCTCGCGTGGGCCGGGTTGTGGGCCACCCGCAAGGGCCGGGCGGCGCCCCGCTCGCTCCTCTGGTCCTTCGCCGCATTCACGTTCTCGGGATGGGTCGCGACGCTGGCGGGCTGGCTCGTGACCGAGATCGGGCGCCAGCCCTGGCTCGCGACCGGCCTGCTGCGCACGGCAGATGCGCTCGGCGCCGTCTCCGAAGGCGAGCTTGGCGCGAGCCTCACGGGCTATCTCGTCACCTACGGCCTGATGCTCGTCGCCTACATGGTCGTGATCACGCACCTCGCTGGCACGGCCAGCGGGCCCGCCGCGCCGAACCCGGCCGCCGCGCCGGCTGGAGCTCGAGCATGACACCCGATCTCCCGGTCGTCTTCACCATCCTCATGGGCGCGGCGATCCTCGCCTACGTGGTGCTCGACGGCTACGATCTCGGCGTCGGCATGCTGATGCCCGGCGCCGATGAGCGCGAGCAGGACGTCATGGTCTCCTCGATCGGGCCGTTCTGGGACGCGAACGAGACCTGGCTCGTCCTGGGCGTGGGCCTGCTGCTGGTCGCGTTTCCGGTCGCGCACGGCGTCATCCTCGGCGCGCTCTACCTGCCGGCCGCGGCGATGCTGATCGGCCTCATGCTGCGCGGGGCCGCCTTCGAGTTCCGCGTGAAGGCCGAGGGATGGCACCGCGAGCTGTGGAACTGGCTGTTCTGGTTCGGTTCGTTCCTCGCTTCGCTCGCCCAGGGGCTGATGCTCGGGCGCTACATAACGGGCTTCGAGGCCGGCATCGGCTACTTCCTGTTTTCGCTGGTCGTCGCGGGCGGCGTATGCGGGGGCTACGTGCTGCTCGGCGCAACGTGGCTCATTCTGCGCACCGAGGGCGCCCTGCAGAAGAAGGCGATCGGGTGGGCGCGCTGGGGGCTCGCATGGGTGGCGCTCGGCGTCGTCCTCGTGAGCGTCGCGACTCCGCTCGTGAGCGAGACGGTGCGCGAGCGGTGGTTCGACTTCCCGCGCACGCTGGGACTGATGCTCCTGCCGGCCGCGAGCGTGGCGGCGTGGCTGTGGGTGTGGCATCTCGCCGGCCGGCTCGGCACAGGGCAACGCGCGCCCGAGTGGGGACCGTTCGCGGGCGCGGTCACGATCTACATCCTCGCCTTCACCGGGCTCGCTTACAGCTTGTTCCCCTACGTCGTCATCGACCGGCTCACGATCTGGGACGCCGCGGCGCACCCCTCCTCGCTCAAGATCGTGCTCGTCGGCGCGCTCATCGTGCTGCCGTTCGTCATCGGGTACACTGCGTACTCGTACTACGTGTTCCGCGGCAAGGCCTCCGCAAAGCTCTACGATTAATTCTTTTGAAGAAAGGACGACCCATGATCTACGAAGTGCGAACCTACGATCTCAAGCCGCGCTCGGTGCCCGAGTTCGAGAGACGCTTCGGCGAAGCCTACGAGAAGCGCAAGAAGTATTCGGAGCTCGCCGCGTTCTGGCACACGGAGATCGGGCCGCTCAACCAGGTGGTGCACGTCTGGCCGTACCAGGATTTGCTCGAGCGCGATCGCATCCGCGCCGCCGCGGTGAAGGACGGGGTGTGGCCGCCCAAAGCCGGCGAGTTCATCCTTCGCATGCAGTCGGACATTTTCATCCCCTTTTCGATTTCGCCGGAGTTGAAGCCCGCGAAGGTCGGGCCGTACTTCGAGATGCGCACCTACACCTACGCCTCCGGCGAGCTGCCGCTCATCATGAAGAACTGGGAAGCCGCGATCGCGGGGCGCCTCAAGTTCGGGCCGGTCACCGCCATCTGGTACTCGGAAGTGGGCGCCCTCAACAAGTTCGTTCACATCTGGCCCTACAAGTCGCTCGATGAGCGCGTCGAGATCCGGACCAAGACTCGCGCAACCGGCGCATGGCCTCCATCGGAACTGGCCGAGAAGCAGGGCGGGCGCGGCTACCAGCTGCTCGCGCAGGAGAACAAGATCCTGATGCCGGCCTCCTTCTCGCCGCTCCAATGAAATGAACGAGGACCGGTGACGGCTCGTGACGGCCGCGTGGGGCAACGAGGTGACGCGTGAAAACCCCTTCCCACATAAGAGCCTGCGGCATCCAGCGCGGGAGCATTAGTAAATCAAAACAACCCATTGAAGTTGCTTATGTCGGCTTGCCATGTCGAGCGCCGCGGGCGGGACGCCTCTGCATGCCCGCGGAATACTTGACTTCCAGCCAAGGCAGACTAAAACTAAGACCGTTCGCCTGTTGCTCGCGGAGTTTGCGGGCGGGGAGCCCGAACTCCTGACAGCAGCCTGTCGCAGCGCCATGTCCGACGGGTTGCTAGCAGCTTAAAGTCGCGGCAGCGCCCAAGCAGCGTCAAAAAGAAAGCGGCGCGTGCGCAAAGCGCGCCGGAAAGAGAGCTGTCGCGGTTCATTGCAACACGCGCAAGGCGCCCGGGCACCCGGGGCGCATCACAGGAGGAGCACATGGTCTACCCGCAAAAAATCCCGTAGGCGCTTATCTTCGGCTCGGTATCGCGTTCGCCGCGAAGCGGCGGGAAGAAACCAGGAAGGAGGAGATTACGCATGGCTGCAAAAGAATGGCGTACGGAAGACTGGGTAGCGGTCTATCTCGGAATTTTCATCATCGCGGCGTCCCTGGCTGTCTTCAGCTGGAAGATCTTCGACTTAAGGAACGTCAACATTTCGTTCCGCTGGACGACCGACGCGCAGATCGTCTCGCGCACTCCGGGGTGGAACAGCGCGCTCGATGCGATCGTGAAGGAGGCTGAGACCAAGGGCCAGGTAGAGGTGGCGGCGAAGGGCAAGGCGCTGAAGGACGCGCTGCAGAAAGGCGACCGCAAGGGGATCGAAAAGGCCGCCGGTGACCTGCAGAAGACCGGCAAGCGCACCGTGCCGTCGGCGCTGGGGGGCGAGATCCGCGCGCACGCGGCGGCGGTCGCGGAAACCCGCGTGTTCACCCAGCAGAATCTCTTGAGGTCGCTCTACATCGGGATCGCCGCGCTGATCGTCGCCTGCGTGGGAATCGCGCTGATCGGCGGTCCCGTGGGCGCCTTCGCCGTCGGCTTCCCGGTGGTCTTCGTGCTGGCGTGGCTGTCGCGGTTCCTGGCGGGAAACGGCCTCGCAACCGACTCCGGGCTCGAGTACGTCATCTTCGCCCTGTTCCTGGGGCTGCTGATCAGCAACACGATCGGGACCCCGGAGTGGCTCAGGCCAGCGGTGCAGACCGAGTTCTACATCAAGACCGGGCTGGTCATCCTGGGCGCGGGGCTGCTGTTCCTGGAGATCGTGCAGGCGGGGTTGCTCGGAATCCTGCAGGCCATCCTCGTGGTGGGCGTCGTCTGGTACTTCTGCTTCTGGCTGGCAAAGAAGCTCAAAGTGGACGACGATTTTGCCGCGATACTCTCCTCCGGCGTTGCGATCTGCGGCGTCTCGGCGGCGATTGCGACCTGCGGCGCGATCCAGGGCGACAAGAAGAAGCTCTCCTACGTCACCTCGATCGTGCTGATCGTCGCCATTCCCATGATGGTGCTGATGCCGTGGGCCGTGAAAGCGTTCCAGATTCCCGACATCGTGGGCGGCGCCTGGCTCGGCGGCACGCTCGACACCAGCGCCACGGTGGTCGCCGCCGGCGCGCTCATCAGCGACGCAGCGATGAAGACCGGCGTCATCGTCAAGTTCTCCCAGAACGCGCTGATCGGTGTCGCGGCCTTCATCCTCGTCGTCTGGTGGACATTCAAGGCGGGGGTGACGACCGGCGAGAAGCCGAGCGCGGGCATCATCTGGGAACGCTTCCCCAAGTTCGTCCTCGGGTTCATCGTGGCGTCGATCGTGTTCTCGTTCTTCCTGCCCGCCAATCTGGTGGACGGCACGAAGGGGGCGCTCGCGACCTTCCGGACCTGGTGGTTCGCCCTCGCGTTCATTTCGATCGGGCTCGAGACGCGCTTCTGGGATCTGGCGAAGATGGAGGGCGGGCGGCCGGCCGTCGCCTTCATCGGGGCCCAGCTGTTCAACGTCGTATGGACGCTGATCCTCGCCTTCCTGCTGTTCGGCGGGTACATCTTCCCGATCCCCGACATCAAATAGGGGGCTGATCACCGAGCTGCGTGAGGTACTGAGCTAGATTTTTCTGGTCATCGGCCCCGCAGTCCGCCGGCTTTCAAGCCCGGCGGCGCTGCGGGGCTTTTCTTTTCAGGCGCTTGCCGGACCTCGGTCCGGCAAGCGCTTTCTTACTCACAGCAGCCTGTCGGAATCCCAAGCCCGACAGGCGGCTGGCGGCCGCGCATTCTGGTCGATGCGGCCCGCCCGGCGTAGGATGCCCTCGATGGCCAAGGGACTGGCAAGCTGGTTCGGAAAGCGCGAGACGGGACGGCCCTTCGACGCCTTCCAGATCGAGGTCACCTCGCGCTGCAACCTGCGGTGCGTGATGTGCCCGGTCACCGTGCTCGCGGATCGCTGGCCGAGCGTGGACCTCTCCTGGCATAGCTTCGGGCGCATTGCCGCCGCCTTCGAAAAAACGAAGTGGGTCTATCTCCAGGGTTGGGGGGAACCGCTCCTCCACCGGCACATCTTCGACATGATCGGCCTCGCCAAGCGCGCCGGCTGCCGCGTCGGATTCACCACGAACGGGACGCGGCTCACCCGCGGCGCGGGCGAAAGGCTGCTCGCGCTCGGGCTCGACGTGCTCGCGGTTTCCATCGCCGGCGCCAGCGCGTCCACGCACGAGGCGATCCGCGTCGGATCCGATTTCGCGAAGCTGCTCGAAAACCTGCGCGGGTTCCTCGCCATGAGGGCCGGGAAAAAGAGCACGACGCCCAGGCTGGAGCTGCTGTTCCTCATGACCCGGGCGAACCTCGCCGAGCTTCCCGATGTGGCAAGACTGGCGGCCGACCTCGGAGCCGACGAGCTGGTGGCGACCAACCTCGACTACGCGATCACTTCATCGCTCGACGAGCTGAAGGCCTACTCGCTCTCCGCGCAGGCGCGCGCGGCCCGTGACGTCGTGGACCAGGCGAAGCGCGTCGCCCGGCAGGCGGGGCTCGCCTTCCGTCCCTATCCGCTCGAGCCGCGGGAGGTGGCGGTCTGCGATCTCAACCCGCTGAAGATCCTCTTCATCTCGGCCGACGGTTGGGTCTCGCCGTGCGTCTACACGGGGGTGACGGGACAGCAGGAGATCCCGCGTGTGTTCGACGGCGAACCGGTGTCGGTCCCCTCTGTGCGCTTCGGCAACGTCAACGATCAGGGCCTCGCGGAGATCTGGGAAGCCCCCGCCTACCGCGCCTTCCGCCGGCAGTTCTCGGAGCGGGTTCTCGGTGTCGCCAAGCTGGCCGTCGGCGGCGCATCCCGCGCCGCCGCCGAGGCGCCGCTGCCGCCCGCCCCGGAAGCGTGCCGCACGTGTCCCAAGCTCTACGGACTCTGAGAAGCTCTCAGAGTCCGTATCTGCGGCTAATAATTCTTTGTTGCGGCTTCCACGTGCTGAGCGCCTCCGAACAGGACTTCATCGCCGAGAACGCTTACGTCCCCGAGCACGTGCCCGCCTATGTCTGCGCCATCTCCTCGGCTGAGCCGTTTCTGATCGGGGACTACCTGTGCTATCGGGCCGAAAGCGGCATCGTGTTCATCGGCTACCCGCTGAACACTGCATTCGACGAGGCTGGAATGGCTCAGGCCCTCTCAACGGCGATCTCGCGGTCTGCGCCCGAGTCGGTCGCCGTCACGGCTCCGAGCTTGTCGGTGCTGGAGGCATCCTGCCGCGCGGTTGAAAACGATCGCTACTATCGTCTCGACCTGTCGGCGCAGCGCTTGAACCGGGAGGTCGAAGGGATGATCCGGCGCGCATCGCGCGAGCTGGAGGTGGAGCGCGGCGCGCGGTGCGGGGAAGAGCACCGCCGCCTGATCGCCGAATTCGCGGGCTCGCGCGCGTTCACCGACGAGACCCGCTCCATTTTCGAGCGCATTCCCGCATACGTCTCGTCCGCATCCACCGTCGCGGTGTTCAGCGCGCGGGACCGGGACGGCAATCTCGTCGCCTTTGACGTGGCCGAATTCGGCGCGCGCGATTACGCGTTCTATCAGTTCAACTTCATCTCGCGCAGCCGTTACGTGCCGGGCGCGGCGGACCTCCTCCTCCACGAGGTGGTCCGCGCCGCCCGCACCCAGGGCAAACGCTACGTCAATCTCGGGCTCGGCATCAACGAGGGCGTGGCGCGCTTCAAGCGCAAGTGGGGCGGCGTTCCGTTCCTCGATTACGCCTGCTGCCGCTACCGGCCCCGTCGCCCGACGCTCCTCACCGCCCTCATGGGACGGCCGTGATCTCGCCCGAGCAGGAGAATTACGTTCTGGAGAAGGCCTACGTGCCCGAGCACGTCGTGCCCCTGATGACCCTGGTCTCCGGGGGCGAGCCGTTCCTTTTCGGCCGCCATCTTCTGTTTGCGGGGGAGGACTGGGTAATCGTGGTCGGCTATCCGCTCGAGGGCGCGTTCAGCGGGGAGGACCTCGAACGGGTGGTCGGCGACGCCTGCGACCGCTTCCATCCCGCGACGCTATGGCTCATCGCTCCCGAGGTGTCCGGCTCGCTGGCGGACCCGGGGGACGAGAGGGAAAGCGACCACTACTACACCCTCGACCTCCAGGGCTTCGAGATGAGAACGAGGCTCGGCGTCACCGTCGCCAGGGCATCGCGATCACTCAGCGTCGCGAGAGGGAGAGAGCTCTCGGCGGCGCACCGCGAGCTCGTCGCCGAGTTCCTGGAGCGCGAGCGCCCGGCGCCCCGGGTGCGGGCGCTCTTTCTCAGCATGGCGGATTACGTGCCAAAGTCCGGAACCGCCGTCGTGTTGAGCGCAAGAGACGCGGAGGGAGCGCTGGCGGCGTTCTACGTGATCGAGCTCGCGCCGAAGGACTTCGCGACGTACGTCGTGGGCGGCCATTCCAGGCTGCGCTACGTGCCGGGCGCCTCGGATCTCCTCTTCTTCGAGATGGTGAAGCTCGCGCGCGAGCGCGGAAAGCGCTACCTCCACCTGGGACTGGGGGTGAACGAAGGCATCCGCGCGTTCAAGACCAAATGGGGCGGCGTTCCCTCGCTCCCCTACGAATTCGTCGGCCGGCGCCGCGCGGGTCCCGGCATCCCGGGGGCGCTCGCCTCGAAACTCTAGCGATGCTCGACCTGGCGCGCCGGTTGTGGTCGAAGGAGCGGGAGCTCAGGATGATCTGGGAGGTCGCGAAGCGCGGCAAGCGCTCGCGCCTCGTCGGAGCCGCTCACTTCTTCCCCTACCACTTCCGGCGCTCCCTCCGCCGCCTGATCGGGGAAGCGGCAACCGTGCTGCTCGAGGGCCCGCTCGACGCGCAGGCGATGCGCAAGGTCATCGAGTCGGGACGCGGCGAGGAGCGGCTGTCCCTGCTCGATGTCCTGGATGCGGCGACCGTCCGGAGAATCAACAGCGCGCTCGGGATCCCGGCCCCGCCATTGAGCAGCTTCCAGCTGTACCGGGAACTCGTGCTCGGCGATGCCCCGGAGCCGCTCGCTGTCGAGTTGAAGGGGATGAAGCCGTGGATGGCCTTCCTGCACCTCTGGAACCACATCCGGGCGAAGGACGGGTGGACGTACTCGATTGATCTCGATGCCGCCCGTATCGCGGCCGAGCTGGGCAAGCCCGTCGCGCTCCTCGAGACGATCGAGGAGCAGATCGAGGCCCTGAACGGGATCCCGCTTGACCGCATCGTCAGCTTTTTCAGAGACGTGGAGTGGGAAAGCTACGGGAGGACCTACGTGCGGCACTATCTCGAGGGGGACCTCGAATCGGCGATGGCGACCGCGCGCGTGTTTCCGACCTTCTGCGAGTCGATCGTGGACCGGCGCGATCCGCTGCTCTTCGAGCGCATGAGCCCGTTCCTCGAGCAGGGCGGCGCGCTCGCCTTCGTCGGCGTGCTGCACTGCCGCGGCATCATTGCGCGGCTGCGCGCGCGGGGCTTCGACGTGACAGGATTTCCTCGGACCCAGCTCCGAGGAAATCCTTAATGGGAAACCCCCACTTACCCACCGCGCGAGCTGGGGTGTTTTCCACCAAGGAGTCTGTCACGGCGAAAGCCTGGCAGAGCCCTCTCACGGTGTGCGTATCCCGGGAAAAGTGTCGGCGCATTCGTGCCGGTTGCCGTCCGCGTCGTACCAGTAGAGCATCCCGGCTTCCTCGGTGCGCGCCGTCGTCTTGTGAGTGCCGTCGCAGAACGGCTGATTCTTCGACAGGCCGCAGCCGCAGATGAATTTCGCCTCGCCGCCGACTTCGATCCTGTAGGGCCCGGTCGCCGTGCGTTTAACCAGTCTCGCCATATACGCTTCCTCGCGCGTGATTGTTAATCACTCAATACCGCCGCTATGCGGCAGCGCCCGTGGCCGCCTGCTTCGCCCCCGCGCGTGAGCCCGCGGCCGGGTACGGGTAGAGCATGTTGAGCGCCGTGCTCTGGTTGGCGGTCTGCACGATGCGCACGTGCTCGCGCTTCAACTCGCGCGCGTGGCGGCAGCCGCACGAGTGCGCGATCATGTCGATCTCCCTGTTCATGTTCTGCGCGTAGTTCGCCACGCGCAGGTGCTTTTCCTCCACCACCAGCCCGCGCTGCAGGCGCTTGTTGTGCGTCGTGACGCCGGTCGGGCAGGTGTTGGTATGGCATCTCAGGGCCTGGATGCAGCCCAGCGCGAACATGAAGCCGCGCGCGGTGACCACGAAATCCGCGCCCACGCACAGCGCCCACGCCGCGCGCGCGGACGTGACGAGCTTGCCGGCCGCCACGACGCGGATGCGGTCCTTGAGATCCGACTGGAGCAGCGCGTCCACCACGCGCGGCAGCGCCTCGGCGATCGGCAGCGCCATGTGGTCCATCAGCGTTTGCGGGGCCGCGCCGCTCCCGCCTTCACCGCCGTCGATATGCAGGAAGTCGGGCGCATACTCCCGACCCCGCCGCAGCACCGCGTCGCACAGGTCGTTCACGAATTCCCAGCCGCCGATCGCGGTCTTCACGCCCACCGGGCGGCCCGTGAGATCGCGCAGGTAGGCGACCCTGTCGAGCAGCTGATTCGTGTTGGCGATGTCGTAATGGCGGTTGGGGCTCACCGAATCCTTGCCCGGCGCGATGCCCCGGATGCGGGCGATCTCCTCGGTCACCTTGGCCCCGGGCAGCACGCCGCCCTTGCCGGGCTTGGCGCCCTGCGAGAGCTTGATCTCGAACGCCTTCACCACCGTGGCGAGCTCCTTCGCCTTTTCCGGCGAGAAGCTGCCGTCGAGATTGCGGATGCCGTACTTCGCGGTCCCGACCTGCATGACGAGGTCGCACCCGCCTTCGAGGTGAAAGGGGGCGAGCCCGCCCTCCCCGGTGCCGAGCCAGCAGCCGGCGAGCGCGGCGCCTCTCGAGAGCGAGCGCACCGCCGGCGCGGAGATCGCGCCGAAGCTCATGCCGCTCACGTTCACGATCGAGCGCGCCTCGAAGGGATGCCTGCAGTAACCCTCGCCGATCACGAGCGGCGGCGTGGGGAGGCGGTCTTCCTCCAGCACGGGGAAGGCGTGATTGACGAAGATGATCGAGCCCGGCTCGCGCAGATCGTTGGTCGAGCCGAAGCCGATGATGCTGCCTTCGCCCTTCGCCAGGCGGTAGACGAAGCCGCGCGTCGCGCGGTTGAAGGGCATCTCGGCGCGGTCGCCCGCGAAGAAATATTGCCGGAAGTACTCGCCGAGGTTCTCGAAGAAAAAACGCAGCCGGCCGACAACGGGGAAATTGCGCAGGACGGTGTGCTTTTTCTGGGTGACGTCGTGGATGATGAGGACGATGAGACCCCCGATCAGCGCGAGCCCCAGCACCGTCCCGATGCCGTACGACAGGACGCTCACAATGCCGTCCATCCCGCCCCCTCAGGAATTTGTCGAGCCATGGTCCGACCAATTCCTATCGCAAAACCGCTTCCAGGAACCATTCAGCCCGCCGGACTTAACAATCCGCTCCTGCATCGGGAGTTTGTCGGGGCCAGATCCGAGAAACTCCCAGGGCTGCTAGTGCCGTTCCAACTTGTCTCCCCGAAATCCCGGCGGCTTCCCTACCGCTGATAACCGGCCTCAGGCGGGTTGCGCGAATTGGCACAAATAGTTGGAACGGCACTAGAATCGCCGGTAACTATAGAGGAAATCGATGGATTTGGCATCCGAGATCGAGCGCGACGTCGCGGCGGCACTCGCCGAAGACGTGGGCACCGGCGATCTCACGGCGCAACTCACGCCCGAGGGGAAGACCGCGCATGCGGTGGTGCTATCCCGCCGCGACGCGGTGCTCTGCGGGAGCCCGTGGTTCGAGGCGTGCTTCCGCAAGCTCGATGCGCGCGTCGCCGTCACCTGGCTGGCCGCGGAGGGTGCGCAAGTCGCCGCCGGCGCGCGGGTGTGTGAAATCCGGGGCGAGGCGCGCGCGCTGCTGACCGCCGAGCGCACGGCCCTCAATTTCCTCCAAACCCTGTCCGCCGTGGCGACGGCGACGCGCCGCTACGTGGAGGCCGTCGCCGGCACGCGCGCGAAGATCGTGGATACGCGCAAGACGCTGCCCGGGCTGCGCATCGCCGAAAAGTACGCCGTGCGCGTGGGCGGCGGCGTCAATCACCGCATGGGGCTCTATGACGGGATATTGCTCAAGGAGAATCACATCGCGGCAGCGGGCGGAGTGAAGCCCGCGCTCGCGGCGGCGCAAAGCGGGGCGCCACCCGGAGTGTGGATCCAGGTCGAGGTGGAAAGCCTCGCACAGCTCGGCGAGGCGCTGGGAGCCGGCGCGACGATGATCCTGCTCGATAACATGAGCACGGGCGAGATGCGCGAGGCGGTGAAGCTCGCCGCGGGCCGCGCCGAGCTCGAGGCCTCGGGCGGGATCACGCTCGCAAACGTGCGCGCGGTCGCGGAGACGGGTGTCGACCGCATCTCCATCGGCAGCCTCACGAAGGACATCCAGGCCGCGGACTTCTCGCTGCGGTTTGAAACTTAATGAAGCGCCAGGGCCGGTAGAGTAGAGGAGGAAGTAGGGTCACAAAGTAACACCACCCCTCCCCCCTCGTCGAACCGGACGTGCAGGTTTCCCGCATCCGGCTCTCATGCGAGCATTGGCCGCCGCAGTGCGCGC
>Ga0073934_10003174_pt1 | contig 31209 bp, 30 predicted proteins | sample LarsenN4metaG_FD_76834 | JGI IMG/M metagenome (GOLD analysis project Ga0073934, IMG submission 76834) | Hot spring sediment bacterial and archeal communities from British Columbia, Canada, to study Microbial Dark Matter (Phase II) - Larsen... ...
CTGCAGATGAAGAAGAACCGGCCCGCTTTCCGTCTGACCCTGCTGGCCGAGCCGGCAAAGCTGGACGAACTGGCCCGTCTGGTGGTGACCGAGTCCACCGCCATCGGTGTCCGCTACTATCCGGTGCGCCGCCTGGTGCTGGATCGCCATTGCGAGAGCCGCCCCACGTCCCTGGGGGAGGTGCGGGTGAAGGTGATGCGCGAGGGGGGGACGATCGTCCGGGTCACCCCGGAGTTTGACGAGTGCCGCCGACTGGCCCTGGAGAACGGTCTCCCGCTGCTCGATGTCTACCGCCTGGTGGAAAAGGAGATTGCCTTCCCGTGAATTCCTTTGTCAAGATTCTCGCCACCTGGGGGGGGAGCGGCTACTTTCCCATAGCCTCGGGAACCGTCGGAACCCTGGCGGCGATCCCCTTTTACCTCGTGCTGGCCAGGCTTCCCCTCTCCCTCTACCTGCTGACACTGACCGCCTTCTTCTTCCTCGCCTGCTGGGTGTCGGGCAGGGCCGAGATCATCTTCGGGGAGCAGGACAGCGGCAAGATCGTCATCGACGAGGTGGTCGGCTACCTGGTGACCATGACCGCCATCCCCATGGAGTGGCGCTCCGTGGTTGCCGGATTCTTCCTTTTCCGCTTCTTCGATATTGTCAAGATCCCCCCCGCCCGCTGGTTCGACCAGAAGCTGAAGAACGGCTACGGTGTGGTGCTGGACGACGTGGCCGCCGGTTGTTATGCCTGGCTTTCCCTCTGGCTGCTGGCGAGGGTCTGGTGATGACCGGCGTGACGGGGAAATCAAATGGCCAATGGGGGCCCGAGGGGCTCGATCGTGCCGTTGCGGCACTCCTGCGCGGCAGCGGCCTGTCCCTGGCGCTGGCCGAGTCGTGCAGCGGCGGCCTGATCTCCAAGCGGATAACCGATATCGCCGGAAGCTCCGAATATTTTCTCTTCGGTGCGGTGACCTATGCCAACAGCGCCAAGATGGGGGTGCTGGGGGTTCCGGAAGAGTTGCTGCTCAGGCATGGCGCGGTGAGCCCGGAGGTGGCGGTTGCCATGGCCAGCGGGGTGCGCGACCTTGCCGGCAGCGATCTCGCGATCGCAACCACCGGCATTGCCGGCCCGGATGGGGGGAGCAGGGAGAAGCCGGTGGGTACGGTCTATATTGCCCTGATCGACGGCAGCGGCTGCCTGGTGCACCGCTACCAGTTTGCCGGAGGTCGTGACGAGATCAGGGAGTTGACCGCCACGGCTGCCATGGAGCTGCTTTATTCCCGCCTGGTGGAAATCGTGAACGACACTTCCCGCTGATCCCGTGAATAGCTTGAAATAGCTGATAATTATGTGCTAAAACTCTGCAACCTGAATTACAACGCAGGTGACAAATCATCAAGAGGAGAGAGCCCGATGCAGGAGAGAGAAAAGGCCATTGACCTGGCGGTCAGCCAGATAGAGAAACAGTTCGGCAAAGGGGCGATCATGCGCCTCGGGAATGACCAGCCCCTCCCCGATGTCCCCGCCATCCCGACCGGCGCCCTCTCCCTGGACATGGCCCTCGGGGTAGGCGGCGTCCCCCGCGGCCGGGTGATCGAGGTGTTCGGGCCGGAATCCTCCGGCAAGACGACCCTGGCGCTGCATATCGTCTCCGAAGCGCAGAAGCTGGGGGGGATCGCCGCCTTCGTCGATGCCGAGCACGCCCTGGACATCGGCTATGCCCGCAAGCTGGGGGTCAAGACCGACGATCTGCTCGTTTCCCAGCCCGACACCGGTGAGCAGGCCCTGGAGATCGCCGAGACCCTGGTGCGCAGCGGCGCCATCGATGTGCTGGTGGTCGACTCTGTTGCAGCGCTGGTCCCCAAGGCCGAGATAGAAGGGGAGATGGGGGATTCCCACATGGGGCTCCAGGCACGCCTCATGTCCCAGGCGCTGCGCAAGCTGACCGGCATTATCTCCAAATCCAACTGCTGCGTCATCTTCATCAACCAGATCAGGATGAAGATCGGCGTAATGTTCGGCAACCCCGAAACCACGACCGGCGGCAACGCCCTCAAGTTCTATGCTTCGGTGCGGATGGACATCAGGAAGATCGCTTCCCTCAAGCAGGGGAACGATGTCATCGGTTCCCGCACCAGGGTGAAGGTGGTGAAGAACAAGGTGGCGCCGCCGTTCAAGGAGGTCGAATTCGACATCCTCTACGGCGAGGGTATCTCCAAGGAGGGGGACCTGCTCGACCTGGCGGTGGACAAGGGGATCGTGGACAAGAGCGGTGCCTGGTACTCCTACGGCAAGGAGCGGATCGGCCAGGGACGGGAGAATACCCGCATCTTCCTCAAGGATAATCCGGCAATGTCCGCCGAGATCCGTGAAAAACTGCTCACCACCCTCGGCCTTCCCGGTGCCGCGGCAGCGGCCAAGGAGTAGCCAATGGAACTTGCCGAGATACTTACCATTGCCGTCAAGGCCAGGGCATCGGATATTCACATCAAAAGCGGCCTGCCGCCGGTTGTCAGGATAGACGGCAAGCTTCGACCGATTCCCAATGCCCACCGGCTTTCCAGCGATGCCGTCATGGCAATGGCCCATTCCATGATGAACCCGCGCCAGAAACAGCAGTTCGAGGAAAACTACGAGATCGACCTCTCCTACGGCGTCCCGGGGGTCTGCCGTTTCCGGGTCAGCACCTATCACCAGCGGGGGAGCGTGGCCATCGTCTTCCGGGCCATCTCCTTCAACATCCCGAGCCTGGATTCCCTCAACCTGCCGCCCATACTGAAAAAGATCGCCATGGAAGAGCGGGGGCTGATCCTCGTCACCGGCACGACCGGCAGCGGCAAGTCGTCGACCCTGGCGGCCATGGTGGACTACATCAACGAGAACCGTACCTGCAACATCATCACGGTTGAGGATCCGGTGGAATTTCTCCACCGGGACAAGAAGAGCATCCTCAGCCAGCGGGAGGTCGGTTTCGACACACTCTCCTTTGCCGCGGCGCTGAAAGGGGCGCTCCGCCAGGACCCGGACGTCATCCTGGTCGGCGAGATGCGCGACCTGGAAACCATCGAGACCGCCCTGACTGCCGCTGAAACCGGGCACCTGGTCATGTCCACCCTCCATACCCTGGATGCTGCCGAAACCATCAACCGGATCATCTCCGTCTTTCCGCCGTTCCACCAGCGGCAGGTGCGGATGCAGCTCTCCACTGTCATCAAGGGGGTAATCTCCCAGCGTCTGGTGCCGCGCATCGACGGCAAGGGGCGGGTGCCGGCGGTTGAGGTCATGGTCGGCACCGCACGGGTCAGGGAGTGCATCGACGACAAGGAGAAGACCAAGCAGATCCCTGATGCCATTTCACAGGGTTTCACCACCTACGGGATGCAGTCCTTCGACCAGTCTCTCATGCAGCTCTACTCCAGCAAGCTGATCAGCTACGAAGAGGCGATGCGCCAGTCCACCAACCCGGACGATTTCGCCCTCAAGGTTTCCGGCATATCCTCCACCTCCAACAGCACCTGGGACCAGTTTGCCGCTGAGCCGGAGGAAGTGGCAGGTAACGGGGACTCGGGCATTGAGCGGTTCTGACAGAGCTGCTCCGGACGAAGTCTTCCAGCGGGCACTGGACCTCCTGGCCCGGCGGGACCATTCCGTTGCGGAACTAAAGAGAAAGCTGGTTTCCAGAGGGTTTTCCGACATCCTGGTGGCGGATACGCTGGAACGGTTGAACCGGCAGGGCTATCTGGATGACCGCCGCTTTGCCGAGCGCTGGGCCGAATCGGCACTTCGAAGCGGCAAAGGCTTCGGCATCCGTCTTCTTTTGGAGCTGCAGCGCCGCGGGGTTGATCGGGGGATTGCTGCCGAGGCGGTTGCCAAAGCCTCCTCGGAGCATGGCGAACAGCAGCTGCTTGCCGCCGTGGTAGGGAAACGGTTCAGCTCGTTCGACCCGGCGAGCGCTCCACTAAAAGAGCGCAAGAGGGTCTATGCCTATCTGCAGCGCCGCGGATTCTCCCTGTCAGCCATCATCGCGTATTTCAGCAGCGATTCGGAAGAGGAGTGATCTATCCCGGGCGGGATGCATTCAGGGTGAACAGGAAAACTTTATTTCGACAATGACACAGATATTCTGAAACACGAGGGGACAATGACAGGTAAAGAGCTGCGCGCAAAATTTCTCGACTATTTCCATCAGAACGGCCACACGATCGTGGCGAGTTCCGGGCTGATACCCCACAACGACCCGACCCTGCTCTTCACCAATGCGGGGATGAACCAGTTCAAGGACTGCTTCCTCGGCATGGAGAAGCGTGACTACGTGCGGGCCGCCTCCTCCCAGAAGTGCGTCCGTGCGGGGGGGAAGCACAACGACCTGGAGAACGTCGGCCGGACCGCCCGCCACCATACCTTCTTCGAGATGCTGGGTAATTTCTCCTTCGGCGACTACTTCAAGAAAGAGGCGATCGCCCTTGCCTGGCGCTTTCTCACCGAGGAACTGAAACTGGACAAGGACCGTCTCTACGTCACCGTCTTCACCGACGACGACGAGGCCGCCGACATCTGGCACGAGCAGGAGGGGGTACCCCGCGAGCGGATCTACCGGTTCGGCGAAAAGGACAACTTCTGGTCCATGGGTGACACCGGCCCTTGCGGCCCCTGCACGGAGATTTTCTGGGACAACGGTCCCGAGGTCGGCTGCGGCAGCCCCACCTGTGCCGTCGGCTGCGACTGCGACCGTTACATGGAGATCTGGAACAACGTCTTCATGCAGTTCAACCGCTCGGCGGACGGGACCCTGACTCCGCTGCCCAAGCCGGCCGTCGATACCGGCATGGGGCTGGAGCGGATCTGCACGGTCATGCAGGGGGTGAAGTCCAACTATGATACCGATCTCCTTCAGGGGATCATCCAGTTCATTGCCAGGCTTGCCGGCAAGCAGTACCGCCAGGACTCCAGGGATGACGTCTCCATGCGGGTCATCGCCGACCACTCGCGCGCGGTCACCTTTCTCATCTGCGACGGGGTGCTCCCCTCCAACGAGGGGCGTGGCTATGTCCTGCGCCGCATCATGCGCCGCGCCGCCCGTCACGCCAAGATGCTCGGCTTTGCCGAACCGGTACTCTATCGCACGGTTGATGCGGTCAACGCCATCATGGGGGAGGCCTTCCCCGAGCTGCTGGAGCGCGAGTCATACGTGAAGAAGGTTATCCGTGCGGAGGAGGAGCGCTTTGCCGAAACCCTCGACCGCGGCCTTGCCATACTGAACGACGACATCGCCGGGCTGAAAAAATCCGGCGAAACCGTGCTGCCGGGGGAGGCGGTGTTCCGTCTCTATGATACCTACGGGTTCCCGGTTGACCTGACTGCGGACATCATGGCCGCCGAAGGGATGACCGTGGATGAGGACGGTTTTGCGGTCTGCATGGAGCGGCAGCGGAGCCAGGCACGGGAGCACTGGAAAGGGTCGGGCGAGGAAGGGATCGCCGATATTTTCAAGACCCTGCACAATGATGGCCTGCACACGGCGTTCAGCGGTTATGAAGGGTGTTGCGGCTACTCCGTGGTCAGGGCGCTGGTGGTCAAGGGTGCTCTGGTAGGCGAGGCGACAAGCGGCGAGATCGTCGAAGTGGTCACCGATTCCACCCCGTTTTACGGCGCTTCCGGGGGGCAGGCCGGGGATACGGGCACCATCTCCAGCGGCAGTGCCCACCTGCGGGTGCTGGAGACGACCCGGCCGTTTCCCGATCTGATCGTCCATCGCTGCCGGGTCGAAAGCGGGGCCATTCGCAGCGGCGAGGCGGTCGACCTGAAGGTCGATACGCCGGAGCGTCTTGCGACCGCACGCAACCACACGGCAACACACCTTCTCCAGTCGGCGCTCAGGGCGGTTCTCGGCGACCATGTCAAGCAGGCAGGTTCCCTCGTCGAGCCGGATCGTCTCCGCTTCGACTTCACCCACTTTTCCTCGGTGACCGCCGAGGAGCTCTCCCGTGTCGAGGATATGGTCAACAATTTCATCATGACCAATGCCGCGGTGGATTCCCGGGAGATGGCGGTGGCAGATGCCATCTCCAGCGGCGCCACCGCACTGTTCGGGGAGAAATACGGCGATTCCGTCCGGGTGGTGCGGGTGGGGGATGTGAGCATGGAGCTCTGCGGGGGCACCCATGTGGGGGCTGCAGGTGATATCGGCTTTTTCAAGATCGTCAGCGAAGGGGGTATCGCCGCCGGGGTCAGGAGGATCGAGGCGGTGACCGGCAACGGCGCTCTCGGCTTCGTCCGTCAGCTGGAGGAGGAGCAGCGCAAACTTGCCGCCCTTGTCAAAGCCGAGGGTGGTGGTATGCTTGAGAAGGTCGAGCGACTTGTTGCCAGGCAGAAGGAGCTGCAGCGGGAGGTCGATGCCCTGCGCGGGCAGCTGAATGCCGGCAAATCCGCGGATCTTCTCGCAGATGTCCGCGAGATCGGCGGCGTCAAGGCGCTGGCTGTCCAGGTTGCGGTCGACGATGTCAAGAAGCTGCGCGAACTGGCCGATACCCTCAAGGACAGGCTCGGATCGGGTATTCTTGCCCTGGGTGCCGACATAGGGGGCAAGGCGACACTGCTGGTGGCGATCAGCAGCGATCTTGCCGGCCGTTTCAGGGCCGGCGACCTGGTGCGGGAGATGGCGCCGTTAGTCGGCGGCAGTGGCGGCGGCAAACCGGAGCTGGCACAGGCCGGCGGCAGCAGGCCGGATGGTATCGCTGCAGCCCTGGAGAAGTTCTATTCACTGATAGGCGGTTAGGCGGTTCGACACCCCTGCCGCAGGGTTGATTCTTGGATTATGGTTGATCTGGCACAGAAAACCGAGTTGGCCCTGTCCCATGACAAGGTCGTGAAAAACATCCTGATAGTCGATGATGAGGCTATCATCAGGGATCTGTGCATTCGTGCCCTCAAGGGGTACAAGGTTCAGGAGGCTCGAAACGGTGAGGATGCGCTTGCCATTTTCGACAAGGGTGGCATCGATGTCATCCTGACCGATGTCATGATGCCCGGGATGGACGGCATCGAACTCCTCAGGCGGCTGAAGGAGAAGGAGCCGACCATCGTCGTCATCGTCATGACCGGGCTTGCGGAGAAGGATGTCATCCTGAGCGCACTCAAGGCCGATGCAGACGACTTCATCTCCAAACCGGTCAACCTGCTGCAGCTCAAGACAGCGGTGGACAAGGCACTGGTGAAAAAGGCGCTCAAGGAGGAGATTGCCAGCCTGAAGTCCCTCGACCGGATGAAGACGAACTTCCTCTCCATCATTTCCCACAAGTTCAGGACGCCGCTGACCGCCATATCCCTGTTCATGCAGAACTTATCCTCCGGCGTATCCTCCTGCGATGACCCTGCGTTCAAGATGGCCCTGCGCATGGTTACCGACGAAGCCTCCTACCTGGAACGGCTGGTTACGGACCTGCTGCTGTTCAGCAGGATGATGAATTCGGGCGAAGCCCTCAGGCTCGAACCCTGCTCGCTCCACAAAATCATTCACGGCGTTCTTGCCGAGTCCCGGGAAATTGCCGTCAAGCCGGCCATTGAGACCATTCTCGATCTGCAGCCCGTTCCCCCGCTCGTTGCTGACCGCGAAAAGCTGTCCTTCGCGATCCTTCAGGTTATGGAGAATGCCTACAAATTCTCCGGTGAAGAGGGAGAGGTCACCATTTCTCTGCGACAGGAGGGGGATGATATTATCCTTGTGGTGACGGATAACGGTTGCGGCATCCCGACTGATGATCTGCCCAAGGTCTTTGAAAAGTTTTATCAGGTCGACCCCCACAATACCGGCCAGGTGAGAGGGTTTGGTCTCGGACTCTATTATGCCCGGGAGTTTGTCCGTCTGCACGGGGGCACGATTACCCTTGCCAGCGAACCGGCACGGGGGACAACGGTCACCCTGGCCTTCCCCCTTGGTCAACCCGGTTCGGCCTGACTTCCAGCCATTCTGGCAGATAGGGTGCCTGGGCACTTGATTTTTTCCACCGCATGACTATAGTGGATGAAACACTAATGCTTCACACGGTTACACCGCATACAAATGGCGTCAGCCGTGTAAAAAGGAGAAGTTGATCATGGCAAGCGAGAAGGTTCTTACTCTGGGCGACAATAATTTCGAGGCCGATGTACTGCAGTCATCCCAGCCCGTGCTGGTCGATTTCTGGGCAACCTGGTGCGCTCCCTGCAAGGCAATTGCGCCGACCATTGATGCCATTGCCGACGAGTTTGACGGCAAGATCAAGGTTGGCAAGGTCAATGTGGACGAGAACCCCGGTACGCCGGCAAAATATGGTGTGCGCGGGATCCCCACCATCATTCTTTTCAAGGACGGCAAGGTGGTTGACCAGGTCGTCGGGGCTGTCCCCAAGAGCCAGCTCGAAGCGATGATCAACAAGGCACTGTAGAAAGAAGGCAGAAGTCAGAATTCGGAAGACAGAAGTCAGCGGGCAAAACGAAAAAGGGAGCGACCAATCGGTCGCTCCCTTTTTCGTTTGTGTGAAGGCAGGTTTTGGTACGAAGATTTTTTCGTCCTGGCAAGGCTGTCGAGTGATCATGCGGAGGCGTAGCATCGCTACGCCGCACAAATGTTCACGAAGACTTAAGCAGCCAGGGCGGACAATTGGCCTCGCCAATTGGACAGCTAGGGCTGCCCGAAGGGCGAGGCCAAAGGCCGAGTCAAAAAGATCGTTCCCGGCAATTTACATCATGCCGCCCATGCCGCCCATGCCACCCATGCCGCCCGGCATTGCCGGCATTGCGCCTTCTTCCTTCGGCTTCTCGGCAATCATCGCCTCGGTGGTCAACATGAGGCCGGCCACGGAAGAGGCGTTCTGCAGCGCACAGCGGGCAACCTTGGTCGGGTCGATGATGCCGGCGGCGAGCATGTCGGTGTACTCGTCGTCAGCGGCGTTGTAGCCGAAGGCGTCCTTGCCGTTGCGGACCTTGTCGACGACGATGGAGCCGTCAACGCCGGCATTCTGGGCGATCTGGCGGATCGGCGCCTCAAGGGATGCCTTGATGACGTTGACGCCGAACTGCTGCTCGGCAGGGAGCTTGATGCCGTCGAGTACGGACATGGCACGGATGAATGCAACGCCGCCGCCGGGGACAACACCCTCGTCAACCGCGGCGCGGGTGGCGTGGAGAGCGTCCTCGACGCGGGCCTTCTTCTCTTTCATCTCGGTTTCGGTGGCTGCGCCGACCTTGATCACGGCAACGCCGCCGACGAGCTTGGCAAGGCGCTCCTGGAGCTTCTCGCGGTCGTAGTCGGAGGTGGTCTCCTCGATCTGGGCGCGGATCATCTTCACGCGGCCGGCGATGTCGGCTTCCTTGCCGGCGCCGTCGATGATGGTGGTGTTGTCCTTGTCGACGGTGATTCTCTTTGCCTGGCCGAGCATTTCAAAGGTGGTGTTCTCCAGTTTGAAACCGGTCTCCTCGGAGATGACGGTGCCGCCGGTGAGAACGGCGATGTCTTCCAGCATGGCCTTGCGGCGGTCACCGAAGCCCGGGGCCTTGACGGCGCAGATGTTGAGCACGCCACGCAGCTTGTTGACAACGAGGGTTGCCAGTGCCTCACCCTCGATGTCCTCGGCGATGATCAGCAGGGGACGGCCGGACTTGGCGGTCTGCTCCAGTACCGGGAGGAGATCCTTCATGTTGGAAATCTTCTTGTCGTGGATGAGTATGTTGGCGTTCTCCAGGTTCACTTCCATCCGCTCCGGGTCGGTGACGAAGTAGGGGGAGAGGTAGCCGCGGTCGAACTGCATCCCCTCGACGGTCTCGAGGGTTGTCTCCATGGCCTTGGCCTCTTCGACGGTGATGACCCCTTCCTTGCCGACCTTTTCCATTGCCTGGGCAATGATGTCGCCGATGGTCTTGTCGTTGTTGGCGGAGATGGTGCCGACCTGGGCGATCTCCTTGTGGTCCTTGATCGGCTTGGAGATGTTCTTCAGCTCGGCGACCAGGCTCTCGACGGCCTTGTCGATGCCGCGCTTGATCTCCATCGGGTTGTGGCCGGCGGCAACGAGCTTGGAACCCTGGCGGTAGATGGCCTGGGCGAGGACGGTGGCGGTGGTGGTGCCGTCACCGGCAACGTCGGAGGTCTTGGAAGCGACTTCCTTTACCAGCTGGGCGCCCATGTTCTCGAACTTGTCTTCCAGTTCGATCTCCTTGGCAACGGAAACGCCGTCCTTGGTGATCAGGGGAGAGCCGAAGGACTTGTCGATAATGACGTTGCGACCCTTGGGGCCGAGGGTTACCTTTACCGCATCAGCAAGGGTGTTGACGCCTTTGAGGATGGCGTTACGACCTTCCTGGTCAAATTTGATGAGTTTTGCTGCCATGGTGATTCCTCCTTGTATTGGTTAACAGTGTAAAGTTGCCTTTTCGGCACAGCAAAATGCTCCAGCTGCCAGGCAGCGCAAGGAATGGGGACGAGGTGTACCGGAAGGTACGTTGAGTGTCCCGTTCCGTAGCGCAACGCCGCAGATGGACATTTGGCGAAGCCGATTTATTCCATGATGCCGAGGATGTCGTCCTCGCGCATGATGAGATACTCCTGGCCGTCGATCTTGATCTCGGTGCCGGCGTACTTGCCGAAGAGAACCTTGTCCCCTGCCTTGACGTCAATGGGGAGGATCTTGCCGTCCTCGGTCTTCTTGCCATTGCCTACAGCTATGACTTCACCCTTCTGGGGCTTTTCCTTGGCTGTCTCGGGGATGAAAATGCCGCCCGCGGTCTTGGTCTCTTCTTCCAGTCTCTTAACGATGATACGGTCCTGCAACGGTCTGAGGTTCATGCTGTGTTTCTCCTTTCATTTGAGTGAAATAAATTGGTTAGCGGGAAAAAATTAGCACTCATGGCATATGAGTGCTAACTGTTCTGCAATATAAACAGCCTCTGGTGAAAAATCAAGGGGTGGAGGAAAAAAATTATACAAGGCCCTGCAGAAAGTTGAAAGGCGAGGTGTCCGGCAGCTCCCTGCACGAGGCGTAGGCGGAGAGAACCTGTTCCTGTTCTGTCTTTTCCGTGCCGGAGAGGTCGAGGATGAAGTGGCCGCACCCCATGGACTGCAGTTTTTCCCGGAACTGGGTGAGGGAGAATTTTTTCAGCGGCGTGATCTGGGTCAGGCCGTCGCGCACGGTGACCCGGTAGCCGTCTCCCCTGTCGGAGAGGAGCGGGGCGTCGCTTTTCACCCCCTTGATGGCTATTTTCGAGGTAATTGCCGGAACCTCGCCGTAGAGGAGGATTTGCCGCTGCAACGGGAGGTCGGCCGCCACCAGCGGGGCGAGGTTGTCTGCGTCATCCTCGATGTAGAGGGTGGCGGCGGTCGCGCCAAGCTCGTGCCAGCAGAGCAGGGCCTGGCTGTTGAGGGAGAAGAGGCGGTAGTCGCAAGAGATCTGCACGGGCAGAGCCGGGTCGTTTTCCAGCTCGCGTAGCAGGGGGAAGTGGGAGATGTTGGCCGCCTCGAAGCTGCGGAAGCCGGCGCCGTACAGGCAGGCGAGGGCGTCCCGGTACCAGGGGAGGTCATGCTCGAAGATGATGAAGGGGAGGCGCCAGGTGAGAGTATCCTCTCGGCCGCGCAGGCGGCGGGCAATCTGGTGGAGCTGGTGCAGGTTGGCGCGGGAGACCGGCAGGGCTGCAGAAGAAACCCCGTCACGGTGCAGCAGGTGCAGGTCGTTTCCCCGGTCAAGGCGGACGGTCAGGTCCGGCCGCCTTACTGCCGGGGCTGTTCGGCGAAGAACGAGGGATGACCTGGCCTCCTCACGCCGCTGGCGTCTGTCCTGCTCAAGTAAGGGAAGGACTTTTTCCGCGAGCTGCTGATAGAACGAACGGCGAATCTCCTTCAGGACCGCCGCCGGTATCAGCAGCGGCGGAAACCCTTCCGCCGCAAGTGAACCGAGAATGAACCGGGTTTCCCCTGACTTGGCAAACTGGCCCCTGAAGACGGCGGCCATGTCGCTGGTGTGGGACGGCTCCACCGGAGGGAGCTGGAAGGAGAGCGTCGTGGTTATTCCGGCTGCCCGTGCGTCGATGATCAGACGGTCATCCCGCAGGGAAATGTCGAGATTGCAGACGATTCTGCCCGGCTTGACCGATTCAAGCCTCTTGTTGCAGGCGCTTTCGCTCATGGTGAAGGCCGTTTCCGAGGAAACCTTGAAGATCGCATCGCCGGCCGCTGCCGGGAAGGGTGAAACGACAGCCACTTTTGACTTCTCGCTGGCCGCTTTCACCTGCCGGTTATCAAGGTATATTTCCCTGACCGTGAAAGCCTTGCCGGCCATGTCGCTCTTCGGCTGTATCCTGATCCGGTCCCCCACGTGCAGCCGGTCGCGAGATTCAAAAAGGATCCTGTTTCCGCGAACTGTTTTGACTTCGCCGAGGAACCGGCCGGTGGCTCCGCGCAGGGAGGGGGTGGCGATGTCCGCGGGGGCGTGGGAGGCCAGGAACCCCTTTGTCGGGACCCTGCCGAAGGAGAGTTTGATCAGCTCCCTGGCCTCGCCGATTGCCGACGCAATGCTGCCCGGATCGGCATCCATGACCTTGCGGTAGGCGCCGACAATGGCGGCCACGTATTCGGCTGACTTCATCCTCCCCTCGATCTTGAGGGACTCCACTCCGGCGGCCACCATCTGCGGTATCAGGTCGATGCTGGAAAAGTCGTTGGTGGAGAAGTAGTACCCCTCCTTGCCGCGGTACCTGTACTGGCGGCGGCAAGGTTGGGCGCAGCGCCCCCGGTTGCCGCTGTGTCCGCCGAGGAAGGAGGAGAAATAGCACTGTCCGGAGAGGGAGAAGCAGAGGGCGCCATGGATGAAGCACTCGATGCCGATGGGGCTTTTGGCAACAATCCGGCTGATTTCATCCAGGTGCAGTTCACGGGAGAGGACCACCCGCTCGAAACCGAGGTCGGCGAGTTGCTGCACCCCGGGGGAGTTGTGCACGGTCAGCTGGGTGGAGGCATGGAGCGGTATGCCTGGGAAAAAACGGCGGGCCAGCCGGGCGACGGCCAGGTCCTGGATGATGACCGCATCAACCCCCATCGCTTCCAGGGAGGAGAGGGTATCCACCAGTTGGGAGAGTTCATTCTCCTTCACCAGCGTGTTGAGCGTGACATACACCTTCTTCTCCAGGCTGTGGGCATAGGCGACCATCCGTTCCATCTGCTGCAGGGTGAAGTTCTTCGCCTTCGCACGGGCGGAGAACTCCTTCAGCCCCGCGTAGACGGCGTCTGCCCCTTTTTCCATGGCAGCGAAAAACGACTCCAGGGAACCTGCCGGAGCCAGCAGTTCCGTCCTGTTTCGTGCATCACATGTATTATTCATATCAGTCAGGGTAGCGGAAACGATTTCAACCCGTCAAGTGCCTTGCGAATCATGATTATAATTAATCCTCTCACCTCTTGTTGTCGGCACGATTTATTGATAAACTCAGCGATAATGAAATCGACGGAAAGCGGGTTCACATGTCCACCCCCCTCAGAGTACTGATTGTCGAGGATTCGGAAGACGATCTCTTTCTTTTGTTGCACGAACTCCGCAAGGGGGGGTATGCGCCGGAGTACGAGTCTGTCTGCACCGCGGACACCATGCGGACAGCCCTGGCCGGGCGTCAGTGGGATGTGATCACCTCGGACTACAACATGCCGGGCTTCAGCGCCCTGGCCGCGCTCAAGCTCCTGCAGGAGAGCGGCCTCGATCTGCCGTTCATCGTCGTATCGGGAAAAATCGGCGAGGACCAGGCGGTAGCGGCAATGAAGGCCGGTGCCCATGACTATGTCATGAAGCAGAATCTCTCTCGCCTGGCTCCGGCCATTGAGCGGGAGATCAGGGAGGCTGACGAGCGGCGTCGCCGTCGCGAGGCGGAGATCGCCCTAACCCGACAGTTTGCCCAGTTCAAGACGATCTTTGACGCCATGAACGCGGTGGTTTATGTCGCTGACATGAAGACTCACGAAGTGATTTACATGAACCAGTATGCCGCTGCGGTATTCGGTACCGACTGGCAGGAGGCACACTGCTTCAAGCTGTTCCAGGGTCAGGATGGTCCGTGTGAGTTCTGCACCAATGACCAGCTCCTCATGGACGGCCAACCCGCCGGGTCGATCACCAGCGAGCATCGTGACAGCAGAAACGGGAAATGGTATCAGTGGACCGAACGGGCAATCGAGTGGACCGACGGGCGCATGGTGCGGCTGCAGATAGCGGTCGACATCACGGATATCAAGGAGATGGAGCGGATAAAGGACGAAATGATCTCGGCGGTCAGCCACGAAATGCGCACGCCGCTGACCGCAATGCTCGGTTTTACCGAGTTTCTGCTCGAAAACGAGGTTGAAACGGACAAGTTGCGCGGCATATTGCAGACCATTCACAAGGAGACCGAGCGGCTGAACGAACTGATCGGCAACTTCCTCGACATGCAGCGTCTCAAGGGGCAAGGGGGAGCCAGTTGCGTGGAGATGGTATCGATACCCGTTCTGCTGCAGCAGGGGGTAAAGCTCTTCACCATCAACAAGGGGATGCACCGCGTCATGGTCGATTGTCCGCCTGACCTCCCTCCCGTCAAGGGGGATAGCGAAAAGCTGCATCAGGTGATGATAAACCTTCTTTCCAACGCCTGCAAATATTCCCCCCCCGGCTCCGCAGTTGTCGTCGGCGCATCACTTTCGGACGACCGGATCATCATAACCGTCAAGGATGAGGGGATCGGCATCCCGTTCGAAATGCGGGACAAGGTGTTTGAGAGGTTTTACCGCATAGACAATTCGGATCGCCGCATGGTTGGTGGAACCGGCCTCGGTCTCGCCCTGGTGAAGGATATCGTCGATGCCCATGGCGGGAAGATCTGGATTGAGAGCCGGACGCCGAAGGGGACTACCTTTTACGTCTCTCTTCCGGTATTCAAGTGAGGCCGGGCTCGCATCACTCAATAAAAGTGATACGAGCCCGGGTTGAATCCCTGTCCGCGGATGATTCCTCTTTAGCAGGCTGTTGAAAAACTATTGCCGGGCCGATCTGCTGCGTTGTCGCTCGCGCAAAACCTCAACGTACTGGGAGTACGCCTCGGCTTTTCGCTCCCTTGAGCCTTGCATCTCGGCCTCCTCTTGACGTTTTTCAATAGCCTGTTAGGACTATTTTTTCCCCTTTTTCTTCCGTGCGTCGGCCAGTGACAGCAGTTCGCTCCTGGCGATGCGCCAGACCCCATCCTCCTTGGACAACTTGAATGACTTGGTCTTGTACTCCATCCCTCCCGGCGAATCCAGCCCCAGTTTTGCCCTGACCACCACACTGCTCTCCGATCTGACGCTGACCCCCACCTCCTGCATCTTCTCCCAGCAGCAGGATGGCTTCAGCTTTGCGGCCGACATGCGGTTGGTGAAAGACTCCTTCGTATCCTTGCCGCTGATGAGCGTCCGGTTATAGAGCTCGTCGTACCTGCCGTCCCGCCAAAGATCCAGTATTTTTTCGAAATCGGCCACCGCTTCGCTCCGGATCGCCTCGGCCTCGGCGAACTCCCGCCCCCCCCAGAGGGGGATGGCGGCGAGCAGGCAGGTGAGGGCAACTACAAGCATGGTCAGGCGTTTCATGGTTCCTCCGGAAAATGTTGGATTAAATGTCAACCGTTCTAAATGGTTTTGTCCACCGCCTCGGCAACCCGGCGCATCTTTGCCATCAGCTCGGCGAATCTTGCCGGCTTGAGCGACTGGGGACCGTCGCTGGAGGCGTGCTCAGGATCGGGATGTACCTCGATGATCAGTCCGTCCGCTCCGGCGGCAACCGCAGCCAGGGACATGGGGCCGACGTAATGGTGATTGCCGGTGCCGTGGGACGGGTCGATGACAATGGGGAGGTGCGTCTTGCTCCTGAGAACCGGAATGGCTGAGAGGTCCAGGGTATTGCGTGTCGCCGTCTCGAAGGTACGGATCCCCCGCTCACAGAGAATGACCGACTGGTTCCCCTCGGCGAGAATATACTCGGCGCTCATCAGCAGCTCCTGGATGGTCATGGCCATCCCACGCTTGAGGAGAACCGGCTTGCGGAGCTGGCCAACCTTTTTCAGCAGGGCGAAGTTCTGGGAGTTGCGGGCGCCGATCTGCAGCATGTCGGCGTATTCGGCCACCAGGTCGGCGGTTTCCGGGTTGATGACCTCGGTGACAAATGGGAGGCCGGTTATCTCCCGCGCCTTGGCCAGCAGCTTGAGCCCCTCCTCCTCCAGACCCTGGAACGAGTAGGGTGAGGTGCGTGGTTTGAAGGCGCCGCCGCGCAGCATGTCGGCCCCCGCAATTTTCACGGCCTCGGCGCTCTCGATGATCTGCTTCTCGCTCTCCACCGAGCATGGGCCTGCCATGACCACGATCTTGGAGCCGCCGATGCTGAGGTTTTCGCTGATGCGGATGATGCTGGCATCCTTCATGACCTCTTTGGAGGCCAGCTTGTAGGGCTGGAGAATGGGGACGACACTCTCGACGCCGTTCATGGACTCGATGGTCTGCAGCACCAGCTTTCCCCGTTCGTCGCCGATGGCGCCGATGACGTCCCGGGTGGTGCCGTGGATGACGTGGGGGGTGTATCCCAGCTCGCGAATCCGCTTCAGTACTTCGTCCTTCTCTTTTTTCCCTGCGCCTGCTTTCATGACAATGATCATCTTTCCCTACCTCCCGAGTTGTCGAAAGCCATGCAAAAGGGCCGGAGGAGATACTCTCCCGGCCCTTTTGTGTGCAGATAAAAAAAGCCGAGGGAGCTGTCAAGTCCACCCTCGGCTTTCGGTTTGTTGTTGTTCACTGCTTCAATCAGGACAAACCTTGTACCCGGGCAGACGGCCCAAAATAAAAGCCGCACCAAAAGTAAAAGTTTGTAAAGTTGAAGAAGCGGTTAATTGACATGTTCTGCTATATGGCAGAAGGGGGGTGGGCTGTCAAGGAAAAAGTTGCCGGTTGCTTCCCGATGGCAAACCGGTATAATGGGCCGACTGGAGAATGAAAGCATGCATGTAAAAACAACCACGTTCATAAAGAGCGCCACCAAACCGGCACACTACCCGGAGGGTGACCTGCCGGAGATCGCCTTTGCCGGCCGCTCCAACGTGGGGAAGTCGTCGCTGATCAACGTGCTGGTCAACCGCAAGAGCCTGGTCCGTACCAGTTCGACGCCGGGGCGTACCCAGCTGATCAATTTCTTCGATGTGAACGGCACCTTCACCCTGGTTGACCTCCCCGGCTACGGTTTTGCCAAGGTTCCCCTGGCGGTGAAGAAGCAGTGGGGGCCGATGATGGAAACCTACCTGTCGCAGAGGCCGAATCTCTGCGGGGTGGTGCTGATCCTTGACATACGTCGCACGCCGGGTGACGAGGACCTGCAGATGCTGGGGTGGCTGCGCACCTATGGCGTGTCCCCCATCCTGGTTATCACCAAGTGTGACAAGGTGTCGAAGAACGAGCGCGCCAAGCAGCTGGCTGCCATTGCCGGGGTGCTGGGGGTTGACCGAAGCGAGCTCTGCTGTTTTTCCGCCCTGTCCCGGGAAGGGGTGGATGCGGTGTGGGAGCGGATCGAGGCAAGGCTTGCCCTGGCAGGCGAGGCCGGCTAGTCTGAAGCAGTCGGACCACAAAAAAACCGCCCATCTCTGAGCGGTTTTTTTTGTGATAAACTCTCCTCACGAACCCCATCGAAAAGGAAAGTTATATGGTCAAGATATTAGTGGTCCTGGTTGCTTTGCTGCTCGTTGCGCCATACTCCGCGCAAGCTTTCGTCGGAGCGCTTAAAGGTCTTGGGAAAGCTACTGGTCAAGCTTTCAATACGAGTGGGGAAAAAGTCGAGCAAGCCTCCCAACCGTCAGAGAAGAAATCTCCAAAGACACAAAAAAAGAAGCGGATCATTCAGCCAGTGGAGCAAACATCCATGAAAACGGAAGAGATTGGGAATAAAGAGCAAATGGAAGAGGATTACCAGATACTGAACGGTCAAAACGATAAAATCGAAGGCAGCAAGGATTATGAAATACTGCATTGAACAGTTACCTCCTCGGCATCCAACCAAGAAAGATACATACACCTGACCAGGAACCCATCAGTGATCCCCCCGGACCAGCCTGAAGCCGCCGGGTCACAATCTGTTTGACAATCCCCGGCCGCTCTGTTAGAAAATAACGCACAATTGAATAGTTAGTCGATCAGGTGCCGGAACGGGGCTTATCCCGTGTCCCGGTTAAAAGGGAAGGGGGTGCGAATCCTCCACTGTCCCGCAACTGTAAACGGTGATGAAAGCCGCAAGCGACGCCACTGAAATTTTCGGGAAGGCGCGGCGAGTAAAGTGATCCGCAAGTCAGGAAACCTGCCTGGTACGATAGCACAAGGACCTCCGAGGGAGAGGCGCCTGAAGCCGTTATTTGCCAACATCGGTTTTTAGCCCCGTCTCTCCCCAGGAGAGGCGGGGCTTTTTCATGGCAAAAGTAATATTAATCACCGGCGGAGCCCGTAGCGGCAAGAGCAGATTGGCGGAGAAGCTGGCCCTTGACTACGGCGAGCCGCTGCTCTACGTGGCCACCGGCAGCCCGTGCGACGGGGAGATGACCGAGCGGATCCGGCGGCACCGGGAGCGCCGGGGGGATGCCTGGCAGACCATCGAGGAGCCGCTGGCCCTGGCGGATGTGCTGCTCGGGCATGACGGCTATTTCAGCGCCACCCTGGTGGACTGCGTCACCCTCTGGGTCACCAATATTCTCTTTCACCACGGGGAGAATCCGGGGGAGGCGCTCGCAGAGGTACGGCGGCTGGCGGACCTGTTCCCGTCCCTGCAGTCACCGCTTATCCTTGTCACCAACGAGGTCGGCATGGGGATTGTCCCCGACAACCCCCTGGCGCGGAAATTCCGCGATCTGGCAGGGGAGGCGAACGAAATACTCGCGGCAGCGGCGGACGAAGCCTATGTGGTTTTTTCCGGCCTGCCGCTGAAATTAAAAGGCTAAGGAACGAGGCGCGAGGATAAAGGAAAGTCCCCTCTACCCTCGAACCGTTCACCTGTAACAAAAGGAGCACATGATGAAACTTCTCGAAGCAACCCTTGCGCGCATCGCTCCGGTTGATGCCGAAATTCTTGCCGCGGCCCAGGCACGGCTTGACAACAAGACCAAACCGCTCGGCTCCCTCGGCAGGCTGGAAGAGTTCGGCCGGCGGGTGGCTGCCATCAGCGGCACCCTCTCGCCGCAACTGGGGAAGAAGGTTATCTTCACCTTTGCCGGCGACCACGGCGTGGTGGAGGAGGGGGTTTCCGCCTTCCCCAAGGAGGTGACGCCGCAGATGGTCTTCAATTTTCTCAATGGTGGTGCCGGGGTGAACGTGCTTGCCCGCCATGCCGGGGCCGAGGTCCGGGTTGTCGACATGGGGGTCGACTTCGATTTCGGTGGGCTTCCCGGGCTGATCGACCGGAAGGTTGCCCGGGGGACCGCCAACCTGGCCAAGGGGCCGGCAATGAGCCGCGATGAGGCGGTGCGGGCGCTGGAGGCCGGCATCGAGCTGGCCCTGGAGGCCAAGGCAGAAGGGGTGACCATGCTCGGCACCGGCGACATGGGGATCGGCAACACCACCCCTTCATCCGCGATCATCGCTGCCATCTCCGGCCGGAGCGTGCGGGAGCTGACCCACCGCGGCACCGGCATAGGCGACGCCGCGATGGAGCGGAAGATCGGGGCGATCAAGCAGGGGCTGTCGATCAATCGGCCCGACCCTGCCGATCCCCTGGATCTGCTTGCCAAGGTTGGCGGTCTGGAGATTGCCGGCATCGCCGGTCTGGTTCTCGGCGGCGCTGCCGCCGGCCTGCCGGTGGTTGTCGACGGCTTCATCTCCACCGCCGGAGCCCTCATCGCCAGCGAGCTGAGCCCCCATGTGCGCGAGTACATCTTCGCTGCCCACAAGTCGGTGGAGATCGGCCACAGCTGCATGCTGGAGCGGATCGGCGCGGAGCCGATCCTGGACCTGCGGCTCCGCCTTGGCGAGGGGACCGGCGCCGCCCTGGCCATGACCCTGATCGAGGCAGGGGTGAAGGTGCTAAGCGAAATGGCCAGCTTCGACGAGGCCGGGGTAACGGGAGAGGTCGTGGCGTGACCACTCTTGGGATCGCTCAATTGCCGGGCGAATACGAGATTCGCCCCTACGTGTAAACCATGCGACTATATTTCATCGCCTTTCAATTCCTGACCATCATTCCCCTCCCCTTAACCGTCACGTGGCAGGAGGGGGACATGGGGCGCTCCATGCGCTGGTTCCCCCTCGTCGGGCTCACCATCGGCGGGATGCTGGCCCTTGCCCATGCCGCCTGCTCCCTTTTGCTGCCGGCAGCGCTTGCGGATCTGCTTCTGGTGGCACTGCTTGTCCTGGTAACCGGCTGCCTGCACCTGGATGGCCTGGCCGACGTCTGCGACGGCTTCGGTGCCAGGGGGGGGACGGAGCGGTTCCTGGCGGTGATGAAGGACTCCTCGGTCGGGGCGATCGGCGTTGCCGGCGTCGTGCTCGGGCTGATGCTCAAGTACCAGGCAGTCGCCGGTCTTCCGCCGGCGGTGAAGAGCGGGGCGATCATCCTCTTCCCGGCGGTTGCCCGCTTCGGCCAGGTGCTGATGGCAGTCGGGTCACGTCGGGCACGGGAGGACGGTCTCGGGGCGGCGTTCATTGCCGGTGCCGGAGTCCGCGAGCTGCTGATGGCCGGGGGGACGGTTCTCGTCGCGGCAGGTCTGATTCTCGGTGCCGCCGGCATATTATGCTGTATAATGACGTCCGCTTTCGTGCTGCTGGCCAGGGGCTACTTTCACCGCCGTCTCGGCGGAGTCAGCGGCGACATCATCGGCGCTGCGAGCGAGCTGAGCGAGATCCTCTTCCTCCTGACGGTGATCGCATGCTCGGGCTGGATGCGGGGAGTATTGTGACATGGTTGCCAGGACACGCATCTATCTGATCAGGCATGGAGAGGTGATCGGCTTCGAGACCCCCAGCTACAACGGCCATGCCGATGTGGGGCTGACGGAGCGGGGGGTGGCCCAGTACCACCAGCTGAAGGAACGCCTGGTGGATGCCGGCATAACCGCCTGCTACAGCAGCGACCTCTCCCGCTGCGTTACCGGTGCCCGGATCATCTGCGGGGAGCTGGGGATCGAGCCGGTGCTCAAAGCCGAGCTGCGGGAGCTGGACATCGGTATCTGGGAGGGGATGACCTGGAGGGAGATCGTTGCCCGTTACCCGGACCAGTGGCAGGCGAGGCTGGACGACCTGGTGAACTACCGCGTCCCGGGGGGGGAGAACCTGCTGGACCTTGCCGCCAGGGCGCTGCCGACGGTGCGGCAGATTGTCGATTCCCACCGGGGCGAAAATGTCCTGATGGTCGGCCATGGCGGGATGAACCGGGTAGTGCTCCTGGATGCCATCGGCGCGCCGCTATCCTCGCTGTTCAACATCGAGCAGCGTTATGCCTGTGTCAATATCGTGGACTATTATGAGGACGGCAAGGCCGTCGTAAACCTGCTCAACGGTTGACGGGCCGAGCCGCAAGGGGGAAACCATGAAATCAATCGTCATTGCCGCGCCGGTGAGCGGATCGGGCAAGACCACCGTCACCATCGGCCTGATGGAGTGCCTGCGGCGAAGGGGCCTGCGGGTCGCGCCGTTCAAGGTCGGGCCGGATTTCATCGATCCCGGCTACCATCGCCTGGTGACCGGCCGGCCGTCCATAAACCTCGACTCCTGGATCTGCGATCCCGGAACGGTGCAGGAGATCTATGCCGACTTTTCCGAGGATGCGGATATCGCCGTCATCGAAGGGGTGATGGGGCTGTTCGACGGCTTCGGCGGCCGCTCCGACGACGGGAGCACCGCCCAGGTGGCGAAGCTGACCGGCTCCACCGTCTACCTGGTGGTCGACGCCAAGGGGTATGCCCGCAGCATCGCCGCGCTGGTGGCGGGGTTCACCGAGTTCGATCCGGAACTCAGGATCGGCGGGGTGATCTTCAACAATGTCGCCAGCGAGAACCATGCCCGCATCCTGCGGGAGGCGGTGGAGTCGAACCTGCCGTCGGTACGCGTGCTCGGCTGCATCCTGCGCGACCGACTGCTCCATCTCCCCTCACGCCATCTCGGCCTGATGACCGTCGATGAGGTCGACATTTCCCAGGAGTACCTGGACCATCTGGTAGAGGTCATCCGCGGCTCCATCGACCTGGGTATGCTCTGGGCCGCAGCCGGTTCCGGCGAGATCGTCGACCGGTCCCCCAAGACTCCTGCAGCGGAGAACCGGGTACGCATCGCCGTTGCCCGGGATGCCGCCTTCTGTTTCGTCTATGAGAGCAATCTGCGCCTCCTGGCCGAAGCCGGGGCGGAACTGGTGGAATTTTCCCCCCTGAAAGACCCGTGCCTGCCGGAGGGGATTTCCGGTATCTACCTCCCTGGCGGCTATCCGGAACTCCATGCCCGGGCACTGGCCGCCAACAGGGGGATGCTGGAGGCGGTCGGGGGGGCGATCGAGGCCGGCATGCCGGTCTATGCCGAATGCGGCGGTTTCATCTACCTGTCCCGGGGGGTGGTGGAAAGCCCCGGGGGCATCGATGTCCGCCACGATCTGGTGGGCATTTTTCCCGTAGCTACCCGCCTGCTGGAGCAGCGAAAGGCGCTGGGCTACCGCGAGATCACCCTGCGGGGGGAGAGCATCCTCGGCCCCAGCGGTGCCGTTGCCCGGGGACACGAGTTCCACTATTCGGAGATGGAGGAGATGCCCCCCGCTGTCGAGCGGCTCTATCAGGTGCACAAGGGGCAGAGCGACCTGGGGACGGAGGGGTATCGCCACAAGAACTGCCTGGCCTCCTACATCCATCTCCACTTCGGCAGCAATCCCGACATGGCAACGGCTCTGGTGGCTGCCTGCGAAAAATACAAGAACGCGTAAGGAAAAGGAGCATGACTTGAAAACACAGATCGAACTGGCACGCGAAGGGGTCATCACCCCGCAGATGCAGACGGTGGCTTTTGACGAAGAGCTGTCCCCGGAATATGTCCGCCGGATGGTGGCCGAAGGGAAGGTCGTCATCCCCTGGAACCATGTCAGGAAACCGAAGGTTGCCGGCATCGGCAAGGGCCTGCGGACCAAGGTGAACGCCTCCATCGGCACCTCAAGTGACATCGTCGACTATGCCGCCGAGGTACGAAAGGCGATTGCCGCACAGGAGGCCGGGGCGGATACCCTGATGGAGCTCTCCGTCGGCGGCGATCTGGACCGGGTCCGCCGCGAGGTCATTGCCGCCGTGGATCTGCCGGTGGGCAACGTCCCACTCTACCAGGCATTCTGCGAGGCGGCGCGCAAATACGGCGACCCCAACAGGCTGGACGAGGAGATGCTCTTCGACCTGATCGAGCAGCAGTGCGCCGACGGCATGGCGTTCATGGCGGTCCACTGCGGCATCAACCTCTACACCATCGAGCGCCTGAGAAAACAGGGGTACCGCTACGGCGGCCTGGTGAGCAAGGGGGGGGTCTCCATGGTCGCCTGGATGCTGGCCAACAATCGGGAGAACCCGCTCTACGAGAAGTTCGACCGGGTGGTGTCGATTCTGAAAAAGTACGACACCGTCCTCTCCCTCGGCAACGGCCTGCGGGCCGGGGCGATCCACGACTCTTCGGACCGGGCACAGATCCAGGAGCTCCTCATCAACTGCGAACTGGCGGAAGAAGGCCGGGAGATGGGGTGCCAGATGCTGGTGGAAGGCCCGGGTCACGTCCCTCTGGACGAGATCGAGGGGAACATCCAGCTGCAGAAGCGGATGAGCGGCGGCGCCCCCTACTACATGCTCGGCCCGATCGCCACCGATGTGGCACCCGGCTTCGACCACATCACCGCCGCCATCGGCGCTGCCCAGTCGAGCCGCTTCGGTGCAGACCTGATCTGCTACATTACCCCGGCCGAGCACCTGGCCCTCCCCAACGAGGAGGATGTGCGCCAGGGGGTGAAGGCTGCCAAGGTTGCCGCCTACATCGGCGACATGAACAAGTACCCGGAAAAGGGGCGGGAGCGGGACAAGCTCATGTCCAAGGCCCGCCGCGACCTGGACTGGGGGAAACAGTTCGAGCTCGCCCTCTACCCGGAGGATGCCCGGGCGATCCGTGCCAGCCGTACACCGGAGGACGAGCAGACCTGCACCATGTGCGGCGATTTCTGCGCCTCGCGCGGGGCGGGGAAGCTGTTTGCAGGGGACCTGCGGGGAGATAAAATCTAGGGACGAAACCTGCCGCAGAGGCACGGAGACACGGAGTAAAGGCTTAAAGGATATGTTTTTGGTTAAAAGGAAAATATTTTTCTCTGCGACTCTGTGCCTCTGCGGCGGATTTTTGCTCGTTTTCCCCTTGCAGGCCCATGCCATGCACATCTCCGAGGGGATACTCCCCCTCCCCTGGGCAGTCCTCTGGTACGCGGTCGCCGCTCCGTTCGTGATGCTGGGGGTGCGGCAATTGAACCGGCTGTCACAGCAGGACCTGACCATGAAACCGCTGGTGGGGCTGCTGGCGGCGGTGGTGTTCATCATCTCCTGCATGCCGATCCCGGTCCCCACCGCCGGCACCTGTTCCCACCCCTGCGGCACCGGCATTGCCGCAATCCTTGTGGGACCACTGGTATCCGTGGTAATAAGTACGGTGGCGCTTCTCATCCAGGCGCTGGTCATGGCCCACGGCGGGCTCTCCACCCTGGGGGCGGATATCGTCTCCATGGGGATCGTCGGTTCCTTTGCCGGCTGGTTCGCCTTCCGCCTCCTCCGCCTTGCAGGTGCCGGCCTGGGACCTGCAGCCTTTGCCGCCGGGGTGGCCACCGACTGGGCCACCTACCTTGCCACCTCCATGGAGCTGGCAAGCGGCATCAGGGGGGTGGAGCCGTTCTGGCCCCTGGCGGGGAAGATCGTGCTGGCGTTCGTGCCGACCCAGCTCCCCCTGGGGCTCCTGGAGGGGGCCATGACCGCCGGCATGGTGACGCTCCTGGCCCGCAAGCGCCCGGACCTGCTGGTGAAAATGAAACTGCTCTCTGCAATGGAGGAGAAGAACCGTGCCTGACAAGAAGCGACGCCTGAAAATCCTGCTCCTCCATGCCGTGCTCCTCCCCGGGCTCCTCTACGTCTACACCTTCTTCACCCTGGCTCCGCGCCCCTGGACCGGGGTGGACGAGGCGGTGGTGGAGAAGGTGGCCAGGGAGCATGGCCGGGAGGCGAAACCGCCGCTGATCAACACCGACCAGGGGGACCTGCTCCTTTTCATCTTCCTTGGTGGCGGGGCCGTGGCCGGCTTTGCTGCCGGCTATTTCTGGCGACAGCTGGTGAGCGAGAAGAAGGAGCCCAAGGGCTGATGCGGCATCTCCACTCCGCCACAACAGGCAGTTCCCACCCGTTGGCCGGTCTGGACGCACGGGTAAAGCTGCTCACCGCCCTGGCAATGCTGGTCATGGTCGTGAGCCACCGGGGGGTACTCTTCCCGCTCCTGGCCGCCGGCCTGGGTGTCGGCCTCTGCCTGGCCATCGGCGTCCGTCCTCGCCTGTTACTGCTCCGGTTTGCCGAGCCGCTGCTCCTTGCGGTCATGGTGCTCCTTTTGAAGGGGCTCTTCAGCGGAAGCGACCACCTCTGGAGCAGCTCTGTCATGGGGGTTGAGCTTGCCCTGCACCGGGACGGCCTGCTGGAGGGCTGCCGCATCGCCGCCCGGATCGGCGGAGCCGTTGCGGTTGTGGCAGCGGTCGGTTTTGCCACCCCCTTCACCGAGCTCCTGGCGGCCCTTGCCTGGCTCAGGGTTCCCCGGGGGCTGATCGAGGTGACCATCTTCGCCTGGCGCTACCTCTTCGTGCTGGCGGACGATGCTCAGGTCATCCATGCGGCGCAGCGCAACCGTCTCGGCTATGTGGGCTTTCGCCGGGGCTTGCGCTCCTTCGGCACCCTTGCCGGGGCGCTGGTGATCAAGGCGTTCGACAGCAGCCAGGCCATGACGACCGCCATGGTGCAGCGGGGGTACGACGGCCGGCTGCCGCTGCTGCAGCACCGTCCCTTCCGCACCGCGGAGGTCGTGCCGGCCGCCGTGGTGGTCACCCTGATGGGGGCGTTATGGCGGATCTAGCGCGGCTTTCGGTGTCCATCGATCTCTTCCGCTATCCCGACGGCACGACCGCCCTGGAGGATATCAGCCTGGAGGTCAAGGCCGGCGATTTCTGCGGCCTGCTCGGGGCGAACGGCTCGGGCAAGACCACCCTGCTGAAGATCATGGATGGCCTGATCCGCGACTACCGGGGGCGTGTACTCCTGGATGGCCGTGATATACTGAAGCTGCACCCCCGGGACATCTACCGCCAGGTCGGCCTGGTGTTCCAGAACCCGGACGACCAGCTCTTCGCCAGCACCGTGGCGGAGGACGTGGCCTTCGGCCCGCGCAACATGGGGTTCGGTGAGGATGAGGTGCAGCGGCGAGTGGCGACAGCCCTGGCCCAGGTGGAGCTGTCCGACTCTGCCGGGAAGAACATCCACCACCTGAGCTACGGCCAGAAGAAGCGGGTCTGCATCGCCGGCCTGCTGGCCATGGGGCATGAAGTCCTGCTGCTGGACGAGCCGACCGCCGGACTCGACCCGATGGGTGAGCACCGGATGCTGGAGCTCCTCACCCGGCTCAACCGGGAGGAGGGGGTGACGATCGTCATGGCCACCCACAGTGTCGACCTGGTGCCGCTCTTCCTCAGCCGGCTCCATATCCTGAGCCGCGGGAGACTGGTGCGGGGGGGGACGCCGGAAGAGGTCTTCACCGCCCCGGAGGAGATGGAAAACGTTCGCCTGCGCCTGCCGCATATCGCCGAGCTGATCTGGCAGCTGAGGCACGGGGAGAAGCTGCCGTTCCGGCGGTTGCCGCTGACCGTCGGTGAGGCGCGGCGGGAAATTGTGACAATTCTGGAAAAAAACCATCTGCCACAGAGGCAAAGAGACACAGAGGATCGTCACTGAACCTCTCTGTGTCCCTGTGTCTCTGTGGCAAAATTGAATGAGGTGTTACATGAAGACAGCAATACTGCTCATGGCCCATGGCAGCCGCATCCCCGAGGCCAACGATGCCGTACGGGAAATCGCCAAGATGGTGAAGGAGATCTCCGGTTATCCCATCGTGGAGGTCTCGTTCCGCGAGATGCACCTTCCCAGCATCCAGCAGGGGATCGATGCCTGCGTTGCGCAAGGGGCGGAGCGGATCCTGCTGCTCCCCTATTTCCTCTTCACCGGCGCCCACGTGCAGGAGGACCTGCCGGAGGAGATGTCCCTGGCAAGGGAGCGTTATCCCAACGTGGAGTTCGCCATGGGGAGCCATCTGGGGGTACACCGCAAGCTGGCCGAGATCGTGACGGAGCGGATCGGCCAGGGGCTTGCGACGGCGGGGTGGAACTGATGTCGGTCCATCTGCGCCCGGAAGAGATCGAGGCCGAGTCGTTCCGGATCATCGACGCCGAAGCCGGGGAGCACCACTGGCCGCAGCCGGAGTGGCAGGTCGTCCGGCGGGTGATCCATACCAGCGCCGATTTCGACTACTGCCGTTCCGTGCTCATGTCCGATGACGCCGTTTCTGCCGGGGTGGCTGCACTCAGGGGGGGGTGGGGGCTGGTGACCGACACCACCATGGCGCTCTCCGGGATCAACAAACGGGGGCTGGCGCTCCATGGCGTTCCGGCGGCATGTTTCATTGCCGATCCGGACGTGGCGGCGCAGGGGAAGGAGCAGGGGATTACCCGTTCCATCGTTGCCATGCGCAGGGCGACGACAGATCCGGGCAACGGCATCTTCGTCATCGGCAATGCGCCGACCGCCCTGTTCGAACTGCTGCGCCAGGTGCGGGAGGAGGGGCTTCGGCCGGCCCTGGTGGTCGGCTTCCCCGTCGGTTTTGTCGGTGCGGCGGAGAGCAAGGAGGAGCTGGTCAGTGTCGCCCGGGAGTATGGCATCCCGTTCATTACCTCACAAGGGCGCAAGGGCGGCTCCAACGTGGCCGCCGCGGTGATCAATGCCCTGCTGATCCTTGCCGGGGAGTCCAGATGAAGTATGCCCCCCCTAAATCCTTGCGGCACGGCTACACCACCGGCGCCTGCGCCGCCGCAGCGGCCAAGGGGGCTTCGCAGATGCTTCGCGACCAGAAAATTATCGACGAGGTGGAGATCTGCCTCCCCCGAGGGGAAGCGGTCACCTTCAGGCTCCAGGGCCAGCGGCTCACCCCGACCGGCGCCACCTGCTACGTGGTCAAGGATGCGGGAGATGACCCGGACGTGACCAACGGCGCCGAGATTCATGCCAGCGTGGATGTGGAGTTCTTCACCGACCCGGCGATCATCATCAGGGGGGGCGAGGGGGTCGGCAAGGTCACCAAGCCGGGGCTGGCGGTACCGGTGGGGGAGTGGGCCATCAACCCGGTGCCGCGCAACATGATTCTCACCGGCCTGAAGGAGGCGCTGGCCATGCGCTGCGTGCCGGCGACCCTGACCGTCACAATCAGCATTCCGGGTGGGGAGGAGCTGGCGAAGAAGACGCTCAACGAGAGGCTCGGCATCGTCGGCGGTCTCTCAATCCTCGGTACCACCGGCATCGTCAGGCCGGTCTCCGTGTCCGCCTGGACCGATACCATCGACTGCGCCATCGACGTCGCCCTGGCCTGCAGCGCTCCGGAGATCGTGCTCTCCACCGGGCGAACCTCCGAGCTGGTCGCTCAGAAGCATCGTGCCGGGGCTGTTTCCCTGCCGGAAGAGGCCTACGTCATGATGGGGGATCACGTTGGCCATGCCCTCCGCTCCGCCGCCGCGAAAGGGGTTTCCCGGGTGACCCTTGCAGCCCAGTTCGCCAAACTGCTCAAGATCGCCTGTGGCCACGAACAGACCCATGTGTCATCCTCAGAGCTGGACCTGCGGCAGCTGGCAGAGTGGTGCTGCCTCGATCCACGAACCTCGAACCTCGAACCTCTCGTCCGGACAGCCAACACCGCCCGGCAGGTCCTGACCGATTCGGGCAGCGATCCGGCACTGATAGACCTCGTCTGCACCCGGGCCCGTGAGGCCGCCTGCCGCATGGCGCCGGGGCTGGAGGTGGGGGTTTTGCTGGCGGGGTATGGCGGGGAAGTGCTATATTACGACGAGCCTGCGGGTGGCAGTTGACAGCTACCTGCATTCGCACTGACGTGTTATTTCTGTAGTTCCCGGCGCATTTCGCTACAGCCGATAAACTCGCCCGCGTAGCGGGCTCAGACAGTATCGGCCGTTTATGCTCCATTCCACCGGGAATTACGACGAAATAACCCTGATGTGCTCATTCCGGCAGCTGCCAACTGCCGTTGGCAGTAGAATTTGATTTGTATCTGTTTTCATGTCTTGGGGGAGGTGTGTATGGCACAGCAGAAGATCTATCTCGTCGGCGCCGGGATCACCGGCTGGGAGGGGTTCGGACAGAAGGCCCTGGAGGTGATAGGCAAGGCCGAGGTGCTGATCGGACACCAGCGGCATCTGGATATCTTCCCCGATTTCAGCGGAGAGAAGATGGTCCTGGAAGACCTCTCCATCATGCTGGAATTTCTGCGCGGCACGGACAAGCGATGCGTCGTGCTCGGCTCCGGCGACCCGAACTTCTTCGGCGTGGCCCGTTTTCTCATGCGCAACCTTCCAAAGGAGCGGATCGAGATCTTTCCGAACCTGACCAGCGTTCAGTACGCCTTTGCCCGGATCAAGGAACCGTGGGACGATGCGGTGTTCGTCTCCGTCCACGGCCGCGGCCTTGGGCGGGCCATTGACCGGATCATCACCGCGGAGAAGGTCGCCATCCTCACCGACAAGGTCAACACGCCGGCAACCATCGCCAGGGAACTGATCGCCCGCGGGGCAGAGGGGTACGACGCCTGGCTCTGCGAGGAGATGGGGATGCCGGGGGAGAAATTCACCAAAACCGACGTTAAGGGGCTCCTGGAACTCCCCGCGTCGGAGCTGAACATCCTCATCCTCATCAAGGCCTGGGAGCCGCAACTGGCCCAGTACCCCCTGCTCGGCATCGACGACGACGAATTCGCCACCTCCAAGAAGCTGATCACCAAGCAGGAGGTGCGGGCCGTAACCCTGGCCAAGCTCCAGCTGCAGGACGACCTGACGGTCTGGGACATCGGTGCGGGGAGCGGCTCGGTTTCCATCGAGGCGTCCAACCTCCTCCCCAACGGCAGGATCTTTGCCCTGGAGAAGAACGGCCAGTACATCGCCTTCCTCAAGGAGAACCTGAAGAAGTTTGTCGCCCGCAACGTCAAGCTGGTTGAGGCCTTTGCCCCCGAGGGGCTGGACGATCTTCCCGATCCGGACCGGGTCTTCATCGGCGGTTCCGGCGGCATGCTGGAGGAGATCATCGATGCCGTGGACCGCAGGCTCAAGGTGGATGGCAGGGTGGTGATCAATGCGGTAACCCTGGACACCCTCACCAAGGCGGTGGAGCTTTTCGAGGGCCACGGCTACCTGGTGGAAGTGACCTGCGTCAATATCGCCAAGACCAAGGCGCTTTCCGAGTACAAGCTGCTTGAGGCGCAGAATCCGGTGTATATCATCGCCGCAACGAAAGAGTCCGAATAATGGGCAAATTCGCCTTCACGCGGGGAGCGGCGTTGCTGCGTCGGCGCTCTCCTCGCCGTAGCGGAGCTACGACTGCGTCGGCTTCTCCTTGCGGCCTTGCTCGCCACGCGAATGCAAATTCGCGTAGCACCGTCTCGTAAAGGAAAAATCAAAACAATGTCCGTACCTGCAAAAATCTATGCCGTTGGGGTCGGTCCCGGTGATCCCGAGCTGATTACCCGCAAGGCTGAGCGGATCATCCGTGCCGCGCCGGTGATCTGCGCCCCCACCGGCGCGGCCGATGCGGCCAGCTATGCCCTCTCCATCGTCAGCGACCTGATCGATCCGGCCCGCCAGGAGATTCTCACCCAGGTCTTCCCCATGATGAAGAAGGGGCCTGAGCTGGAGTCCGCCTGGGAAGAGGCAGCCTCACAGGTGATGGAGCGGGTCGACGGCGGGGAGGACGTGGTCTTCATCACCATCGGCGACCCGCTGCTCTACTCCACCTTCCTCTACCTTCACCGGATCATCCGCGGGCGCCGTCCGGAGATCCCGATCGAGATCGTCCCCGGCATCTCCAGCATCAATGCGGCCGCAGCCGCAGCCGGCCTGCCGCTCGGC
>Ga0073934_10003176_pt1 | contig 31194 bp, 38 predicted proteins | sample LarsenN4metaG_FD_76834 | JGI IMG/M metagenome (GOLD analysis project Ga0073934, IMG submission 76834) | Hot spring sediment bacterial and archeal communities from British Columbia, Canada, to study Microbial Dark Matter (Phase II) - Larsen... ...
TCTGGTTGGCACCGACACCGTCCCGCCCGGGGGACACGCGCGTGTGGATCACATCAACGAGATGGGGACTTTCGATGGCCACGAACGGGGACTTTCACATGGCCACGGACAGCACGTTCCGTCCTGTGGGAACCCCGAAGCAGACCGCGACAATGCAGCCCGTGCTCCTCGCGGACGTCGTGGCGGTCTCGGGGGCCGTGACCCGGACTCGTTCGCGCACGGCCAAGATCGAGGCGCTCGCCAGCTTGCTGCGCCGGCTCCAGCCGGACGAGATCACGACGGCCGTCGCGTTCCTGATCGGGTCCCCGCGCCAGGGCCGGGTCGGGATCGGCTGGGCGACCGTCCGCGACGCCGGTGATGCCGGGGCCGCGACGCCGACCCTCACGCTCGGAGACGTCGACGCGGCGATCACGTCCGTCGCGGGCACGACGGGCGCCGGCTCGGTGCAGGCGCGCCGAGCCGTGCTCACCCGTCTGTTCGCCCGGGCGACACCCGCCGAGGCGGACTTCGTTCGACGGCTGCTGCTCGGCGAGCTCCGGCAAGGCGCACTCGAAGGGGTCATGACCGATGCGGTGGCACGGGGCTCGGGCGTGCCGCTCGCCGAAGTGCGGCGCGCGGCGATGTTGAGCGGCGATCTCTGCGAGACGGCACGGCTCGCGTTGACCGGCGGCGCCGAAGCGCTGCGCGCGGTGCACCTGACGGTCGGGCGCCCCGTGCTCCCGATGCTCGCGTCGAGCGCCGCATCCGTCGCCGACGCGCTCGAGGCGACGGGACCGGCGTCGGTCGAGTGGAAGCTCGACGGCGCGCGCATCCAGGTCCACCGCGCCGGCGACGACGTGTGCGTCTTCACGCGCAACCTCAACGACGTGACCGGACGACTCCCCGAGGTCGTCGCGGCGGTGCGGACGTTCGGACCGCGAGAGCTCGTGCTCGACGGTGAGGCGATCGGCCTCGACGACGACGCTCGACCGCAGCGCTTCCAGGAGACGATGAGCAGGTTCGGTCGCCAGCAGGTCGACGAGCACGGCATCCCGCTCACGGCACTGTTCTTCGATTGCCTGCGAGTCGACGGCGGCGATCTGCTCGATCGGCCGCTCGCCGAGCGGCTCGACGTCCTGTCGTCGTTCGCCGGCGGGCGGCGCATCCCGTCGACGCGCACCCACGACCCGGCCGTCGCCGGCGACGTGCTCGACGCGGCACTGGCCAACGGCCACGAGGGCGTGATGGTGAAGGACCTCGGGTCACCCTACGAGGCGGGGCGCCGGGGCGCGGCGTGGCGCAAGGTGAAGCCGGTGCACACCCTCGATCTGGTCGTGCTCGCGGTCGAGTGGGGCAGCGGGCGCAGGCAGGGTTGGCTGTCGAACCTGCACCTCGGCGCGCGTGGCGAGGACGGCGAGTTCGTCATGGTCGGCAAGACGTTCAAAGGGCTCACCGACGAGCTGCTGACTTGGCAGACCGAGCAGTTGCAGGCACGCGCGACGCGAACCGAGGGCCACGTCGTGCACGTGCGCCCCGAGCTCGTCGTGGAGATCGCGCTCGACGGCGTGCAGGCGTCCCGCCGGTACCCGGGAGGCGTCGCGCTCCGGTTCGCGCGCGTGCGGCGCTATCGGACGGACAAGGCGCCGGCGGAAGCAGACACGATCGAGACCGTGCGCTCGTTGCTGTCGCGCTGACGCCGAGCGACGCGCCCGCGAGGCGTCACCGCGCTCGCTGCTCGAGCTCGCGAATGCGGTCGCTCACGTCGGCAAGGTGCTCTTCGATGTCGCGGCGATACTCCTCCAGCGCGCGCAGCTCGTCGCCGTGGAAGCGGCGGAGGTACCGGCGCAGCATCCAGGAGTGAATGCGGCCGTCGTAGTGCGAGTGGCGCCTTCGGGTGAACTGCCGGTGCATCACGCTCCTCCTTCGTCGTCGCGGCCGTAGCGCCGCATGAACTCGTCGATCGTCGCTCGCGCGCCGCCGAGCGACTCCGCCCACGTCGCGAGCAGGTCCTCACCGGCAACGGTCAGCCGGTAGGTCCGCTTGGCGCGCCCGGGCAGGTCGTCCCGCCACGTCGACGTCACGAACCCCTCCTCCTCCAGCCCGCGCAGGAGCCGGTAGAGGTTGCCGAGGTCGACGCGCTCGTCACGGTCGAGCGCCTCCACCGCGTCGGCGAGCCCGTACCCGTGCAGGTCGGGGGTGTCGCGCAGCGCGAGCAACAGCGCCGGCTCCACGAATCGCTCCACCCGGGCGTGCACCTCCCAGCGCTGACGCTCGGGCTCCCACCAGCGGCAGCGCGTCGCGCCCCGGTGCCAGCCGCCGGTCCGGTGGCCGCGTCCTCGATGAACCATGCGGAAAACATACTTGACAAACACACTGTTAGCAACCACGATCCGGTCATGGAGACGATCGCCCGCCAGACCGCCAGCCCCAATCCCGCCCAGATCGCCCGCTGGAACGGCGCCGAGGGGGAGCTCTGGGCCGTCGAGCAGGCGCGCTTCGACCGGATGCTCGAGCCGATCGACGCCCTGCTCTTTCGGGGCTGCCGCCCTGCGACCGGGCGAACGGGTCCTCGACGTCGGCTGCGGTGCCGGGACGACGACCCTCGCGGCCGCATGGGAGGTCGAGCCCGGAGGCGCGGTCACGGGCGTCGACGTGTCGGGGCCGTTGCTGGCGGTCGCGCGGTCGCTGGCGGCCGAGTGGCCGGCGGTGGCGTTCGTCGAAGCAGACGCGCAGACCTACCGCGCGCCCGATCCCTTCGACGTCGTCTTGAGCCGCAACGGCCTCATGCTCTTCGACGACCTCGACGCCGCGTTCGCGAACCTCGCGGCGAACCTGCGGCCGGGAGGCCGCATCGTGTTCAGTACGTGGGCCGAGGCCGAATCGAACGCGTGGGCGACGATCCCGAACGCGGCCGTCGCCGCGCACGTCCGCCTCCCCGCTGCACCCGAAGGACCGTGCGCGTTCGCCCTCGCCGATCCGGCACGCGTGCAAGCCGTGCTTCGGCGCGCCGGCTTCGGCAGTGTGACACTGCGCCGCGTCGACACCGACCTGTGGGTCGCGAGCGACGTGAGCGATGCGGTCGCCTTCGTCGCCCGGTCGCTGCCGCTGCCCGCGGACGTGAAGCGGCGCATCGTCGCGACGTTGCGCGTCACCCTCGTTCCCTACGCTCGGCCCGACGGGGTGTGGCTGCCGTCTGCCGCGTGGCTCGTCAGCGCGACACTATGAGCCCGGGAGCTCGGAGGCTGCAAGCTGGCTCATGTACTGGTTGAGGTCGAAGTAGTCGCGCCACGCGGCGATCTTGCCGTCGCGCAGCTCGAACGTCCCCATCACCGGCAGCTCGATCACCTTGTCGGGCATGGCGAAGACGTCGACTCGCTCGGTGAGCACGACGTTGCCGTCGGCCACGATGTGGCGCACGCGGAACTCGATGTGGTCCACGCCGGTCGTGAACATCTGGAGCAGGCCGCGGATCGCGTCCTTGCCCACCACAGGATCGACCGGAATGTTGTGGTACAGCGCGTCGTCGGTGAAGTAGTCGAGCAGCGAGTCGTAGTCGCCCTTCTCCCAGGCTCCACAGAATTCCCGGACGAGATCGATCGGTGCCGTCATCCCGGCGAGACTACGCGTTCAGCGGAGCGATGCGCCCGAGCCGGCCCGCTTCGTAGTCGTCGACGGCCTCGACGATCTCGGCGCGGGTGTTCATCACGAAGGGCCCGTACCAGGCGATCGGCTCCCGCAGCGGCTTGCCTCCGAGCAGGACGGCCTCGACGTCGGTGCCGGCGTCCACGGCGACGCGGTCGCCGGCACCGAGCACGGCCAACTGGCCTGCTCCGACCGCCTCGCCCGCGACTCGAGCGACGCCCGACAGCACGTAGACCAGCGCGTTGAATTCCGGCTCCCACGGTACGTCGAGGCGCGCGCCGGCACGCAGCGACGCGTGCGCGTACGTGATGGGCGAATGCGTCTTTCCGGGACCCTCGTGCTCGCCGACACGCCCGGCGATGATCCGCAACGTCGTGCCGGCATCGTCGTCGCGCACGACGGTCAGCTCGTCGCCGCGCAGGAGCTGGTACCGCGGCGGTGTCAGCTTCTCGGCACGCGGCAGGTTGACCCAGAGTTGGAGTCCATGCATCCGACCGCCGTCGCGCAGCATGTCCGCGAGCGGCATCTCGGAGTGCACGAGCCCGGCGCCGGCAGTCATCCACTGCGTGTCGCCGGCACGAATCACTCCCCCGCCGCCGGTCGAGTCGCGATGCTCCATCGCGCCGTCGAGCACGTAGGTGACGGTCTCGAAGCCGCGGTGCGGATGGTCGGGCGCGCCCTTCGCCTCGCCGGGCCCGTACTCCACCGGACCCATCTCGTCGAGCAGCAGGAACGGATCGGTGACCGACAAGTCGACCGTCGAGAACGGCCGCCTGACGGTGAACCCGCCGCCCTCGATCGCCTCGGTCGCGGTCGCGACCTGCACCACCGGCCGGATACGTTCGGACATGCGGCGTGCAACCCGGCGCCGTGCGACGATGTTCCCGTGCTGCACGTACGACCGGCCGGCGTGCCGGAAGACGGGTCGTCGCCGAGCTCGTCACGCGATTCTTCGCCGAGGAGGGCTTCACCACGTCGGCCGACGAAGTGCGCTCGCGCGTCCTGCCCTTCGTCGCCGAACCGGCGAACGCTGCGTTCCTCGCGTTCGACGGAGACGGCGCGGTGGGCATCGCGACGCTCACGACGGCGTACGGGTTCGAGACCGGGCGCTATGGCGAGATCGAGGAGCTGTACGTCGTCCCGTCGCACCGCCGCCGCGGTGTCGCGCGGGCGCTCGTCGAAGCCGCGCTCGCGGAGGCGGCCCGGCTCGGCTGCCACGACACGGGACGCCGAGTCCTCGACCGCGCCTGACCCCGCACAAGGTGGCGGGCATCCGTGCCCGCCACCCTGCCCTCCTCACTCGAGCTGCCGGAGCTCAGCGAGTCGGGTCTTGTCCAACTTCCCCACGCCACGCGCCGGTCTCGACACCCCGCGCCTCGATGAAGTCCTTGAACCGCTCGAGGTCGCGTTTGGTGCGCATGCGCACGATTCCGAGCACGTCACCGGCCTTCTCGGCGAACCCCTCGGGATCGAACTCCATCTGGAGCATGATCTTCGTCTTGCTGTCGGCGAGCCGGTGGAACGTGACGACACCCGCGTTGTCGCTGCCGTCGGTGCTGCGCCACGCGACGCGCTCGTCGGGGATCTGCTCGGTGATGTCGGCGTCCCACTCGCGTTCGACCCCGGCGATCTCCGCCTTCCAGTGCATGCGCGTGTCGCTCAGTTGCCGCACCTCTTCGACGCCTTCCATGAAGCGCGGGAACTCCTCGAACTGCGTCCACTGGTTGTAGGCCGTGCGGACCGGGACGTCGACTTCGATCGACTGTTCGATGGTGGACATGCGCCCGCGATACCCGCGCGATCACACGCCTATGCCGACTCTCAGTCGAGCACGACGTCGGGTTTGGGCAGCCCCTGCGCCTCGCACAGCAGGTAGTAGGCCTGCAGGATCCCGCCCGCGTCGACGATGCTCTCGACGTTGCCCGCGGCGTCGAGATTGAGGTTGGCCCCCCAGATCGCGAAGAACACGTCGGTCGGCTCCGTGTTGTCGGACGGAACGATCAGCGTGTGCACGGAGCCGGCCGGCTCGTAGAGGAACGAGCCAGCACGGTTCACGAAGTCGGACTCCTTGTAGCGCCACGCGCCACTCGTCGTGAACGCGTACACCGGACCGGTGTGCTTGTGCGTCTGCACGGCATAGCCGGGCGCGAAGCGGTTGCGGATCACCCAGAGGCCCTCGCGCTCCTTCACCTGGAGCACCTTCAGCAACGACCCCTCGCCGATGTCGACCCACGGCAGCTCGTCGTCGCCTCGGTGGATGGCGGTCGGGATCTCGAGCATCGTCATACCGACGAGGCTATCCGTGCGCGATACTGCGAGCGCCTGCGGGCCAGCCCTTCCCCGAACTCGGTGCATTTCGACGCGCTTTTCGGGGGCATCCGCACCATGAACGGGGCAGACCGCGAGGTGGCAGCGATCGCGGAGCGCCAGTACGGCGCGTTCTCGCGAACACAGGCGCGAAGCACCGGCCTCTCGGAGTACGCGATGACCCGGCGCGTGGGCACCGGCGCGTGGGAGACGCTTCTTCCGAGCGTGTACCGCCTGCCCGGCGCACCGCGCACGGGCCGGCAGCGAGCGATGGCGGCCGCCCTTTGGGGAGGACCGCGAGCGGTGATCTCCCATACGACGGCCGCGCGGCTGCTCCGTCTCGACGCCGTGCGCGCCGACGCCATCCATCTCACGTTGCCGAGGCGCGCGAAGGCGCGCACGCCCTCCGGCCTCGTGCTCCACCGCATCGACATCCCGCGCGAAGACCGAGTCTCGGTCGACGGGATCCCCTGCACGTCGGCGACACGCACGCTGATCGAGTCGGCGGCGATGCTCGACGACGAAGAGCTCGAGGTCGCGTTCGAATCGGCGCGCCGCATCGGCCTCACCAGTCCACGAGCGCTCGCGCGGCGCGCCGCTGAGCTCTGCGGCCGCGGCCACCCGGGCTCCGAACGTGTCAAGCGCCTGCTCGCGCAGCAGCACCATGACGATGCGGCGCTCCAGTATCGCCTCGAGGTGAAGACGGCCCGGCTCATCCGTGCGAGCGGTCTTCCCGATCCGATCCGCCAACATCGCATCGGGCGATACCGGGTCGACTTCGCGTGGCCACCGCCCCGAGTCGTCGTCGAATCCGACGGTTTCGAGCACCATGGCTACCGCCTAGCGTGGAAACGGGACCGTCGCCGGCTCGCCGACATCGAGGCCGAGCGCTGGCGAGTGGTCATCGTCACGTGGGACGACGTGACAAGGCGTCCGCAACAGACGGTCGAACGGATTGCCTGGGCGCTCGCGGCGTAGCGTCGCGAGCATGGCGAGCGAGGCCGGCGACTTTCCGATAGGGCACGCAGACGAGCGCGAGCTCTACCTCGACTGGCTGCGCTACCTGCGGGGCGCCGTGCTCCGTAAGGTCGACGGCATCACCGACGAGCAAGCGCGGTGGCGGCCGGACGGCGCGCTGATCTGCTTGCTCGGCATCGTCAACCACTTGACGCACGTCGAATGGCGCTGGATCGAGGGCGGTATGCGCGGCGCGGTGGTCGACCGGAGCGACGCCGAGTTCACGCCCGGCCCCGAGCTGACGCTCGCGGCCGCGGTCGCGGCGTACCGCGAGCGGGCGGGCCGAACGGACGCGGCCGTGCGCGAGATGGCGCTCGACACGCCGTGCGCGTGGGTCGCGGACGGAGATCTCCGGTGGGTGCTCGTGCACCTCGTCAACGAGACGGCACGCCACGCCGGGCACGCCGACGCGACGCGCGAGCTGCTCGACGGCACCACGGGCGAGTGACCGATGAGTTCGGGCCGCGGCACCGGTCTACTCACCGACACCGCGACGACGAGGAGCGACCGCCATGCCCCGCATCACGCCCAACCTCTGGTTCGACACGCAAGCGCTCGAGGCGGCCGAATTCTACGTGTCGATCTTCCCGAACTCGAAGATCAACGACATCTCGTACTACGGCGAGGCGGGTCCGCGTGAAGCCGGGATGGTGCTGACCGTCGAGTTCGAGCTCGACGGCCAGCCGTTCACGGGCATCAACGGCGGCCCCGAGTTCACCTTCGACGAGGCTGTGTCATTCCTGATCAACTGCAAGGATCAGGCGGAGGTCGACTACTACTGGGACAAGCTGACCGACGGCGGCGAGGAGAGCCAGTGCGGCTGGCTGAAGGACCGCTACGGCGTGTCGTGGCAGGTCGTGCCCGAAGGGATGGTCGAGATGGTCACCGACCCGGACCGCGAACGCGCCGACCGCGCCATGAAGGCGATGCTCGGCATGAGGAAGCTCGACCTCGCCGCGATGCGCGCCGCGTTCGACGGCGCGTGACGCTCAACCCGAGCCGACCGCGCCGTCGACCGTGGGTGTGGGCACGACCACGAGCGGCATCTCGGGCGGCGCACCGAACGCGACGGCCGCCTTCGAGAACGCGATGGCGGTCGTGATCGTCGCCGTCAGCTCGACGATCTCCTCGGGCGTGAACTCTTGGAGCAACGCGCGGCGCAGGTCGGGGTCGACGCGTGCGTCGGCGATCAACGCGTCGGCGAGACGGATCGAGAGCTTCCACCGTTCGGGGAGGTCCGACTCCTCGTACCCGTCGGCGATGAGGGCGACGCGCTCCTCGTCGAGCCCGCCGTCGCGCGCGCCGGCAAAGCGCAGGTTCTTGCAGATCCCACAGCCGGTGACCCGCGCGTTGCGGAGCCGCCCGACCTCCTTCGTCGGCTGGTCGACGACGCCTTCCGACCACAGGGTGCCGTAGTAGCGGTTGAACGCGGCCCAGAGCTCCGGCTGATGGTCGAACGGCGTGACGCCACCGGGCGGTGGCGCAAGGCGCGTCACGAGACCTCCAGCGCGCACTCGAACCGGGAGCGGGCGTCGAACATCGCCACCGCGAGCACGAGTGTCGCGATCTCCGGCGGCTCGAAGTGCGCATGCAGCGCCGCGAAGTCGCTGTCTCGGAGCCCGTGCGGGTCGAGCACGTACTGCTCGGCGAACGCCAACGCCGCTCGCTGCGCGTCGTCGAGCTCGGACCAGTCGATCGGCGAGCGCTCGGCGCGCACGAGCGCTCCGATGCGCGCGCGGCAGAGCTCGAGCACGCCCGCGTCCATGCCACCGCGCCACAGCCCGTCGTAGAGGGCGCGGAACCGCTCGTACGCGGCCGGCGCCAACTCCGGTGTGCCGGGAAGCCAGCTCACGGGGTCACCGTACGGCGGCGGCGACGTCGGCGGCCAGCGCGACCAGCTCGACCCGCTCGGGTTCGTCCAGCACGGCCAGGGCACGGCCGAACATGCGGTCGGTTCGTGCCTCGGCGAGCTGCCAGCGGTCGCGCAACGGCTCGGGGTCCGGATCGGCGTCACCCCAGCCGAACACTGCGGCCATGCCCGGCGTGCGCACCGACAGCGCCTGGTGGGGTGTGAGCCCGACCGTGAGCAGCGCGGCGCCGTGGAGCGCACCGCGCAGCTCTCGCAGCGCGTACAGACGGTGCTGCACGAGCGCGCGTGGATCGGCTGGCTCGGGCAGCGTCCGGAAGCCCGCGAACACGGGCGCGACCGCCACCGACGCGCGCTCGACGACCGGAGCGAGCAGCGCGGCGAAGCGCTCGTAGTCGGCGCCGTCGCCCAGGTGCGCGTCGGCCCACCGGTGGCCGCACGCCGCCCATTCGAGCGCGGTCTCGCCCCGCGGCAGGACCGGCGCAGAACGTTCCCACGCGGGCCGCACGACGTCGGGCGAGAAGAACACGAACGCGGCCGAGACGACGTCGGCGGGAACGTCGCCGAGGGCGCTGCCCCGTCCGGCGACGTAGAAGTCGAGACCCTCGAAGCCGAGCTCGGCTCCGCGTGCGAACGTGGCCGCGTCCGTCATGTAGCGCCCTGGCACCCCGAACACCGTCGGGACGGTGTCGTGCGCGGCCTGCTCGGGCGTCACGCCGACTTGGAGATCGGCGTCGCGATCTCCTCCGGCGACGGACCGACGCGGTCGGCATGTTCCTGGAGTCGGTCGAGATCGAAGCCGTAGACGCGGGCCGCGGTCTCGCCGAGCATCATGCGCACTTCGTGCTCCGGCACGTCGTGGAACGTGCGGCGCAACGACTCGCGCGAGTTGGGGTACGTGCCTTCCTCGTGGGGATAGTCACTCGCCCACATGATGTGGTCGACCCCGACGTCGTGCCGTCGCTCGCACTCCGCCCGGCCCATGAAGCTCGCGGTCACGTAGACCTGGCGGGCGAAGATCTCGCTCGGCAGCAGCCCGAGCTTCTGATCGTCGGAGAAGCCCAGCTCGCCGACGCGGCCGGTCGCGATGCGGCGCATCATCTCGTCGCGCATCGGCAGCTCGGTCGCGAGCCAGCCCATGCCCGACTCGGCGAGCACGAACCGAAGGCCGGGGTGCCGCTCGAAGACTCCTCCGAAGATCAGGTGCCAGAACGCGCGGTGCGCGTAGAACCCGATCTCCATCATCCACACGACCCCGGCGGTCGGGTGCTTGCCGTAGTCGGGGAGTCCGTTGCCCGAGTGATGGTTCACCGGCAGGCCGAGCTCCTCGCACGCGCTCCAGATCGGCTCGTACGCCGGGTCCCAGAACTTCGGCAGCGTCGAATCGTCGGGGATGCCCGGCAGCAGGATTCCGCCACGCAACCCGTTGTCGTGCGCCCAGCGGATCTCCGCGACCGCGTCGTCGATGTCGTTCAGCATGATCTGCGCCATTCCCGCGCGCCGCTCGGGCGCGGCGGCGACGAAGTCGACGACCCACCGGTTGTGCGCCTGGAGACCCACCCAGCGTCGCTCGTACTCGTCGCGCGTCCTGGGCGGATGCGCGAGGAAGCTCGCACTCGGAAAGAACGGCGGCACCGTGTTCGGGAACGGCACCTCGGCGACGATGCCGTCTTCCTCCATCTCGCGGATGCGCGCGTCGGAGTCCCAGTTGCGATACCGCTTCGATCCGATCAGGTCGCGAAACGGGTTCTTGTACGCGCCGCGCCACGCATCGAACTCGTCGAGCCAGGCGCTCGGCAAGTACTCGCGGTACTGGTCGAGGGACCCACCCGCGTGACAGTCGGTGGAGATGACGACGTAGTTCCGGCCCATGCGGCCGGATGTTACGACGCGCCCGCGACGTCCCGCCGGGTGAAGCTCACCGTCGCCACACCGACGACGATCGCCAGGTACACGACGAGCGTGACCAACGCGAGTGTCGGCGGTCGGTGGAACTCCTGGTTCTCCATTGCACGCCAAGGCACGACCGTTGCGACGTTCTCGCCGATGAGGAACCGCGCGAGCCCCGGTCGCAGACCACGGATGATCCCCTCGCCGATGAGCGCCCACGCGGCCAGCGCGACGAGCGCCGGCGTGGTGTTGCGCCCGACGGTCGCGACGTTCAGCGCCAGGACCGCGAGCATCGACGCGACGAGCGAGATGCGCACGAGCCCGAGCAACACCGCCGCCCACCAATCACGGTCCGTGCCATCGGTCGACCCACCGGTCACGACGGCGGGCAGGGCCGCAACGAGCATCGCGACCTGAAGGACAAACCCGATGACGAAGGCACAGATGGCCGCCGCGATGGTGCGCGCGGCATGCAGCCGCCCGCGCGCCGGTACCCACGTGAGCAGCGTCGTCACCGTGCCGGCCTTCCATTCCGCACCTCCGACGGACGCGCCGCACACGGCGGCGCCGATCGCGAGGAAGCCGGCACCTACGCCCAGAAGCGAGTCACCATCGCTCGAGAGCGGCCACGAGCGCATGAACCCCGGGTGATCGGCGACCAGGGGATCGGTCTCGCCGACGGTGGCGAGTGCGACGATCCCGAGCACGACGCAGCCGGCGAGCGCGAGCGCAGACATCCACCACACGACTCTGCGATGCAGCGCGCGGCGCATCTCGACGATGACCAAGTGGACGAGCGTCATGCCGTCATCTCCAGGAACAGGTCTTCGAGGCTGACCGCTTCGGGTCGCAACTCGTTGACGTAGAGACCGTTGTCAGCAAGCACCTTCGCGATGCGCGCGCCTTCGTCGCGTGCAGCGCCCACTCGAAGCGCCTCCATGGTGACGTCGACGTCGAAGCCCGCGTCACGGAGCACGCGCGCGCCCGCGTCGAGCGCGTCGAGCCCGACGATCTGCACCGGGCGCGCCGCGGCAGCGAGCACGTCGTCGACTCGTCCGCTCAGTATGCAGCGACCGCGCTTGATGATCGCGACGCGATCGCACGTCTGTTCCACCTCTGCGAGAAGGTGGCTCGACACGAAGACCGTGCGGCCTTCCGCTCCAAGCCGTCGCAGCAGCTCGCGTATCTCGCGGATGCCCGCCGGATCGAGGCCGTTGGCCGGCTCGTCGAGCACGAGAAGCGCAGGGTCCTTCAACAGCGCCGCGGCGAGCCCGAGGCGCTGCTTCATTCCCAGCGAGTACCGGCGGACCTTGTCGCGGCCGCGCTCCGCGAGCCCCACCGCTTCGAGCACGTCGTCGACGCGCCGAGCCGGGATGCGGTCGATCGCGGCGAGCAGCCGCAGGTTCTCGCGACCGGTCATCGTCGGGAACAGCGCGGGCGTCTCGACGATCGAGCCGATGCGCGGCATCACGTCGTCGAGCGCTGCAGGGCTCGGCCGCCCGAGCACGGCCATTGCACCGTGCGACGGGCGGACGAGACCGAGGAGGCAACGGATCGTGGTGGTCTTGCCCGACCCGTTCGGACCGAGAAATCCGAACACGCCGCCTTCGGGGACCTCGAGATCCAGTCCGTCGACGGCAACCGTGCGACCACCGCGCACACGGCGGTACTCCTTGCGCAACCCGCTGACCTCGATGACCGAGCCCATAACCGCGCTACCCGTTCACGAAGCTCGTGCACGTGTCGGCGCCGAGCACCTGGATGAGACCGTGCTGACCAGGCTCACCCATGTGGACGTTGACGTGCAAAGGATGCCGCCGTCCCGCCGGGTACATCGCCGGGTCGGCGACCGAGGCGGGAAGTTCGACGTCGTTCTCGTGCCCGTTCTCGGCGAGGACGACGCACTCCCCGTTGCCGAGGTGCCGGACGTGCGTGTGCGCGGCCGATGCGGGCGCCGCGCTCGTCACGATCCCGGCGGCGACCGCTGCCGCCCCGACGATCCTGATGATTCTCACTGTGCCTCCTCGTGGGCCCACCTTGAGCCCTTCATGCACACGGACGTCGCCGCGGCGCCCGCGGGTGACATGGGTCGGGAATTCCCCGGAGCTACAACTGCGCGGCGTCGAGCTCGGGTGTGGCCGCCTCACCCGGCGGGTTCCAGTCCGTCCGGCGTGCGACCCACGAGGCTGCCAGCAGCAGGGCGGCCGCGACGACCAGGCCGGGGACGAGGCGGGCCGCCTCGTACCGGGCGCCGGGCCCGGCCGAGAATCGGACGACCAACGAGGCGTCGCGCGGCACCACGCCGAATGCGACGATCGCGCACCGCTCGTCACGCGGGCACGCGTCGGCCCGCATGGTTGCGCGTGCACGGCCCTGGTCGTCGGCAACGGCCCGCACGACGGCGTCACACGTCGGCGCGCAGTAGGCGACATGGATGCTGCGCCCGGGCGCGAGTGGCGCGACCGTGACGGCGATCTCGTCTCCCGGCGCGTACGGCCCGCGGGGCGTGACGGTCATCGTCGCCGCCTCCGGGGCGCGTCCACCGAAGACCGTGTACGCGTACGCCGTGCCGCCGCCGGCGTCGTTGACGACCACGGCGCAGTCGTCGTCCGCGTGACAGGGACCGTCCGTGCGCATCAACTCGTACTGGAAGTACGCGGACCCGTCGGCGCCGGCCTGCACGGGGAACGCGTTCGTGCACGCGCCGAACCCGTCGGCGGTGCGGACGCACTGCCGTACCGTTCCGCGCCGACCGGGGAGCATGCCACCGACCCGTATGTGCAACACGTCGCCGTCGGCGAGCTGCTCGACGATGCCGGCCGCGGTCAGCCGGTCGGAGCTGCCGCGAATGGTGAGGCGGAGCTCGCGTTCGTCTCCGGCGGCCACGGCCGCGGTCGCCGTTACCGGGTTCTCGTTCGCGGGCTCCGGTCGAACGGGCACGCCATCGTCGTCGGCGCCGCGCACGCCGAACCCGACGCCGGCGAGCGCGAGCAGCACGACGGCGCCGACGGCAACCGCGAGCAGACCGAGGCCCGTACGCCGGAACACGTCAGTCGCCGGGCTCGCGGGTCGCGTCGTCGAGGCGGCGGTTGAGCGTGAGCAGGCGCCCCATCACCGGCAGGGCGAGCAGGTTCACCCCGTGGAGCAGTCCGATGATGAGCAGGATCCCGCCGATGCGGGCGGTCTCGTGCTGGAGCTGCGCCGCGGTGACACTGCTGTCCCAGTCGCCCTTCGGCTCGAAGCTGACCGTGAAGAGGATGTACGAGATGAAGATCAGGTAGTACGCGACGTCGGTCAGCATGATGAAGCTCTTGCCGGTGCGCGGATTCGCACGAAACACGTCGGCCGCGTAGCTCTTGCCGAACCGCTTGATGAGCGGGCCCAACCAGAACGCGATGCCGGCGAGCACCGCGCAGGTCAGGAGCTCGAGTATCCACCAGTCCATCAGGAACCTTCCTTGCCGGTGATCGGTGACGGAGACGACGACCGACGCGAACGCGCCGACGATGCAGATCGCGATCGCCGCCGCGGCGCGGTGCTGCGCGCGCAACCGGCGGTCGTCGTCGATGCTCAAGTTGACGCGCACGAACAAGTCGGGACTCTCCTCGACCGCTGCCGCCTCGCTGACGAGCGCGTCGCGCAGGCGTTGTTCGACGAACGTCATGCTTCGGGCTCCGCAGTGAGGAGCGCCTCCAGGCGCGCCAGGCCACGGGTCAGATGGGTCTTCACGGAGTTGCGCGACACGCCGAGCACGCCGGCGATGTCGTCGATGCCGAGCTCGTCGTAGTACCGCAGCACGAGGCAGTCGCGCTGGCGCTTCGGCAGCTCACGCAGCGCTTCGAGCACCTGGCGCTGGTCGTCACGCAGCGCGATCTCGTCCTCGATCGAAGCACGGTGCTGGTCGAGCGGAAGGTGGTGGCGCATCGACACCAGACCGCGACGGTTGTGGTCGCGCGCGAGGTTGAGGACGATCGAGCGGAGGTACGGCGCCGCCTTGGCGCGGTCCTCGATCCGGTGCGCCGCGCGTGCGAGGCGGATGAACGCCTCCTGCACGAGGTCCTCCGCGGCGTTGCGGTCGTCGACGAAGAGCCGTGCGAGCCGCACGAGCGACCGGCCCTCGGCGCGGAACATGCCCGCGACGAAGGCGTCGACGTCCAACGCGATCGCAGGCGCAGCACCACCGACCGCGATCGGGACCTCGCCCGCGACGGCGAGCGTCGGAACGGGGCGCATCCACGCGAGCAGGGCGTCGCGGAGTCGGTCGGTCACGGCCACGTACCGGGCAGTCTGGCACCCATGCCCACACCGACGCTGCGGCAGCCCGTCGCGGGTGACCGGTAGCCTGGGGTTCGTGAGCGAGATCGACTACCAGGCGTTCGACGCCGATAACCACTACTACGAGGCACTCGACGCGTTCACCCGCCATCTCGACCCGAAGCTCGGTCCGCGGTGCGTGCAGTGGGCCGAGATCGACGGCCGGAAGTACCACGTCGTCGGCGGCCGCGTCAGCCGGGCGGTCGTCAATCCGACCTTCGACCCGATCGCCAAGGCCGGCGCGATGCACGACTACTTCCGCGGCAACCCCGACAAGAAGCAGCCGTGGGAATTCCTCGTCGAGCGGGAGCCGATCCCGGCCGAGTACCGCGACCGCGACGTGCGGCTCGCGAGGCTCGACGAGTTCGGCCTCGAGTCGATCTGGCTCTTCCCGACGCTGGGAATCCTCTACGAAGAGCTGCTCAAGCACGACATCGAGGCCGTCAACCTCACCTTCACCGCGTTCAACCGGTGGCTCGACGACGACTGGGGCTGCAACTACCGCGATCGCATCTTCAGCGCGCCGTACATCTCGCTCGCAGACCAGGACTGGGCGATCCGAGAGCTCGAGTGGGCGCTCGACCGCGGCGCTCGCTGCATCGTGATGCGCCCCGCCGCGCCACATACACGCGACGGCCAACGAGCGGTGAGCCACCCGGTGTTCGACCCGTTCTGGGCGCGGGTCAACGAGGCCGGAATCACCGTCGTGGTGCACGCCGGCGACAGCGGGTACTCCAGCAACGGCTACGCCAACGACGGCTTCTCCGCCGGGTTCTCCGACGGTCGCTGGGCACCGTCGATCAAGGCGTTCGCGATCGAGCGCGCGGCGTACGACTTCCTGATCACCCTCGTGTTCGACAAGCTGTTCGAGCGATTCCCCAACGTCCGCATCGCGTCGGTGGAGAACGGCTCCGAGTTCCTCGGCGACCTGTTCAAGAAGCTGCGTTCGACCGACCGCAAGATGCCCGGCTACTTCACCGAGGATCCGGTGGAGTCCTTCCGGCGCAACGTCTGGATCAATCCCTTCTGGGAGGACGACGTCGACGAGGTCGTCGAGCTCATGGGCGCCGACCGGGTGATCTTCGGATCCGACTGGCCGCACATCGAGGGAATGCCCCGACCCCTCGACTACGCGGCGGAGCTCAAGGCGTTCGACAGCGACACACAGCGACTCATCCTGCGCGACAACGCGCGCGAGCTGAACACGCTCCGGCCCGCTTAGCCGGCAAAGACGGCCTCGGCGCGGGCGAGCAGCTCGCGCAGCAGCGCCCGGTCCGACTGCGGTCGCGTCGATGAGCCCGGATGCGTAGCGTCGCTGGCGATCCAGCCGCGCAGCCGGAGGAACTGCGCGGCCGAGTGCCGGTACCCGGGCACCGGGTCGCGGAACGCGAGCTGACCGAGGTACTGGAGCACGTCGTTGCGCTCCCAGAAGCGCTCGTCACCATCCGCCCACGACGCGTCGCGGGCTGCAAACCAGTCGGGGGCGAACGTCCCGAGGCCGAGCAGGTAGTCGCTCCCGTACACGACCATGTCGATCGCACGGTCGTTCCCTGTGAGCACCATGAAGTCCGGGCGCGTCGCGTCACGCAGCGCGAGGCGCTCCCATTCGAGTCGCCGCGAAAGTGAGGAATGCTTGGCACCGGCGCACTGAGGGATGTCGAGCAGCGCCCGGTAGGCGCCGCTCGTGAAGATGCGACCTTGCGGCGCGAACATCTCGCCCAGCTCGAACGCGAGGAACCGGTCGACCTCGCTCGCGACCGCTGCGAACGCGGCGCCGACCCCCGAGTCGGGCAAGGCCTTCAGGCCCCACGAAGGGAACACGATCGGAACGCCACCGCGTTCGGCGACGGAGCGCATCGCGCGGCGGTACGCATCCGCGTCGAAGGTCGCGCCCGGCGCGTCGTCGACGTACGCGCCCGCGACGAACTCACCGTGCTCCGCCGCGATCGCGTGCGCGCGGTCACGGTGGCGGTCGTCGAGCGACGCCCCGAAGCCGGTGTCCATGTTCACCGCCGGAACGAGACCGGCTCCCGCGACGCGGGCGACCAGGTCGCTGAAACCCGTCCAGTCGACGTCGCCGCCGTCGGTGAACGGCAGGAGCACGGCCGCCATGCCGGTGATGCGCCGGCCCGGTCGCAGTTCGGGCATCACGACCGCTTCACCTGCGCAAGCACGCGGCGCTCGGGCATGGCCTTGTAGAACGGATCGAGCGGGTAGCACCCCGACACGAGCCCGTTGCGCGGCGCCGTGGTGCAGTCGCTGAACGTCCGGCAGAGTCGGGCACGGTCGAGCGGGCGCCCGGCGAGCACGTCGGCGGGCAGGTCCGGATACGACAGCGCGAGGCGTCCGAGACCGACGGCGTCGACCGCGCCGACGGCGACGGCCGCCTGCGCGACGTGCGGGAGCCACTCCTGGAGGTACGAATACCCGCTCCCGACGATCACGACGCCGGGGTTCGAGGCCTTCAAGCGGGCCGTGGCATCGACCATGCGGGCGACGTCGACGAGCGGATCCCGCGGTGGCGCATACCCGTCGGACGGTGGAAAGTACGCCGGCCGCTGCACGTGCGGGCACGTGTACGGGCTCCCCGCCGTGACGCACACGAGTTGCACGCCGAGCGCCGCCGCGCGCTCGACGAACGCAATCGGTTCGACGAGGTCGATCCCGGTCCCAGTGCCGTCTCCTCCGAACGCGTACGGATAGGTCTCGGTCTCCGGCGCACCGTCGCGGAAGGGCGCGACGTCGAACGCGCTGAGCCGGACGCCGACGGCCAGCCCGGGCGCGGACGCCCGGATCCCGGTGACGACCCGCTCGAGGAATCTCATGCGCTGCACCAGCGAGCCGCCGTAGCGACCGGGCCGATCGTGCGCCGACAGGAGCTCGTGCAGCAAGTACCCGTGGCAGTGCTTCACGTCGACGAAGTCGAAGCCGGCGCGTTGCGCGACGGCCGCCGCGTCGACGAACGCGGCGACGAGGTCGTCGAGCTCTGCGTCGGTCACGACCGCGCCGTCGTCCGCGCCGACGCGCGCATCCAGCCACGGATTGCGGTACGCGACGCGCGGCCGCGGCGCGCCCGCTGGCCGCGACCATCGGCCGGAATGCGTGAGCTGGAGCCCGGCGACGGCGGTCGGGGGCAAGAGGGCCCGCAGCTCGCCGAGCTCGTCGGAGACGACGAGCTGGCGCGGGTTGGCCCGGCCGTCGGCTCGCACGGCGACGGCCTCGCCGCCCCACACCAGTCCGGCACCGCTCGCACCGAAGCGCTTCCAGCGGCGGCGGACCAGGTCGCTCGGGCGACCGTCGGCAGTGCCGTCCCAGCCCTCCATCGGCAGGATCGCGAAGCGGTTGGGCGCTCGGCCCGCGGGCGTGTCGAGAGGTCGGGCGAGCGGACCACTCGGATGCACGACGTCGTCGAACGGAAGCGCCACCTCGAGCGCGCGGAGGTGCTCACGGAACGCGCCCGGTGTGCGCAGCGTCCGCACCTGCACGAAGCGGGGCACGGTCGCACGCTACTGCGAGACTCTCCGACCATGACCAGCCTCGGCGTCTTCGGAACCGACCACCTGCACATCGTCGAGATCGTCCAGCAGCTCTCGGCCGCGGGCGCACGCGTCGCGGCCATCGGCGCGACGGAGGAGGCCATCGGTCCCTGGCTCGCCTCGCGGTACCCGGACGCGCAGCCGGCACGGTCACTCGACGACGTGCTCGCCGCCGGCGTCGACCTCGTGGCGACCGCTGCGGTACCCGTCGATCGCGCGTCGATCGCGGTTGCGGCCATGCAAGGCGGCGCCGACGTCGTGGCCGACAAGCCCGGCGCGACGACCTACGAGCAGATCGAGGCGTTGCGCGACGCGTGCTCGGCGACGGGCAAGCGCTACACGGTCGTGTTCTCGGAGAGGCTGAGCAGTCCGGCGATGGCGTACGCGCAGGAACTCGTCGAGTCCGGTCGGCTCGGGCGCATCGTCCACACCGTCGGCCTCGGCCCGCACACCCTGAGTCTCGATCGCCGCCCCGACTGGTTCTTCGACCCCGCGCGCTACGGCGGCATCCTGGTCGACATCGGGTCGCACCAGGTCGACCAGTTCCTCGCGTTCACCGGGTCCCGGGACGCAGACGTCGTCGCCGCGAGCATCCGCGGCCACGAACAGCACGAGGGCGTCGAGGTGCTCGGCGAGATGATGCTGCGCTCGGCATCGGCGACGGGATACGCACGCGTCGACTACTTCACGCCGGCCGGGCTCGGCGCATGGGGCGACGTGCGATTCACCGTCGTCGGCACCGACGGATACCTCGAGGTCCGCCACGTGGCGCAGGAGGTGATCGTCGTCGACGGCGAGCGCACCGAAACCGTCGCGTGCGCCGACCGCCCGGTCACCTGGGCCGCCCGGCTGCTGGCGGGCGGGTTGATGGACCAGGACCACGTGTTCACGGTCACGCGAATCTGCCTCGACGCGCAGCGGCGGGCCCGCCATCCGTGACGGGCCCGCCGCGAGTCGCGGCTCCGGGGGTAGGAGCGTCGGCGTCCACGCGGGTGGACCCGGCCATCCTCGCGGCCGCCGGTTGCCCGGTCCTGGCGGGCGGCTGAACGGCCCATGAACCCGCGATTGCCATGTTGCCTTCGAGCGGGTTGACTCCGGGGGGTAGGTAAGGGTAGCCTCACTTCAGTTTGGCTGCCCTGAGGAGCACCGGGAGCGCCCGTGATCGTCTGCCATTGCGAAGCCGTCGACGACCGGACCGTGCGTTCCGCGATCCTTGCCGGGGCGTCCGACATCGGCGCCGTCGGAGAGCGCTGCCGCGCCGGGTCGGACTGCGGTGGCTGCCACCGTGCGATCGAGCGGCTCCTCTCGCACATGGCGGGCGACCGCGACGTCGCAGCCGTAGCCTGACCCTCCATGCAGGGCAGCCCGAGGGTCATCGAAGCGCTCAACGACGTCCTCACCGCAGAGTTGACCGCAGTCAACCAGTACTTCCTGCACGCGAAGATGTGCGAGAACTGGGGCTACGAGCGGCTCGCCAAGCACCAGCGTGACGAGTCGATCGGCGAGATGAAGGACGCCGACGAGCTCATCGAGCGGATCCTCTACCTGGAGGGCCACCCGAACGTGCAGCGCCTCGGCGCGGTTGCGGTCGGCGAGACGGTGCCGGAGCAGATGCGTCTCGATCTCGACGTCGAGCGCGAGGCCATCGCCCGCCTCAACCGCGCGATCGCGCTCTGCGTCGACGAAGGCGACAACGGGTCACGCGAGCTCCTCGAGGAGATCCTCGAAGGCGAAGAGCGCCATGCCGACTGGCTCGAGACGCAGCTCCACCTCCTCGCCGAGCTCGGCGAAGCGCACTACCTCGCCCAACAGGTCCGCGACTAGCGCGCGGCGCGCGTCACAGCGCGGCGAAGTACAGGTCGGCGACGCGCTCGCGCTGCCAGGCCTGGTACCCGAGCAGAAGGTCGTTCACCTTGGCGCGCCGAAGATAGACGTGTGAGTCGTTCTCCCAGGTGAAGCCGATGCCGCCGTGGATCTGCAGGCACTCGGCCGTCACGTGGTTGGCCGCTTCCGCCGCGTACGACTTCGCCATCGCCGCGGCGCACTCGCGGTCGGGCGCGTCGACATCGGACGCCCACGCCGCGTAGTGCACGCCGACCTTCGCGAGCTCGATGTCGCGCAGCATGTCCACGGCCTTGTGGCGTGTCACCTGGAACTTCGACAAGGGCTTGTCGAAGACGATGCGTGCCTGCGCGTAGTCGAGCGCGAGCTCGTTGGCCGCCTCGCTGACGCCGACCAGCTCCGCCGCGAGCAGCACGGCCGCGTCGTCGACCACGCGCCGCCACAAGGCGGTGTGATCACCGGGCGGGCCCACGAGCTCGGCGCGTGCCGCCGAGAGCTCGATGCGGCCGAACTTGCGCGTGATGTCGAGGCTCGCCGCGGGTTCCGCGGCGGGCCCTTCGACGAGGAAGGTCTGGAGGCCGTCACGTGTGCGCGCCGGCACGAGCACCCAGTCGGCACTGAGTGCGTCGAGCACCATCGGCTTGACGCCGTCGATCCTGTAACGGGTGCCTCGGCCATCGGCGCGCACGCGCAGCCGCGCCAGAGGATCGCCGTAGCCGGGCTCCTCCAACGCGACCGTGCCGCGCTCGCGGCCGCCGGCGAGTGCCGCCAGCCGCTCGCCGAGTCCGAGTGCGCGCGCCGCGAGCGTCGACAGGATCGCCGAGGAGAAGTACGGACCGGGGAACACAGCCCGCCCCATCTCCTCCTGCACGACGACCGCGTCGACGATGCCCAGGCCGAGACCGCCGTGCTCCTCTGGGACGAGCAGCCCCGTCCACCCCAGCTCCACGACCTTGCCCCACACCTCGGGCGAGAACCCGTGGTCGTCGTGCTCGGCCATCCGCCTGACGTACGACATCGGCGCCTCGGTCACGAGGAAGGCCCGCACGGCTTCCCGCAACGCGTCCTGTTCCGGAGAGAACGTGAAGTCCATGCGGCCACGACGCTACCGGCAACCTGACGCTAGTGTCAGGTCCTGCGGTGAGCGCCGGGAATCCCGGCGCCGAGTGAGGAGCGACGACGAGTCATGGACTTCGCGTGGAGCGCCGAGGATCTCGCGTTCAAGGACGAGCTCGAGGCGTTCCTCGACAAGGAGCTTCCGCCGTTCCTCGAGCAGTGGGCCGACGACGACCTCGAACCGTCCCGCGGCGTCATGGGCGTGATGGACAAGCGCAAGGCGTGGCAGAACAAGCTCAACGAGGGCCGGTGGGCCGCGATCTTGTGGCCCGAGGAGTGGGGCGGGCGCGCGGCCACGACGTCGCAGCAGGTCATCTACACGCAGGTGATGGCGCGCTACCGGACTCCGGGCGTGTTCAACCAGAACGGCATCGTGCAGATCGGTCCGTCGATCATCGCGTGGGGCACCGAGGAGCAGAAGTCACGCTGGCTTCCCGGAATCCTCGACGCGAGCGAGCACTGGTGCCAAGGGTTCTCGGAACCGCAAGCAGGGTCCGACCTCGCGAACCTCCGCACGACCGCGATTCTCTCCGACGACGGCTCGCACTACGTCGTGAACGGGCAGAAGGTGTGGATCAGCTCGGCCCAGATCGCGAAGTGGGGGCTGTTCCTGTTCCGCACCGATCCCACCGCGATCTCGCGGGGCCGCAAGCACGAAGGCATCACCGCGTTCATCGTCGACATGGAACTGCCCGGCATCGACGTCCGGCCGATCCGGGAGATCACCGGTGACTCGATGTTCTGCGAGGTGTTCTTCACCGACGTGCAGGTTCCCGTCGGCGACCGCCTCGGCGACGAAGGCAACGGCTGGCTCGTGTCGATGGGCGCGCTCGGCCAGGAGCGCGTCGGCAGCGCGGGCCAGGCGATCTCGATGGCGCAGGATCTGCGCCGCCTGCTGCACATCGCGCAGGCCGAAAATCCCGACGCGCTGAAGGATCCGCACATCCGGGAGCGGGTCGCGCGGCTGCACACCCAGATCGAGTACACGCGCCTGCTCATCGCACGCGCGTTGTCGAAGGTGCTGAAGGGGGAGAAGGGATGGCCCGAGGTCCCGCTCGCGAAGTTGCAGTGGGGTTACGTCTCGTTGTGGCTGGCGGAACTCGCCCTCGACATCCTCGGACCGACCGGCACACTGCTCAAGGGCGCGCCGGGCGCGATCGACGGCGGCGTGTGGGCTCGCAACTACGTGTGGCAGCGGTACACGACGATCGGCGCGGGCCCCACCGAGGTGCAGAAGAACATCATCGCCGACCGCGCCCTCAAGCTCGAGCGCTGAGCGTCGCGAACGGTCAGCGGAGGCCGAGTCGCTCGTACTGCTCGGCCGGAGCCTCGATCTCCTCGAGGGCCGCGCGCAGCAGGTCGATGGCTTCCTTCTCGGCGGGCTCGCCGGCCCGGTTGCGCGTCTGCCACGGGTCGGCGTCGAGATCGTGCAACAGGTGCTCGTCGGTCGGGGTGCCGTACGCCCAGAACGGGAGCGGGTCGCCGGGCTCGAACGGCTGGCGGATCACCGGGACGTCCGATCCCGGCATCGTCGCGAGCCGTGCCCGCGCGTCGGGGCGCGGGAGGCGGACGTCGGGCATCGAGTGGATCGGCATCGTCGACCAGCGGTTCGACCACATCGCGAGCGGGAAGTTGGTACAGACCGGTGCCCGCGCGTAATGCCGTTCGCCGTCGACGACCTGCACCGCCTTGCCCCAGTACCCGAGCAGCGCATGCGCGCGGACGGACCTCGCGGTGCCGTCGAGCAGCGGGACGAGTGAGGCGCCGTGCGTGCGGTGCGCGGCCGAGACACCGAACATCTCGGCGAGCGTCGCATGGATGTCGACGTTCGTCGTGAGCGCGTCGACGGTGCGCGCGGCGGTACCCGGCCACGCGACCAGCAACGGGGTGTGCCCGAGCTCGGAGTAGATCGGCAGGTTCGGTTTGCCGAACGCGTCGCGCTCTCCGAGATAGTGCCCGTGGTCCGTGCACAGGATCACGGCGGTGTCGTCCCACAGCGCGAGATCGTCGAGCGCGTCGAGCACGCGCCCGAGCCAGTGGTCGATCATCGCGATCTTCGCCTGGTAGTTGGCCCGGATCTGGCGCGCCTGGCGGGGCGTCAGGCGCGCGCTCGCGAGCGTTGCTGTCGAGTACGGCGGCCAGATCAGCAGCGGACCATCCCAGTCGGGGTCGTACCGGTGCGCCCAGTGCGCGGGCGTGTCGAACGGCTCGTGCGGATCGAACTCGTCCACGAACAGCAAGAACCGGTCATGGTGGCGCGCGCTGGACCGCAACCACGCCTCCGCGGCCCTCATCGTGCGCGGACCGGGGAACTCGTCCTCGGCGCGGAAGTACGTGCGAGACTCGTCGTACGCGTGGTGCACCCAGCCCGGTTCGGCGGGAAGCGCGGGCGTCCCTGTCCACGTCGGGTCGGGCCGAGTCCGCCACGGATCCCCCTCGTGACCGCGGACGTAGTCCCACGCGGTGAAGTCGGTGTGGTAGTTCTCGCCGCCCGTCTCGAACAGGTGCGGGTGGTCGGAGACCAGCATCGTCGTCACGCCGGCGCGCCGCAGCTCGAAGGTGATCGCGTCCTCCCAGACCTCGACCGAGCCCCAGGGTCGCCACAGGAAGTCGAGCGCGCCGACGAGGATGTCGTGACGCGCGGGCATGCACGGAAGCGACCCGGTCCAGTGCCGCTCGAAGCGCACCGCACGCCGTGCAAGCCGGTCGATGTTCGGCGTCGCCACGGGATCGAGGTCGGCCCACTCCCCCACGCCCAGCGCGCGCCTTCGCTCGCGTTGGTCCTCCGCGCTCGCATACGCGGAGAGGAAGTGGCGGCTCAGACTGTCGAGCAGCAGGACGATTGCATGACGCGGGAGCGGCACTACACGTATTGCCAGCGCTTCGCAGGGGCGGCGCCGTCCGCGTACTCGATGCACTGGACGTCGAACTGGATCGGCAAGAGATACCGGACGTAGAAGGCGTGCACCGTGACGGTCGCCTGCACGAGGTCGTGCTCGAACTCGAGGATCTGCACTCGATCGTCCTTCTCGCGCCAACGCCTCGCGCGTTCGAGCAACTCGTCGACCTCTTCGCGCGTGTCGCAGAGCACACCGAGATGGTCGTAGCCCGGGGCCTGCATGTAGTTGTCGGCCTCGGCGAGCAGGATGAAGTGTTGCGCGCCGTCGTCGGCGGCGAGCAGGAAGTTGCGCTGGCCGAACAGCTCGACGTCGAACCCGTTCCAACCGAACATCTCGTTGTAGAACGCGTGGATGTCGCGCCGGGTCGCGTCGTCGAGTGCACCTCTCGGGAAGGTGAGCTCCATGTGGTTGAACCGTCTCGGCATGGGCGAAGCCTAGAGTTGTCTCGTATGGCCGACCAAGGGCGGGTCCGCCGGCTCCACCGCTCGCCGTGGGCGCGGGAAGCCGAGCCCCCGCCACCGCCACCCGGAATCGCGGTCCCGGCCGGCTCGCCGTTCGCCCACTCGCCGGCCGCGGCGGACGACTCGCGTGCGCCGACCGCGACACTGGCCCCGCCGATCGGCATGCCGTTGACCCGAGCCGTACAGGTGCTTGCCGTCGCGTGGGCGGTCGCGAGCGCGATCGCCGCCTCGCTCGCCGTGCGCGCCCTCGACATCTTCGACGACCGGGTCGGCACGACCGAGTGGGAGGACGCGCACGACCTCATGAACACCGCGATCGCTGCTTCGTTCGTCGTGGGTGCCGCGCTGCTCGCCTTCCTGGTCGCATACGCCCACCGTGCGACGCGGGCGACGTCGCGGCACGGGGTCAAGGACCGGCGCTGGACACCGGCATGGGCGGCGGGCGGCTGGTTCGTGCCCGTCGCGAACGTGGCCGTCCCCTGGCTCGTGTTCCGCGAGAACGAACGGATCGCCGAGGCGGCCGCGGGCGGGCGACCGACGATGTGGGTCCACGCCCGGCTGCGCGCCAGCAGCAACGTCTGGTGGCTGCTCACGGTCGCCGGCGTCGTGATGGCGGCAGTCGGCGCGACGATGACGGGCGTCGACGATCCGCTCGTGTCGGACTTCTCCGAGGTCCGGCGCGGTTACGTGCTCGTCGCGAGCGGTCGCGCTGCGGCAGCGGTCGGAGCGCTGTGCCTCGCGTTCGTCGCGGGGCGGACGTCGCGCCTCGACGCCGAAGCGACCTGACTCACGATCGGCGCGTCACAGCTTCGCGGGGAGCGGGACGTCGATCAGGTGCGGACCCGGCTCCTCGAACGCGCGCTCCAGCGCGTCGGTGAGCTCCTCGGCCGACGCGGGCCGCGTCGCGTCGACGCCCATGCCGCGCGCGAGCGCCACGAAGTCGAGGTCGGGATCCGAGAGGTCGAGCAGCGCGTGTGCGCGTGGGCCGCCGGCTCCCGCACCTACCCTTCCCAGCTCGATGTTGAGGATCGCGTACGAGCGGTTGTCGAACAGCACCGTCGTGACGTCGAGGCCCTCGCGGGCCTGCGTCCACAACGCTTGGAGCGTGTACATCGCGCTTCCATCGGCCTCCAGGCACAGCACCTTGCGATCGGGACACGCGATCGCAGCACCCGTCGCGAGCGGTAACCCGAGACCGATCGCGCCGCCGGTGAGCGTGAGCCAGTCGTGGCGCGGCGCGCCGGTCGTCGCCCCGGGAACGAACAGTCCGTTGGTGTTCGCCTCGTCCGCGACGATCGCGCCCTCGGGCAGCACCGCACCCACCGCGTCGCCGATCGCCTGGGCGTTCAGCACGCCGGTCGGGCGAGCAGGCCGAGCCGCGGGCGCGCACACCGCGGCATCGGCGGACGCGCCCAGCGCATCCGCGAGGTGCGCGAGCGCGAGCGGTGCGTCGTCGCCCTCGGCGGCGAGGACGTGCACCTCGCAGTCGTCGGGAACCAGCGAGCTCGGCTTTCCGGGGTACGCGAAGAACGACACCGGCGCCTTCGCACCGACGAGCACCAGATGCCGTACGCCTTGGAGCTGCGCGACTGCGAACTCGGCGAAGTAGCCGAGCCGCTCCGGCGCGGGCAGACCGGCGCCGCGCTCCTGGCGCGCCGGGAAGGTCTCGCACAGCACCTTTACTCCGGCTGCCGCGCCTACGCGGCCCGCCGCGACGAGCCCGCGCTCGCGCAGGGCCGCGCCGCCGAGCAGCAACGCGGCCGGCTCGCCGGAGCGAATGGCCTTGGCGACCACGTCGACGACGTCGGACGAAACCTCGCGAGGCGTCACGGACACGGGACCGCCCGCGGGATCTCCTGCTTCGAGCCAGCTCGTGTCGGCCGGCAGGATGAGCGTTGCGACCTGGCCGGGCGGCCCCATCGCCGCGTGCACCGCCTCGATCGCGTCGCGCACGACGTCGTCGGGGCGAGCCGTGTCCCGGATCCACGACGACACGTTGCGCGCGAGCGCCTCGATGTCGGATCCGAGCGGGGCGTCGTGCGCGCGGTGGTAGGTCGCATGATCACCGACGATGTTGACGACCGGGGTGCGCGCCCGGCGCGCGTTGTGCAGGTTCGCGATCCCGTTCCCCAGCCCCGGCCCGAGGTGCAACAGCGTCGCCGCCGGCCGGTCCGCCATACGCGCGTATCCGTCGGCGGCACCGGTCGCGACACCCTCGTACAGCGCGAGCACGGCGCGCATCTCGGGGACGTCGTCGAGCGCGGCGACGAAGTGCATCTCCGAGGTGCCGGGGTTGGTGAAGCACACGTCGACACCGCACGCGACGAGCGTTCTGATCAGAGCCTGTGCGCCGTTCATGGTTCCCCTCAGTCGAGCAGCGTGCCGGGGTTCAGGATGCCGTTCGGGTCGAACGCAGCTTTGATCCGGCGCATCAGGCCGATCTTCGCCGGGTCTTCGAGCTCGAGGAAGTAGCGCCGCTTCTCCTTGCCGATCCCGTGCTCCGCGGACAGCGCGCCGCCCATCGCGAGACCGGCCTCGAGGATCGCTCGCATGACCTTGTGGCGCTGCTCCTCGTCGGGTTGGAACACCGAAAGGTGCACGTTTCCGTCACCCGCATGGCCGGCGCCGGCGACCCAAGTCTGATGCTCCTGCGCGATCTGCGCGACGGTCGCGAGATACTCGGGCACCGACGCACGCGGCACGACGACGTCGATGATGTCGTTCGCGCCGTGTTGCTTCGCGACCCAGAACGCCTTCTCGCGCGCATCGAGAAGTTGGGCGGCCCGCTGTGGCGGCAGCACGTACACGTCGAGCGCGCCGAGTGTCGAGAGCAGCTCGGCAACGGTCGCGACGTCCTCGTCGATGCGGTCGCCACGGTGCTGCTCCATCACGACGACGAGGTACGCGAGCGCGGCTTCCTGCACGTCGGCGGGGATGCCGAGGTCGAGTCCGACGTTCGCAGTCGTCGCCGCCATGCTCACCGCGTCGATGTATTCGAGGATCAGCGGCCCGACACCGCTGTTGACGATGCGCGGGACCGCGGAGGCGACGTCGTCGAGGGTCCGGAACGGCGCGAGCACCGTCGCGCTGTGCGCGGGACGAGGGTAGAGCTTCAGCACCGCCTGCGTGACGATCGCGAGCGTTCCCTCCGACCCGATGATCAGCTGCGTGAGGTCGTAGCCCGTCGTCGCCTTCACGAACTTCCCGCCCGTGCGGATGATGTCGCCGCTCGGCAGCACCGCCTCCAGGCCGAGCACCTGGTGGCGAGTGACGCCGTACTTCACGGCCCGCATCCCACCGGCATTGGTCGCGACGTTGCCGCCGAGGCTCGCGCTGTTCTCGCCCGGGTACACGGGGTACACGAGGCCGTGGGTGGCGGTCGCCTCGTCGAGCTGGTCGAGCGTGACGCCCGGCTCGACGACCGCGACATGGTTCTCGGTGTCGATCTCGACGATTCGATGCATCCGTTCGAGCGAGAGGCAGATCCCGTCGGCGCGCGGGATGCACGCACCCGACAATCCCGTGCCCGCGCCGCGGGCGGTCACCGGCACGCGCAGCTCGTCGGCGATGCGGAGCACCGCCGCGACCTCGATCGCGTCGGCCGGGCGCACGACGGCGAGCGGCCGCACCGGCTCTGCGGTGAGCGCCTCGTCGTGCGTGTAGTCGTCGGGAATCTCGTCACCGGCGAGGACGTTGGCCGTCCCGACGGCTACTCCGAGCACGTCGACGATGTTCGGCATGTGGCGTGTGTACGCGCCGCGAGCGCCAGGGTCAAGCCCGGGTGCAATCGGGGCGCCGCCCGGGTACAACCGATCGGATCGCGTCTGCGAAGGAGTCGCCATGAAGCCGTACGAGCTGCCCGACCTCCCCTACGACTACGGCGCGCTGGAGCCGCACTACTCGGCTCGCGTGCTCGAGCTGCACCACGACAAGCACCACGCCGCCTACGTGAAGGGGTTGAACACCGCGCTGGAGAAGCTGAGCGCGGCCCGGGACTCCGGTGATCTCAGTGCGATCGTCGGCATGGAGAAGACACTCGCGTTCAACCTCAGCGGCCATGTGCTGCACACCCTGTTCTGGCAGAACCTGAGCCCGACCGGCGGCGGCCGCCCCGAGGGTGAGCTCGCGGCTGCGATCGACGACAACTTCGGCAGCTTCGACGCGTTCAAGGCCCAGCTGAGCGAAGCGACGAACTCCGTGCAGGGCTCCGGTTGGGGTTCGCTGTCGTGGGAGCCGCTCGGCCAGCGCCTGTTCATCGAGCAGATCTACGACCACCAGGGCAACGTCGGCCAGAGCGGGGTGAACCTGCTCGTCATCGACGCGTGGGAGCACGCGTACTACTTGCAGTACGAAAATCGCCGTCCCGAGTACACCGAAGCGATCTGGAACGTCGTCAACTGGGACGACGTCAGCGACCGCTTCCAGCGCGCCCAGACCCTCGAACTGGTCACAGGAGCTCGGTGAGGGTGCGGAGGGTGTCGACGTCGCCGTGGACGATCATCGTCGTGACGGGGGACGCCTCCCACGCCTGCAGGCGCTCGCGGATCCGCTCCTTGGGGCCGACGAGCGAGATCTCGTCGGCGAACGCGCTCGGCACGAGTGGGATCGCCTCGTCGCGCTTGCCTTCGAAGAAGAGCTCCTGGATGCGGTGCGCCTCGGCCTCGTAGCCCATGCGCGCCATCAGCTCCATGTGGAAGTTGCGGTCCTTCGCGCCCATGCCCCCGATGTAGAAGGCCAGGCTCGCCTTCGTCGGCACGAGCCCTGCCTCGATGTCGTCGGTGATGCGGCAGCCCATCACCGTCACGCAGACCTCGAAGCCGGGCTTCGTCACGCCGAGGGTCGGGTACACCTCGGGCCGCAGCGGGGAGTAGTAGAGCGGTACCCACCCGTCGGCGATCTCGGCCGCGAGCGCGACGTTCTTGGGTCCCTCGGCGCCCAGCATGATCGGCATGTCGGCCCGAAGCGGGTGCGTGATCGAGCGCAACGGCTTGCCGAGCCCCCACGCACCCGGGCCGTCGTAGGGCATGCGGTAGTGCTCGCCCGGGAATTCGACGGGCGCCTCCCGCCGCAGGATGCGGCGGATGATCTCGACGTACTCGCGCGTACGAGCGAGCGGCTTCGAGAACGGCTGCCCGTACCAGCCCTCCACGACCTGCGGGCCACTCACACCGAGACCGAGCGAGAACCGGCCGTTGCTCAGGTGGTCGAGCGTGATCGCGTGCATCGCGGTGGCGGCCGGCGTGCGCGCCGAGAGCTGCACGACACCGGTGCACAGCCTGATCCGCTCGGTGTGCGCGCCGATCCACGCGAGCGGCGTGAACGCGTCGGATCCCCACGCCTCGCCCGTCCAGACCGAGTCGAATCCGAGCCGCTCCGCCTCCTGGGCGAGCATGACGGCAAACGGGTTGGGCTGCGCGCCCCAGTAACCGAGCTGCAATCCGAGCTTCACGGCCGTCGTGTCTAACACACCCGCCCGCCCCATCGTTCTGGGTACTCGTATACCTGCTGGAGCGGCAGTACGAGTGCCCAGAACCGGTGCTGATCGGACGCGTAGCCTGCGCGTGTGCGCACGCGGGTCAAGTGGGCCGCCGCCGCGATCGTCGCGCTGCTCGGCGCGCCGCTGCTCGTCGGCAGCGACTACGACAGCTACCCGCTGTCGACCTACCCGATGTTCGCGCACGACCGCGACGACGAGGTCGCCGTGCGGACGGCGATTGCCGTCGACGGCGCCGCGGTGGCGCGCCTGTCGCCGCGGTTGATCGGCGGTACCGACGAGCCGATGCTCGCCCGGGAGAGCGTCGAGCACGCGATCGACACCGGCGCGGCGATGACGCTGTGCGAGGAGATCGCCGGGCGGGCGCGCCGCGCGGGCGTCTCCGGCGAGATCCATGTCGTGACGGAGCGCTACGACACGCTGGCATGGTTCGACGGCGACCGCGAGCCGCTCGACCGTGCGGTGCACGCGTCGTGCGAGGTCGCGTCGTGACGAGTGCGCCCGCAACCCGCCCCGCCGCGCTGCGGATCCTCGTCGGTGGTTTCGCTGTCGTCTACCTCGTCGCGATGGCACCCGAGTTCTGGCGCACGTTCGCCCTCGAATCGCGACGCTGGGAGCCTGTCGGCCCGCTCGCGTGGCTGGGCGAGCCACCGCCCGCGACCGTGACCCGCGCCCTGCTCCTCGCGGCCATCGCCACCGGCGCCGCCTTCACCGCGGGCTGGCGGTATCGCGCCACCGCCCCGGCGTTCGCCCTCCTGCTGCTCGCCGTGACGACCGCCCGCAACTCGTGGGGTCAGGTGTGGCACACCGAGAACCTTCTCGTGCTCCA
>Ga0073934_10003177_pt1 | contig 31191 bp, 26 predicted proteins | sample LarsenN4metaG_FD_76834 | JGI IMG/M metagenome (GOLD analysis project Ga0073934, IMG submission 76834) | Hot spring sediment bacterial and archeal communities from British Columbia, Canada, to study Microbial Dark Matter (Phase II) - Larsen... ...
GCCTCGTCGTCCGAGATCGGCCGCTCGAACTCGACATTGACGGCTTCCGAATGACCGACAAACACCGGAACCCTGACGCAGGTCGCCGTCAGCCTGATTTTCGGATCGAGGATCTTCTTCGTTTCCGCCGTCATCTTCCATTCCTCTTTCGTGTAGCCGTCCTCCATGAAGACGTCGATGTGCGGAATGATGTTGAACGCGATCTGCTTCGTGAAAACCTCAGGGGTCGGAGAATCGTTGACGTAAATGCCCTTCGTCTGCGTAAAAAGCTCGTCCATCGCCGCCTTGCCCTTGCCCGAGGTCGACTGATAGGTCGCGACGACGACGCGCCGGATCGTCGCGGCGTCATGTAGCGGCTTCAACGCGACGACGAGCTGCGCCGTCGAACAGTTCGGGTTGGCGATGATGTTCTTCTTCGAAAAGCCCCGGACGGCTTCAGCGTTCACCTCAGGGACGATCAGCGGCACGTCTGGGTCCATGCGGAAGTGCGAGGAATTGTCGATGACGACGGCGCCCGCTTTCGCCGCCTTCGGCGCCCATTCCTTCGAGACCGCACCGCCGGCGGCGAAGAGCGCGATGTCGACCTTCGAAAAGTCGAAGGTCTCAAGGTCGCGGCATTTCAAGGTCCTGTCGCCGAACGAGACTTCGCGGCCGATCGACTGGCGCGAGGCGATGGCGAAAGCTTCCTCGATCGGAAGCTGGCGCTCGTCAAGGATGGCGAGCATTTCCTGGCCGACATTGCCAGTGGCGCCGACGACCGCGACATTGAATTCCATGAGCCGACTTTCCGTCTGATCCGGCGCGAAAAGCGCGCAATCGTCCGCGCTGTCAAGCGGCGGACCTTTAAGAAGAACTCAATCGTCTCTCAGTTCCGGTTTCGCGGGCGGCGGACGGTCGAGACGTTCGACCTTGAAACCGGCCGCGGCGAGCGCGTCCGGAAGGCCGTCCGGGCCGACAAGATAGCCGGCGTTGAGCGCGATGAACGCTGTCTCGCGGCTCTTGAGCGCAGCGGCGATGCCCGCGGCGAGCGCTTGCGTGCGGTCTGCGATGAGACGCTTGTAGGCGGCGGGCGCGGCCGTTCGCATTGACTGGTTGAGATGGGCGTCGATCGCCTCGGCGTCGCCGTCGCGCCAGGCGGCGAACGTTGCAGGAAGGGCGCTTTCCTGGCGCGCGAAGTCGTCGAGGAGGAAAGACAGAAGCGCAACCTGCTCCGTCTCGGGCATCATGGTGAGGACGCCGAGCGAGCTTTCGATCGTCTCAAAATATTTGAGGCGTCGCCCGCGCCCTTTCGCCTCGGTCATCAGATCGGCATCGGCGCTGACGGAGCCGGCGCTCGCGCCGATCTGCGCCGAAAGGACGACGAACGCCGCCCATGGCTTCAGCCCGTCGAGCGATTTCACGGGTATGCCGTTTTTTTCCGCGATCGCCGCCAGCGCTTCCCGGCGTTCGGGCGCGAGGAGCGATGTGAGCGTTTTCCCGGCGGGAAGAACGCCCTCGGTCCTGAATATCCGGTCCGCTGTCTCGCCCGCGCCGGCCTCGCCGACCGGCGCCTCGAACCAGAGAACGTCAGAAGCGTCGATCGCGCCAGCGAGCGTGCGCGAGCGCCAGGATGCGCCCGCAGGAAGAGCGCCGAGGGTGCCGAAAAGGTATACGGCGCTATCGCTGTCCGACACGCGCCAGACCGCGGGCGAGGCCGCCGCTTCCGCCGCTTTTTCTTTCGCTGCTACCGGCGCTATCAGCGCCGCGGCGGCGAAAAGGAAGGCCGCGAGCCGGAACACGCGGCCTCTTTCGATCATTCCCAAACCGGTCGCTCCCAACGCTGCGCGCAAGCCTATCGCGGCGCATTGCGTCGGAAAAGCGGCGGCGGGCCTGCGCCCTGTCGACATTGCCGCCTCCGCCGCGTTCGGCTAGAGCAGCGCATTAACGCACCCATAGCTCAGCTGGATAGAGCGTTGCCCTCCGAAGGCAGAGGCCAGAGGTTCGAATCCTCTTGGGTGCGCCATTGCTGTGCAAAAGATGGTACCAGCTCGCCCTTGGCGGCGAACAACGCCGTTTGGTGCAACAGCGCCGCTTTCGGCCCTGATATCCTCACCTCGCGGTCGCTCACCGTTACGTCGCTGATAAGGGCCTGGACATAGGCCCGAGCGAAGGCACGGTTGTTGGGGTTCCGGAGCGCTGCCGAGACGGCCCGGCCGAAGCCTTCGACCGCTTCGGCGCCGATCCTCTCGACTGGAAGGCTCCGCTCGCGGTCGAGATGGGCGAGCTGGCGGGTGAGCGCCTCGACTTTCTCTTGCAGCGCTTTGACATGGGGGCGAGGGTTGCGTCCATCTGAAGCTCGCCGGTACCGAGAAGCCGGTATAGTTCGGCAACTTGGGCCTTCGCCTTGCGCCGCTCGCCGTCGAGCTGCTTCTGGCGCGCGGCGAGGGCCTCATTGCGCTCGATCGCCCGCGAGACGAGGGCTCCGGTCATCTTGCGAAGCCGCTTCGGTTCGAGGACCGTCTCTTCAAGGGCGCCGAGGACGATGTCGTCGAGTTCGCCCATGGCGATCGAAACTCCTTTGCACGCCTCCGCACCCGATTCGAATTTCTTGGAGCAGCGGTAATAGTGATAGGCCCGGCTCTTGCCGGAAAGCTTGCGAAGCGCCGCGCCGCATTCGCCGCATCGAGCGACCGCTGTCAGCAGGACCTCGCTGCGAACGAGGCGCGGCGGCGTTTTCAATGGGTGCTGCCGGTCGAGCTTTTCCTGGGCGGCGTAGAACAGGGCGTCATCGACGATGCGCGGCATGGGGAACGCCACCCACTCCTCGCGCGGCCTTTGCTTGCCACGCCGCGAATCGTTCCGGTTGAAATAATGCTCGCCGACATAGGCGGTGTTGCGCAGCATAGTGTCTGCCGTCAGCAATTGGGGGACATTTGACGGGGTGAACTGAACGGAGGATTTCTGGCTCATCGTAGCCCGTCAAGGGAGCGAAGATGAGACAGAAATCCGGGCCGCAAGAGTCGGCCGAACAGCATATCAAGACCATTCGCCGCGCGACGCGGAAGAGATATTCAACCGAAGAGAAGATCCGGGTCGTCCTGTCGGGCCTTCGGGGCGAATACGCGGTCGCCGAATTGTGCCGGCGCGAAGGGATCGCCGAGAGCCTCTATTACAGTTGGTCGAAGGAGTTCCTCGAGGCCGGCAAGCGTCGCCTCGCCGGCGACACGGCGCGGCAGGCGTCGTCGGGCGAGGTGAAGGATCTTCGCCGTGAAGCGGCGGATCTGAAAGAACTCGTCGCCGAGCTCACGCTTGAGAACCGCCTGCTTAAAAAAAGCATGAGCGGGGATGGGGAAGACCAAGTATGAAATGTCCCGCATCCGACAAGCTCGAAATCATTCGCCTCGTCGAAGAATCCCATCTCGGCGTGAAGCGGACGCTGGAAAAGATCGTCGTCTCAAAGAGCGCCTTCTATCGCTGGTATGATCTCTACGCCCGCTTCGGCGAACAAGGGCTAGAAGACCGCCGGGCGGGACCTGGCCGCGTCTGGAACCGCATCCCGGACGAGGTTCGCCGCGATCTCGTCGAGATGGCGTTGGAGCGCCCCGAGCTTTCCCCGCGCGAACTCGCCGTCACCTTCACGGATGAAAGGGCGTACTTCGTCTCGGAGGCCAGCGTTTACCGGCTTTTGAAAGCCCATGATCTGATCGCCAGTCCGGCCTTCACGGTGATCAGGGCGGCTGATGAGTTCAAGGACAAAACGACGGCGCCGAACCAGCTGTGGCAGACAGACTTCACCTATTTGAAAGTCATCGGCTGGGGCTGGTTTTACCTGTCGACGATCCTCGACGACTTCTCGCGTTACATCATCGCCTGGAAGCTCTGCGCAACGATGAGGGCGGACGATGTCACCGAGACGCTGCAGCTCGCCCTCGATGTATCCGGGATTGAAGAAGCCAAGGTCGCGCATCGACCTCGTCTGCTCTCCGACAATGGCTCGTCTTACATCGCCGGAGATCTCGCCGACTGGCTTGAGGACAAGAAGATGAAACACGTTCGCGGCGCCCCATGCCATCCCCAGACGCAAGGCAAGATCGAGCGCTGGCATCAGACGCTGAAGAACCGCATCCTCCTGGAGAACTACTTCCTGCAGGGCGATCTCGAAGCGGCGATCGGCGACTTCGTCGGCCATTACAATCACCGGCGTTACCATGAGAGCCTGAAGAACCTGACGCCCGCAGACGTCTACTTCGGCCGCGGACAAACCATTCTGCTGGAACGAGAGAAAATCAAAAGGAGGACATTCGAAAAACGGCGCTTGCACCACGCCAGAACCGCCGCTTAAACTGGAACCCAAGATGAGCCAGAGCCTCCGTTAGGTAACACGCTCTCAAGTCCCAAGTTTTTTGATGACGGACAGATTTACGAAGCAATAAGTTTGCCTGGTGGCTCAGCACGGCTTGAAGGCGATAGGATCGTCTATGAAGTTAGCTACCCCTTTATTATCGGCAGAAGCAGGGATACCGGAAGCGCAACATACACATTGAGAGTTGTACTCAAACCAACAGCCCCAGGGAGGTACGAGGTAGTCACCGCGTACCCGCTATGAAAAATGAACATACACTTTCGGTTAGCAAGTTTGGATGAAGCCCGCGCGCAAAACGCTAAATTTATTATAGAGACTTATCAGGACTTGGAACTTGGTGTTGGAATCGGAGATCTCGAAATTTGCATCAACGCTCGCATTCTCCGATGGGAGCGCGTATACGTTTACGATTTTGAAAGAGAACTCTTGGGGGCAGTGATTGCCCTCTCATTGAACTCAAAGGAGCAGTTTGTAACCCTGCATGATACCAATTTCGTTTTGAGGATGAACCTCAATGCGCAACGCATAATCGAGTTAACAGATCACACGCGGAACGACGTCATCGGGTCCGTCGATATCGAGACAATGTTGAATTCATCTGCTTCGTTTTTCCGGTTCGCGTGTTCAGAATTGGTGAGGAATTTGAAGGTGACTGATGCGACAACGATTCGGCAGATCCGCAAGTGTTGTTTTATTTGTGATAAGCCTGCTTGAAATTCGTTGTAATCGGAGTGTGCGACAATGGTAATTGCCTGACTGTACAAGTGACCGTCCCCCTTCATTCGGGCCGGACTCTAAATCCCCGTGGAGGAAAATCTCAGTGGCAGGTCACTACCGCTCGTACCGGCCGGACGATCTGCGCCTCAGGGAGCGGATGGTCGCCATTGCGCGGGAGCGCCGCCGGTTCGGCTATCGGCGGCTGCACATCATGCTGAAGCGGGAGGGCTTCCACGTGAACCACAAGCGCATCTTCCGGATTTATCGCGAGGAACGGCTCAAAGTGAAGAAGCGCGGCGGTCGCAAAAGAGCCCTAGGAACACGGACTCCGATGCCTGGCGCTTGCGCGCCGAACGATCGCTGGAGCCTCGATTTCGTCGCCGATCAGTTCGTCTGCGGGCGGCGCTTCCGCATTCTTGGAATCTATGACGACTGCACCCGCGAATGCCTCGCCGCGATCGCCGACGTATCGCTCTCGGGCGTTCGCACGGCGCGCGAACTGGATCGGCTGATCGCCCGGCGCGGGGTGCCGAAAGCGATTGTTTCAGATAACGGCACGGAGCTGACCTCGAACGCGATCCTCGCCTTCGCGGCGGAGCGATCCGTCGACTGGCATTACATCGATCCCGGCAAGCCGGTTCAGAACGCCTTCATCGAGAGTTTCAATTCGCGGCTGCGGGACGAGTTCCTGAACGAGACGCTGTTCACCTCGCTCGGCCAGGCGCGCCTCACGCTCGAAGACTGGCGGCGCGATTACAATCATGTGCGGCCGCATTCGCGCATCGGCTGGAAGACGCCCGCCGAATACGCAGCTCAGTTCGCAACGCGACAGGCCAAGGCGCTTGAGCTGTTTGATGGCTCCGCGCCTTGGCCTATCGCTTCCGCCGTGGCAGAGAACAGCAACCGCCAGATTCCAATCGGCCCTGGCTGAAACTCAGGGGCAACGTCACACGCTCTCAAGTCCCAAGTTTTTTGATGACGGACAAGACTGGGCGCTTCCTGCAAGCGGACCCCATCGGCTACGCCGGCGGGATCAACCTCTACGCCTATGCCGGGAATGATCCGGTCAACTTCACCGATCCGAGCGGGTTGATCGATGAAATCGTTGTAATCGGACATCCGGAAAATCCGAATGAGCACAGTTTCGGCTTCCATTTCAATTTCGGCGGCGGCGGCGGCGGCGGGAGCAATGAATCCGGCGGCGGCGGAGGTGAAGAGTGCACGACATCGATCGGGTCGCGCATCCCGACTTGCGTGCCGGTAAAAGAACCCGATTGCACATCAGGCCAGCATGTCAACAAACCGGGCGTGGGCATTCCGGAATTTGTCAATGCCGGAAATCCAGGCTCTCAATCGCCTGCGGGACCGCTCGATCAAATTGGGTCATTTGGCCTTGGCGTTGGAGACGCATTCACTTTCGTCCTTTATAGCAAGGCGTTCTCATCGCTGCCGTTAGGCCTAGGCGGTTATTATCAGAACCAGCGATCACTCGCCGGATATGACGGAGGATTGAATGCAGCAACATTCGCAAGCGGAGCGCGGCTACTTTATGCCGGTGCCGCGAAGGCTGGGTCGGTATTCTCGTCGTCGGGTCAAGCGGCGTCGGAATTTCGAAACAACTTGAAGGGTACGCTTAGCTTGTTAGGGCAGTCGCACCCCCGTACGTACACTTATCAACAGTTGTTGGCAAAATACGGCTCCGACGATGCTATTCGAGCAGCAGCTGGCCGAACCGATCCCATCCTCAACGCATTAGCAGCGAGCGGAACAGCGGGCGGCGCGCTGCAGTTACAATGTTCAAATTGAGAACGGTATGACCGACAAAAGCTTCCCGTCAAGTTTATGGCTCGTCGGATCCGCGATCCAAGCCGGATTGGCAACTGGAATTGCCGAACCGATCAGCCGTGCCATTTTGAACACGGGATTCGATGCCGGTCGACTCCTCGTAACCTTCCTGCTGGCCGCCAGCGCGTATCTGCTAATCGTAATTCCATTGATGCGGGTGTTGCCAATGAAGATTAGGGGATCATTTTTGGCATGGTTAGGTATTGCAATTGTCTGTAGCACCGTAATTTCCAGCTGCTATCTGATCGCGCAAGCAATGGGGTTTTTTCCAACTTTCGCGTCGGCGGCGGTTTTGCAGGTTGTTTGGGCGACAGCAGCAACCGGAGGTTTGATGTCTTGGATAATGACCAAGATCACATGATACGAGAAGAGAAATTCTGTTGCGCCGTGTGCGATCCATAGAGTTAGCGCAACTTAGCCCGCCTTTTGACAAAGATCGCCTAAGGGGCGCAAAGTGCCGTCCTTATACGGACGGTGAGTACCGCGCCCGCCTGACCTCGACGATGCAAAACGGGCAGATGCTCTCTTATTCTTACGACGCGCTGTCGCGGCTCTTGTCCGAGACGGGGCAGGTGACGGCGTCGAAGGCGGTCGCCTATCAGTACGACGCCGCCTCCCGGCGGACGCGGATTACCTGGCCGGGGGCGACGTCGCTTTACGTCCAGTACGGCTACGATTTGACCGGCGCGATGACGACGGTGATGGAGAACGGGACGACCAGCCTTGCGACCTATGCCTACGACAATCTCGGCCGGCGCGCCTCGATCGCGCGCGGCAACGGCGCGTCGACGAGTTACGGCTATGACGGGGCGTCGCGGCTGACGAGCCTTGTGCAGAACCTCAGCGGAACGGCGCAGGATTTGACGCAGACCTTCACGTACGATCCGGCGGGCGGGATCAGGACGACCGCGACGTCGAATTCGCTGTACGAGTGGTCGCTCGGCGCCGATTTCTCCGACGACTACACGGCGAACGGATTGAACCAGATCCTCGACGCCGGCGGCGGACGGCCACGTTGCGAAGCCGCTCGCCCGCGGCCGAGCGGGTGAAGATCTCGTCGAACTCGGCCTGGCCCTCGGGAGGCACCAGCGGGTAAAGGCGCCCCACCACTTCGTCGGCGGTGTAGCCGAAGATGCGCTCGGCCGCCCGGTTCCAGATCATCACGTTGCGATCGGGATCGAGGCCGACGATGGCGAAGGGCGCCTCATCGATCACCGCGCGCAGCGTCTCTTCGGCCCGCCGGCGCTCCTCGATCTCGGCGCCGATCGCCTTGCGCGCCTCCTCCCGCTCGGCGCCGCGCCGCTCAAGGGCAGCCGCCATGCCGTTGAAGGCTTGTCCCAGGACACCGATCTCGTCACGGCCGTGCGCGCCGACCCGCGCCGTCAGGTCTCCCTCGGCCAAGCGCCGGGCGGCATCGGTCAGATCCTGCACCGGCCGCAGCACGAGGCGCCGGCCGAGCGCCCACGCGGTGGCGAGGCTCAGAAGGAGCGCCAGCGCCAGCGCGACAATGCCGCGCGTCAGGAAGGCGTCCGCCGCGGCGAAAGCGGCCTCGCGCGCATGCCCGACGGCAAAGAATAAGGTGCGTTCCCCAACGTCGAGGCGCCGCACGGCCCAGATCCGCATGGTGCCGACGAGGCCAGGCTGCTCGAAGGTCTGGCCTTCCCGCCGGTCGAGCGCCGCTCTGACGACGGCGGCATCCGGCATAAGGCGCCCTACCCACCGGGCATGGTCGGGATAGCGGGAGAGGATGGTACCGTCAGAATCGAACATGACGAGGGCGGCGTCCGGCGGCAGGCTTGGCCCGAAGGTCTCGGCGAGCCATGCGAGATTGAGGCCGGCGGCCAGCACGGCCGCGATCTCGCGGTTCTCGCCCATGACCGGAACGGCGAGCGGCACCACGGGAATGCCGCGCGGGCGCGCCAGCACGAACGTGCCGAGCACGAACCCACGCGTCTCCAGGACACGCCGGAAATATGCCCGGTCCGCCAGGCTGACCGGCTCCGGCAAGGGAAGCGTGGCGCAGAACACCTGGCCGTCAGGCGCGGCGGCGAGGATGTTGGTCACATAGCGGGAGCGCTCGAGCTGGCGCTGGAAGAGATCGGTAAGCCGGGCCGTGCACGCGGCTGCCTGCTGGGGCCGCACCTCCGGGACGCCGGCCAGCAGAGAGAGCAAAGCGTGAGCGCTGTCGATCGCCTCGCGCTGGCGGTCCGCGGCCAAGCGGGCAAACCGCACCACTTCCGCGCGCGCCCCCGCGGATGCGTGGCGGTATTGCTGGTCTGCCTGGTAGAGCACGACGGCGAAGCCAGGCAGCAGCGCAAGGCCGGCGACGACGAGCAGACGCCAGCGCAGTCCGAAGCGAGCCCAGCTCATGGCGGGACTGGCACCATCTCTCGGGGAAAAGACTCGGCCAGGGCTCTGCTGCATCAGCCACTACATATAGTGTTTGGAGTTCGGATGGTGCCATTTAATTGTAGAGTACTTTTTCCGATGTTGAAACTCACACTCTTACATCCCGCTACATCTCGCCATGTAGAGATCCGGGTCGACACATCAGAAAAAGGCCGCATCATCGACAAAGGCGTCCGGCGGATCGGACTCGCGCGGTCCCAACCGCGCATCGAAACAGAACCGCGTGCCGCAATAGGGACAGAGCAGCGCGTCGCCGGGAGCCAGCTCGAGGTAGATGTGCGGATGGTCGTGCGGCGGCGAGGCGCCGATGCAGGCGAACTGCCCGACGCCGATCCGGATCTCGGGAACGCCTCGGTCATTGCGGAACTTCGCACGGTGCTCCACGCTCATCGGCCGGTCCGAGAGGTTTGCGAGTGCTGCAGCTTTGCGAACGAATGTGATCCGTTCAAGCGCCGCGCGCGTGAGGGCTAACGCCGGATGGGGCGCTCATCGTTAAGTGGCGTCCGTGGGAGCTACACCCGTGTGTGGTCTGACCGTCTGGTGACGTCCCAGCCTCGCGCCCGAGCGCGCGTGATCAAGCGGCCTATCTCTGACTGGCAGGTGCGTTCGAGATTTAGCTGTTTCGTGGCCGGGCCGGGTTGCTGCCGACCGTGCCCGCGGCTGATTATGGCCTTTGCAGCCCGGCCCAGATCCAACTCGCTCTCGGCCGACTGCTTTCAGAGCGAGGCTGCACGGCGCGACGGCGGTCAGAATTGAGCCGAGGCATTGTTAACCGACGCTTAACGGCGCGCTGCTTCAATGATGACGGTTCACGCTCGCCGCGCGCCCTGCACTTGGCGGATGGCCGGCGTCCGATGCGAAGGAGCCAGAGCATGGAAGTGCCCCGCCTGCTCCTGATCGACGACGAACCGGAGATCGGTTCCTTCCTCAGGACCGTCGCCGAGGGCTGCGGCTTTCAGGTGACCGTCACCTCGGCGCCCGAGGCGTTCAAGTCCGCCTACGAAAGCGTGCAGCCGAATGTCATTGCCCTGGATCTTGCGATCCCCGGCACCGACGGGATCGAGCTGCTGAGCTTTCTTGCCGAGCGGGGGTGCCGGGCGAAGATCCTGATCCTCAGCGGCTTTGATCGCGAGATCCTTGATGCGGCGCAGCGGCTCGGCGAGGCACGCGGACTCGACATCGCCGGCGTGGTCGCCAAGCCGGCGCGCCCGGCACAACTGCGCAATCTGCTGCGCGAATTGCGGACTGCCGCGTAATCTCAATCGTGTGTGCTGCGTAGGTGGCGCAATCCGCGACTGGAGCGACACTGTCGGGGCGTGGCGGCGCTTTCGCGTCGTGCGCGTGGAACTCTCGTGCCGGATGGCAGCGTCGCTTGCGAAGACGGCGCGCCGAGCACGCGCGGGAGCGAATCCAGCGCCCCCGAAGGGTTGAGAGGATGCCCGACGGACGAACCACGTCGCCGGGCAGCGCGGATTGGCAGCGGGGCGCTCTGCGCTTGATGAGGGCGGGAAGCGCCCCGCCCCGGTGGGCGGGGCGCCGGGGACCGGCTCAGTCGCCGTTGCGCTGGCGGTTCGGCCGGGACCAGATCAGCTCGTACTCGCCGCCCTCTATCTCGAAGAGGTTGGCCAGGATCGGCGCGGGGAGCGAAGGGTCGTCGAGCTTCATCGAGAGATACTCGCGGCCCTCGTTCGAGGTCTTCTTCCACGCGGCGCCGATCTCGGCGCGGCCGGAGAAGATACGGTAGTCGGGGGCCTTCTCGCTCGCCTTCTCGGCCGGCCGGACCTGGACCTTGACGTTGAGGGTGAGCGTCGAAACCGTGCCGGAGAAGCCGTCGCCGGACTTGGTGAAGGTGCCGATGGTCGCCATGGATCAGTCTCCTGTCTGTCTACCGGGCCGCGCCCATCGCGGCCTCGATGGCGATCGACCGGCCGGGGGCGAGCGCCGGCGCACCCCGCAGGGGCTGGAGCGCAGCGGAGGACGGCAGAGGGAGACTTTCTTGCCTCGCGAGGAATGGCGGCTCTGCCGCCAGGGGAAGAAAGTCGCACCGCCGCCGTTGCGGCCCGAGGCGCTCGAGGCGCCAGCCGTCCCGCGGCCAGATCAGGCCATCCGAGGCAGCGTGGTCGCGCCCGCTCCGGACAGACCCGGGAGACACGTGGCGACTGTCGCGAGCACCGCGCAAGGGGCGATGCGCCGGCGTAGCGGTTTCGGAAACCCCTGCGTGCACAAGGGACAGCCGTGCCGCCGGCGAGGCGGAAGCGAGATGGTCCGCGATCGCATCGATTCGGACATAGCTGGCCGACAAAGCCCCAAGGAGAAGACTTCGAGGGTCGCGGCTCGCATCAAGTCCGCGACCCGGCTCGCCAAGGGTGGCAATCCAGATGAGGACGAGGACGGCGGAGAGAGCAGCGGGCCGGGCTTCTGCCGGGCGCAAATCCGCCAAGCTCCGCACTGGCGCTCGCGCAGGGCCCGGTCGGGCGGGTGCGGTGGTGAAGAGCGCCGCGTGCGCGAGCCAAGCGACGCCAGCCGAAGGCTCGCATTCGCAGCGAACGCGCTCCGTCGTGTCTGCGTCGCGGCGCCTCCCAAGGCATCACCGGCGATCACTCGATGGCGTGCGGTAGCCGCCGGTGCCGCATGGACGAACACCGGCCCAAAGAGAGGAACGGCCGGCGGGATTGGGGCATCCGCCGGCCGCTCGTCATGCGCTCTTCACCTCGATCTTCTTGACCTTGGCGGCGGCCTCCGGGGTCTTCGGCAGGGTGATCGTGAGCACACCCTTCTTGAACTTCGCCTCGGCCCCGTCGGTCGCGACGCCCGGCGGCAAGGGGATCGTCCGATAGAACGAGCCGTAGGAGCGCTCGGATAGGTAGTAGCCCTTGCGCGACTCCTCCCGCTCCAGCTTCTTCTCGCCCTTGATGGTCAGCGTGTCTTCCGTCAGGGACACGTCGATATCCTTCTCGTCCATGCCCGGAAGCTCGAGCGAAACCTCGACCGTCTTTTCGGTCTCAACCACATCCGCGCGGGGTAGCTGCTGGCCGAACGGGCCATCGAGCGCGCCCAAGGGCTGGTCAAAGCGCCGCCAGAAGCTGTCGAAGACGCGGTTCATTTCGCGCTGGAGGCCGAGGAGCGGATGGTCGCCCTCGTCGCGCCGCGCGATCTCGGAACCTTTCCGGTTCCAGGGGATGAGATCCTTGATCTGCATGGTACAACCTCCGTGAATTTCATGACGATTGGACGGCGATCTTCCTGGTCTTGGCCTGCTCGGCCTTGGGGAGCACCAGAATGAGGACGCCGTCCTTCTGCGTGGCCTTGATGCGGTCGCGGTCGATGTCCTCCGAGACGGTGAATACGCGCTCATAGTCGCCTTCGCCGTACTCGGCATAGACTTGCCGATAGCGGTCATGCTCGAACGTCGGCACCCGGCCGCGGATGGTGAGCACGCGCCGCTCCAAGGTGATGTCGGCGCTGTCCGGCCCCACTCCCGGCATGTCCGCGAGCACGACGATGCTGTCCTCGGTCTCGTAGATGTCGGTGCGCGGTTGGAACAACGGACGGGTGCTTGCGATCGCACCACCGTCGAAGGTCCGGCTGACTTGGCCGCCGGTGGGCCGTGTGATTTCCTGTGCCATGGCTGGTCCTCCTCAGGCTGCCTTGATCTCGATCTTCCTGGGCCGGTCCGCCTCGGGCCGCTGCAGCTCGATCTCCAGCACTCCGTTGGTGAAGCGCGCCTGGACCTTGTCGGGATCGACTCTGAAGGGCAGCCCGACGGTGCGTGAGAACGTGCCGTAGGGTCGCTCGCGCAGGTGCCAGGCGACGCTGTCGGTCTCGACCGGCAGCGCCCGGTAGCCCTGGATGGTCAGCGTATCTTCGCGCACGGTGAGGTTGAGATCGGCGGGTGCGACACCCGGGATTTCCGCGGTGACGACGAGGCTGTCCTCGCCGACCCAGAGATTGACGGGCGGGAATGCCTGTGTTGCCGCTCGCGCCTCGACGTCGGCAAAAAGGCGGGTCATCTCGTTCTGCATGCGCCGGATCTCGGCGAAGGGGTCCCAGCCGAGGCGGCCTGTCTGCGTCAGCAACATGAGATCCTCCTGGTTGTTTAAACATTCGAGCTGGTCACGCAGCGCTAAGCCAAGTCCGGCTCGCCGAGGCGAAGGCGCGAATAGGCTCTCCGCTGCGCAGCGATGATCCGGCTGGGGCAACAACGAGGAGGAGGTCAGGACCGGAAGTGATCGCGGCTCAAGCCGTGCCGGCGCGCCGCACGATCGATGCCTTGGCTACAAAGGTCAAAAACGGCAACGACAGGCACACGCCCTTCGATCGTGAAGCAACATGAGCCACGGTCCGCCTCTACGAGCCAGACCCGTTATCCTTCCCAGAGAACCCGCGACCGGCATCCTCTGCATTGGCCGATTTGGGAAGAGATCGGCGGGCCGTCAAGGGGATGAAAGCATGGGCAAGCGCAGGTGCGGGAGCCCGGTCCAATTGGCGCCGCCGTTCCAGGCAGACGGCGCGTTTCGGCAGGCTTGGGGGCCGCAGAGACCGGCAGTTGGGCGGCAGGAGCCAAGATCGCAATACCGAGCCTGAAATCCTGCCCCGGATGAGGCTCCGCTCCCGGGAAGTCCGGCGGCGACGCCGCGCTGGCCGCCGGGACGCAAACATCTTGAAGGACGGCGCCCGGGCAATAAATCGGGAAAAATCTAGTCCTCGACCGCGCCGCTTCCGACGCAGGCGGAGCAGACGTGAGAGCCATGGAACGGAAGACACAGATCAATCTCTGGTATGTGGTGCTCGCTGTCTTGGGAGTGGTGCTGCTCCGCGACCTATGGGTGCAGAGCCGCGAGATCGAGCCCATTCCCTATAGCCAGTTTGAGCAATACCTCGATCGCGGCCTGGTGCGCGACGTCGTGGTCGGGCGCGACTTCATCCGCGGCACGTTCACCGCGCCGCAGAACGGCAAGTCGGCGTTCGTGGCGACGCGGGTCGATCCCGGGCTGACCGAGCGCCTCAAGACGGCTGGCGTGCAGTTCACCGGCGCCGTCGAGAACACCTGGTTCACCACGCTTCTGTCTTGGGTCGTGCCCGCGCTGGTATTCTTCGCCGTGTGGATCCTGTTGATCCGCCGCTTCGCCGAGCACCAGGGCTTCGGCGGCCTGATGTCGATCGGCAAGAGCAAGGCGAAAATCTATGTCGAGAAGAACACCAAGGTGAGCTTCGACGACGTGGCCGGCGTCGACGAGGCCAAGGAGGAGCTGCGCGAGATCGTCGAGTTCCTGAAGGCGCCGCAGGATTACGGACGGCTCGGGGCGCGCGTGCCGAAAGGCGTGCTGCTCGTCGGGCCCCCTGGCACCGGCAAGACCCTGCTGGCGCGCGCCGTCGCCGGCGAGGCCGGCGTCCCATTCTTTTCGATTTCGGGCGCCGAGTTCGTCGAGATGTTCGTCGGCGTGGGCGCCGCCCGCGTGCGCGACCTGTTCGAGCAGGCGCGCGCCAAGGCGCCCGCAATCATCTTCATCGACGAGCTCGACGCGCTCGGACGGGCGCGCAGCGCGCTACCCCAAGCCGGCGGCCACGACGAGCGTGAGCAGACGCTCAACCAGCTGCTGACCGAGCTCGATGGGTTCGACCCCAGCCATGGGCTGGTGCTCCTGGCGGCGACCAACCGGCCGGAGATCCTCGATCCCGCGCTGCTGCGCGCCGGCCGCTTCGACCGCCAGATCCTGGTCGACCGGCCGGACAAGCAGGGCCGCATCCAGATCCTGAACGTGCATCTCAAGAAGGCACGATTGGCGCGCGACGTCGACGCCGCGAAGATCGCGGCCCTGACCACGGGCTTCTCCGGCGCCGACCTCGCCAACCTGGTCAACGAGGCGGCGCTGCTGGCGACGCGGCGACGCGCCGAGGCTGTCACCATAGAGGACTTCACGCGGGCGATCGAGCGCATCGTCGCCGGCCTGGAAAAGAAGAACCGGCTGATGAACCCGCGCGAGCGCCAGGTCGTGGCCTATCACGAGATGGGCCACGCGCTTGTCGCGATGGCGCTACCCGGTACCGATGAAGTGCACAAAGTCTCGATCATCCCGCGCGGTATCGGGGCCTTGGGCTATACGATCCAGCGTCCGACCGAGGACCGGTTCCTGATGACGCGGGAGGAGCTCGAGGACAAGATCGCCGTGCTGCTGGGCGGCCGGGCGGCGGAGAAGCTGGTATTCGGACGCCTCTCGACCGGGGCGGCCGACGACCTCGCCAAGGCGACCGACATCGCGCGCTCGATGGTGACGCGCTTCGGCATGGACGAGGAACTCGGCTATGTCAGCTACGACAGCGAGAAGCCGACCTTCCTCGGCGACTCGAGCATGAGCCCGTACGTGACGCGGCGTTTCAGCGAGACGACGGCCGAGCGTATCGACGGAGCCGTCAAGGCCATCATCGGCAAGAGCTTCGAGCGTGCGTCGTCGATCCTGCGAGAGAACAGGGCGATCCTGGACGCCTGCGCCGAGGAACTCCTCGGCAAGGAGACCTTGGACGAGGCCGCGCTTCGCAAGCTGGCAGCCGGGCTTAAGCGCTGTCCATCACGCGACGGGGAAATGGATCATGAGCCGCCTGGCCGGCGGCTCGAAGCTGTGCATTAGAAACGTCGCGGCTGAGCCGTCGAGATCAGGTTGCAAGCGCGCGCGTGAGAAAACGCGGCGAATCCACAGGCCTCCCAGGCACGGTGTTCGCCGCTGTTCCGCCTTGCGCTCGTGTGCGGTCACGCCGCCTCGGCGGCAGTATCCTGCTGCCGAGTGTTATCGTTCGCGGCCTCGGGCTCATCTTCTGGGCGCCCAGCTACAATTGGCGCCGTCCGGGCAGTTCGGTCGATCCGGCGCGCGCTTCCGCGGGGCGGCACGCTCAGGAAGGTCAGGATCCAGAAGGGCGGATTCCAGAAGAACGGGCACGGCGCTATGAGTGCCAGCGTATAGGCCGTCGCGACAAGGTAGTCCCAGTCGGTCCAGCGCTTCGTCGTTCGGCGGCCGACGCCGCTCTTCGTCATAGAATTTGTTTTGTCAATGTGCATGGTCATGCCCTGCTCTCGCATGCGATCTACGTGTTGGCTGCAGTCGCCGCTTGGCTGGCTTTACGGTGATGCACGGGACCGGCGTATTGCGCGGCAGCCGCCGGCGGTGCGAAATCGTGCGGTCGCGGATCGCGGCGTCGCGCGAGCGAATCGCCCGCGCTGTCTGGTCGTTGCGGCTGCGTCGCGGAGCTGGCCGCGGGCCAGCTCCGGAAATTGTCGGCATAGCTCTTGGGCTGGATCCGAGACTCTTGCGGCTCGCTGACCGCGTAGGACCAGCCCTGCCGCTCGGCGAACGCAATTGCGCGCTCCTTGCTTGCGAACGTCAGGCGCACCTGCTGCAAGGTGTCGGCTGACCCCGTCCATCCCATCAGCGGCTCGATGAACGGCGCCGAGCGCGGTTCGAACTCCAGCACCCAGCGCTTCGTGTTGGCGCGGCCGGCTTGCATTACGCTGCGCGTGGGACGGTAAATGCGCGCGACGGCCTCGCGCATCCAGGCGGGCTTTGGCGATATCGCGGGGCTGGAGGTTGGGCGCTCCGCGCTGCCGCTAACGCCCGGCTCCTCGAAGACCGTGCGGTACCGACCAGCGCCGGCCTTGGCGGTCGCCCGGTGCTCCGCCGCCTGCTGATCAACCGTCGTGGCTGCACGGGTGATGGTCCTCATGATGCCATTGCATAGCAGCGTTCACCGGATGGTCGCGCCGATCCAGCTCGGCGGATCGCTGGCAGGGAAGGAATCGCGGGCGGCAAGTTCCACCGGATCTGGATGTTCGTCACCACCGCTCCCAGGCGTCCTGACGGCGGGCTCGTCTCTGGTAATGAAGGACGGGCGGCCGATATGCGTGCAATCTCCTCTGCGCAACCGCACGTGATCGGACGCAGTGGGCGCGGGCCTTGCGATCTTTCGCGCAATCGTTACCTGGTTCATCGTCTGATTCACTCCTCTCGAGCATCTTTGGTCGGGAGTCGAATACTGGAGCGGGCGCGAGCGCCACCCCGGATTGAACGACTGATCGCCCTGCATCCCGGCTGACCTAGGGCCTTGCACAGAGCGCGGGAATCGCATCGCCCGGCGCACTCAGATTTAGGCGGGAGAATGTTCCCGTTCAAGGTCGGAGCGTGCGGCGAATAACAATGACGTCAATGAGATAGCTCTACTTGCTTATGGCTTCATTGTCATGGATATGGCGCCGCTCAATCTGGCGGCGGCAATCTCGGGATGGAGGGCGGCGGGGAGCGATAGAGATAAGGTCGAGCGTCCGCCGCGCTCGCCTGCGGCGGCATGACCACGGTGTCCTGCGCTGCAGCCGGCCGGCGGGGCGGCTCGGCGAGCATGGTCAGGCGCGCGAGCGCGGTGGCGCCGACAGCGACGGCGCCGATGAGGGCGAAGACTTGCTGCCACGCCTCTGACGGCACGCCGATCGCGGCCAGGCCCAGGACGGCATGATAGCCCGCGACCGCGGCCGGCGCCGCGAAGGCGAGAGCCAGCACGAGGCGGATCGCGGCTGATCGCACGACTGCGAACAGAACCTGTGCAGCCACGAGCGCGACAGCGGTGACGACGAGACCGACGACGATGGCGCCAGGCGCGCCCGCGCCGGTCTCGAACGCCCACAGCCCGGCGGACAGCCCGATGAAGACCGGCAGCGCGTAGACCGCGAGCGTGAACAGCAGCCCGCAGAGGAGGGCGATGCCGAGAAGGGTGAGGAGGATGCCGATGGCCATGGCGGTCTCGCGGCTTGAGATGTTCGTGCGGGTGCTGCTCCGTTCAAGGTCGTGACGAATCCTACGCAGCGCCGGCGACGATCGGAATGCTCGGCGCGCGTGGCCATGATGACGCCCACAGCAACAGGTGTTGCCGTCTGCGCAACACCGTCGCCGCGACCATGGTGGTGAAGTCGGCGCTTATGCGCCGCCCTTGCGGAAGTCGTAGAGGGGGATGCCGAGCCGGCGGGCCTTGTCGGCGAGGTTGTCGGTGACGCCGGAGCCGGGGAAGACGACAAGGCCGATCGGCATCGCCTCGAGCAGCTGGTCGTTGCGCCTGAAGGGGGCGGCCTTGGCGTGACGCACCCAGTCGGGCTTGAAGACGATCTGCGTCACCTTGCGGGCGTCGGCCCAGCAGGCGGCGATGCGCTCGGCGCCCTTGGGCGTGCCGCCGTGCAGCAGCACCATGTCCGCGTGCTTGGCGTGGACGCGGTCGAGCGCCGCCCAGATGCGGCGGTGGTCGTTACACTCGACGCCGCCGGCGAAGGCGATGCGGGCGCCCTTCGGCAGCAGCACCTCGGTCTCGGCGCGGCGCCTGGCGTTGAGGAAATCGCGGCTGTCGATCATGGCGGCGGTGAGCGTGCGGCGGCTGGCCATGGAGCCGCTGCGCGGCCGCCAGGCCTGGCCAGTGTGCAGCTCGTGCAGCTCGGCGGCGGCGTCGCGCATGAACTCGAAGCTGTTGCGCCGCTCGATCAGCGTGAGGCCCTGGGCGACCAGGCGCTCGAGCTCGACCGAGCGCACCTCGGAGCCGTCCTGCTCGCGCTGGCTGCGGCGCTGCGCGTCCTCGTTCGCGTCGAGCTCGCGCTGCACACGGTCGATGGCGCGGTGGAAGAGATTGACGAGCGACCAGAGGAGATCTGGCAGGTCGGGCTCGAGGCGGGTGTCATTGAGCGTGGCGACCAGCGCGTCGAACATGTCGGCGAGCGCGCCCTGCAGGCGGTCGGCCTCGGGCAGCGGCCTGGGGTCGGGCTCGTCCGCGAAGGGCCGATGGCCGTAGAGCTGCAGCTCGTCGAGGAGATGCGCGGTGGGCGATGCGGCGTGGGCCGGCTCGGCGTCGCCGGCGAAGCGGTCGGTGGTCATGGCTCGGGTCCTCGTGCTCGGTGGCCGCGCCCATCGCGGCCTTCCCGGCGATCACCCGGCCGGGGGCGGCGCGGGCCTGCACCCGGAGGCTTGAGCCGGAGGGCCGCAGCGAAGCGGAGGACGGCGGCGCGCGGCTTTCTTGCCTCGCGAGGAAGGCGCGGCACGCGCCGGGGAAGAAAGCCGCGCGTGAGCCGTTGCGGGCCCGCGCCGCTTCCGGCCCGATCGCCCTCTGGGAAGGCCAGGGCGCGGCGCTCTCCGAGGCGGGACCCGCTGCCTAGCCGGACCGCGCCGGGGCGATTCCAACCCCGTGCCGGTCAGCCTGCCGCGCGCTCGACGTGGAGGAAGCGGGCGACGTCCTGCGGCGCGAGCTGGACGCGCAGTTCCGCCGCCATCGCCTGCGGGCCGAAGCGGCGCAGATCGGCGTTGAAGTCGTCCGCGGTGGGCGTGAGCGCCAGCGCCTCGATACCGGCCGCCTCGGCCCGCGCGGCGAGCGCCTCCGCGGCATGGCGGCCGGCGGCGTCGTTGTCGCGCGCGATGTAGAGGCGCCGCAGCCCTGGCGGGAGCACGAGCGCGGCGAGGTGATTGGCCGAAAGGGCGGCGACGATGGGCAGCCCAGGCAGCACGCAGCGCAGCGACAGCATGGTCTCGAGCCCCTCGCCCGCCGCGAGCACGTCCTGCGCCGCGCCGAAGCGGACGCCGTGGCCGAGCAGCCGGCCGATCGCCCGGCGCGGCGTGGCGACCGGCGCCTTGCCCGCGCCGTCGCGGGCGAGCCAGGTGCGCTGCACGCCGGTGATCGTGCCGTCGAGGGCGGTCACGGCGGCGAGCAGCGCCGGCCAGGTCTCGCGCGGCGCGTCGTCGTGCGCGCGGTAGAAGCAGCGCGGATGGAAGCGCAATGCGCCAACATCGTGCAGGGCCATGATGCCGCGCCCGCGCAGATAGCTCTCGGCGAGCGTGCCCCGGATGGGCTGCGCCATGGCGAACAGCCGCCGGGCCGACTCGGGCGAGCCCACGGGCGCCGGCGGCAGATGCCGGGCGGGCTCGCGACGCGGCAGGCTCAGGAAGCGGCGCGCCTCGTCGAGCGCGTCGCGCAGGCTGCCGAGCCGGCGCACCCGCGCGATCAGGTCGAGCAGGTCGCCATGCTCGCCGGTGGCGGCGTCGGTCCACTTGCCCGCCGCGCCCTTGCCGCTGTCGGGGCCGCGCAGCCGGACATAGAGGCTGCGGCCGGGCGTGTTGTCGGCGTCGCCGACCAGCCAGTAGCGGCCCTCGCGCCGGCCGCTGGAGAGATAGTGGCGGCACACCGCCTCCGCCTCGCGCGCGAGGCGGCGCGCGAGCTCGGCGGCGCTCTCGGACATGGCTGCCTCCAAGGAAAAAGGGCCCGCCTTGCGGCGGGCCCGAGTGGGCGCGGCGCGTTATTCGGCGGCGATGGCGCTGGTGGGGGCCGACGCCTCGACAGTGTCGGCTTCCACGGCCGTTGGGGCCATGGCCGGTTCGCCGCCATCCGCCGCCGAATGCCCTTCGCCTGCGGCGCCGGCCTCGGGCGCCGCGTCGATGGCCGGCGTGAAGCGCTGGCCCGGCGTGCGCAGCGGCTCGGGCAGCCAGCCCGTGCCGGCGAGCAGCTCCTCGGCCGCCGCCATCTCCGCCTTCTTGAGCTGGGCGATGCGGTCGGCCGCGGCGTCGCCCCGGGCTTCGCGCACTGCCTCGAGGATGCGCGCCTTGGTGACCCGGCCGAGATAGCTCTCGGCCGTCGGCCGCCAGCCCGCCGCAGCCATGTCGAGGCGGACCGCCTCGGCGATCCGGTCGGCATGGGCGAGCGCCCGCGGCCGGCGGTTGTAGGCCTCGTGCACCGCGTTGACGGTGAGCGCCACGCAGTGCGCGAACAGCGCCTGGCGGCTGTCGACGTCGAACCCGACCAGCGTGTCCCAGAGCGCCTCCGGCTCCTTGGGCAGCTGCGCCGCCCAGGCGGCGTGGCGGGCGTCGATCGCCCTGGCCGAGACCGTGTCCGCGAGGCCCGGCGCCTGCGCGCCGAGCACCGCGCTCTTCGGCTCGATCTCGAGGCACGAGTCGAGGCCGTAGCGGTAGAACAGCTTCAGGCAGAGCACGTGCAGCGCCGCGAGGAAGGCGGTGTCCGGGTCGCCGGCGAGCGCATCGCGCAGCGCCAGCGTGCGGTGCTGGGTGAGCTCGGTCAGCAGCCGGTCCGGCAGCGGCCGCGGCCCCTCGTCCTCCTCGTCGGGCTCGGCCACGGGATCGACGGTCACAGGCTCGCTCGCCGAGACCGCCGTGGTCTCGCCTTCCGCCTCGCCAGCGCCCGGCTCTTCGGGCGCGGCAACGGGCGCCTCGTCCTCCGGACGGACATAGCCGCGCTCGACCCGCAGCGCGCCCGAGCCGTCGATGCTGACGAAGGCGCCGGCACGGGCGACCTCCGCGGGATCGTAGATCACCGGCCGCTGCTCGAAGGCCTCGAGCGCCGCCTCGATCTCGGCGAGATGGCGATCGGCTTCCTCGGGCAGCTCATCGGCCTCGGCGTAGGTCGCCTCGAGCTGCTCGTACTCGGCCTTGAGCCCTGCCTCGGTGGCGATCTCCTCCTCGGTGAGCGCACGCTGCTCGCCGGCGAGGCGGCGCAGCCCGTAGGTGTGGCCGTAGGGGAAGTCGGTCGCGACCTCGACCCACTTCCAGCCCTCGGCGCGGACCGCCTCGGCCTCGCGCTCCAGCTTCTCCGCGGCGAGCCGGTCGAGCAGCGCCGGGTCCTGCAGCCAGCCGCCATCGTCGGCCTGGAACAGGTCGCGCAGCACGGCGCCGCCCGCCTCCTGGTAGGCCTCGATGCCGACGAAGCGGGCGCGCTTGTCCGATGCGCGCACCGCGCCTTCGGTCAGCATGCGCCGGATCTGGTAGGGCTCCTTGGTGTAGGAGCGCTGCAGCGCTTCCCACACCTGCTCCTGGCGCTCGTGGTCGGGACTGACGGTGAAGGCCATGAGCTGGTCGAGCGTCATGCCGTCCTCGGCATAGACGTCGAGCAGCTTCGGCGAGACCGCGGCCAGGCGCAGGCGCTGGCGCACCACGCCCACCGAGACGAAGAACGCCGCGGCGATCTCCTCCTCGCTCATGCCCTTCTCGCGCAGCGCGAGGAAGGCGCGGAACTGGTCGAGCGGGTGGAGCGGCGCGCGCTGGACGTTCTCGGCGAGGCTGTCCTCCTCGGCGAGGCCCTCGGTACGCACCACGCAGGGGATTGGCGCGGTGCGGGCGAGCCGCTTCTGCTTCACCAGCAGTTCGAGGGCGCGGTAGCGGCGGCCGCCGGCCGGGACCTCGAATGTGCCGGTCTCGGCACCGCTCTCGTCGAGGATCGGCCGGACCGTCAGGCTCTGCAGCAGCGTGCGCCGGGCGATGTCCTCGGCGAGCTCCTCGATCGAGACGCCGGCCTTGACGCGCCGGACGTTGGACTGGCTCAGCACCAGCCGGTTGAAGGGGATGTCGCGCGAGGCGCTGAGCGCGATCTTGGGAACGGACTTCGACATGGATCGTCTCCGCGACGGGCGGCCGGGAGCCACTCTCCCGGCCTACGAACCCGTCACGAAGATCCCTTCCGCCCTCTTCCTCTCGGCGGCCCGGACGGCCCGGAAAGGGGAAGAGACAGGCCAGGCCGTCACGCGTCCGCATCGGCCGCTTCAGCGGCAGCGCGGGCAGGCGCAGATGGTTCGGCGTCCGTGCCGGACGCCGCAGCCGGCGCGGCGGGAAGGAAGCCGAGCAGGTAGTCGGCGGCCTTTGACGCAGCCGATGCCGCGCGCACGATGGCGCGGTTGTCCTCGCGCAGCACCTCGAGCCAGGAGCCGATATAGTCGGCATGGCGCACGGTCGGGACGATGCCGAGCGAGGCGCACAGGAAGGCGGCCGTCATCTCGGCGACCAGCTCCTCCTGGGCGTACTTCTTCGAGCCGAACGAGCCCGAGAGGTCGCGGGCGAGCCGGTGCGCCGCGCCCGACCAGTGGCCGAGCTCATGCAGCGCCGTGCGGTGCCAGTTCACCGGCTCGAAATAGGCCTGCGGCGGCGGCACGCGCACATGGTCGCCGAGCACGTCGTAGTAGGCGCGCTCGCCGCCGATCCGCAGGTCGGCGCCGGTCGCGCGGATCAGCGCTTCGGCCTGCGGCAGGATGAGATCGGTCTCGACCGGCGGCGCGGCGGCGGCGATCTCGGCTGCCAGGCCCTCGCACTGCTCGGCGTTGAACACGGTGAAGCGCTTGAGGAACGGGATGGCGCGCGCCTCCTCGCCGGTGTCGCGGGCGCGCTCGCGCTCGTCGTCGGGGACGAAACGGTCGGCATAGACGACGGTCGCGCCGCGCTCGCCCTTGCGGACATGGCCGCCGAGCGCCAGCGCCTGGCGGAAGGTGAGCCAGCTCTGGGTCGAGAAGCCGTGCTCGACCACGGCGCCCCACAGGATCAGCACGTTGATCCCGGAATAGCGCCGGCCGGTCGCCGCGTTCTTCGGCATCGCGAGCGGCGCACGGACGCCGGACGATCCCCAAGGCTGGACCCAGGGCAGCCGCCCGGCCTCGAGCTCGGCGATGATCCTGGTGGTGATCTCCTCGTAGAGGCTCGCCCGATCCTTGCCGGTGCGAGCGCGCGTGGCTGAAGGTGACATCGCGGGTCTCCGCGACGGGCGCCGGGAGCCTCTCTCCCGGCCGTCAACCCGTCACGGCAAGCCCGGTCCGCACTCTTCCTCTCAAGGGCGTGGCGGGGGGATTCCCCCGCGGAGGAGGTCGGCCGAGACGGGCGCGCAGCTGGGGGAAGGCCTGAGCCTCCGATGCTGCCAGGTAGCGGCCAGCAGACTCCCAATTAGCGGATCATTGACTCCCAATCAGCCGGAGCCAATAGTACCAATTGTCCGAGATTCGGAGATGGCATGTTCGAGCGGTTCGTGGAGCGGCGGGCAGAGGAGGCCCTTTCGGATACACCAGTCGTCCTAATCGTGGGACCGCGCCGGGCAGGCAAGACGACACTCGTCCGGAAAATGGGGGGAGCCGGTCGGACGTACATCACGCTTGACGATCAGACGGTTCTAGAGGCTGCCCAATCCGATCCCGCCGGCTTCGTCCGTGGCCTGGACAGGGCCATCATCGACGAGATCCAGCGTGCGCCCGACCTGCTGCTGGCGATCAAGAAGACGGTCGACGAAGACTATCGCCCGGGCCGGTTTCTCCTCACGGGCTCGGCGAATGTGCTGACCTTGCCGCGGATCGCCGATAGCCTGGCCGGCCGGATGGAGACCATCCGGATGCTGCCTCTGGCGAGGGCCGAGATCGAAGGGCGGAAGCCGACCTTTCTGGAGAACCTCTTCGAGGGGAAGCTGCGGGGCCAGAAGGACGCGATCGTCGGCGACGATCTTGTCCAGCTCGTCCTGTTGGGCGGCTTCCCCGAAGCGATCAGTCGTCACAGCGAACGACGGCGGCAGGACTGGTCGCGGTCGTATCTCACTTCGATCCTGACCCGCGATCTGCGCGACATCGCCGATGTCGAGAAGCTGACCGAGCTTCCGAAGTTCGTGCGGCTGCTGGCCGAGCACTCCGGCCAGTTGGTGAACTATTCTCAGTTCGGGAGCGGCATCAACGTCAATCACAAGACGAGCCAACGCTATGTAGGCTTGCTTGAACAGGTGTTCCTGGTTGCGACCGTGCAGCCCTGGTTTACCAATGCGCTCAAGCGCATCGTTAAAACGCCCAAGCTGCACTTCCTCGATTCCGGCCTGCTGGCGACCGCGCGCGGACTCACCCTCGATCGGGTCAAGACGGATCGCGGGGCGGTCGGCGCGCTGCTGGAGAGCTTCGTGTTCTCGGAGGTGCTGAAGCTGATGACGGCCTCTGACCTGCGGCTTACAGCTCATCACTTCCGGGATCGGGACATGCGCGAGGTGGACATCGTGCTGGAACGCGATGACGGGATGATCGCGGGCATCGAGGTGAAGGCCAGTGCCACCGTCAAGGCCAGTGACTTCTCGGGCCTGAGGGCATTGGCGGAAGCCTGCGGAGACCGCTTCGCCTTCGGCGCTATCCTTTATGACAGCGCGGATGTTGTGCCGTTTGCCGACCGCCTAGCGGCGGCGCCGCTGTCATGTTTGTGGGGGTGAACACCATGAATCAGCATGAGGGGGCGCTAGAGCTAAAGGCCGGGTTGGCAAGGGTGTTCAATGCAGTATGGCGAGTCCCTCCGGAGGGCTTTCTTGCGTCTCCATCGCAACGGACTGGTGAGGCGTTCCAAGGTAGTATTTGCGGCATAAGAAAAAACATTCTGGGGAGAGACGGGCGATGAAGGCGTTCGAATTTGACCATCGCCTTATCGATTCTTACGCGCGCTTCTCGCGGTCCTTCAGCAGCATTCGATCCGAAGACCTGAAGTCGGAGATCGATCGCCAGTATGATGCGGGGCGTTTCTGGCCGGATGCCTTGCTGTCCATCAACCCTCGTTTTCTTCAGGGGCCGACCGTTGACGACCTGGTCGCCTCTGGTGATCTCGATGAAGCAACAGGAAAAATATTCCGGTTCGGGACGGCGCCTTTGCGGCTCTATCGTCACCAGGCACAGTCCATCGCCAAGGCGCGGGAGAGCCAGAGTTATGTGGTCACGACCGGAACCGGTTCTGGCAAGTCGCTCTGCTTTTTCGTGCCGGTAGTCGACGCCATCGTTCGCGCGCGGAAAGCAGGGAAGACGCGTCGAACGAGCGCCATCATCGTTTATCCCATGAACGCGCTGGCGAATAGCCAGATCAATGAGATCGAGAAGTTCATTTCTCAGTCTGGCCTACCCACGGAGATCCAGCCGGTTGTGCGACGCTACACCGGCCAGGAAAGCCAGGAGGAGCGGCAGCGGATCGCGGACAGCCCACCGGATATTCTGCTCACCAACTTCATGATGGCCGAACTGCTCCTGACCCGGCAGGACAGCCTCGACACCAAAGTCATAGAGAACTCAGGCGGGCTGGACTTCATCGTTCTCGACGAACTGCATACTTATCGTGGCCGCCAGGGCGCCGATGTTGCCATCCTCGTTCGCCGCCTTCGCAACCGCTGCACGCCAAGCAAGGCGCCAATCTGCGTCGGGACGTCGGCCACCATGGCGAGCGAAGGGTCTGACGCCAACCGAGCGCAAGCCGTGGCGGACGTTGCGTCACGTCTTTTCGGAGTGTACATCGGACCAGAATCGGTCATCGACGAGTCGCTCGAACGGGCAACGGACGATCGGCTGAAGCTTGACGACGTGCGACCGAAGCTTGCGGCTGTGCTGACATGCGCGCTCCCGGACGTGTTGACCGACGAGATTCTGAGGGAGCACCCTCTTGCGGTCTGGACTGAGTTGGCTATCGGCCTGGAGGATGCGCAGGAGCTCAAGCGCAAGAAGCCAATCCCGTTTGAAAAGGCCGTAGCGCTGCTGTCAAAGGATAGCGGCGTAGAGGTCGAAACCTGCCGAAGCAGCCTCGAGACATTTCTGACCCGAGTGAGTCTGCCGGAAAAGGAGCGAGGAGGCTCGGGAACCGGCGCCTTCCTGGCATTCAAACTGCACCAGTTCATCTCCGGCGCCGGCGAGGTCTTCACCACGCTGACCGAGAAGCCCAGAAATGTTCTGTTCGAAGGTCAGCTCGAAGATCCCAGCGCGCCTGGCCATCGCCTCTATCCAACCCGGTTCTGCCGGGAGTGCGGACATGAGGTCCACGTCGTCACCAGGAGTGACGATGCCGACGGCACCCTTTTCCTGCCGAGGAACATCGACGATGCGCCGCTCGATGATCAGGACGGGAGCGCCGCAGGCTATCTAACTCCAACAGGCGACGGCGACGCCGACTACGCCTTCACAGGTGAGATCGAAACCTATCCCGAGGAGTGGCGCGAAGAGCGCAACGGCATCGAGCGGCTGCGGGCGAACAGGAAACGCCGGATGCCTCAGATGGTCACGGTGGCTCCGGACGGGCGCTACGATTCATCGGGGACAAGCTTCTGGTTCATACCCGGCAAGTTCGGCTTCTGCCCGTGCTGCCTCGATCAACCGCATCCCAGCATGCGTGAGCGCACCAAACTGGTGGGCCTGTCGGGCGAGGGTCGAAGCTCGGCCACGACGCTGCTCGTCGCGACCGCCCTCGAATGGATGAACAGGCGAGACAGTGGCGTTCCCAAGGAAAAGCGCAAGCTTCTTGGTTTCACGGACAACCGGCAGGACGCCGCCCTTCAGGCGGGGCACTTCAACGACTTTCTGTTCGTTAGCCTCCTGCGCGGCGCGATCCTGCGGGCCGTTCTGGACGCCGGCGACGATGGCTTGACCGAGGACGAATTCGGTTTGCGGACTGTGAGGGCGCTCGGCTTCACCGCGGCCAACCGAGATGCGCGCGTCCATTGGATGCTGGAGCCCGAGGCGGGAGCCGTGGTCCGCGAGGACGCCCAACGTTCTCTCCAAAAGGTTCTTGCCCATCGGCTTTGGACGGACCTGCGCCGGGGATGGCGGTACACCAATCCGAGCCTCTCCGTTCTCAAGCTTATCGACGTCGAATTCATCGGCCTCGATGACATCGCGGAAGACACCGAGCGCTTGACGGCTATCCGGTCGGAATTCGGCACGCTCGATGCCGCCGCGCGCAAAGCGATGCTCAAGCTGATCCTCGGTACCATGCTTGACGGCCTGGCGGTCGGAACGGAAGCGCTAGACCCGACCGTTCTCGAAGGAGTCGCCCAGAAGTCCCGCAACCTGCTGCGCGCCCCGTGGGCCATCGACATCAAGGAGACGCCCCGAAGCCGAACCGCTCTGTTTCTGCAAGCCCCAGGCAAGGACCAGGTGAGCCTGCGGGAGGAACAGACGATCGTTCGCGCAGGCCACAATTCCCGTATCGGGCGCCTCATCAATCGCAAGAGCGTCATCGGGACCAAGCTCAGCAAGGCTGACTACCTGACGCTCATGACCGGCCTGATGGAGCTCCTCGCGCGGGAGGGATTGGTGTCGCGGGTCGATCTGGAGGAGGACCTGCTAGGTTGGCGTCTGTCGCCATCAGCCGTCCGTATCGTACCCGGTGAAGCCATTCGCAGCGGCATTGCGCAGGGCAACCGCTACTTTCACGCGCTCTACCACGAGATCTCGACCCATCTGAAGTCCGGTCAGAGCAGCTTCTGGGGCCTCGAAGGTCGTGAACATACGGCACAGGTGTCCCAGAGACAGCGCGAATGGCGTGAGTGGCGCTTCCGCTTTGAGAAGGAAGACCGGGAAAATCTCGCCAAGAGTGCCGCCGACCTCAAGGCCGCTGGCGAGTCAGAGCAGTTTCTGCCCGCCCTGTTCTGTTCGCCGACGATGGAACTCGGTGTCGACATCTCGGCGCTCAACGCCGTCTATCTGCGAAATGTGCCACCAACGCCGGCAAACTACGCGCAACGCGCCGGCCGCGCGGGTCGCTCTGGGCAGGCCGCAGTCATCGTGACCTATTGCGCCGCCCAATCGCCTCACGACCAGTACTTTTTCGAGCGGCGCAACGAGATGGTGGCCGGCGTTGTTCGGCCGCCTGCCCTCGACATTACCAATGAAGAGCTCGTGCGTTCGCACTTGCACGCCGTCTGGCTCGCCGAGGCGAAGCTAGCCCTGTCTCCGGACATCCCGGAACTCCTCGATCTGACGCAAAAAGGATATCCGTTGAAGCAGGAGATCCACGACGTCATCGACCGGCCCGAACTGGCGACGATCGTGCACGCCCCGATGAAACGCGTTCTCGACCAGATTCTTGCTTCGGTGGAGGGCCGCAAGCCGGTCTGGATGAGTGAACCGGACGAGTTCGTGTCTTCCGTCGCCGTGCGCGCACCACAGGAATTCGATCGCGCCTTCGATCGATGGCGGGAACTTTACAACTCCGCCCGGACGCAACTGATCGAGGCCAACGCCCGCTCCGAAATCACAGGTCTCTCAGCCGCGGACCGGCGTCGTATCAAAGCCTCCCAGATGCAGGCGAGCGACCAGATCGCCATTCTCGAACAGGGTAAGGCCTCGAACGGCTCAGACTTCTACTCCTACCGCTACCTCGCGACGGAAGGTTTCCTGCCGGGCTACAATTTTCCCCGGCTGCCGCTCTACGCGTTCATCCCTGGCGAGGGGAAAACCGGCTCCTTCCTCCAGCGCGCCCGATTCCTGGCAATCTCGGAGTTCGGACCGCGCAGCCTGATCTATCACGAAGGCCGTGCCTACCGGGTCATGAAGGCGAAGTTGCCGCCAGAAGTGCGAACGGGCGACGGGGCGGAACTCGCCACCAGGGATATTTTCATTTGCTCGAACTGTGGCGCCTGCCACGACGTTGAGGTCGAGCGCTGCCACGCCTGCAACAATCCGATGGCCGGCGAGACACCCGTACAGCGGACGCTTAGGATCGACAACGTCGAGGCCGCGCCAGCCGAGCGGATCACAGCAAATGACGAAGAGCGCGTCCGGCAGGGCTTCGACATTCAGACGGTCTTTTCCTGGCCGAAACGGGACGGCCGGGTGCAGATCACCGAGGCCGATTTCCGCTGTGAGGATGCCTCAATCTTCAACCTGCAATATGCCAACAGCGCCGAGATCAGTCGAATCAACAAAGGTCTGAAGCGACGGGCCAACCAAACGGTCTTCGGCTTCTACATCGATCCGCGCAGCGGCTACTGGGCGAAGTCTGACGACGAGGAGCCAGATGTCGATGTGCCGCCGGATGTTGTCAAGCCGGTTCGGATCGTCCCCATTGTTCGCGATCACAAGAACGCGCTGCTCTTCCGTTTCAACGAGCCCACTGCCTATGCGCCCGGGACGATTGTCACTGTTCAGCACGCTCTGATGAGAGGCATTGAGGTGGTCTTCCAACTGGAGGAAGGCGAGGTTCTTGGTGAGCCGTTGCCCGCCCGCGATAACCGTCGCTCCATCCTGGCCTATGAAGCCACAGAGGGTGGCGCCGGAGTGTTGAGCCGTCTCGTCGAGGATCCGCTGGCGCTCGGTAAGGTCGCCCGCGAAGCGCTGACCCTGATGCATTTCGAGAAGGTCGATGAAGCGATCGCGGCGGGCGACACCAAGCTGCTCGTCAACCGCGATGGAGAGGCATGTGTCCGCGGGTGCTATCGGTGCCTGCTTTCCTATTTCAACCAGCCCGATCACGAGCTGATCGACCGTACAAGCGACGAAGCGAAACAGCTGCTGATTGATCTGGCGCGGGGGCAGGTGGTGCTCGCCAAGGCCCCAAGTCTGTCGGGCGAAGGCACAGAATGGGAGAGAACCTTCAAGGATGCTGGGCTTCCAGCTCCCGATGTGTCTGCGATCAGCTTCTCCGGTCAGACGATGAGCTTTGCCTGGCGCAGTCACTTCGTTGCCGCCTGCGTCTCTCCGCTGACCGAGGCAACGCGCAAGGAAGCTGAAGCCAAGGGCTGGACGCTGTTCGAGCTGCCGGATACGGCTTCTGCGGGCGTGCCCGACGTGATGTTCTCGATGTTCGGGGGCGCGTCCCGATGACGGCAAACTTCGCTCCCGGAGATCTGGTCCGCGCACGCGGGCGCGAGTGGGTCGCGTTGCCGTCGCCGCAGGACGGCATTCTGGCGCTTCGTCCACTGTCGGGCAGCGAGAGCGATGCGGTGATCCTCGACCCGGAGCTTGAGATCCTCCCGGTCCAGCCCGCCCGTTTCGATCTGCCTGGCGATGCCACGACAACTGTCCAGGCAAAGGCGGCACTGCTCGCGGATGCGATGCGTCTGACACTGCGGCGCGGTGCAGGACCTTTCCGGTCCGCCGCTCAACTCGCCTTCGAGCCACGGACTTACCAGCTCGTGCCTTTGCTGATGGCTCTTCGCCTGTCGGTGCCACGCCTGCTGATCGCGGACGATGTCGGCATCGGCAAGACGATCGAAGCTGGCCTGATCCTGCGCGAGCTGATGGACCGGGGCGAGGTGGAGGCATTCTCGGTGCTCTGCCCGCCGCACCTCGTCGATCAATGGCTAGGAGAGCTGAAGGCGCGCTTCGGGATCGACGC
>Ga0073934_10003178_pt1 | contig 31181 bp, 26 predicted proteins | sample LarsenN4metaG_FD_76834 | JGI IMG/M metagenome (GOLD analysis project Ga0073934, IMG submission 76834) | Hot spring sediment bacterial and archeal communities from British Columbia, Canada, to study Microbial Dark Matter (Phase II) - Larsen... ...
GCCCTCACAAAATTCAGGGATTAGGGGCCGGCTTTATCCCTTACGTTTTGAACTTACAGATCCTTGATGAAATCATTACCGTGAAGAACGACGACGCTTTTACAACCGCCCTATCCCTTGCCAAAGAGGAGGGGATCTTTTGCGGTATCTCCTCCGGCGCTGCCGTCTGGGGAGCTTTAGAAGTCGCCAAGCGGGAAGAGAATAAGGGCAAGCTGATCGTAACCATCCTGCCGGATAGTGGTGAGCGGTATATGGACCTCTGGAGCCTACTTTTATAACGGGATATAGTAACTCCCAAGACACAAAGAGCCTGAAGATGAGGATTTATTTTCTCATAGCTTTAGGCTCCTTTGCGCCTTGGCGGTGAGGGGAATGAATTACGTAAGAGGATTAAAATGTCGGGAATGTGGACGGGAGTACCCGAAGGAGCCTTTACATGTCTGCGAGTTCTGCTTCGGACCTTTAGAAGTGGTTTACAATTACGAGGAAATTAAGCGGAACCTGACCAAGCAGAAAATTGCAGAGCGGCAAAAGAACATGTGGAGGTACAAAGAGCTTTTGCCGCTGGAAAAAGATAGCATCATTGGGCTCGATGTGGGGTTTACGCCGTTAATTCGGGCGGATAACCTGGCTCGGGCTCTGGGGGTCTCTGAGCTTTATCTCAAAAACGACGCCGCCAACTATCCCACCCTCTCTTTCAAGGATCGGGTGGTATCTATTGCCTTATCCAAGGCCAAGGAGTTCGGTTTCGATACGGTGGCCTGTGCATCTACCGGGAACCTCGCAAACTCCGTAGCCGCCATTGCCGCTGCAAGCAGCCTTCGTAGTTTCGTCTTTATCCCCTATGATCTAGAACAGGGCAAAGTCCTGGGAACCATGATCTACGGCACCAACCTGGTGGGTATCAAGGGGAGCTACGATGAGGTCAACCGCCTTTGTAGCGAAATTGCGGATAAGTATCGCTGGGCCTTCGTTAACATCAACCTTCGCCCTTACTACGCAGAGGGTTCTAAAACTTTTGGCTACGAGATCGCCGAGCAACTGGGGTGGAGGGTTCCCAAGCATATAGTGATCCCCATGGCGGGCGGCTCCCTCATCACGAAAGTCTGGAAGGCTTTTAAGGAACTGGAGAAGTTGGGCTTCGTCCCGGAAGTGGACACCAAAATCTATGGAGCGCAAGCCACAGGGTGCGCCCCGATCGTAACGGCGGTCAAGAAGAAAAGCGAGCTGATCGTACCCGTTAAACCGGCAACCATCGCTAAGTCCCTCGCAATCGGTAATCCTGCCGATGGGTTCTATGCAGGGGGGGTGATCCGGGAGAGCGGGGGCTGGGCGGAGGACGTCTCCGATGAAGAGATTATCCAGGCCATGAAGCTTCTGGCGGAGACCGAGGGGATTTTTACGGAAACTGCCGGCGGCGTGACCCTGGGCGTCACTAAAAAACTCATCCACCAGGGCGTGATCCCTCGAGATGAATCCATCGTGGTCTCCATCACCGGTAATGGATTAAAAACCCAGGAAGCGGTCATAGATCGTGTCGGTAAGCCGATAATCATTGAAGCCAGGCTCTCCCAATTTGACGCGCTTTATAAGGAGAAGGGGGGCCAGAAATCTATTAATCACGAGGAAGGTGTCCTGCGGAGTAGGTAACGGGTCAAACCCATTTGCGTTTCAAAAAGTGACCTGACCCCCGTCCCCTTCCCGATGCGGGAGGCGGGACGGGGGAGAGGTTAACCCCGGTCACTCCATGTAATGCGAGTGGGTATAAAGCTTAAATATCCGCTTACCTTTCTGCTTTTACCTGTTATTTGTACTTACGCAGGATGCATTAGGTTTTAGAATTATGAGCGTAACGGTGAGAATTCCAACTCCTTTGAGGAAGTTGGCCGGAGGAAACGCAGAAGTTTTAGTGGAAGGTTCCAACGTTTCAGAAGTGATCGATAACCTGGAGAAGTCTTACCCGGGTCTCAAGGAGCGAATCTGCGATGAGAAAGGGACCGTGCGGAGGTTTGTAAACATCTACGTTCGGGAAGAAGATATCCGGTTCCTCAATAATCTAGAAACTCAGGTGAAGGACGGGGATGTGGTTTCCATTGTTCCGGCCATTGCGGGAGGCGTCAGAGAAAAAAAGCGGGTGTATCTGACCTTCCCCCAGGCTCTCATTAAAGAGCCGGTTATTTACCGGGTGGGCCACAAGTTTGAAGTGGTCACGAATATCCGGCAGGCCAGCGTCTCCGACGAGATTGGGATCGTCGCCTTAGAGCTGGAAGGCGAGCGGGAGGAAATTAAAAAAGCCATTGCCTATTTCCAGGAGCAGGGCGTCAAGGTAGAGCCCATCGAAATGGATGTCATTGAATAGGATCTACCCGAAACGCCCTATGAATTTCACGAATTTTACGCCCTTTAATTCGTGAAATTCCTCCTTTCCCTTCAGTTCGACCCTACTAAAAAGGTGGCCCTGTTATATTTTATTTTTTCTCTTGGCCCAACCCAATCCAAGCAGACCACTTCCGAGAAGAAGCAGTGTTGCAGGCTCGGGAACAGAGCCGATATTATCAAAAACGATGAAATCTGGGTCGCCACCAAACGCCACAGACAGGGCGACTCCATTAAAAGGAATAGAAAATCCAACAAAAGGACTGAATATCCCATTTGGATCAGGCGCACCATTAAGAGGAGTCGTAGGTAATGTAGCCGTTGCCAGAACGTTTCCGGTTGCGTCTGGACCGTCGTAGATTGTGACGGATCCGGTGCTAAAAGGGGCACTGTAAAAGAAGGTAAGTTGGTTCTGGAATCCGCTAGATACATTCATCGTTATCGATGAACCATCTAAGAAGAATAGAGCAGTACTTTCCGAAGGCTCATTACCAAATTGACCAGTTCCTCCTGCATCCTCATCAATTGATGCTAGGGCATTTGAGGAGAACGAAATCCCAAGATTGGGTCCTGGACCGCTCCCTGCACTACCAGTCCCCCCATTATAGAAATTCTCAACCCCTTCTCCATTCTGAAGACCTTCAAAGGTTAAAAGTGGCAGTGCTTCTGCCTGCCCTGCAAAGCCCAACAACATGATACTAACGACTATAACCCAACTACAAAAAATCTTTTTCATTAGACCCCCCACCTCTCTTAATAACTTAGCCGGGATTTCAGTTTACTACTCCGTAAGTCATCGCCAATCTCGGCAAGTGATATAGAATTATATATCATGATGTTATACCTTCATAACGGCCTCCAAAGGTCTGTCAAAGAACCCAAAACCCGTGACCGTATCCCTCCAAGTGCTTTCGTACCTTATAAGCAAGAGTGTTGCCAATTTCCGTATTTCCAGACCAGCAGGGCAGAGTAAGGGTCCGGCACAGCCTTTAGGGTAGAGAAAGTTGTAAAGGATTCTGACAATGAAAGTGTAAACAATAGCTATCACCGCTGAGAAAACGCATAAAATACAATAGCTTATAAAGAGAAAAGGGAACTGTAAAGTTTTCTTACAAGTAAAGAAGGGGGACAAGAGATTAGAAACATTTCTCCTAAGCCTCATTTTATTATTGACAAGTTATAAAAATTCTGATAGTTAGCGGAAAGCGATTTGTCATACAAGCCAAATAGCCCTTGTATCAAGGGGGCCGCCCGTGGCGGCCTCCCTTGATGACATACCTGGTATCCTTAACCTGTGAGGTCTTTATGACGATGGTTTACCGAGTCCTTAAAATTTTTTGCTGGCTCGTGATGGTTTTAAGTTTTACCCCGACGTCCCCCGTTTTTGCCATCGATGCTTTTCTGAAAAGCGAGATATCCACCAAGTTAACCCCGGAGCCTGAGATTTCCCAGGTGAACATCGTACGGTTTAACGAAAAGGTCCAGCCCGTGGCCACCAACATTACTTACGAAGAAGTGCTCAACGTAGAGATTATCCTGGACGCCTCTCAGACCATGTCTGAACTCGATTTACAGGGTCGAACGAAGATGGAGGTCGCTAAAAGTATCGTGACGACCCTGGTTGAGAATCTGCCGAAGCATACCCGGTTTGCTCTACGGGTAAACGGCGGGCAGTACGCCAATAACTGTCTGGATAGTGCCCTTCTGGTTGCCTTTGAAAGGGGAAACGGGGCGAAGGTTCTGGAGAAACTCAAAGAGGTTCAGCCGAAAGGGCTGACGCCTCTTTTCTATTCCCTCCGGGAATCGGCCAAAGATTTTCAGAACTTGAGCGGTGGCCGGGTGGTCTTTGTTCTATCCGATGGGCAAGAAACTTGTGACACAGGATTTACAGATGCCTGCGCGGTAACCTTCGAGAGGGTAGAGCAGGCCCGGACGGGACAGATCGTCAACGTCATTGGAATCAACCCGGTCTCCCCGGATGCCAGCCGCGGCTTGGAGTGTATTGCCGTCCGAGGCCACGGGAATCTCCTCTCGACCAACACCCATACCCAGGAAGATATCGTTCGGCTTGCACAAAAAACGGGTCGGTTGCGCTATTCTATTCATCAGGTATTTGAAGATCTGACCGATATCAGGGTCTTAGATGCCGCTATCGGGGATTCTCCCCACGTTTTAAACCCGGGCATCTACCGGTTGGAGATCTCCACAATCCCTCCTTTATCTACTTATTTCACCCTGGACCGCTCCCACAATCTCACCCTCGGAGTTGTGAGCTCAGATGGGGGGTTGGATACCTACGACCGCGCCCACCTGGCTCTGGGGAACTGGCATCTCGAGAACGGTCGGACCCAGGAAGCTCTGGCCGAGTACAGCAAAGTTTTGAAGTTGGACCCCCGTAACACAGATGCTTACCTGAACATAGCCATTGTCACGGATGATATCCTGAAGGATAAGACCAGAGCCATCGAGCTCTATCGACGGTACCTGGAGCTGGGAGGCTCTCGCCAGGCCGAGGTAAGGCAGTGGATTCGAGAGGACCTGGAAGCCGTTCAGGCTACCACCCCCAAGCCCCCCAGAGCTCCTGAGGTCCGCAAAGAAGAGGTCATGGCCCGGTTACAGAAGGAAGCTACGGAAAGGTCGGGACTCTCCCCTGAGGAGCAAAAGGTTCTTAACGTAAGGGCCCAGCTTACCTCTGGCCACCCGCAAATTGTCTCCTTCAGGAACGAAGATCTGGATAAAGCGTCTGTCATAGGCATTAACGTCCTGGCCACAGTGACCGATACAGAGGCCGCTAACCTGGCCATCCAGGTGGGGAACGAGATCCAAAGAGGGCTCGGTAAAACGCCGGGAATTGTTATATTTAGAAACAACTCTCAGGTCGTTGAGGCGCGGTTTAACGAGGCGGACCGTGCATACAGGGCAGTTTCTCCGGGAACACCGGCCCAACCCCCGGCCCCCGGGCAGCCCCCTTCTGGAGAGCAACCCCCCGCCGCAGGACAACCCCCGGCAGGCGGACAGCCCTCGCCTCCGAGATGATAGCCAGGCCTCCTACGTAAAGCCTATCCGAAACGGACGGCGGCCTGAGACCTCGCCCTACCGTAGGGGCGCCCGACAGGGCGCCCCTGCGGCCTGGGCGTTTGGACCTTTAAAAATCCTCCGGATGACCAGGATGAGGAGAAAGATGAAGGTTAAACTGCTGATCGTTAGACCTATTTTGAAGACCGGAGGGTCAAAAACAAAGTAGACTTGGTGCTTCCCTTTTTCTAAAAATACGGATCTTAACACATAATCCGTTTTATACAAGTCTCTCTCCTCCCCGTCCACATACACGCGCCATCCGGGATACCAGATTTCGCTCAGGACCAGCAGTCCGTCCTTTTGCAGATCCACTTCTAAAAGAACCTCGTCCGTCGCATAACGGGTCACTTGAGAGACGTAAAGGGGACCCGCCGGGTCCTCCCTACCCCCTTCCGAAGGGTCATGTGCTTCAAGGCTTATCGGAAGGGGCCGCTCAAGGATGGCCATCTTCTCGGGATCGAATCCGGGATCCTGTAACATCGACAGGATTTCATCCGGATCCAGGGTAATTACGACTTTATCCACCACCCAGGCCCGAGGAAGGGGAGTTTTATTACGATAGATCCAGTATTCTGACCCGGGGATCCCCTCATACTTGGCCAGCAGGGCCGCCCGTAGCGTTTCGTCCGGCTGCTGGGAGAAGTCATAGGAGGCTTCCTTAGGGAAAAGGAGGTACTTAACGTTGAGAAGATCCAACAATCGGTTTGTTAACGTCGCTTGAGAGAAAAATTTATCGTAATAAGAGAGGGTGAGGGGATGATATCCTGTGACGCTCTGAATTCCGTGGTACATGAGCTGATTATTATGGGCCTGGGAGTAGACGCGAAAGAGCGTTTTATCTCCCTTCAGGAGTTGAACGGCCTCATCGACCCTATAATACTTTGTGGCCAGGGATTCTATAGGAAGGGTCTTGATAAAATCCTTATTTAAACTCCAGAGGTCCGCCAGGATAAAGGCTACTATCACTCCTTTCCATAAAGAGGCCTGGATTCGAGGACGCAGAAACATCGCTAAAATCAGGGAGCTGGCCATGAGGAGGGCTCCTAAACTTAAAACGGATTTTAAAAAGAAATGGTAGCGCACCCCGAGGTCTTCGGTAATGCCCCAAAGCATCTCTTTGATGAACGGGCTCTGGCTTAAGATGGGCAAGATCTCCCGCTCTTTATAAAGGGCTAACAGGGCCCCGGCAAAACTAGAAAGGGAAAGGGAGAGAAGCATCCAGGCCAGATGTCGGAGCCGCCTTTTTTCGGCTTTGGTTTTCTCTGAGAAGAGAAATTCACTTCCATAGCCGGCCAGAACAGAGACAGAGAGGAAAAGGAGAACGATAATCATAAGGGGGAGGCGAAAGAGGCTGAAACCCGGAACGTACAAGTATACAAACTTATAGAGAGGCGTATATTTCCCCAGAGCCAGGATAAACGAAAGGGCCCCCAAAAAGGTGAAGAAAAAGGTTACGCCATTTCTTCGGAATAGGAGGGCCAGGAGGGCCAGGACGATGGGAAAGATCCCTAAATATTCGAGGGTCAGCCGTAACCCGATGCGTCCTCGATAAAAGAGGGTAGGGATCGGAGGACTAAAGTCCCCGTAATCTTTTCCCCATCCAAAAGGGTTACGCAGAAAAAGGCCCAGCATTTCCTCCGGAGGTTGGGACCAGGAAGTAGCGAATTCCCAACTGGTCGCTGCCGTCAGCTCCCCCCCTCGATGGGTAAATTGTTTGTATTCCCATACGGAGGAGAATACAACCATGGATAACCCGATGCCGATTAAGAAAGCCAGGGCAAAATAACCTGTCAGGATCCCTGCGATTTTCAAGGACTTTTCTCTTTGTAGAATGCCCCCGAGCTGAAAAAGAAAATACAGGGTGAGGGCTATGCAAGAGTAGAACAAAAACTGAAGATGTCCGCTCAGCACCTGAACCCCTATAACTCCTCCCAGCATGGCAAAGTAGAAAAAATCCTTCTCCCGCACGCCTTTGTTCAAAAGCAATAAGGCCAGGGGTATGTACGCGCTGATAAAAACCTTTCCGCCGTGTCCTGGATAAATACTCGAGATCAGGAAATTATTAAACATGTAAGTTATTCCGGAGACGAAGGCCCCATAGACACTCACGCGGAGGTCGCGCATGAAAGCAAACATGAAAACGCCCATGAGAAATACGTAAAGTGGGAATTGATATCCTATCACGAAGCTTACGGGGAGAAGAAAATAGAGAAAAGCGTGGGGATAAAATACTGAAAAAATAAAGCTCCCGATCGTAGGCATGCCGCTGAAGAGGTAAGGGGTCCAGAGAGGAAAGGTGTGGTTCTGTAAAAGGGCGTTTATGCCAAAGACCGTGAATATGTACGACTGGGACAAAGTGTCCGTGCCGAATAACATGCGACGGAAAGAGAAGATCTCCGCAAAGAAAAGGTGGCTAAGGCCGAGGAACCAAAGCACTATAAGGTAATGGATCCATTTCCTCTTATTGGGGGGGTTAATTTTTCTTAGCATGCAAAAAAAATCCGTTTCGGCTAATCCTTGAGCGTTTGGCCAGGGCTAAGAGCCCCTTTATCACAGCTCCTAAGACGTGAAACCGACCGTTAAGGAGTTCTCGCGATAGGATTCCAATCCAAACCGGTGGAGCCAGGATGGGCAGCATCAGCCGGTGATAAAATTTTGTGTGGATTTTGAGGAGTTTAAAATAATTCCTTGTTTTGAGATAGATTTTGAAGGAACTATATTCTCCGCCACCGGAGGCCGATATTTTATGCCACACCTTCGCCCGAGGCACAAAAACAACGCGATACCCGGCGCTTTTAGCCCGAAGACATAAATCCACATCTTCGTAGTAGGCGGGATCGTAGATCGGATCAAAAGTTCCTAGGTGCGTGATTACCTCCCGCTTGATGAGGAGACAACACCCCGTGATATAATCGACCTCCTCGATCTCATCGTACTGACCCCGATCCATTTTTCGAATGCCCCGATGCCGAATTAAGCCTGCGAAGAGATTGACCGCTCCCCCTGCAAACCATATCTTCTCCGGCCTTGCGTCATAATAGATCTTCGGGCCGGCGATGCCAATCTTCGGATCCTCCTCAGCGACCGCAATCAACTCGCGCAGGAAACTTGGATCGACAAGGGTATCATTGTTCAAAAGGAGGAGATAGTCCGGATTTTTCCCTAAGGCGTATCGTATCCCGAGGTTGTTCCCTCCCCCGAACCCCAGGTTTGTAGCGTTCTCGATGAGTTTCACTCCGGGGTAGGAGGCCCGGAGAAAGTCCCGAGAGCCATCTGAAGATCCATTATCTACCACTATCACTTCATAGGGGGGATAATCTACCTTCCTCAAAGAATTTAAACACTCTGCCAGGAGCGTCTTACCGTTTAAATGGACGATGATCACGAACACGGTGGGCATCCTTTCTCCCGGTCCCATGATTTCCTCACTCAGAAGATCACACGCGTGGAGCGGAACGTTACTTCGCTTTATAGCCCTGCTTCTACGTTAGAAGGCGGGACGGCGTTTCGCTCTGCATGAGTGCTTCGATTTCCTGCACCAGACGACCCCAGGAAAAACACGCTTTTTTCTTTCGGATCTGTTGCGCAAACTCCGGCGCCTTATCCTTTTTGAAGTACCGAACGATGGTTTGGGCCAGGGCCCGGCTGTCCTGGGGCGGAACTACAAAGCCGGTGACCCCGTCCTCAACCGCTTCCGGCAGTCCCCCCACCGCGGTCACAACAACCGGCTTATCAAAACTGTAGGCGACCTGAACGACCGCACTTTGGGATGCGGAAACGTAGGGAAGCACGACCAGATCGGCCAGCTTGAAATAGTCCCCTACTTCTTCATTGGGAATGTAACGGTTGATCAGGCAGACGTGATCGGCAATTCCTAAGTCAGATATTTGCTTTCGATAAGCGACTTCCCCCTCATAGAACTCACCAACGACCCAGAGATGGACCGGGATTTCCTTTAAAATGGAGGAAAGCGCTTCTAATAAATAAGCCAGCCCTTTGTACGGGCGGACGTTTCCAAAAAAAAAGCAGATGTTTGCAGCCGGTCGGATGGGGTTTCTTACATAGATCTGGGGGAGGGGCGACCGGGCCGTCGGCCCTTACTCCAACGATTTTACAGGGGCGATCGGTCGGACCGTCCCCTCCTAAAAAAACATCCCAGGTCGGAAACGGAATTTTTACCACGTAACCCCCGGGCTTTATTTTCAGCAGACGGGCTTTATCTGCCTCCGAATGCACGATGAAACGATCTACGGCTGAGAATGCCATCCGGATCAGAAAAGAATCCAAAGGGCTTGTCTCATGGGGAATTACATTGTGGCATTCAAACCAAATCTTTCCGGGTATCCGGTGCCGGCTCCGAGAGGAAATGAAAAAATAGGGCACGGCGAAAAAGGGATTCCACCACTGGAAGATTACGAGATCCGGAGCGAAGGTTCGAACGGCCTTGACCGCTCGAAACCAGGTCATCGGGTCCAGGGGGTCCAGGACGCGCTCCCCATTGATCATCATCTTAACCCGGCTTGGGTCTAGCTGGGTTTTCCCCGGGAATAACCAGGCCGGATACTGCCGCTTGAAAGAGATGAGCCGGACAGCGTGCCGTTCTTGCAGGTGCCGACAGAGCAGGGTCGTATAGTGGGAGATACCTCCTCGAAAGGGGTAAGCGGGGCCAACGACCACCAGTTTCATCCTGGGCGAGCAGGAGGCCTTAGTTGGAAGATCGAAGATAGAAGCATCGAAGATGGACCTTCTATCCCCTATCTTCCAGCTCGCGACCTTCTGCTTTCCACCTTCTAGGGGTTTCGGAATTCATACACCAGCACTTTCGGGAAGGAATATTCTGCTACAAGCTTAAGTTCCGCAGGAGAATTTTTTTCGTCCAACAAAAACTTTAGAGAGGGCCTTAAATTCCCGACAAATCTCTCGTCCGCAATCAAATAATCCGCACGAACTCGCTTCGCGTATTTTAAGATCTCCGGATATTCTGCATAAGGAAGCGCAACGTTCGTTCCGCCTGCATAAAAAGCCACGATGGCTTTTCTTTCCATGATCCGGGGGTTCGGCTTTCCGTGTTTTCTAAGCCATTTACCCACCTCTTTCAGTTCGAGAGGTTCCTCAAAGCCCGACCGTTGCCATCTGGAAAAACGTTCCTCGGGGGACGGGGGAACGATCAGGGAAGCCATGGGAGATTTAGCGAGGGCGATCAACGGAGATTTTATTATGAAAACGGATACTATGAATCCTACAAAGCTGAACAGAAAGACGCGAGCCCAGGATTTGGCCTTTTGGGGGGGCAGCCGGGAGGCCAACATTTCCCCAAACCGACCGGCCAGGACTCCGATCCCCCTTCCGCCCCAAAGGATCAGAGCAGGTAGAAGGTAAATACAAACGCGCTCATCGATCATATAGAGAAGCTGTCCCGGCAGAGGCGCGAAAAAGGTTAAAAGGTAAAGCTCCTTCTTAAAATCCTGTCGACGCCATCGGCCTTTCAGTAAAAAGCCGGTAAGGATCAAAAGGGCAAGTACGGGCGATAGGATCTTGCGTGAGACTTCAAAAGAAGGGGTGACCAGGTGCAAGAGCAGATTTAAGTTAGCCCGGTAAATAGACCAGAGCCTTTCAGGGTTATGAATGAGGTTAGTAAACAGAAAATGAAGCGCTCCTTCTTGGGCCGCCTGTTCTCCCAGGGTTTTATTATCCAGCAGCCCGTAGTAAAGCTGCTCGTACGTTCTGGGGATGGCGGCCTCTGTAGCGATAATCCGGGGGATTCCTTTAGGAATAGGGGTCCACCGATGGTAGTAATGGTGTAAAAAGAAGAGGTAACCCGTGACGGCGATGCCGAGGCCTAGGAGGAACAGGCCCATCGCGCGGGCCCCATGCGCCCATGCTCCCTTTTCCCTGGTCTCCTGGTTTTCCTGGAAGGATCCCAATTCTTTCCGGGGCGGGTTTCTTGTAGGAGCGCAGACAGAGAGGCTCCCCTTCTGGCCCTCCCCCGCTTCGTACAGGAGGGAGCTTTGGAGGGAGGCTTCTCCTTCCCCAGGAGACGGGGACGGGGGGGGGAACGCCGCTCCAGGGGCTTCTAAAAAACCCGCCCTTGTAGGGGCTCCCGGCCTGGATAACAGGATCCAGACGGCAAAAGCCGGCCAGTAAGCCAGGGCTTCCGGCCTGATCAGGTAGCTTATCCCCAGCAAAAGCCCGGTCCCCACCTGGAGCAAGGCAGTGTACCGATACCGAGGCCCTCTGGAAGGCTTTCCGGCATCGCGTCCAGGCGTTTCCATCTCCCCGTGCAGTAGATGCCTGTTATCTCCCAGGGCCGCCCATCCGACATAGAAACCCAGGGTGAGGAAAAACGGGAACGCACTGGTCTCGGCAGGCGCCTGGTTAAAACGTTGCAGGTTAGGATAGAAGATGGCCAGGGTCGCGCTCAAGAAAGCTACCCGCTCTCCGTACAAGGAGCGGGCCAGGAAAAAGATAGGAAGCCCCAGGAGGCTTCCGCAGAGGACAGAAACCAATCGGCCCACCAGCTCAATGTCCTGTAGGCCCGGGACGCCCCGCGCGAAGCGGTATACCCACGACACTACGTAGGGCCAGAACGGATTATTATTTGCTTCTTTTCCATAGCCTTCTGCCAGGGACTTCGCTTCAATCAGGTTCACGATCCCATCGATCTCTGGGATATGCTCTGACGTCATATACATCCAGCGAAGGATGGCCAGGTTGATCCCGAAGGCCAGGATGAAAAGAAGGAAAAGTCTGCGTTTTAACATCCCAACCGCCTGTGGATGGAGTACTCCTTTTCTTTTTGATTAAACTTGGTCAACATCTCTCCGATGAGGCCCGTGGAGATAAACTGAATGCCCAGGATGAGCAGCAGAATTCCCAGCGGGAAGAGGGGCCGGTCCCCAATCCATCGACCGAAGAACCAACCGACCCCCAGGTATCCCGTAATCCCAAAGCCCATCAAGAACAGAATTCCTCCCGCCAGCCCGAAAAAGTGGAGGGGTTTTTTCATGTAACGATTGAGGAACAACACGGTGATCAGATCGAAGATTCCCGCCAGGAACCGCGCGGGACCGAATTTGGATTTTCCAAACCGGCGGGGATGGTGCGTAACTTTAACCTCTCCCACCTTAAACCCTCTCCAATGGGCCAGGATGGGGATAAACCGGTATTGCTCCCCGTAGATGTCCACCTCTTCGATCACACACCTCCGGTACGCCTTCAGGCCGCAGTTCACATCGTGGATTTGAACGCCCGTCAACCAAGCCGTCAACGCGTTCAAAATCCGAGAGGGGAGCCGCTTGGATAGCGGATCCTTTCGAGGCCACTTCCACCCGGATACCAGATCAAAGCCTTCCTCCAGCTTGGCCAGGAGGCGGGGGATTTCTCGAGGGTCATCCTGCAGATCGGCATCCAAGGTGACGATGTACCTCCCCCTGGCATATTTAAATCCGGTGGACAGCGCCGCGGATTTCCCGTAGTTCCTCCTTAATCGGATCGCACGTACGCGCGGATCATTTCCGTGCAGTTTCTCGAGGGTCGGGAAAGAGGTATCCGTGCTTCCATCGTCCACGAAAAGGATCTCATAGATCAGACCGGCATCTCTCAGGACCCGGGTGACCCGGCTATAAAGTTCTTCTAAACTCTCCGCTTCATTAAACAGGGGAACGACGATGGAAAGATCCACGGGGTCCATGATCGGTTGTCCGCTCTCTATCCCCGGAGGAGGCAGGTGCCCCTAACCTTTTTTAGGCCGTCCTTATCTGCGGACGTCTGCGTTCACCGGAGGATAGACAACGGGCGATTGACAAAAACGGATCCGCTCCTCGCTTTTCTCGATCCAGGAGACATAGGGCTTATAAAAGCTCTGGATCGCGTAAAGACTTGAGCGCAAAGATCGGTAAGTATCCAGGGCGCGGGTGCAGTCTTTCTGGTTTTCGAAGATCTGACCTATCTCCCATAATCTTTCGACGGACTCTCGGACGTAGGGATTCCAGGGGGTATACATATGGATCGCCGTTTCATAGGCTACCGCAGCCTCATGATATTGACGAGCCGCATACTTTTCTTCCCCTTCCAAAAAGTAAGCTTTGGATTGAGCCTGCGTTCTTACCCAGAGGAGGCCTGACAAAGCAGCTATCAGTAAAAGGAAGCTTAAAATTTGTACTGCACGCATCTTGCATGGTTACTTTAGAATCCTGTTTCATATTTGAACATCCATCGCAACGTCTAAACCTTATGCATAACTTATGCAAACCCAAAGGCTCTCGATGAAACGGATGGCCCTCCCTTGAACACTTCACAGGGCCATCCTGTAGGGGCGCGCCGTGGTGCTACCCTACCTATGAGAACTTTCTTGATCACGAATTGGGACTCAACCATCTCTACGCAGCCTTCATCCTGCTGATTTCTTTTACCGTCTATCTGAAGACCTTATCCCCGACGGTATCTTTTTTCGATAGCGGCGAGCTCATCACCGCCGCTTACAGCTTAGGGGTGGCCCACCCTCCGGGTTATCCCTTATACACCCTGGTTTCCTGGATTTTTACCTTTTTACCGTTGGGAAATATAGCTTATCGCGTCAATCTGGCTTCCGCCTGCTTTGCCTCCCTTACGGTAACCCTGGTTTATTATATCCTGCTCCATCTGCTCCACCATGAAATCATTCGGTACGGAAGTAGAGGGGTAGAGGAGTACGGGGAGGGTCTTGTGTGCCCGGTCATCTCCCTGTTCGGAGCTCTGGCCTTTGCTTTTTCCCCAACCCTATGGGCCCAGGCTGTCAGGGCAGAGGTTTATTCGCTGAATGCCTTCTTTGTCGCTTTGCTCCTCTGGATCAGTTTAAAGTGGAAGTCTCAATCGCCACAAGATCGCCAGAAGTGGCTCTATCGCTTTGCCCTGGCCTATGGTCTTGGATTTGGAAATCACCAGACCCTTCTCCTGCTGCTTCCGGGCTTTGTCTTTCTTTTTCTAGGCGTAGACCGGCGGATTGTTTTAAACCGGAAGAACCTGGCAAGGATGATGGTTTTTCTGGGGCTGGGATTATCCATCTACCTCCTGATCCCCATCCGGGCAGCCCAGCATCCTCCTATTAACTGGGGAGACGCGCATTCCCTCCGGCAGTTTATATGGCTGGTGACCCGGGAGGGCTACAAACATGTAGAACATGGCCGGGGGCTGACCCTCCTCTGGGAGGATCTGCAGAGAAGGCCAGGGGGGATAGGCTGGGTGGAGGGCGTGGCCCAGTCCCTGTTTCTTCAACAATTAAATAGTTTTAACCTGGTGAGGGAATTTAGCTGGCCGGGACTCATTCTGGGGTTGACCGGATTGTTCTTTCTGGCCTTGAAGAACAAAGTTGTAGGACTGGCCACCCTGATCAGCTTGATCAGCCTGAGCCTGGGGGTTGTTGTTATTGGAGATCCCATCGAAGCGAATATCTTCCTCCTGGAGGAGTTCCATACACCTTCCTACCTGATCTTCAGCCTCTGGCTCGGGGCGGGGGTCTCCTTTTGGGCCAGAAGTTTCCTGAGTTTATGGCGATTCCCTTCGTACCGGTCTTTCCGGTACCAGGTGGCTGTTATCTTACTGGCCTTTGGCTTCTTCCTTCTACCGGCCTACCAGTTGATCCATCACGCTATAGAGGTGGATCGAAGCCGGGATTTTATTGCCTATGATTACGGCAAGAACATCTTGATCGGACTGCAGCCGCAGGCCCTTTTATTTACCTGGGGGGATAGCGGCGCTTTCCCCTTGTGGTACCTTCAGATTGTCGAGAAACTGCGGGAAGACGTGGTCTTGGTTCATCTCCCCCAGGTCAACTCGCCCTGGTATATGCGTCCTTTGGTCAAGCCTCTGCGAATAACCAGCAATTTGTGGGGCGGGAGCCAGGTAGATCCTTCCTCTATTCTCACCGATTTGATCCAGCAAAATCTCCCCTATCGCCCTATTTACTTTGATTTTTCAAGCCGGTACTATCTTTCAAACTTTGCCCCTGAGGATCTTTTGCCCTATGGGCTGGTTTTTAAGCTGGCCCGGCCTGGAGAAGTCCCCCCTACGGACCTTTGGGACCGGTATCAATACCGAGAGATCATCGAAAAACGAGTCCCCCAGGATCTGGACGTTTGGCATGCCATCTCGATCTATGGACAGAGCCGTATCGAACTAGGAAAATATTATGTAAGTACCGGTCAGACGGATCGAGCCTTGGAAGAGTTTCAGATGGCCCTACGATTTGATCCCACGCTGGCCGTCGAGATCGGTGAAACCCTGAAATAAGGGGGACCATGGGCGGTTTTCAACTTATCCCCCTTTGCGTTTCGTAAAATAATGCCTTGCAAGACCCCATAAGATTCCAGCTCCGTAAGAAAGGTGCATAAGGATATATAGGAAAGGGAGTAATACAAGGAAGATAGGCCGTCCCTCGGCTCTGGCAAAGGAGAGGGCGGAAGCGAGGGCCCCCAGGATATAAACGCCCAGAGGAATTAAAAACCACGGCGTCTTCATCAAAAAGACCAGGGGGAGGTAAATCAAAAAGAGAAGGGGAAGGAGAAAAGAAAAAGTGGAGAGAGAAAGCCCTTCGATCAGAGTTTGCTGGCCCCTTCCGCGCCCGTAACGGAAGAGCTGCACGATGAAATCTTTCAAGTGCCGACGCCGGCTTCGGTAAACCACGAGATCCGGGTCGTAGATAAACCGGTACCCTTTTCTCGTCAACCGGTTGATAAACTCATTTTCTTCGTTAGGGTAAAGGGATTCATTGAATCCCCCTTCTTCTAAAAAGATGGATTTCCGGACGCTCAAATTGCAGAGGATGAGTTCCTTTTCGCTCGCCGTTCGGGCCTTTCCCTCGGGCCGGTAGCGGGAGCTCATGCGGGCGTGGGCGAAGCGGGAAGCCAGGGCACAACCGAAAGCCTTTTGGAGGATACTATCCGAAAGATTCGTCAGATTGGGCCCCCCGACCCCGGCTACCACTTCTGAATCGTAATACTGAACGGCCTGAGAGAAAAGGTCCGGGGAAACCAGGGAGTCCCGGTTGAGAAAATACAGAATCTCTCCACGGGCTTTCAGGGCCGCCTCGTTCCGTTGCTGAGGGGGATTGGTCCCCTCAATTTCGATGACCTCTAGAAGATCTTGGGGGTAATCCACCTGTCGGAGAGCTTGAAGCGCTGCCGCTGCGGACTCCGTGGGCCTTCTCGGGATGATAACCGTAATAGGTAAATGGCTGCTCGCGTTTGGCACAATGCTCCGTAACTATGCCCCCTACCTATCTACTGCCCAGGGTCTCAACAAATTCCGGAGATAGGGAGAATAGCTATATTGATTCACATCGTACTTGCTTTCAAGATTTAAGCCTTTTTCCACTTCTTTCCTAGACGCTTCTTCCTGGCCCAGGGAGAAAAGGACCTGTCCCAAGAGGTAATGCCCCCAGATAAAGTTAGGCTCTAAGTCCACGGCCTCCTCCAGCAACTTCCTGGCTTCTTGATAGCGGCCCATCTCCGTATAGAAAAAAGCCAGGTCGAACCGGGGAAACGGGATAAAAGGCGCAAGTTCGATAGCCTTCTGGTATTCTTCCACGGCTATACGCGCAACCTGTTCCGTCTTCATACTGGCAAAAGCCTGCCGATACAGGGCTGCTCTGTTCATGTGGAACATCATCTCTCGGGGATTTAAACGTATCGCTTTGGAAAAAGCTCCTTCCGCACTACGAAAAAGCTCATCATCGAACTGAATCTCGAGCGCCTGCAGGTATATTTCGCCCAGGCTGTTGTAGTAATCGGCGCGAATGGGCACGTAGCGGATGGCTTTTTTAAGAGCCTCCAGGGTCTGAGCCGGTTGGTTCGCGCTCATAAATTTCTCCGCCTGGGTATAATAGAGGTCTCCCAGAAAGGGGAAACCGACCATGAATAAGAAGACGCAGCAGACTAGGAGAAGGAAGCCTATACGACAAAGCCGGAGCGAGAAAACCGGTATAGATTTTGAGGCCTTCCCGGTGGGGTTATCTACAACCATGGCGGCCAGGGTAGCAGTTGCCATTGCAATGGCCGGGGAATGGAGGACCTCATTTACGAGGCTTTGAACCAGGATGGCTCCCAGCGCGCAGACGGAGCCGGCCAGATACCAGGAAGGAGGGCCTTTCGAAGCTTTTTTTACGCCCTGATAAAGGATAAGAACCGCGATTCCGCCCAATAAAACCAGTCCCATGACCCCCAGTTCGACGCCTACCTGCAGAACGTCATTGTGGGCAGACCAGGCCACTTTCCCATATCGACCCACCTGACCTTCTACCGGGAAATTGTACTGATCCGCGTAGTTCCGGTACATGCCCAGACCGATTCCCCAGATCGGATGATCTCGGAGCATCTTTAAGCTGGCTTTCCATATGTTAATTCTCTCGTAAGCATAAGGATCCGCGGCCTTAGACCAGAAAACGTACTGGGTTATAAAATTCGGGATGACCAGAATCCCCAGGACGATCAGGGAGGTGACGAAAATCCACTTTTTCCCTTTAACCCACATGGGACCCAGCGTACCGACCACTAACCCTAAAAACGCCCCGCGCGATCGAAGGGTAATGATCATGAAACCTAAAACCAATATATTCAGGGAGCAAATCAGTTTAACAAAGAAAGGGGTTTTCGGCCCCAGCAAAACCAGGCTGAGCAACAGCGTGAACCCTATGACCAGAAAGCAGGCGAAATTATTGGGACTCAAAAATCCGGTTCGGGATACCGGCGCCCGATCATAAAAGTAGCCGTATATCGAAAGGGCCAACTGAAGATTGATGCCGGCGATGAGGACCCACCCTAAGGCCGGCTTGTAGCGCTCCCGGTTAAAAACAAACCTGCTGGCATCAAAAACCATCAAATAGGTAAAGAAATCGGCGATTTCCAGGAAGGAGGCATACTTATACTCTGAAAGAAAAAGGGAGGCCCAGGCCCAGCAGATAAATAGAATGATCCAGGTATCCAGCCGAGACCTGCTCAGAATTAAGGAGCCCCGCCGAATTTGAGCTAGAACCCAAACGGTCAGCAAAAGAAGGACGGAGGTTCGGGTCACGAACAAAGAGATAGGCTGGGTTCCTTCCCGATAGAAAGGGATAAATATCAGTAGAAACGAAAGAATAAAGAGTAAGATAGGTTCCGAAGAGGAAGTTGCCAACCCCTTCTGAGTCCATAAAGCTGACGAGATAGGCCACACGCCCGGCTCCCAAGTCTGGGTAGGATCGCGCTCCATACCCCAGTACTCCCGCCCCACCACACGGTTTACTTAATCTTGACCTAATAGTTCTGCTTCCCCCCTCCCCCCTGGCCCTCTTCCACCAGGGGAGAGGGGGCGCTCCAGAAGCTGACCGGAGGTCCGACCCCTCCCCTCTCCCACAGCGTGGGAGAGGGGAGGGGGGTGAGGGCCGAGAATCTCAACTAGCTTTACAAAGCACTACGACCCGGTTCACTTAAGTTTGAAAAGGCCATCTTGTCTTCTCCCCGACGCCCCTCTCCCACAGCGTGGGAGAGGGGAGGGGGGTGAGGGCCGAGAATCTCAACTAGCTTTACAAAGCACTACTTCTCTTCTACTCCAGATGAACTTCACGCCAGCTTCTAGACTGTTTCGCTATGGTCGAGGGAGTGGTAAAGCAAGGGGGGGGACAGGTTCCAACGTTTTGGGTAGTTCAGGGTGGTGTTCCCTTGCGTATTCAGACACCCCGTGGTTACGATATTACCGCCGCCGCTGGTAGGATCACAAGGGGGGTTCACTCCCAGATTATAGGGATTGGCCGCTACGGCTCCATTGCTGAAGGTGACTCCACAAATGCGGAGGTTTGTGTTACCTGCATCCACCATGACGGTGCCCGAAGTACAGTTGGCCGGGTCGGGGGGTGTGAAATTGGGATAACTGCTAGTGCCTGTGGGATCTGTGTCGTAGACGATCAAGGCCGGGAACCTTTGGGTTGCCGCAGTACATGAACCTCCCGTTGTAACAGGTGGGATAAGCTCCGTATGCCCTGAAAAACTGACCTTACCGTTCTCAACGACCAAGACCCCATTAATGGTGACATCGTTCTTAAGATCCACCAGACAACCTGAGCAAGAGGCACTTGTGCCCGTGAACTTGATATAAATAACCCCATCGTATTTAACGTCATTGCCTCCCGATTTGTCTATAGTAACTGTATCTGAACCGGCGTTATAGGAGAGGGTACCGCTAGGGGACAGGACGCTACCTATCGCAGTTATGTAATTGTTAGCAGAACCGCTGGCCGGGATGTGTACGGTCATGGTCGCATCTCCGGCGGCGTCTATAGCGACTATGGTATCTGTGGCCACATTGATGGTAATGAAGGCGCCCCCGATGGAATTAACGCCTGCACAGCTCACGAAGGTACCGGGCGGTGTTTTCGCCAGGGTCTCGTAACAAGATAAGTCCGGCGTTGGGAACATACTCGAACCAAACTGTTTGGGACCATTTGAAGTGGCACTGGCAGGGGACGCATAGGTGAGTGTAGTGGAACCGCCCGTTGTCGTATAGGTGGGATTATTAGGGGTTGACACAACGTGCTTCCAGACCGTTTCTAAGTTACCCCTGACCTCTACCGTCCTTACGATGCCTTTAAAATTCCCTGAGAAAGTCGTGAAGTTTCCAAAAGGAACCAAACCCCTTGAGATAACGTACACGACCGCGTCGGTATCCCCCATGGGATCTGTGGATGAATAAGGATCTGCAGTATAACCCGGAACCCTGCTATCGATCGCTCGAACATTGTTTTGAATAATAATTTGATATTTGCTTCCCTTGGTATAAGGGACCGCCTGCCATTGGGCCGCAGGTTTATCTCCAAACGTAATGGTCTTAGGGCTCACACCACCTAAAACGGTGCTAAAATAACTGCTGCTCGTGCTGCTGCTCGTTAAATTACCAAAGGTGCCTCCTGAGATAGAAGCTATCTTAGCCAGCTTGGCTCTGGCAATGTCTATCCCGGCCTCTGCAGCCTCAAAAGCTCTCTGATCATCCGACTCGATCCTGGAGATACTCCGTTCAGTGGTCGTAAAAGCCAGATACGACGCTGCAACCGTTAACAAAATGAGGGATAGAAACATGGTAATTAAAAGAGCCGCACCCGTTTCATCTGCAACTCGTTTTATAGGATGTAAACGATAGGAGCTTAGTTTAAACATAGGAAGAGCCTCCTTAGAAAGCCTTTTTCAGAAATTCCGAACAAAAACAGTTCGCGAGAGAAAAAGACTCGTATAGGGCATAAAATATTTTCCAGGGGAAGGAGTATTTACACTGAGATCTACTTTTATCGTCTTACCGGATTTAGTAAACGTTAAAGAACGAACATCTGAAATAACGGTTTGAAAAGTGGTGGGGTTAGAAAGGGAAGATGATTGAGGAATGGTATTCGCAGCCCTTTGAAGAGTTGTGCCATTCAGTTGATAGATTACAGTCTCAATGGTGGTATAGTCCCCGTATTGTTGTAATAGGATGCCGGCTCGTGCCCTGAAGGCTATGCTACTAGAAGATGGAAGCCAGGCCGTATAAGCATTAAAAAGCTCGTGTTCTATCAGACCCATAGCTAAACGGGCTTTGTCTTGTCGATCTGTTAAAATTTGTCCCCTCTTTAAATACATCATGGACGTATCAAACAAGTTCAGGACGGCTATCGTGATAATACTAAATATCAGCATCGTGACCAGTATCTCTACGAAGGTAAAGCCTTTTTCACAAGATGTTAACTGGACTCTCATAAATTACTCCGAAAGTACCGAAGTTAATGTAACATCGCGAGGTAGATCGACCGGTTGCGAGACAGTCCCGCCGTCGGTGGTGGTTATGGTCTTGAAAACCCGCTCCGTCCATCGCACCGTTACATCCACCTTCAACATCGTGCTGGTGGTGCCGGCGGGAAGGGGTGACGTAATAGCTCCCAGGGGGCTAACAGACTTAAATAGAGCATATTTAGCCACGATACGTCCGCCCAGGGTCAAATTGCGGAAGCTCGTTTTATCCACAAAGGAAGCCCCACCGCTGTATGTGGCATACAAGCCGGCTACAGTGGTTCCCGTAGCCAATTGCCTTCGAAGGTCATCCATCTTCTCCTGGGCCAGCTTCGTAGCCACCGTAATCCGCTTCGCCATTTCTATCTGTCTACGTCCCTCTATAAACGCTGCGGTTACACCTAAGATAGCAACGGCTAGGATGATCACTGCTGCCAGGACCTCTATCAGGGAGAAACCTTTCTGATCTTGATAAAGTTGCATAAGTTGTCTCACTTAGTAAGAGACTACGGACAACGGTTTAATGCACTTAAATTTACGTCATATTTAGGGTAAGAGGGGGTTTCAATCCCAGCCAACCCAATCTTGATGGCGACGGTCCTTCCACTAGGAATATCCTGAAGCACGATACAAGCATTAGATGAGCCGGATACGCCGGTGAGGCCGCCACCTACCCCATTAGGTCCAAAATAGATGTTATTAACCTCACTGGCGGTCCTTGTTACCACATCCACGTTGTAGTCGTCCCTAAGATTTACGATACCAGGCCCGGTCGGGTCTCCATTACATAGATCACAGGGGAATCTAGTAGGGTCGGACCCAGTTGGAGGGCGAGGGCCTACTATAGGATCCGTACTACCTTCCGTTGTAGTAAATTTATTATCTGTACCACCTGGGAGTATATTTAGACTTGTTTTAATCGCAAACCTGTCCCCTGTCGAATCAAAATCAAGGTACAAATATTTATGCTGGCTGAGGGCCTTTTGCCGGGCCAGTAAAATGGCCTCCGTAACCTCTCGGACCGCTCCGTAAAATCGATTCCTGTTCAGGAACGAGAGAAAATTCCCGATGACGACAACGGCTATCAGGGCGCCTATCAAAGTAACGACGAGGACCTCAAGGAGGGTAAAAGCTCTCGGATCTTTTAATAATTCTTTAGTGAAACGCGTTCTTGGCATAGAAAAAAGACTCCTTTCCCCTAAGATTATAGTTTATTACCATGCAAGGGCTGCGCCAGGAATGCAACCCCTTCCCCGCGAAGGGGTACAGAGACCCAACTCCCGATTCTTCCTTCCCTGGCCGGGAAGGGGAGTAAAGGCTCACAAGGGCACGTTTTTTGTAAGGCTGGGGTCCGCCCCCTTAAGTTAAGGCCCTCTTTCCCACCTTACCCGCTATCGCAGGGGAGGGCACGTTGCGCTCCAAGCCCTTCCCCTGCGAAAGCCCCCGGATAAGGCTGAAAAGGGTGGTAAATACAGGGAAAATCCCCCCTTTACGAAAGGGGGGAATGCGTGTCCTATTACGAAAGGGGGGTCAGGGGGGATTTTTTCTTCTCCTGACGCTTAGGGGGGTTAGCTTCAAAAATACCCATGAAAAGGGCCAGGGTGGGAGCGCCTGCCGGCCAGTACCCCCGCAAGAAACCTACCCCAGAAAGAGAGCGGGAAACCGGAGCCCCCTCTTTCTTCGCGGACTGATAACCGATCCCTTCCATCTGGATCTTACCCTGAAAAGTTGGTAATATCTCTCTTATCTTTTTAATCCTTCCGGGACGCGAACTCCCTCAAAAGATGGGAATCTCTCATATATGCAACTCGATTCATATCTTTGGACGTTCTGTGCTCTTGCTCTAGCATCCAGGATTTCAGGCCGGGAAAGCGAATTCCATGGCTTTTGAGGGGCTATCTAAGCAGAACCTTTTGGTCCGTAACCCTGTTTTTCTCGTCCCCAGGCTCTGCCTCAATGCCAGGGACTTAAGAATACATAAAAAGATCGAAGCCCTTGTTCAGCTCCGGCAGGAGCGACCGGTTTGTAGCAAAGGCCTGGCCCCTCCCAATCTCTTTAGCTCCGGCAGGAGCGGCCTGTTAAACAGGTCGCTCCTGCCGGGGCTAGATGGATTTTTAGAGCTTCCCCAGCTATAGACAGGCCGCCTCTCCGGGGCGGTTTAACCCTTAAGTCAACCCCATGGAGGCTAAAGCCTGGGAGCGAGGCGCGGACCAAAAGGTTAAACATACAGGGGCTATGGGGAACGAAGGGATCTCGAGAGGATTTTCTTAGAATTCACAAGTTGACAGCGGCGGGGATATCAATCCCCCTCCAAAAAATAATCCCGACATCCAAAAATGGCCTTGACGGAATGACCAGAAGTTTTGTACTCTTACCTTGAGGGCAAGGAAAAAAATAAAGCCTTCGAGAGGAAATTATAGGAGCTGAGCATGTTGGACCCTTTAAAGATTAAGAAAATTGCCGTCAATACGGGAGGGGGCGATGCTCCGGGCCTGAATGCGGCGATTCGGGCCGTTACCTTAGCGGCCCTTCGACAGGGTTGGGAGGTTTATGGGATCCGCCACGGTTATCGGGGCCTGATCGATTTGAGCCAGCTCGTGAGATTGACCCCGGAGAGCGTACGGGGGATCACCCACCTGGGTGGGACGATTCTCGGCACCGCCAACAAGGGCAACCCCTTCGAATATCCCATCAAAACCGACGAAGGTATCAAGCTGATCGATATCTCCGATCGGGTCGTCGAAAGTTTTCATAATCAGGGGCTCGATGTCCTGGTTTGTATCGGAGGGGACGGCTCTCTGCGCATCGCCCAAAGATTTATCGAAAAGGGAATCCCGATCATTGGGGTTCCGAAAACCATTGACAACGATTTAAGCGGAACGATGGCCACTTTCGGGTTTGATACCGCCGTGACGACCGCCACAGAGGCCATCGATAAGTTGCACTCTACGGCGGAGGCCCATGAGCGGGTGATGGTGGTGGAAGTGATGGGACGTTATGCGGGATGGATTGCGCTGCACTCGGGGATTTCGGGTTCCGCGGACGTCATTTTAATCCCGGAAATCCCTTTCAACATCGAAAAGGTTTGTGAAAAGATCTATGAACGGGAGGCGCTGGGCAGGCACTTCACCATCATCGTCTGCGCCGAGGGGGCCTATCCCCAGGGAGGTGAGATGCGGACCCGGGGGCCAAAGGAGCCCGGGCGCGAAGTTGTGCTGGGCGGCATCGCCGAATATGTGGCGAACGAGGTGTCGAAACGGACTGGCAAAGAGGCGCGCTCGTTGGTGTTGGGTCACCTACAAAGGGGTGGGAGCCCGACCACCTTTGATCGGTTGTTGGGGCTCCGCTTCGGCGCGGCTGCGGTCCGCTGCCTCTTGGAAGGCAAGGTCAATGTCATGGTCGCGCTGGATCCGCCCAATATGAAAGCGATCCCCATCGCCGAGGCCATTCAAAAGATAAAAACCGTGCCCCTTAACTCCGATACGATGTTGACGGCAAGAGCCCTCGGAATTTCCTTTGGCGACTAAAAATGCAGGAACCGTCGAGACCGAATAAAACCCTAATAACCCCGGCTTAAAGGGTAAAGATCCGTTTGAAGGGATGTAGCTCTAGCAAGGGTCTCTTTTTTTACCCACCTAACCCCCTAACCCCTCCACGTTCCCAGGCGGAAGCCTCCATGCGGTTGACTTAAGGTTTAAACAACCCCAGAGGGGCGGCCTGCGGGTAAGCCGTCCCGGCATCTAAAAACTCCCAAGCTCCGTGAGGAGCGGCCTGCTCGAACAGGTGGCTCCTCACGGAGCTAAAAAGCGGGTGGAGGGTCCCTTTGGCTCCAAGCAGATCGCTCCTCTTCTGGCGCTCAGGGGAGTGAGGGGGGATTTTTCCTTAAGTCCATAGCATTGAGGGAGAGGGTGGGGGCGTCTCTGGCAGGGACTTCCACCCTTAACTTAATGGCATTGAGGGAGAGGGTGGGGATGTTTCTAGTGGGGACTTTTCACCCTTATCTGCGTGAGGATGGTTCCGTACCCTCTCCACTACGCGGTCCACGAACTGTCCGGCAAGACCCGTGTACCGGCGCGGGTCGAGCAGCCGCTGGATCTCTTCTGTGGAAAGGTGCTGCGCCACCACAGGATGCTCGGCCAGCGTTGCCCGGAAGGGGCGGGCTTCCTCGACGGCGCGCATCGCGCAGGCGTAGACCACGTCGTGGGCGGTCTGCCGCCCGATTTTCTGAGCCAGGGCCAGCATGACCGCTTCGGAGAGCATGAGCCCTTCCAATTGCTCGAGGTTCTTGAGCATCCGTCCGGAGTTTACACGTAACCCTCGGAGCACGCGGACGGTCAGATACAGCGTCCCGTCGGTCATGACACACATCTCCGGCAGGTAGGCCCACTCCATTTGCCAGGCCCCCATATCGCGCTCGTGTTTCTGAATCATACCGTCCAGCGCGGAAGGAACTCCGTTCATCACCAGGCGGGCGAGCGCTACGATCGCCTCGCACAGCATCGGGTTGCGTTTATGGGGCATGGTGCTCGACCCCACCTTTCCTTCATTAAAAGGCTCTTCCACCTCACCTAGCTCGGTCATCTGGAGGGTAATGATCTCGCCGGCGATCTTACCTGCCGTGGCAGCCATCATACCGAGGAGCGCAGCGAACTCGGCAAAACCATCCCGGGCAGTATGCCAGGCGATCGGCGGCGTCCCAAGCCCGAGGAACTCCATCATCCGGCGTTGGATTTGCAGCCCCTGCTCAGAGACCGAAGCTAATGTGCCGGCAGCGCCCGCAAACTGGCCTACGAGCACGCGGGGCTTACATTGTTCCAGCCGCTCGCGGTGGCGCTGTACCTCCGCCAGCCATACGGCCACCTTGAATCCAAATGTGATCGGTAGCGCCTGTTGGCCGTGGGTACGCCCGGCCATCACCGTATCGCGATGCTCGACGGCGAGGGCCATCAAGGCCTCGGTCAGCGCATCGAACCTGCGTTCCAGAACGGCTACGGCTTCTTTCAATTGCAAGACATTGGCGGTGTCCATAATATCCTGGGTGGTCGCGCCCCAATGTATATATTCGCCCGCGTCGCCTTCGCATGCCTCGGCCAGCACCCGGATCAGCGGTACGATGGGATGAACGGTCTGGTCGATCAACCGCTTCATGCGTGCGGTGTCCAGTGCTTCGGCTCGGGCGCGTCGAGCGATCTCCTCGGCAGCATACGCCGGGATCAGCCCAATTTCCGCCTCGGCCCGCGCTAAAGCTACCTCGGCGTCGAGCCACTTCTGTAACAGGCTCAGATCGTCGAACACGGCCCTCATTTCGTCGGTGCCATACAAGTCTTTGAAAAAGATGGAGTCTATGATGTGTGCAGGCATGGATCGTCCTCGTTATTTAACCCCAAAGGCGCAAAACTAAGAGTATCCCCCGCGAAGGCTCCAAACGGTGGAACCCTTCGCGAAGTTGTTTGCGCGAAACCCTGTTTCACGCCACCGCCCTTCTTTTGGAGAGGGTCTTCGCGTCTTTGTGGCTGAGCGGTTATTCCGAAACGAATTTTTTCTCCAACCCGTGGCTTTCTCCGGCCCCCGGAACCGGCCATCGAGAAAAAACTTTGCGTCCTTTTACCGGAGCTTCCGTCTATTAAATAGAATGAGAGTCTTGGCCACGGCTATGATTAATGTAAGTTTAAAACTAAAACGAAAGAGAATGAAAGGAAAATGATATGTACGCTATTACCGGTGCCACGGGAAACATAGGCAAATTGATCGCAGAAGGGTTATTAGCCAAAGGAAAAAAAGTCAAGGTGATCGGGCGGAGCGCTGAGCGGTTGCAACCCCTCGTGGATAAAGGGGCCGAGGCGTTTGTCGGCTCCGTAGAGGACGCGGCGGCCATGACCCGCGCCTTTACCGGCGTAAAGGCAGTTTTCAGCATGATTCCACCTAACTTTTCGGCGGAGAATCTGCGGGCCTATCAAAATAAGGTCGGCGAAGCCCTTGCCACGGCCATTAAGAACGCGGGGGTTCAATATGTAGTTAATCTGAGCAGTATGGGCGCACACCTTTCGGAAAAAGTTGGGCCGATAAATGGCCTCCGCGACCAGGAACAACGGCTGAACCAGTTGGAAGGCGTGAACGTCCTTCATCTGCGTCCGTGCTTTTTCATGGAAAATCTGACCCGCAATATGGACCTTATCAAACAGATGGGCCTTAACGGAGGTCCTTTAAAACCCGATCTCGCCATCCCTATGATTGCCACCCGGGATATTGCCGCCGTAGCGACGGAACTCCTGGTAAACCTGAATTTTTCCGGAAAATCCGCGAGGGAGTTGCTGGGACCGCGGGATATTTCCATGGCGGAAGTGACCCAAATTATCGGAAAGGCCATCGGCAAGGAAGATCTCAAATATGTCCAGTTCCCCTACGAGGAGGTTGAAAGAGCTATGGTTGGGATGGGATTAAGTCCAGATGTGGCGAGGTCGTTTATTGAGCTAAACCGTGGCTTCAACGAAGGGATCCTGGTACCCACAGAGCCCCGGTCGGCAGCGAACACCACACCGACCTCCTTCGAGGAATTTGTCCAGGTCCTGGTATCCATTTACAGCAAGTAAAAACGGTATTCACAAGTCAAAGTTCTTGGCGGCCATGCTGGCGATGGTTTTGCCGATGCTAATGGAGGCCGTAGCTGCAGGGGATGGGGCGTTGAGGACGTGGATCATCCTTTCCGCTTCGACGATCCGGAAATCATCTACGAGGAGACCGGTCGGTTCCACGGCTTGCGCCCGAACCCCTGCTCCCGCCGGATGGACGTCCTCAAAACCCAGCTCGGGGATCAATCTCTGGAGGGCCTTCACAAAGGCCCGTTTGCTGAAGGAGCGATAAAACTCCCCGATCCCGGTCTTCCAATACTTCCCGGCCATCCGCCAGAATCCCCTGTAGGAGACGGTTTCCAGCATATCCGTCAGGGAGAGATTCCCTTTCTGATAGCCCTCGCGCTTGAAGGCGAGGACCGCGTTGGGCCCTGCCTCAACGCCCCCATGGATCATCCGTGTAAAGTGAACGCCGAGGAAGGGAAACTTGGGATCAGGGACCGGGTAGATCAGATTTTTGACCAGGTAGTGGCGTTCGGGGATCAATTCGTAGTACTCCCCCCGGAACGGGATGATCTGGAGCCGTGGGTCGACCCCGCACATTCGGGCGATCCGATCGGATTGGAGGCCGCCGCAATTGATCAGGTATCGGCAATGGATCTCTCCCCGTTGGGTCTCGAGCACCAGGCCGTTGGTCTCCCGTCGGAATCCGTGGACCCGAGCTCCGGTTTGGATCTCTCCGCCGGCTGCGCGTACCACGTTCGCAAAGGCCTGGGTCACCTGAACGTAGTCTACGATACCCGTCTCGGAGACGAAAAGCCCTGCGATCCCGGATACGTGGGGTTCGTATTCGCGGATTTCTTCAGGTCGCAGCCTCTTGAGCCCTTGAAGGCCATTGGCGCGGCCCCTTCGTTCCAGCTCTTCCAGGGCGGGGAGCTCGCTCTCAGAGGTGGCCACGACCACCTTACCGCAGCGCTCGTGGGCAATCCCGTGTTCCTGGCAGAAGCGGTACATGGCCTCCCGACCTTCCACGCAGTTCCGCGCCTTTAAAGAACCGGGTTTGTAATAAAGGCCGGAGTGAATCACCCCGCTGTTGTGCCCGCTTTGATGAGCGGCCAGCCGATCCTCCGCCTCTAGTACGATCAGGGAGAGCCCCGGACGTGATACCAACGCCATGGCCGTAGCCATCCCTACAATTCCACCGCCGATGATAGCCACCCCGTAAGGTCGTGTCTTCATTGCGAACCCCTTCCTCTTTACGAAACCGCGTTTCGCTCGACAAGGTCGAGCGAACCACCGATTTGTTTTTGCGAGACTACCTTTCGCGCTACGGACAGAAAGTTCCTTTCATTTTCCTAACAAGTGCCGGAACGCGCCCTCAAGTTCCGGATAGCGAAATGCATACCCCGTGGACAGAAGCCGGGCAGGCTCTACGCGGGCGCTTGCAAGCAACAGGTCATCGGCCATCTCGCCGAAGGCGAGACGCGCCGCGAAGGCCGGCATAGGTATTACCGTGGGCCGCGAGAGAACCTGCCCCAGGATCTTTGTGAACTCCGCGTTGGTGACCGGATGGGGGGCTACGGCGTTAACGGGTCCCTGGAGCGTATCGGTGGTAAGTACGTGGCCGATAGCTCCGGCCACGTCGTCCAAAGCGATCCAGCTTATGTACTGATCCCCAGATCCTATTTTGCCGGCAACCCCCATTTGGAACGCAGGGAGCATCTTCGCCAGGGCTCCCCCCTTGGAGCTGAGCACAACTCCTATGCGGAGGTTAACAACGCGAATCCCTTTTCGCAGCGCCGGCTCCGTCGCCGCCTCCCATTCGCGGCAGACCTCCGCCAGGAAACCTTTACCCGGAGGACTCTCCTCCCGGAGGATTTCCCCTCCGCGATTTCCATAGTAACCGGTGGCCGAAGCGCATACCAGAACCTTGGGGGGTTGTGTGAGCCGGGCCAGGGTTTCGCAGAGAAATCGCGTCCCTTTGATCCGGCTGTCTCGAATCCTGGCCTTTTTCTCGGTCGTCCACCTTTCGGCAATGCTCTCGCCGGCGAGATGGACCCCCGCGTCCAATCCTTCCAGACCGGCTGCATCTACCGTCCCTTTTGCCGGATCCCAATAGATCTCACCACCTCCGGGTCTCGGTTCCGACCGAACTAGGCGAATTACACTATGCCCCCCGCCGGTGAGAAAAGGAACCAGCTCTGAGCCGATGAGGCCCGTCGATCCGGTAATGAAAATTCTCATGGTTAAACCCCCTTATCGATCCCCCGCCCGTGGCTTCTTGTAAAAACCCCCGGGCCGAACCCTTGGAGAGACCCCACGGCCAGGGATTTACTTCACGAGCAGGACAGGACATTGTGCTAAAATACCTACCTGATAACTGAGAGTCCCCCAACCCCGGGTTGGATTTTTTAAATCTACTTTATGAGAGGTCATAATAATAAGGTCTATCTGTTGCTCCAGGGTATACTTGACAATTTCTTCGGCCCGCTGCCCATATATAATCTTTGGATGAACGACCACACCCTTCTCGATGGCCCTTTCTGCCATCTGGTCCATTTTGTTTCGGGCCTTTTTTTCCAGTCTTTTGTAAAAATCCTCAAGCTCCTGAAAGGTTAAATCTGCGAGGGTCTCAATAACATGAAGCAGGGTCACGCTCGCCTGATTTTGAAGGGCCAACTGGATCGCGATGTCCAGGGCCAGGATGTTCTTATCGGTTAGATCTACAGGCACCAGGATCCGCCGAAACATACTTAGCCTCCTCTCCTTGGTCTGATCTTCAATGAAACTACCTCAATCCTACTCCTAGAGGTATACCTGATGGACCTGAATGTCAAAACCTTTTTACAAAATATATCTTTTACATCGCTTCGTGGCTCGCCCTATGCCTAACATTTTTCCGTAACCCTGTTTTTTCTCGTTCCCAGGCTCTGTCTCCCGGCTGTTGATTTAAGTTTAAAGCCCCAGCGGGGGACCTGTTTACAGAAATCCAGGCTCTAATACCATTTCTCTTTAGAAATGTGGGGATTAAACCTTTGCTACAAACCGGTCGCTCCTAATGGAGCTGAAAAAGGACTTCGATCTTTTTATTTATTCTTAAGTCAATCCATGGAGGCTCCGCCTGGGAGCGAGAAAATAGGAGCAAAAGGTTGCCCCGGGTTATAAGTACCCGAAGGCGCCTACCCCTCCCAGGGTAGCTTGGGCGAAATTTGTCGCGGACTGGGAAGCCCGGGTAGCAGACTGGCTGAACAGAGCGAAAGCCCGTCGAATGTCACTTTGCGTATTCTTGGGGGTCAGTATCCATGAATCCGGAATGCCCATTTCCTTGAAGATCTGGCGGAAGTCCGTGTATCCATCCTCAATGCCCATGGCTGCGATGATGTTGGTCTCGGTTTTA
>Ga0073934_10003181_pt1 | contig 31166 bp, 28 predicted proteins | sample LarsenN4metaG_FD_76834 | JGI IMG/M metagenome (GOLD analysis project Ga0073934, IMG submission 76834) | Hot spring sediment bacterial and archeal communities from British Columbia, Canada, to study Microbial Dark Matter (Phase II) - Larsen... ...
GCGCGCGCCCAGTTGTTTCCACTCGGAGGCGACGTCGCGGTAGCGCGCCGGCGGGTATTCATCAGTGAACATCCACTCCGGCGGGTCGAAGCGCCCGATGTGCGCGTAGGCACCGATGGGAACGTGCGCGTACAGTGCGAGCTGCTTCATTCCCGCCGTGATGTCATCCGGCGGCGCGCAGTTGAGCAGGATGGCATCCGGCGCGAGCGGCTCCAGCACGGCGACCGCCTGCTCCAGTGTCTCACCCGTGAACAGCCGACCGCGTTCATCGCACACGAAGCCAATCCAGCAGGGGAGCTTGAGGCGCCGCGCCACTTCCATCGCCACCCGCGCCTCGGCGATGCTGTTGACCGTTTCCACCAGTACCAGGTCCGCACCGGCATCCTTCACCACCTGGAAAATCTCCTCATACTCGCGCCGCGCCTGCTCCGCCGAAGGCGCCAGATCCGGCCGGAAGCACCACTCGAGCGTTGTGAGCGAGGCGGCGATCGCCACCGGACGCTTGGGCTTGACGCGCTCGCGCGCCTCCTGCGCCAGATGCACCGAAGCCGCCAGCATCTTGTCGGCGCGCGTGTCCAGATCGCGCGCCCCGATGTGGCGACGATGCGCGTCGTCGCGGAAGTGGTTGTAGAGGGCGCGGCGACACAACTGGAAACTGTTGGTGGTAATCACGTCGGCGCCCACTCGGATATAGTCCTCATGAATGCCCCGGATGACATCCGGCTGGTTGGCCACCTGGTGATCCGCCCAGGTGACGTTGCGGCGGAGAATCTCCGTCCCGATGGCGCCGTCCAGAATGACGGTCTGGCCCGCCTTCAGTCTCTCCCCGATGGGTGCGTAACTCATCGCCCTCTACCTCCCGTTCCCCTGCCCGGCCCGCAGGGCGGCAATGTGTGCGGGCTGGGTCCCGCAACACCCGCCCAGAATCGTGGCTCCGGCCTCGCGCCAGCGCCGGGCTTCGTTCACGTAGCGCTCCGGCGGCCACGTTTCGGTTTCGATGAACTGCGGGAAAAAGTCGAACTTCCAGCTCGGCGGAGAAAACCGCCCAATCATGGCGAAACCTCCCACCGGTCGCCCGGTAGCCTTCTTCAGTGTACCCAGGGCGCGCGTCACGTCTTCTGGAGGCGCGCAATTCACCAGCACCGCTTCCGCCCCGCCCTTCTCCATCTCCGCGACCGCTTGCGCCAACGGCTCGCGGCTCAGCAGCTCCCCTTCCGGCCCGAGCACAAAGCTGACCCAGACCGGCAGACCCACGGTCCGCCCGGCGGCCAGCGCCGCTTTGGCTTCGCTGATCGTGTTCATACTCTCCAGCAGCAGGAAGTCAACCTTCTCCTCCGCAAAGACCCGAGCCAATGCTTCCTGTTCGCGGCGGGCCACATCGGCGGGCGGCGCCAGATCGGGACGGAAACAGTGCTCGAGCGGCGAGAGCACGCCCGCAATGGCGACCTGACCTTCCTTCCCTGCCCGCGCCGCCCGCGCCAGGGCCACGCTCTTGCGCAGCAGCTTGGGGGCGAGGTCTTCCAATCCCGGCGCACCGATGTGCCGCATATGCTCGCGATTGCGAAAGACGTTCAGGTAGAGACGCGGGTTTAGTTGGAGCGTGTTGGTACGGATGACGTCGGCGCCGGCGGCGAGGTACTCTTCATGCAACTGCTGCACGCGCTCGGCATCCGTCAGCAGACCCTGCTTGCGCCAGCGCACCCCGCGCCGCACCAGTTCGCTTCCCATGGCACCATCGAGGATGACAGCCTGGCCTCTTTCCAATCGTGTGCGGACTCGTTCGTAACTCATCGCGTCAGTTGAACCCCCACAAAGGCGGACGCCGAATGTAGTCCCAGTCCGCCCGCGCGTCAAGCCCTAATGACGCCCGGCCGGACCTGTTTTCGTCTCCCGGGTTCTCTTCCCCCTTGCTAGAATACGCCCCCGGGCGCGGGTTGGACTGCGCGGAGGTGCGACCATGCTCAAGGAATTCAAAGAATTTGCCATGCGCGGCAATGTGCTCGACATGGCCGTCGGGATCATCCTGGGTGCAGCCTTTGGAAAAATCGTCGGCTCGCTGGTGGAGGACATCCTGATGCCGCCCATCGGCTTGCTCCTGGGAAAAGTGGATTTCTCGAACTTGTTCGTGAGTCTAACCGAGAGACATTTCGACACGCTGGCCGCCGCCAAAGCCGCAGGGGCCGCTACCATCAACTATGGCATCTTCCTGAACCAGATCATCAACTTCCTCATCGTTGCCTTCGCCATCTTCGTCCTGATTCGCCAGGTGAATCGCCTCCAACGCGCCTCCACGCCTGCCCCCGCCCCGCCCGCCACCAAGGCCTGCCCCTATTGTGTATCTACCATTCCCCTCCGCGCGCTGCGCTGCCCCCACTGCACATCTGACTTGAAGGGAACCTGAGAGCGGTAGGTGTTTCCCCAGCTTGGGCGACTAGCCACGCAGCGTCCAACCCCGCGGCCCCGGCCACGGGCCAGCGGCGGGGGACCTGCCTACCGCATGCATGCCACTGGCAGGGGCAACTCGGCTTCTCGCAATTAGAAATGTTATGATTTCTTGCTTGCGCCCGTAGCTCAATCGGACAGAGCGTCGGATTTCTAATCCGATGGTTGCAGGTTCGAGTCCTGCCGGGCGCGCCACGTCATCTCTTCCGCCGCTTGGCCGATGGACGGTGCGGTCTTCGCGTTTGCCTTCCCTGTAGCGCAAGCGCGCGGCGAAAGGCAACTGCAAGCTGCTGCAGGCCAGCGGCGATGTTGTCGCCCAGGTGGAGGCGGAGGACGCGGCGCTGTTTGTTCCCCAGCGCGCCAAAATCCCCTAGCGCCTGTGCCTGCTTGAGCACGCTGAAGGAGTTGGGCTCGCCGGGCACGGGCACGTCCACCGCGTCCGTCGCCACAAGCTGGAAATAGAGGCCGTTGTTCGGTCCCCCCTTGTGAAGCTGACCCGTGGAGTGGAGAAAGCGCGGGCCGTAGCCGAGCGTCACGGCACGATGCAGGCGATCGCGCAGCGCGAGTCGCAGGGCTTGCAGCCGGCGATGCGTGGCCGGACTGGCTTCGAGGTACGCCATCAGTCCGATGTAGTCGCGCGCTTTCGCCAGCGCGAGGAACCTCCCGATGAGCGCGGCGAGTCCGTTCTGGCCGGATCGCGAACGCAGCTTTGACCCCAACCCCGCAGGGACAGACGCCCGGAGGTGTTTCTCTGCCAGCAACACGGGAGGCTCCGGCAAGCGACCACTGGCGCGATAGTCCCGCAGCAGACGCTCGGTGTTGTCCTTGCTCTCCTGCACGTTCGGCTCGTCAAACGGGTTGATCTGCATCAACGCGCCGGCGACCGCGGAGGCAACTTCCCAGCGGAAGAACTCCGTGGCCAGGTCGAACTTGTCCCGCAGGGTGATCTGGATCAGGGGATGGCCGGCCGTTTCCAGTTGATTCAGGCGCGCCGGAACACGCCGCCCGTGCAGGGAAAGCGAGACGAAGACACGGTCAGGCGCGTAAACGCGAGGGGAACCCAGCGGCTCACCTTCCACCGGAACGATTCCCTTGCCGAGCTTGCCCAGGTTTTCGGCGATGAGTTGCTCGACCCAGTACCCGAAGGAAGCAATGGTCGGATCCAGCACAAACGTCAGCTTGTCCCGGCGCTGGCTGTAGAGATGACCGAGAATCACACCGAGCACAACGCCGGGATTCTCCTCAAGGGGTGTTGCGGCACGGCAAGCGCGCGCCATCTCCTGCGCCCGCGACAGGAAGACCGAAATATCCATCCCCATGAGTGCCGCAGGCACCAGACCAAAAAAAGAAAGTGCTGAGAAGCGCCCGCCGATATCGGCTGGATTCAGGAAGCAGTCGCGGAATCTGCGCTCGGCCGCTTGCCGCGCCAGCGGGGTGCCGGCGTCCGTGATGGCAATGAAATTCTCTCCCGCGGCCTCTCCTTTCACCGCGCGGACGCGCTCGTAGAAATACTTGTAAAGAGAAATTGTCTCCGTGGTCGTCCCCGACTTGCTGGAAACGATGAACAGCGTGCGCCCCAGAGCAACTACTTGCTCGCAGGTCTGGATGGTGGCCGGGTCGGTCGTATCCAGGACGCGCAGGTCGAGAAAGCCCGGTGCCACGCCATAGGTCGTCCGGCATACCTCCGGGCACATCGAGCTGCCGCCCATGCCCAGCAAGACAGCGTGGGTGAAGCCCGCCCGTTGCACGGCGCGCACGAACTCCTGAATCCGTTCGCGCTCGCGCTGAAAATTTTCCGGGGCGAGGAGCCAGCCCAGACGATTGCGGATCTTTTCCTGGACGGCCGGGGCGGACGACCACAGACTGGCATCGCGTTCCCACAGGCGCCGGACAAAGTCCTGCTGCTTCAGGCGAGCGAGCGCCCGTGCGGCACCGGCGCGATAGCGGCCGAGGCGCGCGCGCTGGCCGAGCAGATGGAAGGAATCAGTTTTCATCCTACTCTAGCCACGCTGTTCCGTGTTCACGTGCCAACCCGCCTCCCGGGCAGCGCAGAAGGCGGCTCCCAGTAGGGCCGTCCGCGGGTCCAGCACGACCTGAACCGGAATCTCGGCCATCAAGGATGCCATGCGTCCCTTGTCGGTGAACGCGCGCATGAACTCGCCTCCGGTCAACACCGGGAAGATCTTGGGCGCGATCCCACCACCCATGTACAGCCCCGCACGCGCCAGCGCTTTCAAGCCCAGATTGCCGGCCTCGGCTCCATAGATGCCGACAAACATCTGGAGCGCCTGCTGGCAGAGTGGAACCTTCTGTGTCAACGCGGCCTCCGCAATCACGGCCCCCGGATCTTCGCCCGTGAGCTTGTCTCCCAGCCAGGAAGGCTCCTCCCCGCGTCCGGTGTCGCGGAGAAAACGGTACAGCAGATGCAGTCCGCTGCCGGACACCACGCGGTCGTAGCTGACATGGCCAAGTTGCGCGAGCGCGTACTGGAGGAACTCGACCTCCAGCGCAGTGCGCGGGGCAAAATCGCAATGCCCACCCTCGGAGGCACAGGGCCGGTGTTCCTGGCCATCCCAGAAAAGAATAGATTCCCCCAGCCCCGTACCCGCAGCAATCAAGGCCGCGTTGGCCCCTGCCGCGGGACGCCCGCGATTCAGCACGACGAACTGCTCGGGGGAGAGCAGGCGCAGGCCATAGGCGGTCGCTTCCAGGTCGTTCAACAACGTCACCGGCGCGCGTTCAACAGCCTCTCCCACTCGATCGGCCGCGACCCCATCCTTCCACTCCAGGTTCGGTAACTGCGCCTTCCCCGCCACCACCGGGCCCGGAAGCCCGAAGCACAAATGGGTCGGCCGAACCTGGTGGCGTTGCCTGAACTCCTGCAGGATTTCTTCCAGCCCCGCGTAGGCCCGACTGGAAAAAGTCTCCTCCGCTGTAGCGACCAGCCGTGCACTCTCCAGTCGGAACAGAGCCAGGATAGTCTTGGTCGCGCCCACGTCTCCGGCGAGGATGTAAGAGGTTGATTCCATCGCTGGCTGCAGAAGAAGAGAGCTATGCTAGCCCCGCACTTCGCAAATGGCAACCGGCACCGGAAGAGTCCGCTTTTTCATCGGACGGACGCCATGCGTCGCTCGCGTTTGAACCCAGACCCGTTCGGCGGTATGATGCAACGACCGGCGGCAAGGATTGTGCATTGTCTCCCATGACACGCGATGAAATCGTCCGCAAGCATAAACACTATATCTTCCCCTGCGTAGCCAATTACTACACGGAACCCTTGATCACCGAGCGCGCCCGCGCCCAATACGTCTGGGACAGCGCGGGGCGCCGCTACCTCGATTTCTTCGGCGGTATCCTGACCATCAGCGTCGGCCACACCCACCCAAAGGTCACGCAACGAATCCAGCAGCAGGCCGACCGCTTCCTGCACACTTCCACTCTCTATCCGAACGAGCACATCGTCGCCCTGGCGGAAAAGTTGGCCGAGATTACCCCCGGCAAACTCCAGAAGAGCTTTTTCACGCCCAGCGGGACGGAAGCGAATGAAGCCGCCGTGCTGGTGGCGCGCATGGCGACCGGCAGCTTCGAGGTCGTCGCCCTGCGGCACGGCTACAGCGGCCATTCGCTGCTCGCCAAGTCCCTCACCGCGCAGGCGCCCTGGCGGCGCAGCGGGGTGCTTTCGGTTGGCATCGTTCACGCGCTGAGCCCCTACTGCTACCGCTGCCCGCTGGGATTAAGCTATCCCGACTGCGGCGTCGCCTGCGCCAAGGATGTGGAGAATCTCATCCAAACCACCACCTCCGGGCAGATCGCAGCCTTCATCGCTGAGCCCATCCAGGGCGTGGGCGGCTTCATCACTCCGCCACCGGAGTACTTCAAGATTGTCTTCACCATCGTGAAGAACTACGGCGGCCTGTTCATTGCCGACGAGGTGCAAACCGGCTTCGGCCGCACCGGCCAGCACTGGTTCGGGATCGAGCATTGGGAGGTCGAACCCGACATCCTGACCTGCGCCAAAGGCATCGCCAACGGCATGCCGCTGGGGGTCACCATTGCCCGGCCGGAAGTGGCAGATGCCTTCCAGGGACTGACGATTTCGACCTTCGGGGGCAATCCCGTGAGTGTCGCCGCGGCGCGCGCGACCATCGAAGTCATCGAAGAAGAAAAGCTGGTGGACAACGCCCACACGGTGGGCACGTATTTCCGCCAGAAGCTGGAAGAACTGCAGCAGAAGCATCCGCTCATCGGCGACGTCCGCGGCAAGGGGCTAATGCAGGGGCTGGAGCTGGTCAAAGACCGCAAGACGAAGGAGCCAGCGGCCGATGCCCTGGCGCAGCTCATGGATCGCTGCAAGGAAAACGGCTTGCTCATCGGCAAGGGCGGCCTCTACGGCAACGTGGTGCGGCTCTCCCCGCCGCTCAACATCAGCAAAACGGACGTGGACGAAGCTATCGGCATCCTCGACAATTCATTCTCGGAACTGAAATCTTAGGAGGCAGTGATGGCGACGGTAACGCAGACGGGGCGGGCAACCCTCTGCCCGAACTATTTCGATGGCAAGTGGGTGGAATCGAATTCGGGACGGACGCTGGAGCGGCGGAACCCGGCCAACCTCGACGATCTTCTCGGTTTCACCCCGCTGAGCACCCGCGAAGAAATCCACCAGGCCGTGAGCGCGGCCACGCGCGCGTTCCCCGCCTGGCGAGACACGCCCGCGCCGGTTCGCGGCAAGCATCTCTTCCGCGCTGCCCAGATTATGGAGGAGCAGAAAGAAGAGCTGGCGCGCGTGCTCACCCGGGAGGAAGGCAAGACGCTGAGCGAATCACGGGGCGAGATTCAACGCGCCATCAACATTGTCGAGTTTATCGCCGGCGAAGCACGGCGCTTGACGGGCGAGACCCTGCCCTCCGAGCTGCCCCGGAACTTCGCCTACACGCTGCGTCAACCCCTGGGCGTGGTCGGCCTCATCACGCCGTGGAATTTCCCTGTGGCCGTGCCGATCTGGAAGATCGCGCCGGCGCTGGTCTGCGGCAACACCGTGGTGTGGAAGCCGTCCGAGCTTATGCCCTTCACGTCGCGCCGCCTCATCGAATTCTTCGCGCAGGCCGACCTCCCCGCTGGTGTCTTCAATATGGTGCTGGGCGCAGGGGAGGAAGCCGGGGACGCATTGGTGGAACACGCGGCGGTGCGCGCGATTTCCTTCACCGGCTCGTGCGAAGTCGGCAGCCTCATCTATGCCAAGGCGGCGCGCGGGATGAAGAAGGTGCAGTGCGAGATGGGCGGGAAGAACCCCGTAGTCGTGCTCGAAGACGCCGACCTGGAACTGGCCGCCAGCAGCACCGTCACGGGGGCCTTCGGCTCGACCGGCCAGCGCTGCACGGCCACGAGCCGCGTCATCGTCACCGAACCGATTGCCGACAAGTTTGTCGGGATGCTGCTCGAGCGCACCCGTAAGATGAAAGTCGGCAACGGCGCCGACCCGGACACCGATGTGGGCCCCTCGGTAGATGAGGAGCAATTCAAGAAGGTCCAGCACTATCTCCAGATAGGCAAGTCGGAAGGCAAGCTGCTCGCTGGCGGCGAGGTGCTGCGCGGCGGTGCCTATGACCGGGGCTACTTCACCGCGCCGACCTTGTTTGACCACGTCCAGCCCAACGCACGCATCGCGCAGGAGGAGATTTTTGGTCCGGTGCTCTCGGTGATTCGCGTCCGGGATTTCGACCAGGCCGTTCAGGTGGCCAACAACATCCGCTACGGCTTGGCTGCGTCTATTTTTACGATCGACGCGAATCGTATCTTCCAGTTCGCTGACCAGAGCGAATGCGGCATCGTTCACATCAACTCGGCCACCGTCGGCGGTGAAGCCCACATCCCCTTCGGCGGCATCAAGGCCACGGGCATCGGACAGCGCGAAGCCGGCTCCACGGCCATCGAGTTCTACACCGAACTGAAAGTCGTCTACGTGGACTATACCGGGCGCAAGCGCGAATCCAACCTCTATTAATGCGCGCGTGAATTCGCCTCAGGGACTGCCGCAGACCATTCCTGCTCCTTCCGCTGCCGGCTGGCTTTACAACCCCGATCTCGCGCCGGTCCCGCCCGAACGCCGCACCTGGGGCACCTACAACTTCCTGGCCCTCTGGGTCTCGATAAGCATCAACATCGCCACCTACATGCTCGCCAGCAGCCTCATCGCCGGCGGAATGAACTGGAAACAAGCGATCTTTACGGTTTTCCTCGGCAATCTAATCGTGCTGGTTCCGCTGCTGCTCAACGCCCATGCCGGCGCACGCTACGGGATTCCCTTCCCGGTTTTTGCCCGCGCGAGCTTCGGTGTGCTGGGGGCCAATATCCCAGCCCTGCTGCGGGCGCTGGTGGCTTGCGGCTGGTTTGCGATTCAGACCTGGATTGGCGGCCAGGCCATCAACGCCATGATTGCCGCCCTGGTTCCGGCCTGGCAGGACTTCTGGCTCGGCTTGCCGCTCTGCTTCGGCTTTTTCTGGTTGCTGAACGTGCTCGTCATCGTGCGGGGCATCGAAACCATTCGCTTCCTGCAGGGTGTGAGCGCGCCCTTCCTGCTCGCCGTCGGCCTGGTGCTGCTCGGCTGGGCCTATACGCGTGCCGGTGGCTTCGGCCCTATGCTGGCGGCTCCCTCCCGCTTCGAGACCTTCGGCGAATTCTTCCGTTTCTTTGTGCCGTCACTCACCGGCGTGGTGGCGTTTTGGGCGACGGTGGCACTGAACATCCCCGACTTCACGCGCTTTGCACGCAACCAGCAGGCACAACTGGCCGGACAGGCCTTGGGGCTGCCCACCACCATGACGCTGTTCGCTTTCATCGGCATTGCAGTGACTTCCGCTACGGTGGTGGTTTACGGCGAGGCACTCTGGAATCCGGTGGACGTGCTGGCGCGACTCGGCCATCCCGCCGCCGTCCTGCTGGCGCTGGCCGCGCTGCTGGTGGCGACCCTCAACGTCAACGTAGCGGCCAACGTCGTCTCACCCGCCAACGATTTCTCCAACCTCTACCCCCGACGCATCAGCTTCAAGATGGGCGGCGTGTTGACCTGTTTGCTCGGACTGTTGCTCCAGCCGTGGTCACTGCTCGCCAACTATGCCAACTACCTCCAGGGGTGGCTGGTAGGCTACTCGAGCTTTCTGGGGCCCATCGCCGGGGTACTGATTGCCGACTACTACGTGGTGCGGAAGAAAATCATTCTGCCCGAAGACCTCTACCAGCGCGGGGGCTTCTACGAGTTCACAGGCGGGTTTCATCTGCGCGCGATCCTTGCCTTTGTCGCCGGCGCGGCCTCGGCCCTGGCGGGGCTGGCGGTGGAAGAGTTGCGCTGGCTCTACGACTACGCCTGGTTTGTGGGCTTCGGCGTCGCCTTCGCTGTCTACCTTCTCCTGCGTCGGTACCCTCTGCCCGCCCGACACGCCTGACCGGCAAGGATTGACAAACCCAGCGCCTCTGAGTAGTCTTGCGTGCTCGGGCTCAAGGGAAGAAAAAACTCTTTTTTGACACGGTTATCCGGTTCAGGCTGTCCGGTTCAACTGCAAGGCCCGAATGCAAGTCAGCGAGCGCGCTGTGGTACGGGTCACGCGAGACTGTGATCCGGAGCGGAGGAAATGACGACAAGACAATCGCGTCTGGCGTCGGGGTGGGCTGCCGCTGCCCTGGCTTTTCTTCTCATCATTATCACCTTCTCCACTATTTACATCTTCGTTAAGCGCATCTGGTGGTTCCCCGAGTCGATCACCGCGCTGGGAGCCGACGTGGACGCCCAGTTCGTCCGCACCTTGGTGATCACCGGGATCGTTTTCTTCCTCGCCCAACTGGGTCTCGGGTTCGCCATCGTGCGCTACCGGGACCGTGGCCGCCGCGCTGTCTACTCGCACGGCAACAACAAGCTCGAAATCCTCTGGACAACCGCCACCGCCATCATGTTCCTCGGCCTAGGGATTGCCGCCGAGCGTGGGTGGGCGCGCTTCCACTTTCAGGGAGCTTCGCCCGGGGCGCTGCAGATCGAAGTGGTCGGCCAACAGTTCCAGTGGAACTTCCGCTACCCCGGCCCTGACGGGGTCTTCGGACGCACCGACCCGTCGCTGATAAACGATGCCGCGGGGAACTTTGTCGGGCTCGACAGCACCGACCCGGCTGCCCAGGACGATCTCGTTCTGCCCATCATTGCCATCCCGGTGAACCGCGAGGTGGAACTGATCCTGCGCGCCAAGGACGTTACGCACAGCTTTTTTGTCCGCGAGCTGCGCTTCAAGCAGGACACGGTACCCGGGCTGACCATCCGCGTGCATTTCACGGCCAATAAGGTGGGGAAGTACGAAATCGCCTGCGCGGAACTCTGCGGCCTGGGTCACCACCGCATGCGCTCCGATCTGTTCGTCCTGCCGCCCGACGAGTACCAGAATTGGCTGCGCCAGCAAGCCGAAACCGAATGAATCCGCGCCCGCAAAGGAGTGCCTAGATGGCTGCCCACGCCCATCCGGTGGTTCATGAAGCTCCCAAGGGCTTCATCCGGAAGTACATCTTCAGCACCGACCACAAGATCATCGGCATCCAGTATTACTTGCTGGCTCTGTTCTCCGTGTTCATCGGGATCATCCTCTCGCTGCTCATGCGGCTGCACCTGATCGCGCCCAATGTCGAACTGCCCTTCTTCGGCCAGATGACCCCGGAACAGTACCTTGCTCTGATGACCATGCACGGGACCATCATGGTGTTTTTCGTGCTGACCACCGCGCCGCAGAGCGGCTTCGGCAACTATTTCCTCCCCATTCAAATCGGCGCGCCCGACATGGCCTTCCCCAGGCTGAACATGCTGTCCTTCTGGGTAACGTTTGCCGCCCTGATCGTGATGCTCGCAGCCTTCTTTGTCGCTGGCGGGCCTGGGGGCGTGGCCGGCGGCGCACCGATTAGCGGCTGGACCGCCTATACGCCGCTCAGCGCCATCGGCCCCATCGCCGGGCCCGGATTGGGAATGGGCCAGACCCTGTGGATCTTGAGCCTGGCGCTCTTTGCCGGCGCCTCGTTGATGGGCGCCTTGAACTTCATCACTACCACGCTCGACCTCCGCACGAAGGGGATGTCGCTGATGCGGATGCCGTTGACGGTCTGGGCGTGGTTCGTGACCGCTATCCTGGCGCTGCTCGGTTTCGCGGTGCTGCTGGGGGCCGGCATCCTGCTGCTGCTGGACCGAACGGCAGGGACGAGCTTCTTTGTGCCGGCCGGACTGGTGGTCAGCGACACGCAGATTCCGCACAAGGGTGGCTCCCCGCTGCTCTGGCAACATCTGTTCTGGTTCTTCGGCCACCCGGAGGTCTACATCGCCATCCTGCCGGGGATGGGTGTGACCTCCCACGTGCTTTCCACCTTTGCGCGCAAACCCATCTTCGGCTATCGCGCGATGGTCTACGCCATCTTTGCCATCGCCCTGCTCGGCCTCTCGGTCTGGGGCCATCACATGTTCGTCAGTGGGATGAGTCCCTACAGCGCCCTGGCCTTTTCGCTGCTGACCATGTCGATCGGTGTGCCCTCCGCCATCAAGACCTTCAACTGGATCGGGACGCTCTGGGGCGGGCAGATTCGGTTGACCACGGCGATGTTGTTTGCCATTGGCTTTGTCTCCCTGTTCGTCACCGGGGGTCTCTCCGGCCTCTTCCTGGCGCAGCCCGCGGTTGACCTCCCCCTGCACGACACCTACTTCGTCGTCGGCCACTTCCACATGATTATGGGCGTCGCCGCCATCTTCGGCATCTTCGCCGCCACCTATTTCTGGTTTCCCAAGATGTTCGGTCGGTTCCTCAACGAGCGCATCGGGAAGATCCATTTCTGGATCACCTTCATCGGCGTCTATGCCATTTTCATGCCGATGCACTTCATCGGCCTCTCCGGCCACCCGCGGCGCTATGCGGACACCACCGCGGTGCAGTTCCTGGCGCAACTCGACCCGGTGCATACATTCATGACCGTTGCGGCCGTCATCACCGGTGCCGCGCAGCTCCTCTTCCTGTTCAATTTCTTCTGGGGCTTGTGGAAGGGGGAGAAAGCCCCCGACATCAATCCCTGGAAGGCAACCTCGCTGGAATGGACGGTGCCCTCGCCGCCGCCGCACGACAACTTCCAGGGTCGCTTCCCGACTGTGTACCGTGGCCCCTACGAGTACAGCGTGCCGGGCGCGGCGGAGGACTACACACCGCAGAATGCGCCCGATACGGGCCAGACAGCGAGTAGACAGTAGGACGCATCCCGATGGCAGGCAAGGCAGCGACGGAAGAACTCGAGCTGATTGAGCTGGGCGGGGGCCGCGGGCCGCGCGACGCCGGCTTTGGCCGCGACGACGCCGGCGCGCCCCTGGTTCCCCAACGGATCTACTTCACCGGCATCTGGCTCGCGCTGGCGGCCATCCTGATGTTCTTCATGGGGCTGACGAGCTCGTTCGTCGTCCGCAAGGGACTTTCAGGCGATTGGGTGGCATTCAGCTTCCCGCGGATCCTGTGGTTGAACACAACCATTCTGCTCCTTAGCAGCGTGACGATTGAGCGGGCACGGCGCGCACTCCTGCGGGACGAGGTCGCAGGTTTTCACCGCTGGTGGCGGATTACGACGGCGCTCGGACTCGGGTTCCTCGCCGGGCAAGTCGTCGCCTGGCAGGAACTCGCCGCGGCAGGCGTCTACATTGCCAGCAACCCCAGTAGCTCCTTCTTCTACCTTCTGACTGCCGCCCACGGGATTCACCTGCTGGGCGGGCTAACAGCCCTCCTGTGGGTGGGCAGGCGGCCTGCCGTGGCGTATGTCCGGGCAACTCCGTTGACGGCGGTGACGGTCAGTTCCATTTACTGGCACTTCATGGACGGTCTCTGGGTATTTCTCGTGCTCCTTCTCTTTCTGGGACGGTGAACCATGGCTGAAGCTCGCACGCACGCAATCGCGGAATCGCGCTGGGGAGGCGGAATCGCCCCCTATGCAATTGGCTCGAAGAAGTTCGGGATGTGGCTCTTCATCGTCTCGGACGCGCTCACGTTCTCGGCGCTGCTAGTGGCCTACAGTTACGTCCGCCTGGCCAGCGCGCAGTGGCCGACTCCCTTCCCCTTCTCCCCGGCGATTGTCTATGCCACGCTGATGACTTTTTTCCTTCTTTCCAGCAGCCTGACGATGGTGATGGCGGTTTCCGCCGCCCATCGCGGCGAGCACCGGCGTGCCGTGGGGTGGCTGCTGGGCACCATGGCCGGAGGCACGGCCTTCATCGCCCTGCACCTGCGCGAGTGGTTCCACCTGATTCACGAAGGGTTGCGTCCCTGGCAAACCCCGTGGGCCGAATGGCCGAACACGCCTCTGTTTGGCGGCAGCTTCTTTGGTCTGACCGGGCTGCACATGCTGCACGTGGCCATCGGTGTGGTCTATCTCGGCGTCATTGCCTTTGGCTTCGGCAAGAGGAAGTTCTCCTCCGAAGATGTCGAAGTCAGCGGACTCTACTGGCACTTCGTGGACCTGGTTTGGATGTTTATCTTCCCGCTGATTTACTTGCTGTCGGTGCGGATGGCTTGAGGAGCGAAACCCCATGAGCACAACTTCAACCGCTGGACATGCCCACGCTGGCTCTCGGCTTTATGTGTGGGTCTGGGGATGGCTGCTGGCCTTTACCGGCGTCGAGGTCTACCTGGCCTACCTTCACTTGCCGGTGCAGTTGATGCTAGTGCTGCTGATGGGCATCTCGGTCATCAAGGCCGGGCTGATTGTGGCCTACTTCATGCACCTGCGCTTTGAGCGCTTCAGCCTGTTTCTCACCCTGATTCCCGCGCTGGTGTTTTCCATCTGCATCATCCTGATCTTCTTCTTTCCCGACAGCCTGCGGCTGAACGAGCTGGGACCGCCGCTCCGATAGGTAGCCCGTGCGAATGCTGGAGAGAATCCTGGTCCTTCTTCTGCTGCTGGGCTTGGCTCTGCCGGTCTGGGCGCAGGGCTGCCCGCTGTGCAAGACCTCGGTGGCAGCGGCTGGGCCGGAGGCGGCGCAGGCACTGAACCTCGGCATCTTTGTGCTGCTCATCCCTACGCTTTCGATCTTTCTCGGCATCCTCTACTGGGCATTTCGTCACCGCGGCTGAAGCACTCACCTGCCGCGCAGCTCCCTCGTTCTGGGGTATACTGTCTGGCGGGGTCATGAGAAACGCCGTCAAACTACCGGCACCGTACGGCCTGGCCGTCATCGAGAGCTGCCTCACCTGCGTGCTGCGCGAAGAGGGGCTGTTTTGCCGACTCTCCGAGCCTGCCTTGCGCGAACTGAGCGCGATCCGACAGACAGCTTTCTACCCGGCGGGTGCGGTGCTGTTCGTGGAGGGCGAGTCGCCCCGCGGGCTCTTCATCCTCTGCTCCGGGGAAGCCCGACTGAGCTCGAGCTCGAAGGACGGGAGGATCATCACGCTGCGCCCGGTACGGGCGGGTGAGGTGCTGGGGCTGAGCAGTGTGATCGCAAACGGAGCCTACGCCGTGACCGCCGAAATCACCACCCCGGCGCAAGTGAACTTCATTCCCCGCGCAGACTTTCTCCACTATCTCGCGGCGCATCCGGAGGTCATGCTGCGCGTGGCCGAGCATTTGAGCATGGAACTCCACAGGGCATGGGAGCAGACCCGCATGCTAGCACTCGCCCCCAACACGCGGGCCAAATTGGCGCAACTCTTGCTGGCCTGGGCGAACCAGCACGGCCAGCCCACCGCGGACGGGCTGCGCGTTCCCTTTCACATGACGCAGGAGCAAATTGGCGCCGCCATCGGGGCTTCGCGCGAAACCGTCAGCCGGCTGCTCTCTGATCTGAAGCGGCGCCGTCTGATCCGCGTCAAGGGCGGATCCGTATTCCTTCTCCAACCGGAAGCACTGCAGGCGCTGACGGTGGGCTGAATTGTTCCACCGTTGTAGCTGCCCGTGAGCGCGCTCACAGGGCCGATTGAATCCTTGATTCCAGACCGACTAGAAGCGGGCGAGACATTCCTTGCCGCAATCGAGCGGCCTGTGAGGCAACAGCGAGCAAGCGACAACGTCGGTCACGCGCAATCTTCCGAAGTCACCTTCCCGCTGTTCCACGCACAGCTTCGCCGACAGCTTGTGAGTCGGACAGCTCACCCACCGGTGGGCACGGCCCGGCCCCCAGCGGCGGACGACCAGAAAGAATACAACCCAGGCAGCCACGACGGCTGCGACCGCCAGTGCAAGCGCCAGATCCATGACCGCCTCCTTCCCATCACCAACTTGACACACCCTGCAGGGAGAAGGTGTGACGCCAGTCACAGGGTAGTGTAACCGCCGGCATCGCAGGCTCCCGCCTTGATTCGAATAATCCGACCTGAAAAGAGGAAATTGCCATGTCCTGGCTTGCTTTTCCCAAACGCAGCGAATACGTCCTGCGCAGCCTGTGTTGCCTGGCGCGCGCACGGAATCCCCTGTCTGTGCACGCTATTGCCACCTGCCAGGGGATCCCGGAATCTTTCCTCGCCAAGATTCTCTACCAGCTCACCTGGCAGGGCCTCGTCCATTCCAAACGGGGTCCCGGGGGCGGATTCACCCTGGCCGTGCGACCCGAGCAGATTCTCGTGCAGCAGGTGCTGGAGAGTTTCCGCCCTCCGACGGCGGAGCCAATCCCAGAACATCGAGCCGACGACTTCTCCCGTACCTGGGAAAGACTCTGGGCGCCAGCGCGCCGCGCCGTGGAGAATCTCACGCTGGCTGACCTGATTCAGCCGGAAGAAGAAACGGTGGCAGCTGAGCCGCCGGTCGCGAGCCGACCTCCGCGCGTGGAAGGAAGAGAAAAAACCCACCGAGTCCGGAGCCGCCGGCGGCGATGACGGTAGCAGGGGAAAAGCCGCGCCTCGTCTTCTGGGAATTGACAACCGGGTGCAACCTGCGCTGCCTCCATTGTCGCGCCACCGCTCAGGGACTCGCCTCGCCTCTCGACCTGCCGACTGCCGAAGCCCTGAATGTGGTCGAGCAAGTCTCCTGCTATGCCAAGCCCATCCTTATCCTGAGCGGTGGCGAACCTCTTTTTCGCCGCGACGTCTTCCCCATCGCCCGTGCGGCCGCCGACCGCGGACTCATGGTTGCCCTCGCCACCAATGGAACACTGATTACCCCGGAGACCGCCGCGCAGATCCGCGAGGCGGGGATTCGCCGGGTTGCGATCAGCTTCGACGGCGCCGATGCGGCCACCCACGACGCCTTCCGCGGCGTTCCTGGCTCTTTCCAGGCGGCCGTGCGCGGGCTGAAGGCCGTCCAAGAGGTCGGCCTCTCGACACAGATCAACACCACGATTACCCGGCACAACGTCCAGCAATTGCCACAAATCCTCGACCTAGCGCTGCAGCTGGGCGTGGACGCGCTGCACACTTTCCTGCTCGTGCCGGTGGGCTGCGGCGTTAACATTGCCGACGAGCAGATGGTGCCAGCGGAGGAGTATGAAAGAGTGCTGACCTGGTTTTACGAGCGCGAATGCGAAGGCTTGCTGGAACTGAAAGCCACCTGCGCCCCGCATTACTTCCGCGTGCGCAAACAGCTCCAGGCAGCCGAGCGAAAAGCGGCGCGGGCTGTGGGCGCGGAACTTGACATCACGCATCCCGGAACTGTCAATGCCAATCTCGAGCCTCTGGCGCGGCACATGCACGCGCAGGGAACCCGGCATCCGCAGATGAGCGCCGTCACCAGGGGCTGCCTGGCCGGGTCTGGCGTTTGCTTCATTTCGCACCAAGGCGAGGTCTATCCTTGCGGCTATCTGCCGGTCAAGGCCGGCGACCTGCGGACCCAGGGTTTCGCTGAAATCTGGGAGACCTCGCCCATCTTTCAGCTGCTGCGGGACACCTCAAACCTTAAGGGCAAGTGTGGCCTGTGCGAATTCAGGAAAATCTGTCTTGGGTGCCGCGCCCGGGCCTATGCTGCCACGGGTGACTTCCTCGCCGAGGAGCCTTTCTGCTCCTACCAGCCTCGTATGCCGGTGGCCATGCACCAGGCCACGGTTGGTCAGCCAGGATGTCCATCACAGGCTCTACCTCGACGGCCATGAGATCGAAACCACGGCGCGGCCAGGGAATGACGGCTCCCTCCAATTCGTTGCCGACCGGAGCGGGTGCTTCACCTTCCGCTGCTCGATGACATGTGGGCCCCATCCCTACAGGGCGGATTACTTGAAGGCTCAGCAGGACTACCACCCGCTCAGTTCGATCTGGCTCGTGGGCGGTCTGCTGGGGATGGTGCTGGTTTCGCTGAGTCGAAGTGTCAAAGCCGCGGCTCCTGTGTCGCTGCCGGAGCCCGCGGGGGAGGACAAAACCATGAAACGCAAATTTGCTGACCTTGAAGCCTACGAAGCCCTGCACGTCGCGATCTTCATCGAGGAGCGCAATGCGCGCACCTACGAGAACTTCGCCCAAATGATTTCCGAATTCTCCGACGAGGAAAGCCAGGCAATTGCCGCCACCTTCCGGGAAATGGCCAATGAGGAGCTCGGCCACGGCAGTCGCCTGCAGGAGCTCTACTATCGGTATTTCGGCACCCAGCCCTGTTCGCTCACCGATGCCGACATCGAGGACGTGATTGAGGTTCCTCAGCTTCAGGAGGGAGAGCAGTTCATTTACGGCGGCTTGAGTCGCCGGTGGGCACTGGAGGTGGCGCTGACGGCGGAGCGGCAGGCGAAGCAGTACTACACCGAGATCGCTCTGCTTACCCTCGATGCACCCCTGCGCGGCCTCTACCAGGAACTGGCCCGGCAGGAGCAGGACCACGAGGATTTTCTTGAGGCCAAGCTGGCAGCGATGAAGAAGACCTGAGGAGGTCGCCGCGTCCCATGAGTTCTCCTGCACGGTCGGACGCTAGCGGTGGCGGCGCTGGCCCAACGCAAATGAATGTTTCGCGCGGGCGCTCTCCGACTTCACTCCTGATTGCGTTCCTCCTGCTGACAGCCGCAACGGCTCTTGGCCAAGAGCGCGCACCGCAACCAACCACTGACACTTCTGCTGTCAACTCTTCGCGTTGGGAAATCCACGCTAGTCTTCGCCTGCGCCCGGAATGGCGCGACAATGCAGACTTCCAGCCCGCCAACGACTCCGATGCTTTCTGGGGGCAGCAGCTGCGGATCAGCGTCGGCGTCCGGTTGCATTCCTCGCTGAGCGGTTTTTTCCAATTGCAGGACGTGCACCTGTGGGGCGCGGAGCGCGACGGCGTCACCTACCAGTTCAATGTCAATCTGCGGCAGTTCTACCTGGACTGGACCCTGCGCGAGCGGCTGAAGCTGCGGACGGGGCGGCAGGAACTTCTCTACGGCAACCAACGCCTGGTCGGCTCGTTTGGCTGGGACACGGTGGGCCGCACGTTTGACGGGGCGCGGATGACCTTTGACTGGTCGAATCGCTGGGCGACGGATCTCTTTGCCGCACGTTTGGTGGAGGTGCGGCGGGGCACGCCGCATCGTGTCGGCAATCAGGATTTGTACGGGACGTACACCCGATTCACGTCGCAACGGCCAGAGCGCGTCGAGTTCTATGGATTATACCTGCACGACGGGCTGCGCAGTCGGGGGGAGCTGCCGACCGGTGCATTCCGTCTTACAGGCATCTATACCTTCGGTGGGCGGGTCTCTCGTCCCGCAGCCAAGGGCTTCCGCTATGATATCGAGCATGCGTGGCAATTCGGCGAGCGCGGCGACGACAGGCATCGTGCGGCGGCACTGGCGGCACAAGCAGGCTACACATTCGACAGGAAGTTTTCCCCCCTGGTCAGTTTCGAATACGATTTTGCCACGGGGGACAGGAATCCGGCGGACGGTCGCTCCGGTGAATTCCACAACCTTTTTCCCACGAATCACTACTTCTACGGTCACGCCGACCTAGTGGGATGGCGGAACATGCATGATCTCCGTGCCACCCTGGCCGCGCAGCTACGCCCGAAGGTGCGGGTGCAGGTTGATTACCACCGCTTCCTGCTGGCCAGCCGGCGGGGGCGGTGGTCGAGTGCGGGCGGGCAAACGCTGGGCTTTGACCCTGCCGGAGGCTCGGGCCGCGACCTCGGGCAGGAAGTGGACGTGATGGCACGGATTCCCCTCAACGCGCACGTGCAATTCGAAGCCGGCTACTCGCTGTTTGTCCCCGGCGCGTTCGCGCGGGCAACGCGAGGGTCTGAGCTGCACCATTTCGCTTACTTGCAGACGTGGCTGGGTTTCTAGGGATTGAGTCATGCGAGGGAGCACGACCGCCCACAGACAGAAGCGCGGTGGAGGTCTGGGAGGATTCATCCTGGTCGGCGGGCAAAGCCGGAGGATGGGGCGGAACAAGGCTTTGTTGCGCGCAGGAGGAAGATCGCTGCTGGAGCGGACGATTGAGCTGCTGCGGCCGCACGTAGAGGAAGTGACGCTCCTGGGGCCCAGCAAAGAGTATGCGAGGTTCGGGCTGCGGGTCGTTCCCGACCGCTGGCCGCGCGGCGGGCCGCTGGGAGGACTGTGCACGGGGCTTGTAGTTTCCGCCTACGACTGGAACATTTTCCTGGCCTGCGACTTGCCGCTTCTGGAGGGACGGTTTCTCGAGTTGCTGCGCGAACGCGCACGGAAAACCCGTAAGTGGGCAGTCGTCCCGCGCACGAAGCGGGGCTGGGAGCCGCTGGCCGCGGCCTACGACCGTCGCTGCCTGCCCGTGCTGCGACGCACGTTGGCGAGCAGGAAAGGCGGAGTCGTGGATGCGCTGGGTTCGCTTCCCGTGGATGCGATAGAATCGCACGAGGTGGAGGCGCGCGGCCTGAGCTCTGCTCTGTTTCTGAACGTGAATCGGCCGGAGGATTGGAAGCGCGCCAAGCACGCACTTACGACGGCCTTGCGATGAAAAGCCTCGAGGAATACATCGCCCTGGCAGCTAAGGATGGGCGGGCGCGCTCGGGGATTGTCCTGGGCATCCGGATGATCTTGCGGGGGCTGCGCGAGCTGGGAATCGAGGAAGTCCCGCGACCCGAGCGGACGCTGCTCGCGATTGTGGAGACCGACCGGTGCCTGCCGGACGCCGTCGAGCTCATTGCGGGTTGCCGGCTGGGCAATCGCACGCTGAAGCACAAAAACCTGGGCAAGATGGCCGTGACGTTCGTGGATGTAGAGACGAATCGTGCCATCCGGCTGGCGGCAAGAGAGAGCGGCTACCGAGAGGCGCTGGCGAAGTTCCCGGACGTGGAAAAGGAAGAGGCGTTGTCGCGCGCCTATCGCGAGTTCTCCGACGAGGAGTTATTCACGCGCCAATGGGTTCGGGTCGAGCTCGGGCCGGAGGAGCTCCCGGGGCACCGGGGCCAGCGAGTGGTTTGCGCCGCCTGCGGGGAAGGGGTCAGTTTCGGTCGGGAAGTCAACCGCGACGGCCGGCTGCTGTGCCGCACCTGCGCGGGCGAGCGCTATTTCCAACCTTTGCCGCAAGGTTGACCCCAGACGCGCAGGCGTACTAGAGTGGAGTGAGCGGGTGCGCCTGTAGCTCAGCGGATAGAGCGCTGGTCTCCGGAACCAGAGGTCGGGCGTTCGAATCGCCCCAGGCGCGCCATAACTCTTTTCCCTGCAACAGGCGAGTTCACTGGACACGCCCCTCCAGCGCCGGTTTCTGAACATTTCGGAACAACAACCCCTCTAGGCTCTCAACTGCCTCCCGCTGCGACTCGGGCAACACCTGGGCGTAGACGTTGAGCGTCAGCGCCGCGTCAGCGTGGCCTAATTGGGCTTGCAGGACGCGGGGCGCTACCCCCCGGTCGGCCAAGTAGGTCGAGTGCAACTTGCGCAGCCGATGCCAAGAGAAGCGTTGGATCCCTAAATGCCCATGGGCGGCGTATCGCAAGAGCGCGGGCGGTGTCACGACTGACTACGTCTATGACCTGTCCGGCAATGTCATAGCAGAGAGGCAGGGCAGCAACTGGACGATAGGCTACGTCTATCTGAACGGCAAATTACTCGCCCAATACAAAGACGGAACCACGCACTTTGCCGAGAAAGACCACCTCGGCTTGACTCGCCTGCTTACGAGAGTCGATGCGACTGTGCTTCGGAAACCTACGATTACATGCCTTTTGGCGAGGAGTACAGCGGTTCTAGTGTCACCACGTACAAGTTCACAGGCAAACAACGAGATGCTGAATCTGGCTTGGACTATTTCGGCGCACGCCACTATTCAAGTCTCTTAGGCCGATTTGTTTCCGTAGACCCATCTCGCGTGAGTGTTCAGCTCTTCAATCCGCAAAGTTGGAATCGCTACAGCTATGCTCTGAATGACCCTTTGGTCTATGTGGATCCCAACGGCAAGTGGTTCACGCCTGTTCATAATCAAATCATAGACGAAGTCTTCAGAATGCTTTCCGAACAGGAAAAAAACGTTTTGGAAGACTGTCAGCCGAATCGTTGATTACGACCAGAGTATACTAGGCGCGCATAAACACGGGATGAGAAGACCGTGGCAATTCCGGGAAAAAGCAGCTGCTAGCGGCGGGGCATTTATCGCTTCCAACTTAGCAGCCGCGGTTCAGGCCCAACTTGCTTGGGAAGAACAAGGCAATACGGGCTATTCTCCTCTGGCGCTAATGTATTTCGGCCAAGCGCTGCACACCGTAACCGATGCAGCCTCTCCGTGGCATGATGACTACAACGAGGTCTGGGGAGGTGGCTTATTACCAACAGATTATGTGCACGTCGCAGGTGAGGTTGCCCGTGGTCCATCTCTTCGTGCGAGAATAGCACTCGCAGAAGATGAGGCCCGAAAGCTTTGGGAAAGATTTCAATTGATGTTGGAAGAAGCTAGGCGGAAAGCACAGGAGGAAAGGAAAAAGAAAGAAGAGGAAGAGAAAAAGAAGAAAAAAACGACATAAGGGAAGTGACTTAATACCACGTTCACAACGTGTAATCGAAAATGAATCTCGCAATGACACGCCGCTCCGCTTTCCTACTTTCGTGCGCTATTGCTACGATTGTGATATTTGTGGGCTGGGCCGGACTGAATTTTCCTCTGGAAGAAGATAGATACTTATGGATACGGAATATCTCTTTTTTGTTGGTGTTTCCTGGCGCTTTCGTTGGGGGGATGCTTTCAATGTTTTTTCCTGGAGGTGGTCACTCGGGTCAATTTATGTGGGTCATGTTTCCGGTTTCTTGGGGCGTTTATTTCTTGTTCTTCCGTTGGCTTTTTCTGCGACGACTGAAACAGCAAACTCCAACGAACCTGTCTGTTCGCTGACTGCTCAGGTCTGAGCTAGCGACAGAGATGCTGGCGAGCAAGATCTATTGCCCATATAGTTTTGTTTTGAAGGCATTATTACCATATGGTGAAGATTCCTTGCCTAATTTGGCAGATAAGGGTTAGCAGAAGCACCCTCTGACAGCCCAAGAGTCCTAGGTGGGCTTCGGAACAATCTCGGAACAGCAAGTCCCGAATACCAAGGAAATTCGGGTATGAAGTAGGAGCAGAAGGCAAAGCGAACCAACAGGATAGAGAATTGTTACCGAACTCCGGAACCAGAGGTTCCTTCGGCTACGCTCAGGACGAGCGGGCGTTTCCCTCGCCAAGCTCCCTTCGACTTTGCTCAGGGCAAGCAGGCGCGCCACCGCTCTTCTGCTTGAATCAAATCCCCGCCCTTGCAAGACAAAGGGTGGGGCAGGCCGCAACTGTCTGGGGACAAAACCATACCCGCTCGACCCCTGGCGCGGTTGCCGAGGGAACACTTGACATCGAAGCATCTAGTATTATAGAAGTCTATAGAATTCTGGAGGAATGCACTGATGGCCACCCGCAAGGTTCAGAGCAGCAGAGAGGCGGAACTCTACCGATGCCACGCCGACATGTGCAAGGTGTTCTCGCATCCCACGCGGCTGCAAATCCTCAACATCCTACGAGAGCGGGAACTGGGTGTCTCTGACCTGGCGCATCGGCTGGGGGTGGCGATTGGCAATCTATCGCAGCACCTGAACATGATGAAGCAGAGGCGGGTGCTCGCCTCGCGCAAGGACGGGAATAGCGTTTACTACCGGCTGGCCAATCCCAAAATGCTGAAAGCGTTCGATCTCATCCGGGAAATCCTGTTTGAACAGATGGAGCAGGAAAGCACGCTGGTTCGGCAGTTTGAACGAGCGCAGGCTCGACCCTAGGGTTCAGGCCCTTCAGCAGGAAGAAGGAACGGTAGACACATCAGGAGGAGGTGGCGATGAGCGCCTACGATGCCGTCAAATTCTTGCACATTCTGACCGTAGTCTTCATGGCCGCGCCGCTTTACAACCTGATTGTGGTCAACGAGCGGCTGCGCTTCGGCAAGGCTCCCTACGTCGTCGATCGCTACTTCGAGAACCTCATCAAGACCAATGCCATCCGCTGCTTCGTCTTCCAAGCAACCGCCTTTGTGACCGGCATCTTGCTGATTCTGCTCCCGGGGCAATCGCTCAGTGTGCTCTTCACGAATAGGATACTGCTGGCAAAATTCGTCCTCCTGGTGGTGCTCACGATTCTTCTCTCCCACGTCCACTGGGGCATTCAGCCTCGCATCGAAGCTCTGCTCGCACAGGTTCAGGGCGAACAGATTCCAACCCCCATCGCCGAGCAACTCCTGCCCTGGCGCGCCCGCCGCAAGAAGCTGGCTGGCTTCTGCCTCTTCTTTGTCATCACGCTGGTGCTGCTGGGGCTGCAAGTGTTTGTGCGCTTCGACCTGCTTCTGACAGGTCTGCTTCTCCTGCTGGCCGCGCTGTTCTCCTGGCGAGTGTACAAAACCAATATTCCCTACGGCTGGGTCTGATCGGACTGGCAATGAGAAAGCTCGTCCATTTTTCGGTTGACCATCCCCGGCTGGTGATCGCGCTCACGGTTGCTCTGACCCTTGTCTTCGGGCTGGCTTTTCCCAAGATCAAGATTGATACCGACCCCGAGAACATGCTGGAAGAGGACCAGCCAGACCGCGTTTACTACCGTCAGGTCAAGAAAGATTTCGGCATCTACGACCTCATCGTTCTGGGGATCGTGGATGGGCAAGGTGCCTTCCGGCCGGAGACCCTGGCGCAAACCGCGCGTCTCGTTGATGGCATTCTGCGAATCAAGGGTGTAGTTACGGCGGACGTACTCAGCCTGACTACCACCGACGATGTAACCAGCTCAGGCGGCGTTCTCCATATAGGCAGGATCATGGAGGCAGTTCCGGCCACGGGCGCCGAAGCCCAGGGCTTGCGCCAAGCGGTGCTCTCCAATCCCCTGTTTGCCAACAAACTGGCCTCCGCCGATGGACAAGCTCTGGCCATCTACATTCCCATCGAGCGCAAGGACGAAAGCTATCGCATCGCCCAGGAAGTCGAGGCGTTGGCCCGGCAGGAGTTGCAGGGAGGCCAGGAGTTCTACCTGGCGGGTTTGCCAGTGGCGGAAGACACCTTTGGGCACGAAATGTTTGTCCAGATGGCCGTAACCGCTCCCCTGGCCATGGGGTTCATCTTTGTCCTGTTGTTCCTGCTTTTCCGCCGCGTGTCGCTGATCCTAGCCCCCATGCTAGTGGCGATGGTGTCCGTCATCTGGACCATGGGCCTGCTGATCGGCTCAGGCTTCACCGTGCACATCATGAGTTCTATGATCCCAGTTTTCCTGATGCCGATCGCCGTCCTTGACTCAGTTCACATCCTGAGTGAGTTCTACGACAAATTTCCGGTACTGCAAGAGAAGAAACGCACCATCCTGGCGGTCTACGACGAGTTGTTCACCCCCTGCCTCTACACTTCGCTCACGACCGCGGCTGGCTTTGGCGCCCAGGTTACCGCCCGCATCCCGCCCGTGCAGGTGTTCGGAGCCTTCATCGCCTTCGGAGTCCTCGCGGCTTGGCTCCTCACTGTCACCTTCATCCCGGCGTGCATGAGCCTGCTCAAGGAAGAACGCTTGCGGCAGCAACTGCCCGCTGTCGAGGGGCGTCAACCGTGGCTGAACGGAGTGCTTGCGGGGCTCGGGCGGTTCACCCTTTCCTGGCGCAAACCGATAGTGGCTGTCGGGCTGGCAGGCCTGGTCATCGCGGCGTGGGGTTTGAGCCGGATCGAAGTCAACGATAACCCCGTCCATTGGTTCAAGCCTTACCACAAGATCCGCGTAGCCGACCGGGTGCTGAACGAGCATTTTGGCGGCACCTACATGGTCTATCTGACCGTAGAGGCTGAGAACCCGGATGATTTGAAGCAGCCGGAAGTGATGGCCTACGTTGAGAAGGTGCAGCACCATCTGGAGGCAACGCCGCTGGTGGGCAAGACCTCCTCGGTCGCCGACATCGTCAAGCGCATCAACTACGTGTTGCACGATGCCCTGCCGGAGGCCGGCGTTGTGCCGGCCACGCGAGAGGAGGTTGGGCAGTACTTGTTCCTTTTTCAGATGTCGGGCGACCCCGACGACCTGGACAACTTCCTCACCCCGGACGCGCGGCAGGCGAACATCTGGGTGCAGATGAAAAGGGGCGAGAACAAGGAGATGGAGCGAGTGGAGCGCACGCTCGAGGAATTCACCGCTGCCAACCCGCCGCCACCCGGGATCGGGTTGCGCTGGTCCGGACTGACCTACATCAACAAGGTCTGGCAGGGGATTATGGTTGTAGGGATGTTGGAAGCCTTCCTTTCCAGCTGGGCGGTTGTCTTTCTGCTGATGATCTTTCTCTTCCGCTCTCTTCGGTTGGCGTTGATCTCGATGGTGCCGCTGACCTTTGCCATCGTGTTCAGCTATGGCATTTTGGGTTTTGTGGGCAAGGACTACGACATGCCCGTAGCGGTCTGCGCTTCCCTGGCCTTGGGGCTGGCCATTGACTACGCCATTCACTTTCTGCAGCGCTTCAAGGAAAAGCATAGGGAGACAAGAAACTTGATGGAAACCAGCGTGTGGATCTTCGGCTCGCCCGCCCGCGCCATTGCCCGCAACGCCCTGGTGATCAGCCTAGGTTTCCTACCGCTGGTTCTCGCCACCCTGACACCCTACGTCACCGTGGGGGTCTTCTTTGCCTCTTTGATGGCCTTCAGCGCCGTGAGCACGCTGCTGGTGCTTCCCGCCTTGCTGCACCTGTTTGGAGAAAAGCTGCTAGCTGGAGCCAGGCCATGAAAGGAAGCGTAGCTGTCCGTGGTGTAGTTGCCCTTGCATCAATTCTCTTCTCGACTTCGGCCATCGCCCAGGAAAATCTCGCTGCAGAAGCCATCATCATGCGGGCGCAGCAGGTATCCTACTATTCCGCGAATGACATGAAGGCTCGTGTCCTGATGCGGCTGGTCAGCAAGGACGGGAAAGAGCGAATCCGGGAGATGACCATGCTGCGTCTCGACCGGGAGGAGGGTGGCGCACAGAAGTACTTTCTCTACTTCCACCAACCGGGCGACGTGCGCGATATGACCTTTATGGTGTGGAAACACCGGCAGCGAGACGACGAGCGCTGGCTCTTCATCCCCGCCATCAAGTTGGTGCGCCGCATTGCCGCCAACGACAAACGCTCCAGCTTTGTCGGATCAGATTTCAGCTATGAGGATGTTTCCGGCCGTGAGGTCGAAGAAGACACACACACGCTCGTGCGGGAGGAGACCCAGGAGGGCCGGCCTGTGTTCATCATTCGGAGTGCGCCCAAAGATGAGAAAAGCGCCGACTTCAGCTACCGGCTAGCCTGGATCGACAAAGAAACCTACGTGCTGTGGCGCGAGGAGTACTACGACAAGCGAGACGAGCTCTACAAGGTATTCACCGCCGACGAGGTCAAGCAGGTCGAGGGGCACTGGACCACCGTCCGGCGCACCATGAAGAACGTCCAGAACGGCCACCGCACCGAGGTCACTTTCAGCGCAGTGGACTACAACGTTGGCCTGGAAGACAGCCTGTTCAGCGAACGCTACCTGCGCAACCCTCCGACCCGCTGGATTCGGTGAGACGCCTTCCCTGGACAGCACGGACGTTTCCCGTTGATGCGGATATGCGGTTTCGTCTGAGTATTCTGCTGCTGGCCGTTGTTGTTGCCCCTGGCTTTCTTTCCGCACAGTCTCCACCGGAGAAAAAAAAGAAGCTCCCTCTTCGGCTCCACGGCTTCGTGCTCGGAAACTACGCCGTTCGCACGGGGGATGCTCATCCTCCCGGAAAGGAGGGCGGGCGCTTCCTCTGGGCCGATGAGCGGCTGCGGGTTGAGATCTCCGCTGGCACGGCCAAGGGGAACCTTTCCTTCCAATTCAAAGGCGATCTTTTCCACGATGCCGTGGCGAACAAGTTTGGTGGCGTGGTGCGAGAAGCGTACCTGGACTACTCGCGGACCTGGCTGGATTTGCGCCTCGGACGCCAGATCGTAACCTGGGGAGTGGGCGATCTGGTGTTCATCAATGACGTTTTTCCCAAGGACTGGAGCGCGTTTTTTTCCGGGAGGCCCTTGGAGTATCTGAAGCTCGGAGTGGATGCGGCCAAGCTCCACCTAGCCACGCCCGCGCTCAATGCTGAACTGGTGGTGATTCCGTTTTTCGAGCCGGACACGCTCCCGGGACCCGAGCGCTTCTTCTTTTTTGACCCGCTGGCCGCCGTCCGCACGCGGTTTCTGCGCGAGCCCGCGAGTACGACCAGCAATACCGAATTCGCCTTGCGGCTCTATCGGAGGGTGGCCGGGAGCGATGTCTCGCTCTATGCCTATCGAGGCTACTGGCGCCAGCCTGCTTTTCGCCCTGACCAGTTCCCACTGCCGACTCAGTTGCAGGGTTTCTATCCGCGATTGGCGGCCTATGGAGCGAGCGCCCAGCGGAATGTCGGGGCCGCACTGCTCAGCCTGGAGGCAGGCTACTCCGATTCTCAGGACGACCGCCGCGGCACTGACCCGGCTATTCCCAATTCGCAGTTTCGTTTCCTGGCAGGATACCAGCGGCAGCTCGCCCGTGAGTTCACGCTGGGAGCGCAGTACTACGTGGAAATCATGAAGGACTTCGCGTCTTACAAGAGCGCTCTGCCCGCAGGGTTCCCCGTGCAAGACCGCGCCCGCCATCTACTAACGGTACGCCTCACAAAGTTCTTCAAGTACCAGACCTGGAAACTGTCCTTGTTCAGCTTCTACAGCCCTTCCGACCAAGATGCCCTGCTGATTCCCGAGGTGTGGCACGCCTTCACCGACCGCCTGAGCTTCACGGTAGGGGCAACTGTGTTTGAGGGCCGGCGGCCGACGACGTTCCTGGGTCAATTCGACCGCAACGACAACGTGTACGTCACCCTCCGATTCGACTTCTAGGGGCAAGGCAGGCGATGGGGGTAGATGCAATCCTCGAAGATCGCCTCGGCATGGTTGAAGAATCCCCACCCTGACCAACCCCAGGGTGGGGCATCCACCCCGTGGCGGAGATGAACCTCGCGCCCTTCAGACCGCGCAATGCTATTATCCGATCGCGGGGCATCATGCGGAAGACAACCAAGAAGGGATGGGCCACCCGCCCATTGGCCGTGAGTCTTACCTTTTGTGATTAGGGGGTGGCGGGAAGTGCCCAGGACAATGTTGTCGAGGGAAACGTTTGTAAAACTTTTCCGAGACTTGCTCAATTCGCTTCCCGCGAATTGTGTATCGCTTAGCGTTGCCGATGATCCCTCGGGAAAAGAACTCGTTATCACTGTTACGCCTTCATCTGACAAAGCAGCGAGAATCGAAGCACGCGTCGAGGAGTCCGGGGTCATACTTTGTTTTGGAGTGGCAGGAGTTTTCGAAGTTCCAATTGAAGGCAAGCGATATACGGATTTACCTTGTGTTGAAGAGGTGAAAACGCTTTGTTCAGCTGTCATTGCGGGACAATTTGAGGAGGAAGTTCTGATGGTGGGACGTGAAGTATTGGGAGCAAGAGCACTGATTCTTCTAGAGAAACCGGTTAGAGAATACTGGAGAGAACTCAAGTTCTACCCGTTTCGGAAAACCGCGAAGAGACACGTGAAATACTCTGCATATTGCGGCCTCGGTTCGCCCCCCCCGGGTTCTTAGGTTACTTTCAGGACCCACAAACATCTCTCGTCCCTGTCCCAGCCTTCAGAGCAGTTTCGGAACAAAAAGTCCCGAATACCCAGCAAGATTCGCTAATAAGCAGGAGCAGAAAGCGAAGCGGACCAACAGGGTTCAGAATCGTTACCGAACTCCGGAACCAGAAGGCCCGAGCACTGCCATTTGTTATCTGAATTGGAATTCAGGCGGCATACTTGGGAGCAGCTTGGGAGCAAAAACCGGCGTTCTGGAGCCTTTGCTGAGAGGCTAAGTCGCAGAAGATCAAGGCAGGCCACGGGTTACAAACGTCTCGATTCACTCTACGAACCAGAAGGTCGGGGGTTCGAATCCCTCCAGGCGCGCCACTCTTGTTAGCAGCCTCAGCCGCGTCTCTGCCGCCAGCACGAGAACTCAATAATCAACTCTGCCTGGCAGGTGGCGACGACCGCACCACGTCCGGTGATGTGATAGAGTTTCATCATATGCCTGAGTCGGTGTCGCGGTTTCTGGCGGCGTGCCGGAAGCAGCCGGTGGATACCACACCGGTGTGGTTCATGCGGCAGGCGGGGCGCTACCTGCCGGCGTATCGGGCGCTGCGGGAGCGGCACAGCTTGCTGGAGATGTGCAAGCAGCCGGAGCTGGCCGCCGAAGTCACAATCACAACGGCGGAGACGCTGGGCGTCGATGCGGCCATCATCTTTGCCGACCTGCTTCTGCCGGTGGAGCCGATGGGGCTGCGGCTGCGCTTTCAGCCGGGGGAAGGGCCGGTGGTGGAGCCGCCGCTGCGGGACCGCGCAGCGATTGCGCGGCTGCGCGACGACGCGGCCGGCGAGCTGGGGTTTGTGGCGGAGGCGATCGGGCAGGTGGTGCGGCACTTGGGGGGGCGTGTGCCGGTGATTGGCTTTGCGGGCGCGCCGTTCACGATGGCGAGCTACATGATTGAGGGCGGGAGTTCGCGCGACTTTGTGCGAACAAAGTCGCTGCTGCACGAGGAGCCAGCCACGTGGAGCTTGCTGATGGAGAAGCTGTGCGCGGTGCTGGAAGCGTATCTCGCGAGCCAGGTGGAGGCAGGCGCGGAGGCGATTCAACTGTTTGACAGTTGGGTCGGGTGCCTCGCGGAGAGCGACTACCGGCGGTTCGTGCTTCCCTATTCGCGGCGGGTGATTCAGGCGGTGCAGGCGCAGGGCGTGCCGGCGATTCACTTCTCGACCGGGACGGCCGGGATGCTGACCGCGCTGGACGAAGCCGGGGCAGACGTTCTGAGCGTGGACTGGCGCATTCGGTTGGGACACGCGTGGGAACAAGTAGCCTACCGGCCCGCGATCCAGGGGAACCTCGATCCCGGCGCCTTGTTTGCGCCGTGGGCAGAGTTGCGGGGAGCCGTGGAGGCGGTGTTGGCAGAGGCGGACGGGCGCGACGGGCATATTTTCAATCTCGGGCACGGCATCCTGCCGGGAACGCCGGTGGAGAACGTGCGCGCCGTCGTGGCGCACGTGCATGAACAGGCGGCGCGGGGGGTTCACCGCGAGCGGATTCCCCCTGAGCGGGTTCACCGCAAGCGGGCTGAGGCAAAGAAAAGCGATGGTTGAAGGGAACGCGAATCGCTGGGGCGTACTGTTGCTGGCGCATGGCGCGCCGGAGCGGCTGGCGGACGTCCCGGAATTTCTGCTGCACGTGCGGGGCGGGCGGCCGCTGCCGGAGGCGGCGCTGCAGGAGATTGTTCGTCGCTACGCGCTCATCGGGGGCGGCTCACCATTGTTGAAGTGGAC